>Ga0105160_1000060_pt1 | contig 56400 bp, 68 predicted proteins | sample GXS110809BmetaG_FD_89591 | JGI IMG/M metagenome (GOLD analysis project Ga0105160, IMG submission 89591) | Hot spring microbial communities from Gongxiaoshe hot spring, China to study Microbial Dark Matter (Phase II) - GXS 110809B | ecosystem: Environmental > Aquatic > Thermal springs > Hot...
CGGGCCCGTAGCTCAGCCAGGACAGAGCACCGGGCTTTTAACCCGGGGGCCGCGGGTTCAAATCCCGCCGGGCCCGCATCGTTTTTTCGAACTGTTTTCACTCCGCTATCTCCTCTAAAGCCTTGCCTTTCGTCTCGATGCCTAGCAGAAGAACCGCAGCCGCTCCCGAAAGATGGGTCAGCGAGAAGACTGTGAACGCCGCCGGCAAGCCTCCTGAAACGTACAGCAGCGGTGTGGCTGTGGGAGCTATTATACCTGCGACTCGTCCTATGCTTGCTGCCGCGCCTGCGCCTGTGCCCCTAATACGGGTTGGATACAGCTCCGGGGTGTATGCATACAAGGCTGACCAAGCTCCAAGATTGAAGAAGGATACAACAACGCTCCATAACAGTATTTCCATCGGCGTTGCTGCCATACTGAGTAAGGCGCTTCCCACGCCGGCTGCCGTTAGATAAACGGCTGCTACCGACTTTCTACCCAACCGGTCTAACAGAAAGGCAGCGCTGTAGTAGCCTGGAACCTGTGCAAGGGTAACTATCAGCACCCATTCGATAGACCTGACCACAGTTAGGCCAAGCTCTCTGACGTAGAAGGTTGGAAGCCATATGAAGATTCCGTGATACGTGTAAACCAAAACGGCCCACATTATCCATAGCACGAGTGTTCTCTTCCAGTAGTCTCGAGACCAAAGCTCTTTCAAAGCCTCCAAAATGCTGTACCTGGGACGCGTCGGTTTTTCCGAGCCAGTTTCTTCAAGGCTCTCTAAAACTAGGCCATGCTTTCGGAGCAGATCCACGACCTCCTTCGCTCTTCCCTTGAGCTGCAAATATCTTAACGACTCGGGCGCATAGACGAGGACTATAGGGATGAGGAAAAGCGGCACGAGCGCGACGAGGAAGGTGAGACGCCATCCAAAGGCTGGGAATAGGAGGTATGGGAAGGCCAGCGAGAGCAGGGCTCCGTATACCCACGAGGTTTCAACCAGCCCTAGGAAACGCCCCCTATATCTGGCTGGCACGTACTCCGAGACATAAACGCCAGGCTGGGGCAAAGAGCCTCCGAGGCCTATTCCAGCCAAAAACCTGAGAATGGCGAGGGATGCCGGGTCCGGTGCGATGGAGTTGAGGGCTGTGAAGACGGTCATTATCAGAAGGGTGAGAAGGAGTGTTTTCTTCCTGCCTATTATGTCTGCGAGAATGCCGCATGATATAGCGCCGACGAACATGCCTAGATAGCCAGCGCTCAAGAGAAGCCCTGACACCAATGGCTGCTGTTCAAGCTTAAACTCTGCTATTATAGACGGCAGGACCGCGGCTATGAGCATAACGTTCATCGCGGTAAAACAGTAGACGAGGCTGCCCAGCAGAAGAAGTTGGTAGTGAAAACGGGAGAGCGAAACCCTGTCTAGAAAGTCGACTGAGCGGCTTTTTCCCATGTTCTGTTAGAAATTTTTCACAACGCTTAAAAAAGGTTTACCTCCAACGCAAGTCCTCTAAGACGCGTTGTTTAGAAACAAATAAAAAATTAGGGTTGTTATGGTTTTAAGCTCTTATCGCTTCTCCAACTTCTGCCAGATGCCTTAGCGGTGGGCCGACGTAAATCTGACGTGGCCTGACTATCCTCTGCTCTTGGTCAAGTATCTGTTCCTGCCACTGGGCTAGCCAGCCAGCCATCCTGGCTATGGCGAAGAGGATTGTGAACATGTCGGTCGGGAAGCCCATAGCCTCGTAGATTATGCCCGAGTAGAAGTCGACGTTGGGGTAAAGCCTTCTCGAGACGAAGTATTCGTCGTCGAGAGCAACCCTCTCCAGCTCAAGGGCTATGTCGATCAACGGGTTTTTGCCAGTAACTTCGAAGACCTTGTATGCCAGGTCCTTGATTATCTTAGCCCGCGGGTCATAAGCCTTGTATATCCTGTGCCCAAAACCCATCAGCCTCCTAGCCCCGCTTTTCACCTCCTTTATGATTTGGGGAACTTTCTCGACGCTGCCTATCTCTCTAAGCATTTTCACAACTTCTTCGCTGGCACCACCGTGCAACGGTCCATACAAAGCAGCTGCGGCGGCCGCTGCCGCGCTGAACGGGTCTCCGTGGGCGCTTCCCACAGCCCTCATCACGTTGGCGCTGCAGTTCTGTTCATGGTCTGCGTGGAGGACGAACAACGTGTCAAGGGCCTCTGCTAAAACTGGGTCTGGCTCGTACCGCATGTTCGGCGCAGGCCTGAAGACCATGTTGAGGAAGTTGGCTGTGTAGCTTAGGTCGTTGTCGGGGTAGATATATGGCTGGCCTCTTGAATGACGGTAAGCGTAGGCGGCTATTGTAGGAGTTTTTGCAAGAAGCCTCCATATCTGCTTCTGCCTTACCACGGGGTCGAATACGTTCCTGCATTCGGGGTAGAATGTGGAGAGGGCTGAAAGTGTTCCCACTAAAATCCCCATCGGATGAGCGTCGTGATGGAATCCATCCATGAACTTCTTTATGTTTTCATGAATCATCGTATGGTGAGTGATGTTGTAGACCCATTCTTCTAGCTGTGACTTTGTTGGCAGCTCGCCGTAAATCAGCAGGAAAGCAACCTCCAAGTATGGTTTTCTACCAGCCAGCTCCTCTATCGGATACCCCCTATACCGAAGTATGCCTCTCTCTCCATCGATATATGTTATGGCGCTTTTGACCATGGCTGTGTTCATAAGTCCTGGGTCATAGGAGAGGAGTCCGAAATCTTCTTCGCTGACCTTTATCTTCCTAAGTTCAGAAGCTCTGATGGCTCCATGTTCGATTGGTATTTCATACGTCTTCCCGGTTCTGTTATCTATGACAATTAAATTATCCAATTTGCTCTCACGCCTAAAATGTATGCAAGCCATAACTTTAACCCTTGTACGGAGGCCTGTAGCTAGACCTTTTTAAGGGCTGGCGATGGAATTCGCCTTTGTTGCCGTCTAAACTCTGGCGGTCTGGTTGATATCGCCGGTTTTTGGACCCGTACTCAGGCGATGTTTGACGGTTAGGCATCGATTCATCCTACTCTGCTTGTAAAAAGGTAAGCTTTAACACGAGTTGCCTCGCTCACAGGAAGCGGGTTGAGGCTTTCCAGACGGTATCTGCTGCTTGGAGCGGCTTCCGCCGGAGCGGCGATGGCTGCGGCTTATCTGTTCCCACGGTCCGTGGAGAAACAGGCTGCTGTTGACGTTGAGGTTGTTGCCAAAAACTTAAGGGTTCCCTGGTCCATATCGTTTATCAGCGCCGACGAAGCTCTTTTCACGGAGAGAAACGGTTCCGTAAAACTTCTCACCCTCAGCAGCCGACGTGTTGAGCAAGTAGGCTTTGTTGAGGTCGCCGCCGTCGGCGAGGGTGGGCTGCTGGGATTGGAGACGGTCAAAGAACGCCGCAGGACAGACGTCTACCTGTATCACACGTACAACGCTGGCGGACGGCTCATGAACAAGGTGGTGAGGGTAACGTACGACGGAGGGCTTGAAGACAAAACGGACTTGGTTACAAACATTCCCGGCGGAGCGGTTCACGACGGCGGGCGGATCAAGCTGGGCCCAGACAATATGCTTTACATTACGACGGGCGATGGGGGGCAGGCGAATCGCGCTCAGGACCTGGGGTCGCTGGGAGGCAAGATACTCAGGATGACGTTGGATGGCAAAGTCCCTAACGACAACCCTTTTAAAAGCTTGGTTTACGCCTACGGATTGAGAAACCCTCAGGGAATAGCGTGGCGTGAGAGTTCTAACACGATGTTCTGCACGGACCACGGACCTACGGGCGAGGGGGCTCGCTTCGCCCACGATGAGGTAAACATTGTTGTTAGCGGGGGGAACTATGGCTGGCCCACGGTAATAGGCGATGAAGCCGGGCCCGGCTTCATAAAACCTGTCCTCCACAGCGGGCTTGAGACATGGGCTCCCTCGGGATGTTGTTTCTACAGCTCAGGCGAGATAAGCCAGTGGAACGGCGGGTTTTTCTTCGCAACACTCAGAGGGCAGCACCTACATTGTATTATCTTCAACGAAAAGAACAACGTCGTCATGCATTTCAAGCTGTTTGAGGGGGTGTTCGGCAGGCTCAGGGACGTGGTGGCAGGGCCTGACAGCGCTCTGTACATACTGACGAGCAACAGAGATGGAAGAGGTTCGCCGGCGGTGGAGGACGACCGAATACTGCGTGTGTCTTCTAGGTCTTGAAGAGCCTTTGATAGATGATGTCCGCCCAGTGCGTCAGGGGGTCGGTTTCGCCGTAGGCCGATGAACCTGATATGTAGTATTCGTCAAGGTCGTCGGCGAGCTTCTCAACTTCGTCTGCAGCCAGCTTCATCTCAACCCTGAGGCTTTCAACCTCCTTCATCAGGTTGCTCCACTCGCTTTCCATAGCTACGTCTCTGTAGAACCTGGCCCTGTTAACGATGGAGTAGAGCCTCTCGATCTTGTCCATTATATCGGCCTTCGCATCCTCTTCAGACATCCTTTGAAACGTTCGTTATCTCACCATTTAAGTTAATGCAGTAAAAAGTCACACAATACCGGCAAGCTATCTTGATCCGTAGGCTTTGACAATCATCGTCTTACGGTCTATCAACACCGTAAACCTTCGCCACACCCTGTCAGCCTCCCGCCTGAACATCCCAGCAGCCTCAACTTCATCATCCCTAACGTAAACTCTTGAAACATCAAGCTGGACTACTCCGTACTTGGACTCGAGGAATTTCCGCACGACGGTTATAAACTCTTCAGAGGCCACATTCATGGCCTATTTGCTTCGGTTAAAAATTTAAAGAAGCGATGCGGCAGAGCGCTGGAGAAAAGTTGCAGCACTACCTCAAGATCGGAAGGGGTTTTGTTTTTCCTGACTACCGGCCGCGGTATCCGCGTCAGCCTAGTTTCCTGATAAAACATTACCGGCTCGAGATAGAGTTAGACTTAGGGGAGAAGAGGGTTGACGGTCTGGCGACGATATCGCTGGAAGCCCGTGGCAACACCGCTTTGCTTGACGCGGTCGATTTAGAGGTGAGGTCGGTCGAAGGATGTGGCTATGACTATGATGGCAGAACCCTTGCACTACATTTACAGGGTGAGGGGAGGCATGAGATACGGGTGAGGTACAGAGCATGGCCTCGGGCTGGGGTTTACTTCATTCTCCCTGACAAAGCCAACCCAGATAGGCTTCCTTTCGTTTACAGCCACGGGGAGCCTGAATACCATCGTCACTGGATGCCCATCTACGACTATCCAAACATGAAGTTCACAACCGAGATGCTTGTGACGGTTCCCCAGCCGTTGGAGGTGGTTTCAAACGGGGAGCTAATATCGGTCAAGGATAGAGGTGATGGCTTGAGGGTTTGGCATTGGTCGCTCGACATTCCGCACACAGCTTACTTGATGAGTTTTGCGGCAGGGGTTTTCGACAAGGTCGAGGAAGAATTCAACGGGTTGAAGCTCGCCTACTACGTGCCCAAAGGCATGAAGTACCTTATCAAAAACTCCTTCGAGAAAACAGGAGACATGATCAGGTTTTTCAGCGAATACCTTGACTACCCATATCCCTACAAGTCCTACAAACAGGTCTGCGTCCCCGAGTTTGTCGTAGGAGGGATGGAGAACACTACTGCCACAACGTTGACAGACCTGACGCTTCACGACGACCACGCCCACGTTGATTTCTCAAGCAATCCGTTGGTCGCACATGAGCTGGCGCACCAGTGGTTCGGAGACCTCGTCACATGCAGGGATTGGTCACACATCTGGCTCAACGAATCATTCGCAACATATCTCGAAAACCTCTACGTTCTACACGACAGGGGTCGTGACGAGTTTTTGTACGAGCTTTACAACGATTTGAAATCCTATCTAGACGAATATGAGGAAAGGTATTCGCGGCCTGTTGTTATGAGGCTGTACCGTTACGCTGAAGAGCTTTTCGACAGACATGCCTACCCGAAGGGCGGTCTCGTGCTTCATACGCTCAAAAACGTTGTGGGCGAGGAGAGCTTCAAGAAGGGCCTCAACACGTTTCTCAAAAAACACGCCTTCTCAACAGCTGACACGGAAGACCTCAGGAAAGCCCTGGAGCAGGCTTCGGGGATGGCTCTTGAGCACTTGTTCGAGCAGCTTGTGTACTCCGCTGGCCACCCCTCGGTCAAAGTCAGCTATAGGTGGGATGAGGAAACAAAAACATTCAGGCTCAGCTTGAAGCAAACCCAGCGCGACGACTCCCCCGAAACATACAGCCTCGAAATAGAATGTCACATACACCTAGATGGCGAGAAAGTTGTCCGGAAGCTCTCGCTTGAAGAGAGGGAGGTTTCGCTCCACATCCCTTTGAGGTCTAAGCCGTCTCACATATGCGTTGACCCGGAGTTTAAGCTGCTCCGGGTTGTGGAGGTTGAACGGCCTGTTGAGGAAGTTCTTGAAGCTGTGGAAAAATGCGACAGCGTGGTGTGCAGAATCGGGATGGTTGAGTTTCTCGGCAAACACGGCGGACACAGGGCTGTAGCAGCCTTGGAGAAAGTTGTAAAAAATGACGTCTTCTGGGGCGTATCCTACCAAGCCGCCAAGGCGTTGGGCGAAGTCAAGTCTGAAGAGGCCAAGCAGGCGCTTCTGAGATGTTTAAAACAGGTCAGGCATCCAAAGGTTAGGCGGGGGGTCGTCGAGGGCCTTGGCTCCTACCAGCTTGACAGCGAGGTAGCCGAAAGCTTGCAGAAAGTCATCGAAGACGCTGGCGAATCCTACTACGTGAGACAATCCGCCTGCATCAGCCTCGGCCGGCTAAAGCTTTCGGATAAAACGCCCGTCCTACTGAAGGCGTTGAGCTACAAGTCTCACGCGCACGTCATAGCATGCGGGGCTGTCACAGGCTTGGCCGAGCTCGGAACAGACGAGGCCTTCCCACACATAATAGAGCGTACTGAGCCGAGTTTTCCAACACCAGTGAGGGTTTCAGCGACTGTTGGGTTGGCCAAGTTCCCCGGCAAGCGCGAGGCCTTCGAGGCGTTGGAAAAGCTTTCTCACGACGCCAGCGAAAGAGTCCGACATGCTGTTGTGGCGGCCGCCCGAGAGCTTCTGGACCCACGCCTACTAAGCATGCTTGACCGCATGTCCGAGAAAGACCTCAACGAAAGGGTGAGAAGAGGCGCCAGAGAGGTAGCGAGGAAGATAAGAGACCATCTGGAGAGGGGTGTGGAGTACAAAGCCTTGCGCGAGGAGCTTGACAAAATACGTGAGGAGAACCGGAAACTGGCGGATAGGATATACAGGATGGAGGGAAAACTATCTTAAGCTCGGCCGGCGTTCGCAACGTTTAATGTTCGCCTGTTATGAATGGTCGGCGGCGATGATGAGGGACTCATAATTGAGCGGTGAGAGTCTCTGGGGTATCTGAGCCTTTAGATAAGCGTCTCGATACACTCAACCAAGTCTCGGACAGTGACCATGCCAACCAGCTCGCCGTGCTGGTTTACGACGGGAACGTGTCTTATTTTCTGTGAGACCATTATGTTCTTCGCATCGTTTATGGATGTTGTTTCGTTGACCGTTATCACGTTGCGTGTCATGTGATGCTTGACAGACTCGTCCGGCGACAGCCTTGACGCGAAGAACTTGACAAAATCCTTCTCGGTAACTATGCCGACAACCCTTCTATCGGAAACGATGACAACGCTGCCTACACGGGCCTTAAGCATCTTCTCAGCAACCTGTGATAGCGTCTCCTCTTCGCCGGCAGTAACGAGCTTACGGGACATAACCTCCGAAACCTTGATTGACTGCAACACATATAATGTTCATTGCGAGAATAAAACATTTACTCGACGGATATGGCTTGCGGTAAGTCCGTTATACTTTCAACAACAAGTTCAGCCTGGTCTGAAAGATGTTTAAAAAGCTTGTAGGCGCCCGTCTTGACGAGTATGCTCCTGCATCCAACGGTCTTTGCGGCAGCAACGTCTGTGTCAACTCTATCACCCACAAAGGCAACTTCGTCTTTCGACAACCCCAGCAGCTCCAAAGCCTGCTTGGAGGTCTCTGCTTCCGGCTTGCCAACTGAGACTGGCTTGACACCTGTAGCCGTGGAAAGCAGGGCTGCTATGGAGCCGGCGCCTGGGAGAAATCCTTCTTCAGCGGGATACACGTGGTCAAGGTTTGTGGCCAAGAAGAATGCGCCGGCTCTTATGGCGAGGCAGGCCTTGGCCAGCTTCTCGTAGCTCAGATTTCTGTCCAGACCAACAACCACATAGTCTGCTTGTTTCCAATCGTTAGGAGATAAGATTCTCAGCCCGAGAGCAACGGCTTCGGCTGTGAACCCCTCCTCAGCGACTGGCAGGATGTTTACACCTTTGCGTCTGTTTTTTATAAACTTGGCGGCGACGACGCCTGAAGTCAGGACTTCGGTCTCAGCCGCATCGATACCCATCCTCGAAAGCTTTTCCACATATTGTTTACGCGTCAGGGTTGAGTTGTTGGTGAGGAAGACAAGTTTAACTCCCATGTCTCTCAAGGTTCTCAACGCGTCTGCAGCACCTTCGACAGGTGTGTTGCCGACGTAGACGCAGCCGTCCAAGTCAAGCACAAGTCCTTTGACGTTTTTGAGCTTCATTTTTGCAGGCTAGGCCGACTCCTTGACCGCTGTGAAGGAGACGCAGGTCATGGTTTTGCCGACGCCCTCCATCATCCTAAGCTTGTCCACTACAAGCGAACCTATGGATTGCATCGAGTCGGTCCTAACCTTGACGAGAATGTCCCACTCGCCGGTTATCAGATGAGCCTCGACAACCTCAGGCATCTTAGCTATCTCCTGAGCCAGCCTTTTCTGCGACAGAGTTCCTTGCTGGAAAGATATCAGGATGAAGGCTGTGGCCGGCTTGCCCAGCTTTGAATAATCCACTTGGACCGTGTATTTTTTTATCACACCGAGCTGCTTAAGCCTTTTAATCCTTTCCTGCACGGTTGTGCGAGGCATTTTGAGCTTTGCGGCAAGCTCTGTGATGGACTGTTCCGCATTGTCCATAAGCTCACCTATTATCCGATAGTCTTTTTCGTCGAGTTCCGGATTCATGCCGTGCGGTGAGAGTTGGTTTTTGCAGGCTATAATCTCTGCCCTGTAGACAGTTGTCGAAGAACAACTCTGCAAAAGACTTTTAATACAGCCGCCTCCACAACAGACTCATGCCCAAAATAAACAATGCAGCCATCGTCGGCTACGGAGTATACATCCCCCGGTACCGCATAAAGGCCGAGGAGCTGGCAAGAGTTTGGGGAAAAAGCAGCTCCGACCTGCCCGTGAAGGAGAAGGCCGTAGCCGGGCTTGACGAGGACACGGTTACAATGTCGGCGGAGGCGGCGCGCTATGCTTTAATGAGGGCGGGCGTGGACCCGTCGAAGGTTTCCGCAGTCCACGTGGGAACCGAATCAAAACCATACGCTGTAAAGCCGAGCGGCACACTCGTGGCAGAAATACTCGGTTTATCCAGACACATCACCTCGGCAGACTTAGAGTTTGCATGCAAAGCCGGGACGGAGGCCATTCAAATGGTGACGGCCCTCGTTGAGACCGGAAGAATCGACTATGGACTGGCGATTGGCGCTGACACTGCGCAGGGAAGGCCGGGCGACGCGCTGGAATTCACGGCGGCCAGCGGAGCCGCAGCCTTCCTGATCGGAAGAGCCGACACAGGCTGCATCGCTCGGTTTGAATACGCCACTTCTGTCGTAACGGACACGCCTGACTTTTGGCGGCGGAGCTATGAAAGATATCCGACTCATGCCTCACGGTTCACGGGCGAGCCCGCCTACTTCTACCACACGCTCACAGCCATAAACACAATTCTTAACGAAAACGGCTACTCAACAGATGACATCGACTACTTTGTCTTCCACCAGCCTAACGTGAAGTTTCCGCTGACGGTTGCAAAGCTTCTCTCAATACCGTATTCGAAAGTGTCTCCGGGGCTTGTGTCGGACGTTGTGGGAAACACGTACGCTGCCTGTTCTATGTTAGGGCTTGCCAAGGTTCTCGACACAGCGTCTCCGGGCCAGAGAATCCTGATGACTTCATACGGTTCGGGAGCGGGCAGCGACTCATTCCTCTTGACGGTCTGCGACGGAATCGTTGAGAAACGCGACAAAGCCCCCAGCTTCCAGCAGCTTCTGAACAGAAACAAGCAGATAGACTACGCCATCTACCTAAAGTACAGGGATAAGATAAGGGTGTAGTGATTTGAAGGCCTTTCTATGCGGCGGAGCCGTCCTAAAGGTGGATGAACACTGGGACAAAAGCCTGCCCAACCTTCTCGCGGAAGCGGGGTTGAAGGCGCTCGACTCCTCCGGCATCTCTTACGTCGACCACGTCTATGTTGCGAACGTTTACGGAGAGGTCTTGCAGGAACAGGCTAACTTGGGTTCTTTACTGGCAGAGGAGCTTGGGTTAAGAGGTGTTGCTGCATCTCGTGTGGAGGCCGGCGGGGCTTCTGGTTTGGCGGCCGTGTACGCAGGCTGTTTAGCTGTAAGCTCGGGGTTGGCGAACGCCGTCCTCGTGGTCGGCGCGGAGAAGATGTCAGACGGAACGGTTGAAGAAGCCGTGTCTCTTTTGACGATGGAAGAGAGGCAAGATTACGTGGGCTACCTAGGTGTAAGCCAGCTTGCGGAGGCCGCCTTGCTCTACAAAGAATACGTCAAAAGATACAGAATCTCCAACGATGACGTTGCCTACTTCCCAGTCATAAGCCATGAAAATTCTTCAACGGCGCCGCACGCCCAATACCAGTTCAAGATAAGCCTCGAAACAGTGATCAACTCGCCCTACGTCGCTGAGCCGCTGCACAGGCTTGAGACGACGTCACCGTCGGACGGAGCTGCCGCTATACTGATAGTGTCGCAAGAACTTGCCAGGAGAGTGAAGGAGCCTAAATGCCTCCTCACAGGCATCGGTTCCGCAAGCGACTTGATGACGGCGTTTGACAGAGAAGACCCGCTTGAGATGAGAGGGCTTGCGGATGCGGGGAAACGTGCGTTGGAGATGGCTGGAATAAAGGCGTCGGACGTTGACTTTCTCGAGCTCCACGATCCCTACAGCATTTTGGCCCCGTTGTCTCTTGAGGCGCTGGGAATCGCAGAGAAAGGTCAGGCATGTTTACAGGCTCGGAAGGGAAGGTTCAGCCTGTCGGGCGAAAAACCCATAAACACTTTTGGAGGGCTAAAGGGGCGGGGCTATCCCGTAGGTGCTTCGGGTGTTTACGCTGTCGTCGAGGCTTTCATGCAGCTCACGGACAATGCTTCGAAAAACCAAGTGCCAGGCGCCGACGTAGGGCTCGTGGAGTCCTTGTCTGGATTAGGCTCTTACGCAGGCGTGGCCGTTCTGGAGAGGATGAGGTGAGGGAACTGTCCTCAAGACCACCGGCCAACTGGCGGTCGAGGCCTTTCGTCTACAGGCTTGAGGGAAGCCGCTGCGTTGTCTGCGGCCATTTCCACCCATATAAAAGGCTTGTATGCAGGAGATGCGGGTCGAAACGCTTGGACCAGGATAAGCTTCCTTCGACGGGAAGGCTTGTGAACTACACGGTTGTGACGCAGGCACAGCAAGGCTTCGAAAACAACACGCCGCACATAGTTGGATGGGTGGAGATGGACGACGGAACCCAGCTCATTGGCCATATTACTGACTGCGAACCCGAAGAACTGAAGCCCGGAACGGTCTTGGAGCCAGTGGTGAGAAGGATACGAGTAGACGGCGAGGCCAAGCTTATCGTCTACGGAGTTAAGTTCAAACCTGTCGTCTAACGGCTCACAACAGACCTCCAGAGGAGAAGAGTAGCATACTCTCGCGGTATGGCTTCCTGCTGCGCAATCCTCTCTATCTCAGCCCTGAGCACAGACTCGCCTTTGGGACCGTGAGTCAACAAATAACGTTTCTTCACCTCCTCAAACAATTTGGAAACCTCTTCCTTATTCGATGTCATTTCAGCTATCGTGCGGGGCAGGTCTGACAGCCGCTTAACCATGTCGTCAACAGTCTTCAGCCTGTTTCGGAGGTTTGTCAGCTTCCTCCTAAGCTCTGGAATACGGGCCTCCAGCTCCTCCTTCAGCCCAACATTTTTCTCACTGGATTTCTCTCCCTCGAGCTGCATCGTGTTAAGCTCGAGGCTAGACCATATCAGCTCCTCCTCGGTTTCCGCGAACTCCGCGCCCAACGCGTCTCTAGCGCTCTTGAGCTTCTCCAAAACACCTTCAGCCCTCACCAAAACCTCCTTCCGCTTCTCCGTCATACGGCTGAGAATGCTTCTTATGGTCTGGGGCCTCAGGTCCTCATGCTTCAAGCAATAAGCGATGAAGTTTTTGTCAAGGTTCTTAAGCCTCTCAATCTCTTTCATCAACTCTTCGTACAGCTGGAGGGCTTGGTCAAGTTCTACGCCCTCCTGCTGAGGCTGAGCAGGCTGGAAAGCCTGGGTTTGCTGGGTAGGCTGGGGTTGGACAGCTTCCCGCAACGGTTCGGCCTTCACCACAGACGTTTCAACTTCCTGCGCGGCTGGCAGGGCTTCCACCTCAGGCGTCTCCACCGCCTTATCCGCTGGTCTTATCTTCAACACTATTTTCTTCGGCATTCTTAACACCTTTCGAAGCCGCTGTCAGGTCTACATGCCGAAGAGCTTTTTAGCTTTTCCGAGAAGGCTCCCCTCCCCATACCCGGTCGAACTGTCCCCCGTCCTACCTCCGTACTCTGCAACGAGCTGTCGTATGTCGAAAGTGTTCAAAGCCCGGAAAGTGCTTTCAAGCAGCTTCATCCTGTGAACCCCTATAGATACGGGGAGAGAGACCACCTTACCCTCCTTCGAGATCTGGAAGACCTTGAAATCAAGGGATGATATTCTACGGGTTTTCGCATAGTTGACAGGGTCTATCACCAAGGCAACTGCCTTCGGATACATCAGCTGATATCTTTTTTGAGTGTCTACATCTGTTGGGGACAGGAAAACATCAAGCCCGGGATGTGAGTGGTACCATCCGACTATGTAAAGTCCTTTACCTTCTTGAGAAAGCTCCTCAGCCACACGCGACATAACCGTCTCGTCCAAGTGAACGTATGCAGGCGTCCCATACTGCTCGCCAGTCACCGCGTCCCATATCTCCAAAACCTTTCCAGATGCCTTGCCTATGAGTAGACCAGCCACCTCCCTGTGCAGGTTGCTGGTTGAATGCTTCACTATTTTAGCAAGGGCGAGAGGGTATATCCTTACGCGCATTGGATAACCCGTGTCAGAGGTGGATAATAAGAATGACTTCACACCCGCCTGTCACGTCTCTTTGAATATTATCGAGATATCTCTTTGGCCCGTTCGTCGTTTTACACAAGGTTAATCCTTATATACGCTTCGAAGGAAAACACCTGCAGTATGAAGATAAAGATTGTTCCTGCCGTTGGTGGAGGCACTCCCTTAGAACTCGAGGTTTCTCCCAACGCAACCATTGGCGCTGTCAGAACTAAGGTATGCGCCATAAAGAAGCTTCCCCCAGACACAACTAGGCTGACATACAAGGGGAGGGCTTTAAAGGACACCGAGACCCTCCAGAGCATAGGCGTGTCTGACGGTGACAAATTTGTGTTGATAACTAGGACGGTGGGGGGAGTTGGAGAACCTGTACGTGGAGCTGCCTGAGACCGCGTGGTACAAACGTCTCGCGCTCGAGTACTCGTTGATGCAGGAGCATGAGCCTACGTTCAACCCTGTTGAAAACGACCTCACCCATTACGAAGGCGTGATAATAGGTTCAGACTTGTATGAAGGAGGTTACTTCAGGGTGGAGATTATCCTTCCCCGCTCCTATCCCTATTTTCCGCCCGACGTCATTTGGCACACGCGCATATGGCATCCAAACTTCTCCGACAGCGTCCCGGCCCGTGTATGCGAGTCCGTGTTCAAAGACCATTGGTCCCCTTCACTGCGGCTTGTCGCGGTCATAGAGTCTCTCCGAAACCTGTTGAGCAACCCAAATCCTGAAGACCCTTTAAATCCCGTAGCGGCGTTCGAGTACAAACAGAGGCCGGACCTGTTTACTGCTAGGGTTAGGCAGTTCATCGAAGAATATGCGACACCCGAACAGGCCTTTAAACAGAGCAGGAGAAAGGGGCTTTAGGCTTGGGCGAAAGCCCTACGCTCGCCAGGTATGATAGACAGTTAAGGCTTGAATCATGGGACCAGTACAAGCTGATGTCCGCGAAAATCATAATAGCGGGTGTCGGAGCTCTTGGATGCGAGGCGGCTAAGAACCTAGCTCTGATGGGCGTTGGAGAACTTCTTCTTGTTGACAACGACGTGGTTGAACTGAGCAACCTCAGCCGCCAGATGCTCTACGTGGACGAGGATGTTGGAAAGCCGAAGGCTTTGGTGGCTGAGCAAAGGGTCAAGAAGATGAACCCCTCCATCAAAGTTGTGGGTTTTCAGAAGGATGTGCGCCAGATACCCGCAGATGTCTTTTCACATGCTGATGTTCTGGTGAGCTGCGTCGACAACTGGCCAACCAGACGCTGGATTAACTCGATGGCTGTCGAGCTGGGCAAACCATTGGTTGACATAGCCACTGACGGATACTATGGAAACGTTCAGGTTGTCGTCGCAGGTAAGACTGCATGCATCGAATGTCATGCTGAGGCGCTGATACCGACAGAGGTCCAGGCTGCAGAATGTTCGCTGAGACGCCGTAAGCCGGAGGATTTGATGGCGGAGCTTTCTGAAAGAGGGATATCGATGGAGAGGCAGGAAGCCGAGCAACTCTTCAATCATAACATCAAGACCGTGTACGACATCAAGTACGCCCCTCAAAAGCTGCTCGACGCGCTTGACGAAAACGTTCGGAACCTGGTTTTGAGGGTTCGAGGCCTATTAAACCCGAAGATGCCAGCTCTGCAAAGCGTGTCCGCAACCATTGCCGGACTGGGTGTGTTCGAGACGGTGAGGCTTCTGCACAGAGGCTCGCTTGGGAAACCGTCGAGCGGCCTGCTAGTATACGACGGCCTGAGAGGACGGCTGACAAAGGTAAGGCTGGACAGAAACGACTCATGCCACGTATGCGGCGTGGATGAGGAGAAACCCGTCGAGCTGGAGGTCGCGGGCAACGATACCGTGGCCGATTTACGCGAAATAATCGCTAACAAATTCATGTTCCCCGACGCACAGATACAGCATGGGACGAGGCTCCTCGACGACGCTGCTGAAGTTAAAGGACTAGGCATCAAAAGCCAGGACATTCTGTACGTACACTCCACGAGGAGGGCGTCGCCACTGCCAGTACGGGTGAAGATCGTTGAAAATAATCATCAAAGAGGTTAACGCAGGTTTCTGGAACCCTTTTGAAGAAGAGGAAACGCCTAAGCAGAAGCTCAGTTTCTGCGTCATCTGCGGGCTTGAAATCTCCAACGAGAAAACATACGCCTGCCCCCACTGCAGCGCAGTCGGCCACATGTCTTGTTTTGATGACTGGCTTTTGATAAGAAAGACCTGCCCGTTGTGCAGGAGAACTATAGCCGAGGGATGACGCCGTCATGGCTGAGGAAAAGAAAGAGGAGGAGCTGCCTCTTGACTTTCTGGAGACGCCGAAAGGCCGTGTGGCCGGCTTCGAAGGAGTTAGACGGCTGGGTGAGCTGATTGCTGAAGCTTTTGAAGAGCTGGAAAAACTCAATCAGAAAATAAAATCAATGGAGAGGGAGGAGAAGACTCCCGAAGGTATAGAAAAGAGGCTGAAGGGTATTGAGGACCAGCTTGCGGTTTTGTCAGACGACATGCATGTGATACTCAACGCTTTAGGCGAGCTTTCGGCCACCGTGGCTCAACTCAAGAAAGCCCTTAATCTATGAGGTTAGGAAAGCCCGTCTCAACTCCTTTATTAAACCGTTTAGTTCATCTCTCTGTCTTTCCATCTGAGCAATCTCGTTTGAAAGAGTTTCTTTGTACGACTGGAGCTTGGCGATCTCCTCCCTGAGCTTGTTGGCCGCGGCTAATGTCTTCTCGGCCTCAGCCCTGCTGCTTTCCAAAAAGGCTAGCTTCTCCTCCAGCTCCTTCTCACGCCGTATCATCCGCTCCATCCTTATCTCACGAAGCTTGAACATTTTGTCCATCTCCTTTGCATAGTTTTCAAGCTTCTTCTGAGATTCTTCAAAAGCTGTCAAGTAACGTTCTCTCAGCACGTTTACCTCATCCTCAACCTCCTCCTTCTTCCGCATCAAGGTCCTCAACATCTCCTGCGCCTCGGCTATCTGCCTCTCTTTCTGCTCAAGCTCAGTCTTCCACCGAACAACCTCCTGCCTCAGCAACGCTAAGCTTTCCCGTTCGGCGTTATACCGCTGCACTGCATTCGATAATTCCTGCCTTTGCTCGGATAGTAGGTCAACTGTTTGATGAAGGTTTTCGCGTAAAGAATTGAGGTCATCCATTACCGTCTTTAACGTGTCAAGTATGTCGTTTAGAACAGCGGTTCGTTCCAGCAACCCTTGAAGGCTAACCATAGTCTTATGAGGGGTTGAGAACTGTTCAAGGACCATTCGGACATCTTCTTTAATCTTGGCTAAAGCTTCCTCCACAAGCCCTATTCTCTCCTCCACCTTGTCAGTAAGCTGAACCCGTAGAGCGGCAATCTCTTTGCGGAGCTCTACTATGCTGTCAGACCTTTTAGAAAGCAGCCCCATACTATTAAGCCATGAACAACATGATTATAAACCCTACCTATAGATAAATCCCGAAAAGTGAGCTGGGTCGGGTTAGCGTGTTCTAAAAACATGTTTTTATAAGGTGCGATTACGCAGCATTTGGAGACGGCCATGGCGGAATCGGAGCAACACCTTCTCGTAAGGTTTTTCAAGCTAGGCTCCCTGCTCTCTCTGGTGGGCAGCATACACATTCTCACGCTTCTCCTCCCCTGGTATGTGGTGAAGGCTGACACGGTCTCGAGGACTGTCGTTAGCGGATATCTTCTCCGTGAGACGCTGATTCTTTCAGCGGTTGGAGGAGTATTGGCGGGTGTTTCCCTTATCGCAACATCATTCTCGAGCAGAGCTGGCATGGTTCGAGCTGTTTTGTCCGCTTTAGCAATTTTAGGCGGCCTAGTAGCGCTGTCATCCCCGATGTACCTGAACTTCGTCATAATTCCACGCCTCAGCGTAGCCGGCGAGCCTGACCTCGGTTTTTTCGCCTCCATCTTATCAGCCATAGCTCTCATAGCTCTTGGCCTTGTTGTAGTGTTGACAAGACCTCGAAGGGCTGTGATGCCGTACCCAGGCTATTTTGGGATGGGTGAGGCTGCTGAACCAGCCGCGCCGGCTGAGCAGACGACTATGGAGCCTGTGGAGTCTGTTGACGAAGGTGTAATATGTCCAATATGTTATACAAGCGTTACGACAGAGAACGCTGTTAGATGCTCTTCCTGCGGCATCGTTTTCCACCAAGGCTGCGCCGAAGCATACATTAACATAAACGGAACATGCCCCAACTGCAACCGTGCGGTTGTTTGATGCGGTGCAGGTTCAATGTCTTTTGAGACCATAGTTAAGCTCGGGCTGGAGAAAGGATTTTTCTTTCCGTCAGCCGAGATATATGCAAACGCTCCAGCCGGGTTCTGGGATTATGGACACTTAGGGGTGTTGATGAAGCAGAAATACATCATGGCTTGGCACAGGCTTCTTGTCCGGCGTGATGAGATGGTTTTGGTTGACGGGTCGCAAATCCTTCCCCGAGGAGTTTTCATCGCATCAGGCCACATAGACACGTTCGCAGACCCCGTCAGCAGATGCACTGCATGCGGGGCGGTTCACAGGATAGACAGGCTGCTTGAGGAGAAGCTAGGTATCAAGGTGCCTGAAAGAACACCTCCCGAGCAGATTGAAGCCATAATTAAACGCCACGCCTTCAAATGTCCGCTTTGCGGCGGTGAGCTAGGCCCCGTCTCACTGTTCAACATGATGTTCAAGGTTTCGGTGGGCGCTTCGGCGGAGGACGCCTACCTGAGGCCTGAAACCTGTCAAAACATATTCGTTGACTTCCTACGTCTGTACAAGATCTCGCGAAGACGGCTGCCGATAGCTATGGCTCAGGTAGGCAGGAGCTTCAGGAACGAGATATCGCCTCGTCAGTCGCTCATCAGGCTGAGGGAGTTTACACAAGCGGAGGTTGAGGTCTTCTACGCTCCGCACAGAGCCAACGAATTCCCTAAGAAAGAGGAGGTGAGAAGCTACGAGCTTAATCTTCTCGTTGACGATAAGCTACGGCCGTTTTCCTGCGAGGAGGCTGTCGCATCTGGTCTTGTTTCCAGTTGGCTGGCCGCTTACTACCTAGCGTTGATTCAGGATTTCTATCTGAAGCTGGGGGTGTTTAAGGACAGGCTTAGGTTCAGAAGGCTTGGTGAAGATGAGAAAGCGTTTTATGCTGCTGAGGCTTGGGACCTTGAGGTTCTGATAAACGGAGAGTGGGTTGAGCTTGTTGCGTGCAACAATCGAACCGACTATGACCTATCAGGCCATGCCCGTGTCAGCGGAGTTGATTTGAGGATTGTTGAAGACGGCGTAACCTTTGTTCCGCATGTTTTTGAGCTTTCGATGGGCGTTGACCGAAGCATGCTGGCTCTTCTCATGCTAGGCTATTCTGTGGAGAACGGGAGAACCGTCCTCAAAATACATCCTTTCTTGGCTCCTTACTCCGCGGCTGTCTTCCCGCTTGTCGACAGGCCTGAGCTTTCAAGCTATGCGCAGAAGCTGTATAAACAGCTGAAGCTAGAGTTTGACGTCTTCTACGATGAAAGCGGCAGCATAGGCAGAAGATACAGACGCCAGGACGAAATCGGCACACCTTTCTGCATAACTGTCGACTACCAGACGTTGGAGGACGACACCGTAACCATAAGGAACCGTGACACTATGAAGCAGGACAGAATCCCTGTTTCAGAGGTAAAACAATATTTGAACACAAGGTTAACCCTAGGCTAATGCAGATTTAAATAATCGCGGGCAGGGATATGGACGATGTCTCAGGCTGACGCTCTGATTTACTACACTATACTTAGCGTGCTGCTGCCTTTGATACTGTATGCAGCCAACAAGCTGTTAGCGCCAAAACGAAGCTCTAGGAGGAAGAGACTTCCTTTCGAAAGCGGTCAAGTCCCTTTCGAATGGGCTGAAACATCCTTCCCCGTCGAGTATTTTCCCTACGCAATCATCTACATTGCTTACGCGGTTTTGGCGGTGGCTGTTTTCCTTTCGGCCGTGGCTTTGGTGGAAAGACCTGAAGCAGGCTTCAACCTTGTGCTTTTGCTGGCTGTTTTAAGCGCCACGTCTATCTACGCCGCGTTCAGTTTGAAGGAGCTTCCGCAGAGGTTGTAGAAAATGGTGGCAGCCATACCGCCACCCCTCGACCAGCTTGTGAGGTTTCTGGCCAGCGAGGCCTTCGTAAAAGCGGCCATCTTTCCCGGCGCCACCTTCGTCGCCGTTTTAGGCATACTGTCCGTATGGTATGAGAGAAAGCTTCTCGCGAGAGTCATGCTGCGGATAGGGCCTTTTCATGTGGGAAAATACGGCGGATGGCTGCAGGTGGTCGCAGACGCTGTCAAGTTTCTCTCGAAAGAGTTCATAGTTCCCGCTAGGGCTCGGAAGAAACTGTTTATATCCATGCCCATGGCTGCGCTTGTGCTCGCTGCGATGCTTTTCGCCTTCATACCTTTCAGCGAGTATTGGGTTATCTACAGGTCAGACATAGGGGTCCTCCTGGCCTTCCTCTTCCTCGCAGTCTCGCCGATACCGTTGATAGTGGCTGGATGGGCTTCGGGCAGCAAGTACAGCTTCATCGGCATGATAAGGTTCGCTTTCCAGGTTTTCGCCTATGAAATCCCGCTCTTCCTGGCCTTGACGGGCGTCATAATAGCTGCGAGGTCTTTCGACTTGGTGGAGATCGTCAAGGCTCAGACCCCCCTGCCTTTAATCGCAACGCAGGTTATTGGATTTCTGGTTTTCTTCATAGCAGCGGTAAGCGAGGCCGAGCGGATACCTTTCGACCTTCCCACGGCTGAGCAGGAGCTGGTTGAGGGATGGATGGTGGAGTATGGCTCGGTTGGATTCTTGACCATTCAGCTGGCGATGTACACAAAGCTGGACGCTCTTGTCTTCCTGACAGTCGACCTATATCTCGGAGGCTGGCACGGGCCAGCCATTCCCGGAATCCCTGAAACAATTCTCCAGCCGGTCTGGGTCTTCGTAAAGTTTCTGATAGTATTGTCGGTCGTTATGCTCTTCAGAGGCGTCTACACCCGTATCACCATCAAAAAAATCCTTGACCTTGGCTGGAGGCTGCTGATACCTCTATCGCTGGTAAACCTCTTCCTCGTAAGCCTCACGGTCTACCTGCCGACATTAGCGGCTTAACCCTTCCTCATTCTCTTTAGCTTGAACTCGAGCCCTGTGGAGATTATGTTCGCCCTGACTATAGTGTAGACAACTTGGTCTAAGAGCCTGCCGTGAACAAAGTCATCGATGTTGCCGCCGTAGGTTTGATAGATTTGATGCATGGTCTTCAGGTTGTTCTCCAAGTCAAGCCTACCCGAGAGGGTGTGGTAGTGTTTGTTGGTCTTAATGGTCTCGAGGATGTTTAAGGCTTTCTCGAGATGTGTGTAGTCTTCAGTGTCGAGGAACTGCCTCAGGGCTGTGACTATGTTTCTCAGCCCTTGGTGAAGAGTTAGCAGCTCAGGCCTTTCTTTGGGCGAGAGCTCGTGAGCCATCACCATCCCCTCAGAACCATCAACAGCTTGTCTATCCAACCTATCTCAACCGGCGGCCCGGCTATGCCTGGCTTAGCCAGCTGCTTCGGATTGTAGAAGAGCGAACGCCTGTCCAAAGCCGAAATCTCGTACTCAGGCATCATCTCAAGCGCGTAGAAGGGGCATGCGTCGACGCAGAACCCGCAGAAAACGCATCTGCTGTAGTCGACAGCTGGAAAGTAAGACTTCTTGTTATGTGGTAGTTTCTCGTCTATCTTCCTCACCGATAGCATCAGCTCATATTTTCCGTTGGACAGTCTGTGATATTCGTCTTCTTTGTCGGCGTCCTTCATCTCAACAACCTCGTCCACCCAGCCGTTGGACTTGGCCCATTCGATGAAGGGTGAGAGATAGTTTTCCAAGATGGCTTCAGACCTGTAGGCGTAGACGGGTTCGGCGTTGAGAATCCATTCAAAACCAGCGTCGGATTGTTTGATGGCCCTGAAATCAGTCCAACTGACATCCGGCGTTGGATGCGAGTTGGGGCGCATGACTTTAGGTGGGTTGTGCAAGCTGTCGACAAGGTTCTCGAACAGCTGGACAACTTTTTCATCCCCTTTTTTGAAGGATTCCATCAACTCTTTGCTGAACCGTAAACTGACGTTGAACCCGTAAACCATTGTTATCGCCTCCGCTATGTTTTGGCATGCGATGTCGCAGAGGCTGCAGCCCGTGCATTTATCGAGGTAAAGGATGTGCCTGCCCTTGTAGCCTGGATAGGCTATTCCCGCCTTTGGGTCGTAGCGATAATACTCGCCGGTGGTGTTCACGGTTCTTTCGAAGGGATACTTTATGGTTACGGGAGTAGAGAATATGTGTTTGAAAGCTACCAGCATCGGGTTGATTATACGGGCTACCGTTTCGAACGCCAAACAGCACCCACCACCGTTAAACCTCTTGCTAAAAACCCTGCAACCTCATTTAATTAAGATGTTCTTCTCCAGCTTAGCCGTCAGATATCTTCTATAAACCCTGTGGCCGAAAATCGCGTTCAGGATGGCTGCGGCCTGCAGGCCTGCATGTGTCATTACGAAGACGCTGAGCGGCTGTCTCAGAACAACTAGGACGACTATTGCTGTGACGAAGATGAAGAAGTGGACGAGTATGGCTGCGACGACTGCCGCCGTCTGATATTTCTCCACAGCCTTGTCGATGGGTGTTTTACCGGGCATTTCCGTCAGCTCTTGACTTGGCTGCATCCAGTTTGTTGAGATATTCGCCGAGGAAGTCTGGCATGTTGTTTTTGTTGGCTTCCCACGGGTCTTCGCTGGCCTTCGGCCCGAACTTCCAGCTCATGAGAATGTTTACCAAGAATATTGCTGTTCCTATGCCGATTATGATGGCTCCCACCGTGGCTATGATGTGGAGGGGCTGAAACTCCTCGACGTAAGCGTAGTATCTTCGTGGCATGCCCATCAAGCCCAGCACCATCATAGACATGAAAACGAGATATTGACCGATGTTCGCGGTGGCGAAATGGATTTTGCCGAGCGTCTCGCTGTACATCCTTTTGGTCAGGTAGGGGAAGTAGTAGTATGTGGCTGCGAAAGCAGCCTGCGAGATGGCTCCGAAGAGTATGAAATGCATGTGGCCTACAACCCAGTAGGTGTCTTGGAGATGCCAGTCAACGGGGATTGATGCTTGGAAGACTCCCGTGATTCCTCCGACGATGAAGGTTGCGACAAAGCTGAGGCTGAACAACGTGGGGGTGTTGAACCTTATTTTACCGCCCCACAGAGTCGCCTCCCAGTTAACCACCTTAATCCCTGAAGGTATGGCTACAGACATGGTCATCAGCATGAAAGGTGCCAGCGTGAGGGGTGAGAGCCCAGTCGTGAACATGTGGTGAGCCCATACACCGAACCCGAGAACCGCTATCAAGACTGATGAAAGGGCTATCATCCTATAGCCAACTATGGGTTTTTTCACCAATCGCGGTATCAGTTCCGAGACGACGCCCATAGCGGGTAAAACAAGTATGTAAACCTCTGGGTGGCCGAAAAACCAGAACAGATGCTGCCATAAAATTGTGTCACCCCCTGCGCTGGGGAGGTAGAACCCTGTGCCAAGGTTCCTGTCCAACAGCAGCAGTGTTAGGGCGAAAGCAATCACCGGCACTGCGAAAATAATGATGAAAGCGGTGACAACTATGGACCAGACGAACAGCGGAAGCCTCCACAAACCTATGTCAGCGCGGCGGAGCCTCCAAGTAGTTATTATGAAGTTTAGAGACCCGACCATGGAAGATGTTCCTGCGACGTGGAGGCTGAGTATCCAGAGGTCTATCCCAGGGTTTGGCGTCACCACGGAAAGAGGCGTATAACCGGTCCATCCTATGTTCGCCCAGCTTGACAGCAGAAGAATACCTCCTGACAGGAAGAGCCAGAAACTCAAGGCATTGAGTTTGGGATAGTACATGTCTGGAGCGCCAATCATTTTTGGAAGAAGGTAGTTTGCGAAACCTGCAAAGACCGGCATCGCCCAGAAGAAGATCATAAGGGTGCCGTGGATGGTGAAAAGGCTTGCGTAAGTGTTGGGGTCTACAAAACCTCCTCTGGGTGTTGCGAGCTCCCAGCGCATTAGAAGAGCCAAAACCCCGCCAACAACCAGGAAGACGTAAGAGGCTGCGATATACATCAGACCTATGTGGGCGTGGTAGGTTGTTGACAATATCTTGTAGACATTCTTGTACCACGGTGCAGGTTTAACCTCGGCCTTCGTCACCGTCATTACTCCACCACCAGCCAAGCTATCATGGAGTAATGGCCTTGGCCGCAGAACTCGGCACACTGAATTAAATACCTTCCGGGAACAGTGGGCGTGAAGTATAGAACGTTGGTTCTCCCGGGTACAGCGTCTTTCTTAAGCCCGAGATCCCTGATGAAAATACTGTGGATTACGTCAGCCGAGTGGAGCTCAAGCTTGACGGTCTGCCCCGCCTTCACCTTCAGCTCGCCGCTGACCCTGCCGTCCGGGTATATGAACTGCCACGCAAACTGCCTCGCCTCAACCCTTATCACAACGTCCGCGGGCCGGTCTGCTTCAAGATAGTTGAGAACAACCCAGGAGCTATAACCGATTATCGCGAAAAGAATCAAAGCACCGACTATCGTCAGGTTTTCGACGATTTTAGACTTCTCCATCTACTTCACCCCTTTTTCCCTGAAGCGGTAGATAATGAAGAAAAGGGCTCCGAGAAAGATGGAGCCGACGGCTGAGCCGGAGATGTAGATGAAACGGTAGAGCTGGTTTATGGCTTCGGTCTGCGGAGACAAGGGTCTGAAGAGGTTTCCCATGTTTCCCGCCGCCAGAAGACCTGCGAACAAGACCAGAATGATTAAAGCGAGAATGGCGTAATCGGCTGCATTCAGCTCAGCCATGCGTGAACGCTTCCTCAGGTCTATTTAATTTTTTTCTCGTTACAAGCCAGCTGGCCGCGGCGCCTGCCGCGTAGAACGCGACGACTGTTCCAGCCACGGCTTGGTGCACCGCCACAACCAGCGGCGGCAGGGCTGTGAAGATGACCAACGCCCCAACAATGAAGACCTGGGCGAAGAGCGTGGCGAAACCGAATGAGACAAGTCTTCCAACGGCGGTGCCGGCTTTTTTGCGGGCTTGGACGAAAGTAGCCAGCCCGAGGACGAAGGTTGTGAAAGCTATGATTCTGTGGGTGAACTCCAGAACTATGAAAGGATCTGACTGTATGGGGCATAGTGGCCAGTCGGGACACGCCAACCCCGCTCCAACTTTGCTTACATAGCTTCCCAGCGCCATCGTAGCTACGGCGAAAACTGTTGTCATCAGAGCGAGGCTTGAGACGGGCGGCACACGCATCGTCAAAGCATCTTGACTGCGTTATTTATACGTAGCTGGCTGCAACCTCCCTCAAAAACGCCTCCATGTCCTTCACATACTGGTCTGCAGGCTTGTCGCCGAAGTAGAGCGCGAAATACGTTACGCCCTGCTCGAGATAGTCTTCTAGGACGTCGGAGACGTAGTCGAAGTTGCCTGAAAGAATTACCCTGTCTTCACCCAGCCTCGACTTGGTCAGCCTCGGGGACTTGCCCGTGAAGTCGATTGTAAGCCGGCCTGAGATGGTGAAGCCGTTCTTTGGCTGGAACCGATGAAGCCGTTGAGCGAGAGTCTCAAGCGGAATGCCCGTGAAATGCCATCCGTCAGCCAAGGCCACCGCTCTGTTGAAGGCTTTCTCACTGTTTCCGCCAACCCACACGGGAGGGCCGCCTGGCTGGACAGGCCTAGGCTCGAACACTCCAGACTCGACACTGTAGTAACGGCCTTTGAACGAAACCTCACCGTCTCGCCATAACGTTCGCACCAGCTTGAGCGCCTCGTCGAACCTCCTCCCTCTGTTGTTAAAGTTCATGCCGATGTTCTGAAATTCCTCAGCACTCCATCCGGCGCCGAACCCAGCTATCACTCTTCCGCCGCTCAGGAAATCGATCGAGGCCAAAGCCTTTGCAACCTGCACGGGCTCTCTCATGGGTAGGATGATGACGGAAGAACCTATCTTCACCTGTTCTGTGACGGAAGAAACGTAAGCCATGGTCGTCAGAGCTTCGAGGATGTTTCCGTAGGGATACCGATGGGATGGTGGCAGTATAAGATGGTCGGTGGCCCAGACCGAGTCGTAACCCATTTCCTCCGCCTCCTCCGCAACTCTTGCAACGGTCTCGGCTGATACATGTTTCCCGAAGTTAGGTAGACAGACTCCGAAAACAGGCTTCAATTCGACTCACCTGCCGCCTTCTTCGCTATGGCGATGACTTTCCGGACTACGTCGAGGGGGGTTTCGCCGAAGATGAGCGCCATCGGCTCCTTCCCAACATCGCCAAGATGATATATGATGTCTGGTACGCCGCCCGCGTTTTTCACCGCTTCCTCGACGCCCCACGGAATAGTCATGCCCTCAACCCTCTTGACTTCCGCAGGCTCTTTCGCCCTGTCGTAAAACGATACTGAGAGGTTGAGGGTTTCGAAGATTTTGAGAAGGTTTTCGTCGACGCGGATGTTCATGGCGCTTCTGACTGATGGGTCGTGTTTCATGACTGTTATGACGGCTTTGGCAACGTGTTTCGAGCCGCCGAACCAAGGCTCCGAAACAGGTTTGAACCCGTCGCCCAGTCTAACGATCCTGCCTGGAATGGAGGCAACCTGCTCAGGCTCTGAAGCGTCTTCTATCGCGGTCACGATGTTTGAACCGGATTCAGGGATGAGGTTCGGGAATTCGTCAACATCCTTCAGCATGTCCAAGGCTTGTCGCAAGCTTTTCAGCGCCTCCATCCTGCATCCGTTCTCGTAAATCCGTCCAGTGGGATGTATCGGCCCATGTCCCCTGCCCAGCGGAAGACCTCTCCTCACGGCTTCGACGACGAAACGCTGCGCCATCCTCACAGCCTGCGGAATCCTATAGCCCTTGGCTAGGTTGGACGCTATCGCTGACGCGAAACAGCATCCCGTCCCATGCGTGTTTTTGGTCTCTATTTTCTCGGACTCATACATGTAGGTGTTTCCCGCATAAAGGAGAATGTCGACAGACTTTACCCCAGGCAGGTGTCCTCCTTTCACGACTACTGCTTTCGGGCCTTTTGCGGCGAGTTTTTCAGCCGCTGAGACCATGTCTTCTGTTGAAGATATCTGAACGCCTGTCAGAAGGGATGCTTCATGGATGTTGGGTGTTACGACCGTGGCCAGGGGAAATAATCTTTCTACTAGCGCTTCAACAGCTTCTTCTCTTAGCAGGATGGCGCCGCTCTTAGCCACCGCCACCGGGTCGACTACGATGGGGGTATTGAGGTTCGACAGCTCGTCCGACACGGCCTCGATTATCTCGCTGCTGAAAAGCATGCCTGTTTTGACGGCGTCAACCCCTATGTCCTCAACCACAACCTTTATCTGCTCTCTGACGATCTCCGCGGGTATTGGTTGGATGGCGGTAACTTTCTCGGTGTTTTGAGCTGTTATGCAGGTTATGGCGGACATGCCGTGAACGCCGTGGGCTGCGAATGTTTTGAGGTCGGCCTGTATGCCAGCCCCGCCCCCGGAATCCGAGCCGGCTACCGTTAAAACTCGTTTAACCATGTTCAAGGATGTTGCGAGGTGTTATAAAAGGTGGTCTTTCCCTGTCTGACACTGAGGGAAGACCTTTCGCCGGCCGTGGTGTGGAATAGGTGTTCAAGCATTTTCACGTATGCCTCGGAAGGGGATATACCTCTTCTAGCCATCATCCGCCTAGCTGTTGCTAACGCAGACTCGAGGAGAAGCTCGTTTTTTCTCTCGGGCCAGTAGATTGTGAAAGCCGGCACGTCCTCAGACACATGACGGTAAACATGGCTGCAGACTCCGACGTTCAACCCTCCCGAAACCATGCAACCTATGCTTGTCTTAACATGGTCGCCGAAGAAAGAGCCGAGAAACTGTCTCCCCGTGTCGACTCTTTTCCCGCAAACGTTAACTCTGACCGTTCCATATGTGTTCTTGAGGTTGGAGACCGTTGTTCCAGCGCCCATGTTCACCCATTCTCCCACGATGCTGTGGCCTAGGTACCCGTAGTGACGTTTGTTGGAGTATCCTATGAAAATGGAGCTCTCGACCTCGCCGCCAACCCTGCACACAGGACCCACACAGCATCCCGACAGAACTGAGTTACTGAAAACAACGGTGCCCGACCCGATGTACGCCGGCCCCACGATTTTCGAAAAAGCCTCGACCAGGACGTTCTCGCCCAAGACGACAGGGCCTTTCCTACCGTCTATCAGGACATGTTCCTCTATCTCGACGCTTTTCTTGTAATAGGCTTTTCCAGAGACATTTCTGCGCTTAAGCAGCTGTCCGGAGGCTTCTGCGGCGATAAGCCTTGGGCCATGCTCCAGCAAGTCCCATGGGTATGTTGTTAACGTTATTGTGGCCTGTCTTTTTGTGTGGCATGCTGAGCTTATGGAGGATGATGGGTCTATCTCAGCTAAGCCGTCAAACCAATCAGGCTGAAGGGCTTTACCGTCGAGTCGCGCTGCCGCAACCCTGCTGCCCACCAGCAAGGCCTCACCTCTCCTCAACCCCCTCACCATTCTAGCTGACTCCGTGTCGAGAAGCAGACATCCGTTGACGAAAAGCAGGTCATCCCCGTCCGGCTGTCTGTTAACCCTTGTTTTAGGATGTCTTTCGCTGACTATGTCTTCGAGATATTTTCTGGTAAACAGGAAAACTTCCCTGTCTTTGCCGAGATGTTTTAGGACTTTGTCGAGAAGCGTTGAGGTTCCGCACAACATTTCGTAAACGGGTCTTGTGTCGGTGAGCGGACCAAAATTCTTAACTGCATAATCTTCAAAGACGCAGAGCGCCACGCCGTTTAGGGACCCGGCTCGGAATTAAGCCTAACTTTCACGTCGACCAGAGCCAGCAGGCGTTCAACCCTCTCCCTCTCCTTCGCCGACAGCCCTGTTCCATAGTCTTCGGCAAGGCTTTGACCGTAGTAGGCTGTTGCGATGAAGGTCTCCGCCATATCCAGATACTCCGTCAGCTCCTCAGCCTCAGCTCCATGCAGGAAAATCGTCAGGTCGTTGACAGCCAGCAGCTTGGTAGGGCTTGCCGCAAACAGCCTGAAACATTTCCTCGCCTCCTCTACGTTATGACCCGCATATCTCAGCACGTCCTCGGCGTTGGACGCCATAAGCCTCGGCGCATAAACCTTCAGAGGCCTGAGGTATCTGAAGACTGTTACGTCGGTGTACTGTGTCACCGGCCCTCCTATGTTTCCGAGTCTATCAGGCGCCAAGTCTATGATTGTGATTTGGCTTGGGGGAAGCAATTTCGACAGCATGTTCAACAACTCTGCAAGCAGCCGGGTCTTCCCACTTCCAGCCTCGCCGTAAATAATCGTCCGTTTGCGGAGAAGGCTTTCAACGCCAACCTTCAAGCCTTCTGCCCAACCTTCGCCCTAGCAGGTAGAACGCGTTCCAGAACCCCGTATCTGTCGGCTGCTACGAGGAACAGGAAGCCGGCGAAGGCCCCTGTCAACGAGCTTATGGCCCATCCTCCCCAGAGGATTAGAAGAGCGGGGAAAAAACCAATAGTTTGGATGTTGCGGAGCATGGTGGCCGCAGGCCCGACCGCTGGGCCAACAGCGGGAGCTACAACTGCGATCGCCAGAGTCCCCCCTATCAACACCGTTCCAATAGGCTCCGTCAAAGCGGCCGCATACCTAATCTTGGAGCTGGTCAGCCGTGTGAGTATCATGTAAGCCAGCCCGACCACTATCGCTCCCGGTATTCCGCCCGGGTAGGCGAATAAAGTCCCCGTCCCCAGCATAATTCTGACAGTTCCTATGATTATGGCTATCACAGCTCCCCAGAAGGGGCCGAGCAGTATGCCTGACAGCACGTTTATGAAATGCTGGCCCGGGAAGGCCTTTGAGCCCAGCCATTCGAACATCATCGGGGATATTACGATGCCCAGTGCGCTGAGGGCTGAGGCGAGGGCGACCTTCTTGGTGGTTGCTGTCCGCGACATCTCGGTACTGTCGCTTCATAGGCCGCATATAACCATAGTAATAAGCTGCTTATTCCCAAACCCAGAAGTTGCTCGTCAAATAGTTAACAGCCGTTCCCGCAGCCACTGCTACTAGGTTGGAAACCAGATAGTATATTCCAAAGAAGTCGGTCAGCGCGTAGAGGACAAAGAGGCTTGTTGCCGCACCCAAGAGCCTCGAGCCGTGGAACTTCAACATCCTTGTTAGGAAACCAGCCTTTCCCGCTCGGTCCCTAAAGGTCCAGTATTCGTTGAGGATAAAGTTGTTCAGTATCGAGACTTCCATGCTGAAGACGGCTGAAAGCATGTAAAGCTTTTCGCCGAAGACATAGGTCGTGAGAAGGTAGAGCACGGCTGTGTTGACCAAAAGCCCTATCCCTCCGACCACCGCGAACTTGAAGAACCGCATCGGCTCGAGAAGGTTGATAAAGTTTCGCAGCGTGCCCAATTGTTTCTCACTGGAGGTAGCTTGAAAGCCTGCTCTGGCCCAAACGCTGCTTCAACCCTGCAAACCTCACGCCAGCCCTCCGTAGAACCATTCCACCCTCTTCCTGTAAAAGCTCTGAGAAAAGATTCCTGACAATTCTCATGGTTTCCTCAATAGATGTACCGGGTCTTATTTGTGTTTGCCGCGTGACGGTTCGGAGGTCGGCTGCGATGGCTATAATTCCTAGCGTCGTTGCCTCGAGGTTGTTTGCCTCAAGCCTCGCCAAAGCATCGTTGACTGCGGGAGCCAAGGCCGAAACCACTTCATCCACATCCCTCGTGTTCTGCTTCAATGTTATTATTCTGCTGACCTGCTTAAAGGTGGTTTTCTCCTCGATGGGCTCGTCGAACTCGCCTCGTGATGCGAGGTAGATGTAACGAGCTTTCTTACCGCCGAAAACCTTGGCCAAAACCTCGATTGGAAGGGAAGATAGGTCGCCGATTGTTTTAACCCCAATGCCCTCAAGATAAGACCATGCTTTGGCGCCGATTCCAGGAAGAGCTGTTGCCGGAAGCGGTTTAAGAAAATCGGCTACCTCCTCTGGTCTGACGGTCTTCAAGCCGTCGGGCTTCGCTGCGTCGGCCGCAATCTTAGCCACCACCCTGTTAGGAGCTATGCCGATGCTGCACTTCAAACCCAAGCCTTGCCGAATCTCTCTCTTAACCATCACGGCTAGTTCCTCAGCCCTTTCGAAACTTCCTCCAACGGTTTCCGTGACTTCCATGACGGCTTCATCTATGCTTTCAACACGCATCCTGTCAGAATGCTTCTTAAGAATCGTCATGACTCTCCAAGAGACCTCAGCATAGTGTTCCAGCCTGACGGGAAGAAACACGGCCTCGCTGGGGAGAAGACGCTTGGCTCTTTTTATCGGCATGCCAGCCTTGACGCCATGCTTTCTAGCCAGATAGTTTGCCGAGCTGACGACCCCGCTGTCCTCAGTACGGCCGGAGTAAACGCAGACAACTAAAGGCCTGCCCAGGTAGCTAGGGTTTTCAATCTCCTCAACTTGAGCGAAGAAGTAGTCCAAGTCCAGGAACATAACCACCTTTCCCAAGCCAATTACAGGATTATGTGAAGACGTATAAATTGATGTGTCATATGTCATTCCGTGGAAACATGGCTAGGATAGCGGTTGCTAAAGGTGAGGAGCTTTTGAAGTACAGCTTCCCAGAACCCCATCCGCTTAACAAGATTAGACTTGAACGTTTTTATGAGCTTCTTGGTAAAGAAAGTTCGCTGGCTGAAGATCTTGTTTTCACCAAACCCGTCAAAGCCACCTATGATGAGATTCTCCTTTTTCACAGCGAAAGCTACGTGAAGTTCGTGGAGGAGAAATGCAGGCAGGGGCATGGATATCTGGACTACGGTGACACGCCGGCTTTCCCTGGCTGTTTCGAAGCAGCCTCGTATGTTGTTGGGACGACGCTTGACATCTTGAAAAGGATATTGAAGGGAGAGTTTGCAGCTGGGTTCAACCCAATGGGCGGCCTTCACCACGCTCGAAGGGATAGGGCTGGCGGTTTCTGCATCTTCAACGACGCCGCAATCGCCATCGAGTATCTTCTCAAGGTTGAGCATGTCAACAACGTGGCCTACGTGGACATAGACGCACATCACGGCGACGGCGTCTGCTACGACTTTTATAGCGACGAACGCGTGATTTACGCCGACATCCATCAAGACGGGCGAACCCTCTACCCGGGAACAGGGTTCAGGAACGAGACGGGCGGAGGGAAGGCCAAGGGTCGAAAGCTAAACATACCTCTTCTTCCCTTCTCAGGGGATGGCGAGTTCTTCAAAGCCTTCCAAGAAGTGGAGAACTTTATCAAACAGTTTGAGTTCGACTTTCTGCTTTTACAGTGCGGTGCGGACGCGCTGATGGGCGATCCTCTGACAAACCTTCAGTACTCACCTGAAGCTCATCGGTACGCCGCCTCGTCGCTGAAGAAAATCGCTGAGGAAAAATGCAGTGGCAGGATTTTGGCGATGGGGGGTGGGGGTTACGACCCCGACAATGTTGCGAGGGCGTGGACGGCGGTTGTGAAAGCCCTTGCCGACAAGAGTGAACGTAGGTAAGAAGGCCATAAGATGTCTGGGGATAGCTGAGAGCTTCAGGAAGGAGGCTGGTAGCAAAGCCGTTTTGGCCGGTGTCGTCATCCGCTCAGACCTACTGGTCGACGGGCTTGTGCTGGCCAGCTGCACGGTGGGCGGCATGGACTCAACAGACTCCATCATATCCATGTGGAAAAGCTTGAACAGAGACGACGTAAACTTCATCCTGCTCGGAGGCAGCGTGATAAGCTGGTTTAACGTAGTTAACCTTGGAAAACTTTACGATACAACGTCGACCCCGCTCATATGCATCACCTACAGAGAATCGGAAGGGTTGGATGATGTTTTCAAGAGGAGGTTTCCAGAAGATTGGGCGCAGAGGCTTGAAGTCCACAACAGGAACGGAGAGAGACACCCCATCGTTCTCAAAACTGGGTTTAAGGTTTTCGTCCGTTGTTTTGGGTTGAGCGTCGAGGATGCCAAAAAGCTGATCGACAAGTTTACGCTTGAAGGCCGTTACCCTGAGCCGGTGCGTCTGGCGAAAATGATCGCCCGGAGCGTGTTGAGGTTCAAGGAACTTTAAGCCTCTTGCTCACGGTTGTGGACGGCGGGCTCACGAAGGCGGGGAAACCCCCGCCAACTACTTCAACACCATTTTCAAACACTGTTTTCTCGCAGATGATGGAGTTCTGCAGTTTTGAACTGGGCCCTATGTAGCAGTCTTCCAAGATCAGGCTGGCTTTGACGACGCTGTCTGCAGCTATTCTGACTCTTTCGCAGACCATGGCTGGCCCTTCAACTATGCAGTCGTCTTCAATCGTGACGCCCTCAGCTATGACCAGCGGTCCTTTCAACGAGACGTTGTTCCCAAGGTAAACGCGGGGTCCAACCATCATCCCCTCTCCAAGGAGCCTGCGGATGTATGTGTGGTTGGCTGCGAGGTAGTCGGCTGGCCTGCCGATGTCAAACCACCATCCTTTCCCAAACATCTTGACGCCCAGCCTTCTTCCCTTCGCAGCAAGATTGTTAAGCGCGTCTGTCAGCTCTATCTCGCCTCTTATGGATGGTCTTGTTTTCTCCAGCTCGTCGAAAACCTCTCCGCCGAGGATGTAGATTCCAGCGTTTATGGGTCCGCGTCGGCTTTCCTTCTCGCCAATCCTAGCCAGCAGCCCGTCTCTTGTCTCAACAACCCCGTAAGGCCCTGTCTCCTCAACTTCGACGGCAGCCAAGACTCCGTCGAGCATGTTTCGCCTGAAAAAATCCACAAGCTCGAGAACGACTTCAGCTGTAACCGTCAGGTCGCCGTAAACCACGAGAAAATGTTCTTCGCCAGCCAGAAATCCTCTACACTCCCTGAGGGCTGCACCGGTGCCGGCGATTTCCTCTTGATAAATGTACTCCAACCTAGCGCCGTCAAACTTCTTTAAGGCTTCGACGATTTCTTCGGAGCGGTAGCCAAGCAACACTCCTATCTCATCCGCTCCGGCTTTAGCCAAAGCCTCGAGAGTATGGTTGATCAACGGTTTGCCGGCAATCGGCAGAACGTGCTTCGGCCTGTTCGCGGTCAGCGGCATCAGCCTCTTTCCATAACCAGCGGCGAGGACAACAGCCTTCAACCCAGAATCCATTATAACCAGCTTAATATAACGGTAATAGAAATGGTGCTGCTACTTGTTGGCGGAGGGCTCGGAGGCAGGGGTTCGCTAACCTACGACGCCGAGAAAGCGCTGAGAGAGTGCGACATAGTCTACGTGGATACTTACACCAGCATCTGGAGCGACGACCTTCTGGTCTACGTGAAAAACATCGTGAGAAAATTGGTGATGGCGGATAGAAAGACTCTCGAGGACGATGCGAGCCGTATCGTTAACGAAGCGCGTGAAAATGTTGTCGGAGTGCTTTGCCCCGGCGACCCGTTGATAGCCACCACCCACGCAGCCTTGTGGGAGTTGGCCGCACGGAGAAACGTGCAGGTGAAAATCGTTAACGGCGTCTCGATAGTTTCGGCTTCGATAAGCGTGACAGGCCTCCATGTTTACAAATTCGGCAAACTAGCCACAGTCCCGAAATCCGACAACGTGGATATGCATTTTCAGGCTTTGGTCACGCTTGAGGAAAACCTGTCACGGGGCTTGCACACGTTATTGCTGTTGGACACAGCCAGCGGCGGGCTTACAGCAGCCGAAGCGGTTGAAAAGCTTCTTCACGCAGCTGAGCAGACCGGAAAGAAGGTGATTAGCGGTGACACATTATCAATCGTCATTGCAAGGCTTGGTTCGGAAAACGCGTCTGTTAAGGCAGGCTTGGCCAAAGACATAGTGAAGCTTTCTCTTCCCCCGCCCCCACACTCCCTAATAATACCATCGAGCCTCCATTTCACTGAACGGGAGATAGTGAAAACCTATGCGATAGGTCCTGAAGTCTTGGAAAAAGCCGTGATTCTAAACCCATTCGCAAGCAGGATGCATAGGTATGTGGAAAAATGCCGGAATATACTTAACCATGTGCTGCAGCAAAAACGCTTTGAACAATATGTTAATTACGTAAAGAACTATGTCGATGATGCGGAGAAGTTCATGCTGTCGGGCGACATGGTTGACTCCTTGCTTTCGATAGGTTATGCCGAGGGTCTGCTGGACGCGTTGAGGCTTATGAAGGAGGTGGATTTCAAATGGTGAAAACGAGAGTTGTGCTCACAACGGGGGCCTTCGACATACTTCACCTAGGTCATATGAAGATGTTCTCAGACGCGAAGAAGGTCGGCGGACCTAGGTCTAAGCTCGTGGTGTTGGTGGCGTCTGACAGGACGGTTATGAGGAATAAGGGGAGGATGCCTGTGTTTGCTGCGACTGAGCGGAAGAAAATGCTGGAGTTTTTGAAGCCAGTTGACAAGGTTATCATTGGCTACGACCCGCTTTCCTTCGAAAAAGTGTTGAAGAAAGTGAAACCCGACATCGTGGCCTTCGGCTACGACCAGAAGAAAATCAAGAAAGCATTCGTGAAATTCTGCAGAGAACGGGGGTATAAGGTGAGAGTTGTCACGTTGAGAAAACACAAGGTCAACCCTATGAGCAGCAGCGACGTATTGAGGAAGGTTTTACGGCGCAGGATTGGCCGCTGAGCTGCTTGGCTTAAAACCTTCGTAGAAAACTTTGGGCGGAAGGGTTGCCGAGATTTTGACCAGCGAGCCGTCTTTTAACCCAAGCTTTTCCCTGAGGTTGACCTCGGCCACAAGCTCGGCAACTGAGCTGTCGTACAGGGTTCTCTCAGGGAAAACCATCACCGCAGGCTCGGTGTCGTTTATCAACACGTTTACGGCTTTCACAGAGCCGTATGTGCGTTTCTCGTCGCGGAAACCGCTTATCTCCATGTTGGCATGTCTCTGGAGAAACAGCCTGTTCTCGATCGAGTCTTTGGACAGCAGGGAGACGTTTAACGTGCCTGGATACGGTATGAAGCCAAACTTTTCCTTCATCTGTTTGACGTATCCGGGGAGGCTCATGTAGTAAGCTCCTTCACCGTAGCCTGAGAAGACACGCCCCTCCATGACAATTTTGACGGGTTTTTCGAAAACCATCTTCAACGAAAGATACAGGTCGAGAAGACGCGACACACCCTTCTTAGTTAGTTTGACGTAGCTTGTTCGCCCCACTACACGTCTTTCAATCAACCCGTCTCTCTCAAGGATTATCAACAGCCTGGACGCTGACTGCTGCGATGTTCCAAACTGTTTAGACAATATTGGCGTGGTAATTTTGAGGCTGTTGGTTATCGCACCCATTTCAGCTAAGTAGATCAATACCTTTTCCCTCAGAGAGAGGTTCTCCAACCTCGTCAACTTTTGGCACGGGCGCCTTTTAAATATTAGGTCTATTAGTTTAAACGCTTATCGTATCGTCTGCCTTCAGACCGGCTGACGTGTAGAGAAGGATGTCGATGCCGTTGCCGCTTCCAGCGTCACGGGACATGGATGCTTTGATGGATTTTGCCGCAAGCTCGTAGACCTCGCTCGGACCCATGTCCCGCCGGTAAAGGTTCTCGATGACGCCAACAGCTATCTCGGCGCCAGTTCCTACGACGGCGTAATCGTCCTCGATCATCGAGCCCAGCGGGTCGAGGACAACGACGTGGGGACCGTCTCTGTCGACGCCGCCTACGATTGTCTCCATGAAGTATGGGAAGTACCTGTTGCCGAAAAGGTTCCACGACAGTATTTTGGCTATGGTTTTGACGCTGGGCTCGGTGTTCTGCTCGAGCTTGTAGAGGTTGGCTACGGCTGTGACCTCTTTTATAAGGTTCTGCATGTCGGCCACAACCCCAGCGCATGCGGCTCCCACGTAGTTGGTTATCTTGAAGACCTTACGGGCTTGCTTGGATATGACGAAGTATCCGTAGGCAAACCTTTTCTCCGCCGCTATCGCGACACATTCCCTTCCCCTAATCCCGACCGTCGTCGCTCCCGGGTAATACAACGGTGCCGCCAACCTACAGACCCAGCCAGTTACACTCCTAGCCTAATATTAACTGTTAACACGCCAATCCATAAAAACAGTCAAATCGTTTAATCGAATGTATGGAGGACTATGTGGAGCTTGACGGCTCGATAGGCGAGGGCGGGGGCCAAGTTCTCCGAATAGCTCTTGCTCTCTCAGCCGTCCTATCCAAACCGCTGCACATAACCAACATCAGGAGAAAGAGACAGAACCCTGGCCTCCGTAGCCAACATCTGACAGCAGTGAACGCTGTGCAGAAAGCCTGTTCCGCCCGTGTTAGGCAGGCCTTCATAGGTTCGACAGAGCTCTACTTCACGCCCAACAGGATTTCTACAGCCGGCCTTGAGCTGGACACGGGCACGGCTGGAAGCACCATGCTGGTGCTTCAATCTCTTCTGCCCGTTCTATGCTTCAGCCCTAGTCAAACCAGCTTCACCATAAGGGGTGGGACGAACAATCCAAACGCGCCAACCTACGAGTATTTTGAACGTGTCTTCCTGCCTTCGGTTGCGTCCATGGCCGTGGACGCTGAGCTGACGCTTCTGCGGAGAGGGTTTTACCCGCGGGGGAACGGGTTGGTTAAAGGCTTGTGCCGTCCGGTGAGAAAGCTAAACCCCATAAAACTCACGGGAGAGCCGGAAGTGCTTGAGGTCAAAGGCGTAGCCTACACTTCACGGCTGCCATCCCACGTGGCGGACCGCATGGCCAAATCCTGCGAAAAATACCTTGTTGAGAAAGGCTTTGAGAACGTTTATGTCGAGAAAGAGGCTTTGACCGAGGCTGATGAAAAATGCGCCGTGGACGCTGGCGCTGGGATATGCCTGATTGCCTTATGCGAAAACGGTGTCCGCATAGGTGTGGACAGGCTTGGGGAGAGAGGTGTGCCGGCTGAAAAAGTTGGGCAGGCGGCTGCTGAAGACCTTGTCTCCGAGCTGCAGCAAAAAGCACCCGTCGACAGACATTTGGGCGACATGCTTTCAATTTACGCCGCGCTAGCCGACGGCCGCTCCGTCTACGAGGTCACCCGGCTGACAAACCACACTGTCACAAGTTTGCAGATATGCGAGATCATAGCGGGCTGCAGGGTCGGTGTTCACGGTTCGTTGAACGATAAAGCGTTGATTGAGGTAGATGGTATAGGCTTGGTGAACAGAAATTTGAAGAGCGCTTGATGCTAACGACTAATATACAACCCAGCTTAGTTGGCTGAGGATGAGAAGGGGGATTTTCATAGGCAGGTTCCAGCCTTTTCATCTCGGGCACTTGGAGGCCGTCAAATACATCCTTTCGCGAGAAGACGAATGTATCATAGCTGTGGGAAGCGCTCAGTTCAGCCACACGGTTGAAAATCCTTTCACCACAGGCGAGCGTATTGAGACTATACATCGGACGCTCAAGCCTTCCGGCGTTGACATGAGCAGATGCCATGTTATTCCGGTGCCGGACATCGGAGAGCACAAGCTCTGGGTATCGCGTGTCGTTTCTTTCTGCCCAGCCTTCCAAACGGTTTACAGCAACAACAGCCTTGTGAAAATCCTGTTTGAGGAGTGGGGCTACAGGGTTGAAGGCGTTCCGTTCTTTGACCGCAACAGGCTGATGGGGACGGAGATAAGGAAGTTGATGGCTCAGTCGGGCGACTGGCGGAGCAGGCTGCATCCCGATGCGGTCAGATATCTTGAAAGCATAAGATGCGAGGAGAGGCTTGCAGTTCTGCTCAAGAACGACTTTTAGATATCAAAAGCTTGTCGTTTGGATGGAGCCCAAGATCCTTGGCGGCGTTGCCTTTGTTCACGGCCAATTCCAAATATCCGGTTCCGCCAGAGAGCAGGACGAACTCTCCCTCAGCTGCCTGTGAATAATAGGTGGCGACTTTTGCGTTCCTGAAAACTTTACCGGCGATTTTTACGTCAACTTTCACCCATCCCGCGGGTAGACCGCCTCCGATGTTCAATATGACGTTTCCAAACCTGTCCACATGCAGGACTGTAGCCTCTACAAAATCTTCTCCCCACATGGGCTGGGGGATTTCAAGCTCAACCATCTTCCGCTTCACCTCCACTAGTCTCCGCCATTTTTTCCCTGAAATCAACAACCCGGCGAACTCGGCGAAGACATCACGTCCATGGAACGTCGGCGACACGGATGGAATTCTGTCGACTTTGATCTTGTAAATCTTGGAAATCCCTTCGGCGGATGAGGCTGGGTACAGCAGGCCTGTGTCAGGACCTATGAAGGTTTTCCCTTTCGCCGTTCTCACGGCTATCGCGTCCCGTTCGCTGCCAACGGTAGGGTCTACAACAGCCAGGAACACGGTGTTGCTTGGGAAAGATTTCGCCGCGAGCTTGAGAAGGAATGCTCCCTGAAGGACGTTGTAGGCGTCAACCTCATGGGTGATGTCAACAATCACCGCGTCGGGTCTATGCTTGAGGATGACCGCCTTAACCTCAGACACATAAGTATCTCTTGTCCCGTAGTCAGTCAGCAAGCCTACGACAGGTCTTTTCAAGTTTTTAGCCAACCGCGGGAAAACATGCCTATGCGTAAATATAAACAGGTCATCGTCATCCGCGCCGACTTGAAAATGAGTGTCGGCAAGACGGCGGCTCAGGCCTCGCATGCAGCCGTGCTCGCCGTTGAGAACGCAAGGAGGAGAAGGCCCGAATGGGTTGAGGATTGGATTGCGTCGGGACAGAAGAAAGTAGTCCTCAAAGTATCCTCGGAGCAGGAGTTGAGAAGGCTTGCAGACCTGTGTTCTTTGAGAGGTCTTCCGCATGAAATTGTTGAGGACGCCGGGTTGACTGAGCTTTCTCCCGGAACGGCTACCGCTCTAGGTATAGGGCCCGCTCCAGAAGAAGAGGTTGACAAAATAACCGGGAGCTTGCCGTTGCTCTAAACTTATGAGATAGCTCCGTGGGGGTAGTGTGATGTATGAGCGTAGGCCATCAGTCACGTATGGGTTGATTGCCGTAAACTTCATTGTATGGCTTATGGTCAACATTTTTTTCACAAGCCGGGTGCAGCTCTCGAATTTTCTCTCTACGTTTGGCGTCGTCCCAATATTGTTGTTGAACGGCCAATACCTTCACTCGCTCGTCACATACATGTTCATCCATGTTGACCTAATCCACATACTTCTCAACATGTATGCCTTGTTTCTTTTCGGCAGGGATGTGGAAACTGACGTCGGCTCTGGAAGGTTCTTGACCGTGTACTTGCTGAGCGGGGTTACTGCAGCTCTCTTCCACATCTTTTACTTCGCTTGGTTTCTGTCGCTTGAGTGTTCCCCGTTCGTGAGACCCATATCCCCTGCGTGTTTTATCCCGTCCATAGGAGCTTCGGGAGCGATCTTCGGCATTATGGGAAGCTACCTTCTCTTCTTTCCCCACAGGCGTCTCTACGCCTTCCTATGGTTCATACCTGTAGTAGCTCCAGCCTACGTTGTAATCCTCAGCTTCATCTTCATCCAGACCGTCTTCATGCTCACAACCCCCTTCAGCACTGTAGCCTACACAGCTCATGTGGGGGGATTCATAGCCGGCCTTCTCCTCTCGATACCGCTACGAAAACGTCGGCCACCCGAATGGTACTATTATGAGTGATTGTTTATCTATAAAAATGACCAGCCAGATGTCTCGCTAAGTATGTGGACGCCAACGAGAGCGGTGTTTCCTGGATATTATAAGACCGGAATATTCGGTTACAGGTATGCCGACTCCAAGTCTATTGTGGAGATGGTTGAGGAAACCGAGGTCCCTGCGAAGAAAGTGGATGAAACGATCAAAAGCTACGGTGTTGAAAAAGTTCATAAAGCCGAGGGTGTCGGCGGTGTTCAGTATTTTTTGTACAGGTTCCGTAACTTCAGGCTTATTCGTTACCTGCTCAACTGGGGCAGGATGGCGTCCCTCTTTCCAGCTCACATAACGACCGCGTGCTGTTCTGTCGAGTTTGCTGCGACACATTCTCCAAGATACGACCCAGAGAGGTTTGGATGGCTTCCAGCGACTGGAAGCCTGCGGCAGTCTGACGTTCTCGTGGTCGAGGGAACGGTCTCAGCAAAGATGGCCATGCGTCTAAGGCTGGTTTACGATCAAATGCCCGACCCAAAATGGGTAATAGCCATGGGAGCATGCGCTATAAGCGGAGGACTGTATGCGAAAGACTCCTACAACGTGATCCAGGGCATAGACGACATCCTCCCCGTGGATGTCTATGTTCCCGGCTGCCCGCCGCGCCCTGAGACGCTTTTCCAAGCTATCCTGCTTCTCCGCGAGAAAATACTTTACGGGAGGGCGGTTTGATGACGGCATCTGCCTACCAAACTGTTCTTGAGTCGGTTGAAAACAAGTTCGGGAAAGCGTTGGAGAAGATTGTTGACGAGAAGAAACTGGTCAAGATGGTTGTAGAGGTCGGTGTTTTGAAGAAAGCTGCAGCATACTTACGGGACAATCATGGATTCGACCACGTGAAAGCAGTAACGGCTGTTGACTTGAGCAAGCTTCTCAAGAAGGAAAACAAAATTGAAGTAATTTATCACTTGGGTTCCTACAGTAGGCAGGAGCTTTACAGAGCCGATTTGGCTCTTTCGGTAAAGCTGGACAAAGTCAATCCGCGAGCGCCATCTTTAACCGACATATGGCCGAGCTGCGAATACCATGAAAGGGAGGTTTACGAGATGTTCGGCGTCATTTTTGAAGGCCATCCGGACCTCAGAAGGCTTCTGCTCCCAGAATACTGGAGCGACATCCCGCCAATGCTCAAGGACTATGAAGCACCAGGCAGGTGACTGTTGACGGTGATGGAGAAGAAGGAAGAAATCAAGAAAATGGAGTTCTACGACGTCGGCGAAGCCTTCCTAAAGGTTAGCTACGGACCACAGCATCCCGGAACAGGCCATTTCAGGCTAGTGGTGACGGTTTCAGGCGACACCGTCATAGAAGCGGACCCCGACCCCGGCTTCGTCCACAGAGGCGAAGAAAAGCTCGCCGAATACAAAACCTGGATTACAAACATACCCCACTTGGAGAGGCCGGTCATACTGGACTCTGCTGGGATACAATATCCATACGTGCTGGCTGTTGAAAAGCTGATGGGCGTGGAGCCGCCTGAGAGGGCCAAATACCTTAGGGTTATCATGGCTGAGCTTCAGAGGATTGCAAGCCATCTTTACTGGTTCGCCCTCTACGGCGTCTTCCTCGGCCATTCAACAATGTTTCTCTGGTGTTTCGGAGACCGGGAATACTTGGTTGACTTGACATCCCTGATAGGGGGACAGCGTATCACACACGCATACTTCGAGCCAGGAGGAGTTAGGAATGACATTCCAAAGAATGTGCCGAGAGAGCTGGTGAAAGAGTTTTCACGCTACTACAGAATGGTTACGGGCAAGGAGCTCCCGTCAGACAACACCGACTTCAAAAAATACACGCTGGCCGTGTGTGAGTTCTTTGACGGAAGGCTGGACGACTACTGGGACATGTTCTTCAACAACGAGCTTTTCATAAGCAGGACGAAGGACGTGGGGGTCTTAAGCCAGGGAGACGCCGTAAGGCTTGGAGCCGTAGGCACAACACTCAGGGCTTCGGGCATAAAGTACGACAACAGAGTAAACAACCCTTACGACGCCTATCCCCAGCTCAAGTTCGACGTCCCAGCGGGATCAAGGGGAGATTGCTACGACAGGGCGATAGTGGGCTTTAAGGAGATGCGTGAGAGCGTGAAGATAATAAGCCAAGCCGTCGAGATGATGCCTGACGGGCCTGTCAAGGTCAAGCAGCATCCGATAAACATACGCGTCCCAGCGGGAGAGGCCGTTGCAAGAACTGAAGCCGCCCGCGGCGAGATGATGTACTATATCAGAAGCGAGGGAGGAGACAAGCCATACAGGGTTAAGATAAGCCCGCCCTCCTTCAGACTTCTTCCTGTGATGAAACATTTGTTGAAAGGGGAGCAGATAGCCAACATTCCGCCAATCTACTGGTCGCTCAACTACTGGCCCGTTGAAGCAGACCGATAGCCTACATAAAGCTTTCGAGGCTCGTGAGGCCGACGACGCTGTCGAAATCGATCTCCAGCGGGTCGAGAACCTGCTCAAACGTCGAACGCATGTATTCTATGTACTTGTCCACGTCAACAGCTTCCTTCCTGGCTAGCTGAAGCGGCGTCACACCCTCCTTATCCTTCGTTTTCACGAAGCTTATGATGTCTCCCGGCCCGACTTTAACCCCCATAGCCTGAAGCTTTTTAGCAGCCTTAACATGCTGCGGAGTTGTCTTCTCATACCTCTCAATCGTCTTGGACATCATGACCTTGAACGCAAGCTGGTCGATCTCGAAGGTCCGGTTCTTGAGCTTAGAATACCAAGCCGCTATTACTTCCCGTATGTTTTTCTTGACTCTCTCGAGGTCTTCAGCCGTCTTTACTTCCGCCAGCTGCCTCAGCATGTCGTCGAAAGCTTCCTTAATGAAGACTGGTATGTTTCTCTTCTTGCCTGTTAGACCCTTGACGTCTACAAAGCCCCTGTCTGTTACGCCGAGATAGTTCTTCTTCCTCCTGCTGAAAACCACGTACCTGTAAACCTTGTCGAACTCGAGCTCGAGTTTGAACTTCTCCGCCGCCCATCTGATCAACTCATTCACCTGCTCGGGGTCTGTTGTCTTTAGGAAAATTGAGTCTGTGTCGCCGTAGACGACGAGGATGTTGAGCGACTTGGCCTTCTCGATCGCGGACTGGAAAACGTAACGGCCTATCGCTGTTGTGCTTTCGGCGAGGGGTGGGCAGTAGAGCGGAAACTCCTCGAAGCCTAGAACGCCGTAGCTTGCGTTGAGGAAGACCTTCAAAGCTCTTTGAACAACCTCATACCAGCTTCTCTGAACGGGCGTCAACGACTTATCGGAAGCCATCGGCTTGTACCATTTGACTCTGATGTCACGTATGGCGCCTATGATGCTGCTCTGAAGCCCTTGCTTCTTTGAGCAAACCCAATGCGGTGTTTCGGGGATTTTGTTGCTTCTACATTCTTCATGGGGGCAGTTTATTGTTTCGAAGCTGAGGTTGTACTCTTTTAGGATGCTTGGGTACAGCGAGGCGAAATCAAGCACGGTTACGTTAAAGTGGATGCCGGGAACTGGTTCAACAACCATACCGCCCCTGTACTTCTTCCCCTCAATGATGGCCTTCGTGCTTGTCTCCCCCTTGGCTGAAACCAAGTCCTCCTTCAAGGGTATCAGCCAGTTTAGCCCGCGCAGCTCCCAGTAAAGAAGGTTCTTTATCCAGCCGCTCACGCCGTGTCTGCAAACATCTTCTAGAGGCATCCTGCTGATACGTGAGATGACCGCCATCAGCCTGAGAAGAAGACGGTCGCCAGCTTCAACCATGTCCCGTAAAAGCCTCGAGTCTGTGTAGCTGTAGTGCGTTAGCTCCTGCAGATTAAGCTCACCCAGTGGTTTCTCTACCTGAACCTTTCCAACGCCGAGCAGAGCCTTAGCTACGCCGTCAAGCGTGTATTCCCTGTAGCGGTTGTCGAAGGCGTAGACTTGTACCGACTTGTTGTTGAAAAACCGGTAAAGGTCGAGATGTACTCCCTTTCTAAGTGTTGCGCCATCTCTTCCGATGTTTATCGGTATTTTGTTCCTTGGGATGTTGAGCTTTTCAGCCCTGTTTTTGAGGTAGGGTAGGTCAAAGTCATCACCGTTGAATGACACAACAATCGGATAGTCTTCCATTATCTCGAAACATCTCATCAGCAGACCTGCCTCGTCGTCAAAGAGCTCTAAAGAAAATCCACCGCCCTCAAACCGCATGTCAAAATTATCCCTCTTCAACACAAGGACTTTGTCCATGTTCTTCGTTCCAGCGAAGGAGACGGCTACAACCCTGTCTTCGGGGTTTGAGGGTGAGGGGACACGCGTGGGCGACTCCCCCAGAATCTCTATATCTAAACAGACGAAGTCTATCGGTGGATGCATCGACTCGAGAATCTCAAGCCACTTCCTTATCTGCTGTTTTTCGTTGTCCGCCAGCTCGTTGAAAAATCTTTCAAGGATTTGCTGGACGTTTTTGTCATCGCCCAGAATGGGTGTGAACTTTCCGTTCTCGACTCGGTAAACGAGGCTTGGTATAAGCCTGTTATCATAGATGTAGTTTAGATGATACGGTATGTCAGCTTCCCAGCTTCTCACAATCTCGCGTATGGATTTTTTTGTTCCACCTACAGCAAGAGGGTCTGTGGCTTTTATCAACGTCATGGTTATGCTTCGGTCGTTAATGCTGTCATATTTCTCCACTTCAACAAAATCTACGGCTCCAGCTTCCTTGAGTCGGGGGTCGTTGATAAGCTCTGCTGCGGGTCTTTCGCTTAGGCAGTATGGCTTATGTCCTGTCATATCCCAGTGGATAATTACACGCATCTCATGAAGGTCGAGAAGTTTTAGGTAAGCCTTTCTCTCCTGCCCATCATATCCAACGCCCAGCAGAAAATACTCAGACATCGTCCAAGACATGCACGTATCGATGGCTTTTTAGCTTTCCGCTGTCGAGGCTAAGAGCTCTATCAGCAGCTTAGAGGCAACAGCTGCCGTCGACCCGTTGTCGTAAAGAGGATTCAACTCCATCACGTCGAAGGCCACTGGACTGTGTTCTCCTAAGAAATGTATCAGGTCAAACAGCTGGCCGGGTGTTATGCCGCATGGTTCAGGGTTCCCAACACCTGGAGCGTAGCACGGGTCTAAAACATCTAGGTCGACGGAAAGGTAGAATGACCTGTTTGCGACAAATTCTTTCAGAATCCTCATCGTTCTTGAAACGTCGTTCAGCTCCGATGGTTTGACGAAGGTTATTTTTTTCTCGCGGGCGAATTTTTCCTCGGCAAGGTCAAAGGCTCTCACACCCAAGACGACAATTTTTGCTTGGGGTCTTTTCTCGATGAGACGCCTCAGGTAGGTTGCGTGGTTTAGCCACAAGTCGCAATACTCGTTCCTCAGGTCGAAGTGGGCGTCGAAGATTATCAGGGTTGAAGCGTTGACCGCTGAGAAGGCTGCGTACGTGAAAGTGTGCTCGCCGCCCACCATGACGGGCATTTTGCCAGAAAGAGACACGTTTTTGACAACTCTGTAAACCCGTTTGAGCATCGTCGACAGCTTGTAGCTGAAGACTATGTCTCCAGCATCGTAAACCTTCGCTGTGGTTGCGTCATATGGTTTGCTGTAGCTGTTAGCCTCGATGTTGGCGCTGAACCTTCTCACAGCTTCGGGACCGAAACGAGAGCCAGGCCTAAAGGAGCTGGTCAAATCATATGGAACTCCGAAGATAAAGTACTGTGCGTCAGCGAAGCCGCCTTCAACCCCGAGGAAAGTCTCTCTTTGACGAAGGCTGAACCTCAGCTCATCTTCCAGGCTCATACAAAGTCTAGCGGAAAATCACTTAAATATGGTTTGTGGATGAATGATGGGGATGCTTTCGGCGAAAACGGCCGCCGTCTTCATATCTGCGGCTGCCATTCGTCTCTGTTTAGCTCCGTTCTTCGGCCATTCATGGGATGTTTACGTTTGGCTAAAGAGCGGGGAGCTTCTCATCCGGGGGATTAACGTGTACGAGATAAAAAGCCTAACCGATTTCCCATGGGGTTTCTACACTTACCCTCCTCTATGGCTTTACTGGCTCGGCCTCGCTCACTATCTGACCGCGTCACTCCATAACCTGAACCTTCAAATCCTGATGATTAAAACACCGATAATAGCGTCCGACCTCACAGTTGCGGCTCTAATATCTAAGCTTGCGGCTGAGCTTGGACTTTTGAAGCATGCGGGACGAGCTTCTCTACTGTGGCTGTTCAACCCTCTCGTCATATTCATATCAGCTGTGTGGGGTATGTTCGACTCGATAGCCGTCGCCCTTTGTCTAGCGGGAGTGTTGGCGATTTTAAGAGGAAAAAGTTTTTCGGCCGGAGTTCTGTTCGGCTTGGGCGGTGCTGTGAAAATCTACCCACTGCTTATTTTGGTTCCAGCGGCTTTATTCATGAAGTACGTCGAAAAAAGAAACGAGGAATCTCTTGTCAGAATGTTTACGGGGGCTGCCTTGGCGTTCGCGATACCGTTGACGCCCTTTCTGCAAAACCCGCTGCCCCTAATAGATAAGCTTCTCTACCATTTCGGCAACGTCGGCAGCTTCACATACTGGACGGTTCTCTCGGTCGTCTCGCCTCCGCCGGCAGTTCCACTTCTGTCGCAAGGACTTTTCATCATCCTACTATACGCTGCGTTGAGGAAGCAGTTGAGAAAAAAAGCTGGAATAGCTGAGCTCAGCCAGGCCGCTTTACTCGCATTCCTAGCTACCTCCGCCAAGGTAAACGTCCAATACGTTCTCTGGGTCCTACCTTTCCTTGTTCTCCACGCTTTAAAGAAGAACGACAGAGAGTTTAGAACGAATCTGTTAACGCTCGTCGCCGGAGCACTGCTGTTTATCGCTGCAGCTCAAATCGCCTTAGCCATCTTCGACCTCAAAAACGTTGGGAGGATAGTTGTCTCAAAAGAGGTTGAGTCGGCGACCATGGGAGGCGTAGCGATCATAATATCAGCGTTGATCGGAGGCTCACGGTTCATAACACTGTTTCTGAATGTGGTGAAAGATGCTGGGAAAACAATCTGGAACATTCAAAGAATAACACTCATATCGATACTGATTGTGTTCGCGGTTGTCATAGGGCTTTTTCCATCAGGCCATGGAGTGGTGGTTCCTAAAACAGCTATCCGGGTGGGGGTGACGGAGGGTGTGGAAGCTCTCTACGACAAGTCAGACGAATACAGCTCAAAGTTTCTAGTAAGCAAATACAACCTCACTCACTTGGTTTTGCCCATTGGTCCCGACGGTATTCTATACGACGGCGATTACTCGAAGAGCTTCAGGTTCAAAATCTCTAACGAGGAATGGCGTCAGAATGATTTTAGAAAGCTGACCGAATCGATAAAACGGGCTGGGGTAAAGCCATTGCTGGGCGTGTACCTCAAAGCATACTATATCTCCGTTCACTACGGCTATCATGGATACAACTCAACTAAGCTGATTGAAAACTTTCCCCAATGCATAGCCAGCTTCGGCAACATAGACTTCAGATGCGCCACTGGTGAGAGCGTTGATTTTGCAGACCTTTTCGCCCAGAGGATAGTCGATTCAGCGATCTCTATGGGTTTCGAAGGCGTTTACTTGATGGGGATTGGATGGAACGTTGGAGCACCTGCTTTAGAGAGCATACTCACGCTCTTGAAGAGTTTGGACGCCAAATCGAGGCGGTATGGTCTTCTGGTTTTCCTTGAGTTCGACCCCGTGGAACGAAAAGACATCTTGTTCTTCGTTAAATCCGCGGAAGATTTGCTCAAACATACCGACTATCTGGTTTTGATGACCAATCCTTTCCTGAGGTCGGTCAAGACAACGACGATTGGCAACTACACAACTTCTGAGTTTAAGCGACTTTTAGAGAAAGCAGTCGAGATGTCCGCGAGGAACCGGGCTAAAGTGCTGTTCACCGTTAATGCGATGGACATAGCAGAGGGATGGATAACTCCGGCTATTCAGCTGCAGACCGAAATCAACGAGTTCTCAAGCGTAAGAGGCGTGGCGGGATATGCGCTATATCATGTGAGCAGGTACTTGCCTGTTAAGCTTTCCGTCAAATAGCTACTCCATCTCTGCTGGAATTCGCCGCCATATGGGTATCTGCGGATAGGCGTTTCCTAAACGGTCGACAACTGCTGAACCGAGATAAAAGCGCCTGTGCCTTCCCAGTACAAGTTTCTCCGCACCGCCCACCTTGACAGGCCCGCCTTTCATCCAGGTCAGCGCCTGCTCTCTGGTCAAATCAGCAACCTTAGACTCGTCAACCTGAGACAAAAACATGCAGCCCTCAATAGTCAAAGTCGTAAACTCTCTTCTCCTTTTAGCTATGTAAAGGCCTACAAGCTGAACACCCCGCAGCTTCATGGCTGTGTCGAAAGCCTCCCTAGTCGTGACACGAATTTTATTCTCTCCCGCCTGCATAAGCACTAGGCCGCCGACGTTAAGCTCGCATTTGAGGGAGCTGTGAAGTTCTTGCAGAAATTTTCTGGCATCGTTTTCGTCGAGCGTTTGGAACATGCTAGGCCACTTTTTTGACAACCTTTGCTATGAAGAAGCCCTCAGCTCCGCTTTGGAACGGGTATATTCTGATGGCCTTCTTGACCTCATCTCTGAAGCTGAGCCTTCTCCAGCACTCGACGCCACGGCTGAAACTTAAGCCGTTAACCTGGATGTCGACGAGAGCCGCGTTTTCGAACTCGTCCAAAAGAGCCGAGACGACGGCCTCATTTTCCAACGGATGGTAAGTGCAGGTGGCGTAGACAAGTTGTCCGCCGGGCTTCAATGCTCTGAAGCCTGAGAACAATAAACTTTTCTGAAGCCTGCCCATCCTCTCCGAAAGCTTACTGCTCCACTTCTTCAAAATGCTCCAGTCTTTTGCAGCCACGCCGAGCGAGCTGCACGGCGCGTCGACGAGAACCCTGTCAAAATAATCGGGCATCTTGAAGCCGAGGTATCTCCCGTCAGCGAGTGTTACTACACAGTTCAGCACACCACAGCGTTGAAGGTTTGAGGTCAGCGCCTTTATCCTCGTTCTCGAAACATCGTTAGCAACCAGAACACCCCTGCCGGCCAAGCTCTGGCCTATATGTGTTGACTTGCTTCCAGGAGCGGCACATAGGTCAAGGACACGTTCTCCAGGCCTGACATCAAGCAGTTCGCTGACAAGCATCGATACAGGGCCTTGAATGTACACCAAGCCGAGCAAGTGCCAGAGCGATTTTGAGAGACGGCCAGGCGGCTCGGCGTAAAACCCTAGCCGCGTCCATCTGACAGGTTTACATTCCACAGCCTCCTCGCCAAGCAAGTCCAGACACTCATCCACAGTGGTCTTCAAAGTGTTAACTCTAAACGTTTCAGGCAAAGGTTTGGAATATGTTTCAACCAGTTCGTCGAAACGCTCGGGTATAAATTCGGTTATGAAGTTCGTCAAATCCTCGCTCAGGCTTACGCTCATTTCAACACCCTGCCGGTGGAAGCAGCCCAGACGAGGAGGTCGAGCTCAGCAGGCTTAAACCCATACTTTAGCGCTAACTCGATGAACTTTTTCTCAACATCCAGATATCGTTTTCTGGTCAGGTGCTTGATGTTTTTCTTGACAACCCCCTCCGACTTCAGGTACCTTAGAATATGCCTGTCGATTATCGCCACGTTCTCGTAGCCTATGTTTCGCAGAAAATGGCTTGCTTCTTTCATGCCGAATCCGTCAACTGTTTCGACGAGGAAATCCCTCAGCATATCTTGGTTTCCGCCGGCGTTGATTCTTTCGATTACCGCGGGATAGGTTTTCAGCATGGAGATGATGCGTTTTGCCTTCGTTCTATGAAACCGCACTCCTGACTTTTTCAGGATATGAGATATTTTAGCTCGGTCCGGTTTTTTGAAAAGGCCTTGGTCTTTGATTTCTTGAACGGCCTTTAGCGCGTTTTGCGCCATGGTCTGCGGGGTGCACAGGCAGAAAACCAGCTCCTCGAGAATCTGTTCGGTGTTGTTGCGTGACTGCTTAAAACCTTCTAAAGCCTTTGCGATTTCGGCTTTGAATTTTTCATGCAATAGGATGAGCTTGTCTTTCTTCAATCCTCTGGTGTTTCTGAGGATGGTTTCTAAAAAATCGTTTCGTCACGCCCATCGTCAGCAGGTTGCTTGGCTTTACTTTAACCATCAACGGAATGTCGGATACCATTCTGCCCATCAAAAGACAGTGTCGTGCAGGCATTTTCTTGACGAGAGTTTTAACGGTTTCCGTGTCTATTTTCGAGACCCTGGCGATTTTCTCGAGGTCTCCGTCGTTGGTAAAGTTGAACAGGAAGATGTTGTCCGACTGTCTGTAAACAAGCTCGGGTATGGTGTCAGGCTGGTTGGTGACAAATATTGGGAAGAGGCCAATATGCCTCATTCTAGTTATGATGTCTTCCCAGTAGGTTTCACGGAGGTAAAGGTGGGCTTCTTCGGCAAGTAGGAAAACTGGCTCCAGCCTTTCCTGGCTGAGAAGCGATGATAGATGGCTGAGCAGAAACTCAACAACCAACCTTCTTACGCTGGACAGAAGGTTTGAAAGATCGACTACCGCAACGTTGCCACCCTGCTTTGAAGATAAAATCTCCACAAGGTCTATTGAAGCATCCTCGTCCACGAACCCTGACGATTTTATGCTCTGGAGCCTTGATAAAAGAGCATCTCTAACAGCTTCGTTCAACTGCTCATGCTCAACGACTTCCATCAAGTTTTCTAAGCAAACCTCTGAACCCTTCTTCTCCATCCTCCTCCATATGCGAGCGAGCTCTCTCAAGCTTGTAGAAGGAGTTCCGTAAACATGTTCCAAGATGTCGAGAAAAGTTTTCAGCCCCATTTCCCGCAGCGAGGTTTTGAAGTTTACTCCGGGCTGCAAAACCTTGATGGCTGACGCCAGATGGCTGGGCTTTCCCTCTACGGTTCTGTCCAAGCTGGAGTACTCGCCGTTGACGTCGAGCACGAGAACTGTTCCGCCCTTGGCGGCGATGCCTTGGACTAGGATTTTCGCCAGATGTGATTTTCCGCTCTCTTTCTTCCCGGTTATTATCGTTAGATATCCGTCCAAGCTGGTTAAAGAAATGCGGAAAGGCTGTCCCCCGACAGTGCCAATCTCGATGTCAAGACCATGGTCGTTGACTGACGTGATTTGCTGTAGAAAGTCTGTCGAGGCCTTTTCGAAGACTGCGGAAAACCTGCTAGGAAGCCAAGGCGAGTTCGGCTTCAATGACTGTTTGGTCAGTATCGCTCTTACTTTAGCGGTGACGAGTCTGACATCCTTCATCAGCATCGCGACAGAAGCTGTGTTGTAGGGGTCGAGAACATTGGCGCCGCCGACCTCTTGCATGACCAGGTCCCGGAGAAGCTCCTCCAAGGTTCCCGGCAGTTCCGGATATGCGACGTCAATGACTTGGAGAAGCAAAATGTTGTCATCCTGCCTTACCTTAAGATAGTCACCTATCTCAAAGTCCAGCTCTGCTGGCGTGCAGATCAGTTCAAACGTGTCGGCTTTCTTTTGCAGGATTCTCGTCCCGCGTCACCCCTCTATCGGAGCGAAAAGCATCGACCTGACGTCAATATCTGAGGCAAACCTTAGCTTTGCATGAGATTCCAAGCCTGCCCTGATGCCGACGACGTCAATCCATCTTAGTTTCGCAAGCTGATGAGCGAGAATCAAAGACTCGGGATATCCGTGTACCATGGGTTCGCTGGAGAGGATGTGTGTGAAAACTTCCTCGTCGCTTGTTGTTGATGCTACATCAACTCTGAAGGGGGTGGGTGTGGAAGATAAATGCGATACATAAACCGAGCCGTTGACCACGCCCCAAGGTCTGTTGCTCGATAGGGGCAGCCTTATGACGTAAGGAGGCCTGCATCTGCTCCGCAAACATGTTATCCTACGACCGAAATAGGTGAGCGTTGTGGATTTGGAGAAGGCTGCGACTCCGATGCCGTGGGTTTTTGCGGACTCGACTATTTTTTCAACTGCTGCCGTCGGGCTGTCTGAAGGGCCTGCTGTGAGCGCTCCGTCAATGAGCAGTATACCTCCCTTAAGCCGCGTAGCCGCGTAAGCCTGTAACACTTTCTCGAACAGGTTGCTTATAATCTTCGGAGCCGTTGACATGTGGAGAAAACTCGGCTCCCTTTCCAAGTTTAGGCAGATGAAGAGGACATCGAGTATTCTCTCAATGGTTTGGTTCGATACCGTGTAAGCGAAAGGTCCGACCACAGCGGCCTTTACGATCCCTGCCTCTCTCATTACGATGCTTCCCCTCACAGCCCATAAGCTCCCCCGAGTGGTGTCGGCTATCTTGACCGTTGACATGTCGCAGGCGATGACGGGAAGGCTTCTGTCCGCAGGCGTCAACGGAATTATCTCAAGCTCCTCTGCCAGCATGCTGTCCAAAGGCAGGTCGGCATGTTCAAAGTCTTCGGAAAATGGTGGGAACGCCTCGACGTCGCTGAGCTCGGAGACTGTGTCGAGCGTTACGGATGAAAACGTTTTTAAAAGGCTGGAGAGTTCATCGTATGGGGGTAGTTGGTGAAGGATTTGGTTGGTCATCTTGAACACCAACTTCACCGTTTACGTAAAGATGGCTTGAATATAAATATTGCCCAACTTGAACAAATTGGTGAAACAACTTGAGTCAGGCAAAGATAAAGATAACCATTGGAAACACCACCGTCGAGGTGGAGGCTCCAATCGAAAAGATTGAGGAAGCGGTCAAGAACGTTGTTTCCGCTCTCAGAAACCTCGACCAGGCTCAGCAGATTAAACCATCAGCCCAGCCGAAGAGAACGGTCACCTGCAGGAAAGCCGTAGAAGAGTTGGCTGAGGCGGGGTGGTTTAGAACGGGGCGTACGCTTTCAGAAGTTGTTTCGGAGCTCGAGAGAAGGGGGTTCTTTTACGACACAACGGCCGTGGCCCACGTGCTTCTCGACCTTGTGAGGTCCGGCGTTCTCGAGAGGGTTGGTGAGACGAGACGCTACGTTTACGTGGAGCCGTCGAAGCCCGGTCTAGCGAAACCTCAGACCGCTGCTGAAGACTCGGCGAGATGACTCAATCCCAGAGCAGTGATTACATACCCTCCTCTACCAACCCTTTTCAGAAGGTTCTTTTGAACAAGCTCTGTCAGCCTACCTGATATGGTTTTCTCGGGCTTCGCCACAACGTCCGCCAGCTCCGATGACGACAACTCCGGCTTCTCAGCAAGCCCGAGCAAATGGTTGAGGTAGCGAGCGCCTGCATACAGAAGGATAGCGTTTGACGTTGGCAGCGTCGAAAGAGGTATTTTGAGGACGATTCCCTCACCTTCGGTGTATGCAAGCTTATCGCCAAGCTTCTCAAGCAACTCCTTGACACTAACCGATTTCTGCAGTCGAGACGCCAGTGAAAACGCGGGTACTGTCTTCTCAAGGAACCTTACGACACTCACATAAACTTCATCGGGTGCTCCCTCAAACTCGGCCTTCAGGTCACCGTAGGATATGACCACTTTGAGCGACATCATCGTCCGTCACTCAATCATCTTCATCGCGGCCGACGGCTTAAATATGTAGCGCCCGTCAGCATCCCTGTCAACACAGCCTTCTTTCCACAGCTCGCTCAGCCTAGCTCTCACCACCTTCTCATCCATCCGTAGATATCCCGCAATCTTCTTCGGAGGGAGGGCTTCTTCATCGAATATGCCCAGCCTTTTGCCCGCATAAGCTGCTGCCAGACACAGAATTATGCGTTTTTTCGCGTCGCCCTGCATCAGGACGTCTATCCCATCCATTGTTATCACGACTTTGTCCGACAGCTTTTGCGCCAGCTCCGTCAAGTCAACCACGCCCATCAACCTTGAAACTACTTGGATAGGTCCAAGGGTCTGTGAAAAGTATCTGTTCACAGCTTTCCAGACATCGTCGACTCCCCCCTCAAACTCCACCTCATTACCGTCATGCTTGATCCTGACGGTGACGGATGTTTTTTTGTCCAACTCGTGGAAAGGGATGATCGCCGAAAGTTAAGTTTATATGCAAAAGAATGCGCAGTAAACCCATGGCTAGAGACCAAACGGTTGGTGGTCTGCTTCTTCTTGCAAGCATAGCGGGCATACTTCTATACGGGTGGGTTGTCTTTCTACCGCCTATCGCTGGACTCGACCTTATAGTGTTGAAGCTTACAGGATTTGTGGCGATCGCAGGCATACTGGGAATAGTGGGTTGGATAGGCTATACTCTGGCGACTACGCCGCCGCCTAAGCCGCTTGAAGAGATAGAAAAAGAGCTAAACGAGGAGCTGAAGAAAGAGTAAATCATCTTACTGTTGCATAGCTTCTCTCGCTTTCTTTCTCCTCCTGAACCCAGCCTTTGCCCTCCGCCTTCTCCTGCCAGGCCTTCGCTGAATACTTTTCAAAACAATTTCCCTAATTTCAGGTGATAAACTCTTCAAAACTCTGTTCAACTGATCCGAAAGCTCGAAAACTTCCATAATTTTTTGAGACATGCTCTTCTTAGGCATGGTTGAGATACGCAGTGTAATTATTTAAGTGTTATCTGCTGTTTTACAGGTTGAAAAAGGTCTTTAACGGCGGAGACGGTCTTTCACGCTTTTGTCTGCACAACTTTCTCAACAAGTTCATCGCTTCTGAGTTTTGTTCGATTGGTTTGGTTTCGATAATTCCAGCGTTCACAGCGCTTTCTAGAATAGAAAGACCAGACCTTGTACGAACGACCGTAATAGTCCATCCCCTAGTTGACAGTCCTCCGCAAGATATGTCGGCGAGCTCTGCCGAATAATCTTTGCAGAAACGGCATGCCGGTCTCGCGTGTTTGTGAAGCGGTTTCAAGGGTTTCACTACCTCTTCGCCGTTTTTCATCGTTATGATTATCCTGCCTTTGATGTTGATTTTGTCCACGTTTTCAGGATTTACGTTGACTTCTTCCAAATATTTGATCAGCCCCTGATATGTGAAGACCTCTGAGCAAAAGAGACCTATGCTGAAGATGACATGTTTTTCATACCATTTGGCGACTTCAAAGTCTGGTGTCGAGTGCTGCAGGTATCTGAGGCCATCTATCTGGCATGGAACTCCAACGACGGCGATCCTCTCGACTCCACGTTCATAGGCTTCCCTCAGAGCCAGCAGGTTAGGTGCATAAGTATACCTGGACCCAGCACATTCTAAAACTTCTTCCGACGAGAAAACAAGCTTAGCAACAGGGTATAACGGTTTTTCTTGGGAAGCTGTTGAGACGACCGCCGCGTCTATGATTCCCTTCTCTAGACAGTGAACGAGGAGGGATGAAACCGTCCCACCGTCCTGAGATTTTTTGAGAATATCTTCCCTAGTACTTCTCGTCAGCAAAACCGTACCGTATTTTCCAAAATCATCCTCAAAAACAGCGTAGCTATCTAAAGACTTTATCTCAACATCCATGTCTGACAGATGTAGTTCGGGACATGATTCGACGCAGAGGTCGCAGTCGATGCAATGGTTCAACCTTGTGTTGACGGGCCTGTCTTCAACGTAGTCGAAAACGTTTGTGGGGCAGATAGCCACGCAGGCGGCGCAGCCGCTGCACCTTCCTGTTCCCACAACCTCGTCAACAATCACTTGGTCGCCTCTTTTGCTAACCCACTCAAGCGCGTGGTGCCAGCCCGAATAGTAGGAAATGGCCGTCTGATTTTTAGAGCCGCTGAACTGTAGCAGATATTGCCGCTCAATCCTTTCAAGCTTCTTGAGTATTTCCTGGCTGCTGCGCAACGTGCGCTCAAAACGTTGAATAAACCTATTTATCTTTTTCCGACTAACCTATGTAGTTGACGCCCTCCATATCGAAATCTTTGACAATGACTGGTTTGGAGGAGCCGGGCGGTAGCTGGATGTTCTTAAGCTCGGGGAAAACCTCGTAAACCGATGTTGTAGCCAGACGGACTACGTGATGCTCGACAGGGAAAACTGATAGAACCGCCTCCTTCACAAGCTCACGCGTTTGTCTCTCGTCAAAGCCGAGCGTATGAAGGTATTCGTGGAGAAGTATTACGAATATGTAGCTGTTGACGGCTTTTTTAGACTTGGTTATGGCGGAGACGGCGTTGAGCAAGGTTTTGTTGACGACTATCGCGTTAGAACCCATCTCATGGTAGGCCATCAGATGGTTTGGCAGGTCTGCGAGAACAAGACCCATTCCAGCCCTTCTCAAGCCGAACTTTTCCATCACAAGCTGCTTCACCAGCCTGTATACATCGTCGAAGGTCTCCGCTTTCTCAAGCCTTTCGTCGTATTTCATTCTGCTCACCCTTCAAAGGTAGGTACCTGACCGCTGAAACGCTTGCGCAAAATATAAGCGTTGTCGAGAACTATAATAATCAATGTCATACACATAACATATCTATGAATTTGCTGTGGGCCGGGGGAGATTCGAACTCCCGACC
>Ga0105160_1000061_pt1 | contig 56274 bp, 59 predicted proteins | sample GXS110809BmetaG_FD_89591 | JGI IMG/M metagenome (GOLD analysis project Ga0105160, IMG submission 89591) | Hot spring microbial communities from Gongxiaoshe hot spring, China to study Microbial Dark Matter (Phase II) - GXS 110809B | ecosystem: Environmental > Aquatic > Thermal springs > Hot...
AGGCATGTAGCAGTCACGCTTCATCCCTCCCACCTTCTATACCGCAGCATTTATTGACTACGTGTCTGAGCACATCGCACGACGGACTTAATAAAAGGACGTAACCTCTAAAAGCAGGTCTGAAAGGATGGCTGGAAAGGTTTACGCCGAGGTTTACGGCTGCTCAGCAAACCAGGCCGACGGCGAGATTGCTTTAGGCCTGCTGAAGACCCGGGGATACGAGGTCGTGGACAGTCCCGAGAAGGCCGACTACGTCGTTTTGGTGACTTGCGCCGTTAAGAAACCTACCGCCGACAGGATGGTGCACAGGATTAGAAGGTTCTCAGGACTGGGCCGGAGGCTTGTTGTGGCAGGATGTATGGTTACTGGGGAGAGTGAAAGAGTTAGGAAGGCGGCGCCTCAAGCGGTACTGGTGCCGCCTCGAAGTATAACGGAGATACATGCAGCTGTTGAGGGAGAGGTTTTCAACGGCGGCGGGACCAAGCTTGGTTTGCCACGGGTTAGACGCAACCCCGTCGTCTCCATAATACCTGTTTCTGAGGGATGTAGGTGGAGCAGGTGCAGCTTCTGCATAGTTCCCAACACAAGACCAGGCTTCGAAAGCTATCCTGTCAGAATGGTTGTGGACGAGGTAAGAAGAGGTTTGGGCGAGGGCTGCAGAGAGTTTTGGCTGACTAGCCAGGACATGGGAAGCTACGGCATGGAGTCGGGGAGAAACCTTCTGCCAGAGCTTCTGGAAGCCGTCAACGACGTTGAAGCCGACTTTTACGTGAGGGTAGGCATGATGAACCCTATCTACCTCAAGCCAATCCTCGATAAGCTGGTAAAAGCTTTCAGCAGAGATAAGATCTTCAAGTTCCTCCACCTGCCCGTGCAGTCGGGCTCGGACAAAGTTTTGAAGGAGATGAACAGAGGCCATTTCACGAAAGTTTTCCTTGAGGTTGTTCGGAAATTTAGGGAGCGTATTCCAATGCTGACGCTCGCTACGGATATAATAGTGGGCTATCCCACTGAGACAGAGGATGATTTTGAGCAGACGTTAAAGCTTGTGGGGGACGTTAGACCCCACGTGGTTAACATTTCACGATTCTTTCCACGCCCCAACACCCCTGCCGAAGGGCTGAAGCCTTTACCCCATAACGTGGTCTCTCAAAGGGTATCGGTGTTGAAAGGATTGGTCGAGGAGCTGCAGCTAAGGCTCAACGAGGAATGGGTAGGCTGGTCGGGGAGAGCTTTGGTCGACGAGGTTGGCAAAAACGGCTTAATGGTTGCAAGAAACACTGCCTACAGACCCATAGTCCTGAACACCAGAGAAAACCTTCTGGGCAGGTTTGTCAACGTAGAGATAGTGGACGCCGAGAAGACGTATCTTAGAGGCCGGCTTGCCGCTGTCTTCTAGCCGCCGGCCTGTGGCATAGGCCCCTCGACTACGGTGACCGTTCCAATCATCCATGGATGCGGGGTGCAGTGGTATGGATAAATGCCAGCCCTCACAAACGTGAAAACCCATCTCTCCCCCGCTCCAAACAACCCGGAATCAAACAACCCTTGGTCTGAGGTAACGGTGTGGGCGACGTTCACCTTCTCGTTGTTAACCCATATCACCGTGCTGTTGAAGCCCGCCAGAACTTTCACGCTTGCGGGCGAATAGGTCTCGGTGGCGCTTGGGTCGAAGGAGCCGGGCAGAATAATTACCGTTACGTTATACGGCGTCGGGCCCGCCGCCCCAACCACCTCTTTTTTGGCGAAAGGCCCTATCTCAAGCGACGCTGAAACAAGGACGAAAGAAACGAGTCCAATTCCGACGAGAGTGAACACGTATGCTTTGGCTCCAGACAGCTGGGGAAGACCGCCCCTGAGAAGCCCTATTGGAAGCATTACGAGGCCCAAGGCCAGCACGAAACCTGAAAACTCGGCAAGAGGCCTCATCGTCTCTGAAATGCCTGAAAAAGGAATGAACACACCCGCTACTCCTATGACTATGAAGAGGACTGCGACGGCCAGAAGCGTTTCGTCCATGTGCCATGAACTTGAAAAGCCGATTTTTAAAGCCTTTGACCGCTAACCCCCAGATGATTTTAACCTTTCGCGCGCATGCATGCTGTCAAGGCTGCACAAGGTTTAACCGCTAAACCAATGCCCACAAGCATGCTGTGAAGCAGGCCTGTGCGGTGTCTCATGACCACGACAACAACAGGATAAGGCCGCGCGACGCTGTCGCTCCGCATGCGTTTAAATAATTTTCCGCTGCGGTATGGATGGCGGAAGTTGATGAGGGTCTCCGTCTTAGGCGGTACGGGTGGTCTGGGTTTTGCCGTTGCGCTGCGGCTTGCAAAAGCGGGTGTCGAGGTTGTGATTGGGTCTAGGCAGGCGGAGAAAGCCGTTAAGGCAGCCACACAGATTCTAACCATTCTCGGCGACGCTCGGGTCTACGGCAGAGTAAACCATGAAGCCGTCGAAGGATGCGATGTTGTTTTCTTCACGATACCTTACGAGGCGGTTGACGAAATAGCTCGGAGCGTGGCGCCATCCCTACAGCAGGGATGTCTAGCCGTCTCCTGCATCGTCTCCATGAGCGAGAATGGGGTTTCTTCAGCCGAGTTTTTGGCCAGCAGGCTTCCGAGCTGGGCTAGGGTTGTAGCCGCGCTTCACACTGTGAGCGCCTCGGCTCTGATTGACGTTGACAAACCGCTCAACATGGACACGTTTATCTTCGGAGACAACAGCGAAGACAAGAAAACCGTGGCTAGGCTTTTGTCTGTCGTTGAAGGGCTCCGCCCAGTAGACGGAGGGCCTTTGAAGAACTCACGCTACGGAGAGGCTTTCACAAGATTCTTGATGGGTGTCAACAAGAGATACGGCGTCGGAAACGCAGGTATAAGGGTTACTGGGTTGGCTGACGAGGCTGTGTGGAAGAGGTGGGGTAGATGAAGCCTTCACCGCACATCTTCAGAGCCTACGACGTCAGAGGTGTGTATGGGAAAGACCTCGACGAGGAGGTCGCCTACAGGATAGGCAGGGCTTTCGGAAAAATAGCTGGCGGAAAAATCATAGTCGGAAGAGACGTGAGGCTCAGCGGCAAACAGCTTTCAACAGCGTTGATCGAGGGATTGAATGATTCAGGAGCGGATGTTCTTGACGCGGGGGTTTGCACGACTCCAGCATGCTATTTCGGCGCACGTCATTTCAACGCATCCGGCGGAGTGATGGTGACTGCAAGCCACAACCCAAAGGAGTGGAACGGCTTCAAAATGTTTCTCGGAGACGGCGAAACCGTCTCGGAAGGCGCTGGCATGGAGGAGATACGTGACATGGTTATCAACGAGAAGTACGGCCCAGTGGCGAGAAAGGGCAGCACGTCTCAGGTAAACCTGCTGGAAGTCTACGGCAACTATCTCTCCAAACGTTTTCCACGCATGCCGGGGCTCAGGATGGCTGTAGACCTGAGCGACGGCTCCGCAGCGCTTGTGGCTCCACAGGTTCTAAGAAGCCTAGAGATAGACTTTAAGGTCTTAAATGACATCCCTGACGGATTCTTCCGCGGACATGACCCGGAGCCGACTGATAAAAACATCGAGCCGTTGAGAAGGCTTGTTGTCGAACAGGGCTTTGACATGGGTGTTGCTTTCGACGGAGACGCCGACAGAGCGGTCTTTGTGGACGACAGAGGAAGGTTGCTCAACGGCGACGTGGCCATGGCCGTGCTGCTCAAAACATACAACACAAGAGGCGTCATCGTCTACGATGTCAACTCGTCAACGGCCTTGAAGGAAGTGGCTGAAAGGCTTGGGTTTACGCCCGTGGAATGGAAGGTTGGAAGAGCTTTTCTCCATAGAAAAGTCAGGGAGCTTGGCGCTGTTCTTGGTGGCGAGAAAAGCAACCATCTCTACTTCGGCGAGCTCGGAGGAGACGACGACGCATTGTACGCCGCCCTCAAGATGGCGGAGCTGCTTCACACAACCAGACAGCCGTTGTCAAGACATGTTGACGAAATCCCCTCGTACCCAACCACGCCCATACTGGTCTATGACTGTCCCGACAGTATCAAGTTCAAGGTTGTGGAGAAGATTGGGAAGAGGCTCGGGCAGATGGGGTTCAGGATAAGCAGTTTGGACGGCGTAAAAGCATACGTCGACGAAGGCTGGGTGCTCATCAGAGCCTCCAACACGATGCCGCAGATAAAGATGTCGGTGGAGGCGAAGACCGTCGAAAGTCTTGAAAAGCTGAAGAGCCTTGGCGAACGTTTAATACTCGAGGAGGTGGCAGCAAAGCCGGAGGCTTGAACTGGTTTCAGGAGCTGGCTGTAACATATGGGCCGGTAGGCGTGTTCACGGTGTCTCTTCTGGGTAGCTTGGTGCCTTTTCTGCCGGTTCCATATCTCTTCGTGGTTGTTTTGCTCAGCGAGACGGTTGACCCCTTGGTTCTGGGGCTGGCCTCCGGGCTGGGCGGCTCGTTCGGAAAGATAACCTCATACCTCCTTGGAAGGCTCGGCTACCGTTTCCTCGGCCAAGAAGGTAAAAACAGGATGGATGCGTTGAGGGAGCTCATCGGAAGATATGGGGACATCGGCGTGTTCGTCTTCGCACTCACGCCGCTCCCAGACGACGTCTACCTCATTCCCGCGGGAATGGTTAAGCTGAACTTCTGGAGATTCTTGCTAGCAAACACGTTGGGCAAGCTCATCCTTTCAACCGCTGTAGCGTACATGGGAAAAACATACTTCTACTACTCGCAGCTGTTCCTCGGCGAAGCCACTTTGGTCTCCACAGCGGTAGCCATAGTAGCCATGACCATCATAACGATACTGCTTCTCAAGGTCAATTGGGAGCTGGCTCTAAAAATCATAAGAGAATCGGGCTGGAAGGGAATCATACGAAACCTAAGCTCCCTGTTCACGTAATCTGGGGTAGACGTTTTCTGGCTAGACCTGCGGTAAATTGATGGATGTTTTCATTTTCTCGAGAGCTTGATGACCTATTCGCAATATTGTGGCTTCGTCAAACAGCCTTCCAGCAATCTGCATTCCAACCGGCAGCCCTTCTGACGAAAGACCTGCTGGTATTGTAATCGCAGGAATGCCCGCTAAGTTGTACAGCATGGTCTGGCTTGTCAGAGCCGTGTAAACATCCATTTTTTCGCCGTCGATTTCGACAGACTCCTCGCCTTTTTTGACAGCGGTTATGGGTGTGGTTGGTGAGATTATCGCACGGTAGCTATCGAGTGTTTTCAGGATTATGTTCTTTAACGCTGACATTTCCTTTAACGCCTTTATGTAGTCGACGGCCGTGATCCTGCTTCCTTTCCGCAGAGCTTCAGCTACATCGCGGCCGTAATCTCCTTCACGCGTAGTAAGGAGTTTGTCGTGGAAGGCCGCCGCTTCGGAAAGCATTATCGTGCTCCAGCAATCCTTAACCTGCCTAGCGTCAAGCTCAACTTCCTCAACGGTGATCCCGAGGCTTTCCAACACCCCGACGAATTGTCTGAGCCTGCTCATTACTTCACGGCTGACGGGCTTAACCTCCCCCAGCATGCAGACTTTCAAACCCTCAACGCTTCTCTCTAGCTCAGCTAGATAGTCGTGTACTTCAACGTAGACGCTTGACTCGTCTTCGGAATCATAGCCCGCGACCATTCTCAAGACGATGGCAGCGTCTCTGACCGTCTTAGCCAGGATCCCGATATGGTCTAGGCTCCAGCTCACTGGGATGATGCCATGCTTACTGACTCTCCCATATGTCGGTTTCAGGCCGACGACTCCGCATAAAGCTGCGGGAATCCTGACCGAACCGCCTGCGTCTACCCCGAGGGAGAAGGCCGCGAGACCTGCTGCGACGGCGGCTGCCGAGCCACCGCTACATCCTCCAGCCAAGTATTCCGGGTTCCAAGGGTTGAGGACAGGGCCGTAATGCGGGTTAAAGCCTGTGACACCGATTCCGAATTCATCCATGTTGTTGGTTCCTATTATAACCGCTCCAGCTTCCCTCAGCTTTCCCGTGACCGTAGCATCATGTTCTGCAACGTTTTCGGCAAGTATTCTGGAGCCTGCGGTACACCTAACCCCCTGGATTTGTATGACATCTGCTAGGGAGACTGGTATTCCATGCAGCGGCCCTCTATACCTGCCGGCCCTTATCTCCTTCTCAGCATCGGCCGCCATGCCGAGGGCCCGCTCCTTCAAGACGGTGATGAAGGCATTGTAAGTCCGGTTTGTTTTCTCAACCCTGTCAAGTATGCGGCTGACAACCTCGGTCGGCGTCAGCGAGCCTGACTGTATTTGAGCGGCCAAACCCGCTAGCGTAAGGCTTTCGCCCCTCATTCATGCTGGAGCAACAGGCATCATAATTTAGCTGTTGTCAAGCTTCTGTTTAAATTAAGGATGATGGCTGTGTGTTTGGTTTGGAGGCTAGATTTTTTGTGGAGGTAAAGGTTGCCGAAAAGGCTTTGAAGACGGATCCGGAGGTGCTCGAAGCTATCAAGGGCGTGGTGAAGGGTAAGATGCTGTCTAGGATGAAGAAAGAATACGTCGAATGTCCGATGGATGGTTCGAAGATTGCTTTCCTAAGCTGCTTCGTGTGTGTCAGCCATATAAGAAGGGTAAGGGGCGTCGTCCACTGTGCTGGCGTTGAGAGGAAGGTGAGAGTTTGAGCCGTTCACCTCTACTCTTCTCCGGCTCCCTAGTGTTTCTGTTCGGGGTTTTCATGACGGTGGCCGGCCTACCTTTCTCATACATCTTTGTTTTCTCAGGGCTGATAATGGTTGGGCTGGGTTTTTTCCTGAAACCACCTCAGTCAGTGGAGCCGGATGCTGGGAAAAAGTTTTGCTGGTACTGTTACGAGCAGATACCGGTTGACGCAGGCATCTGCCCCTACTGTAAGCTGAAACAATAGCAAGCGCTCACGTCTGAATAACCCTTATTTTCTCACCGGCGTAGAAAGCTTTCACCAACTCCTTTCCATGTTCGGATTTTTTCCTAACGGTTACTACGCCGTTCCTTCCCACGGTTGCTGAGAAAATGTATTTGTCGCCGGCATAGATGCTGACGCGTTTTCCCGCGTTTTCAGCTCCGACGATGATGCGCAGGCTGTTGCCGCTCTCCGCCACCTCTGAATTAAGCTCTCTGCCTATCGTCATTATCTTGGGCTCTATGTCGAGCGAGACTCCCAGCTCCTCCTCCAGCCTGTTAACCGTCTCGCCTTTCCATCCGATAATTTTAGGAAGCACCTCTCTGTCTACTTTCACCAAAACCTTGTTCTTGCTAACCGCCTTGACCTCAACATCTTCGTCAAACCTCTTCAAAGCATCCCTAACCTTCCTCTCCACCTCCTCAAGACTTTTACGCAGCTCTTCGGAGACTTTCCCCACGGGGATTATGACATTCTCCTCACCATACGTGTATATCTCATACTCAAGCTCTCCAGTCATAAAGTCCCTGACCTCGACCAACGGTCTGGCGAGGTCGGCTTCTGTCATTCCTGTGGGAACCCTGACCACGAGCGAAAGTGTGTAGACCTTGGCTATCCTGCCGGCTTCTAGGAAAACGACGGTGTCGATTATGTGAGGTATCATGCCCAGCTCAACACGGCCTATGAACCTTTGTATGGCGCCGACGGCGTTGCTCGAATGCACGACACCTACCATCCCGACTCCCGCCAAACGCATGTCGCTGAAAATCTGAAAATCTTTCGTCTTCCTTATCTCGTCGAAGACTGTGTAATCAGGCCTGACCAGCAGAAGTATCTCGGCCGTTTTCTCGAAGTCTCCCTCCAACGGAGCGTACTGCGTTATCTCCGGACCGACCTGAAGGTCTCGCGGCGACTCGAGGGTTTTGACTATCTTTCCCATCCTGCTGTAAAACTCTGCAAGGCTTGCTGCGAAGGTTGATTTTCCGCTGCCCGGAGGTCCGGCTATCAATATCCCCTCGGCGCGTTTCTCAAACCTCTCCATCAGCGAGGTGGGCAGCTTGTAGTCCTCGAGCCTGAGCTTGATGATAGGCCTGACTATGGTTATCTCAACCCCGTCGCTGAAAGGCGGCCTGGCTACCGCTATCCTGTAATTGCCTATCTGGGCCACGAATGCCCCACTCCGAACAATCTCTATGCTTCCCTCCGGCTTGAGTCTCGCATGCTCCGTTATCTCTCTGATGAGGTTGTTGAGCTCCGAGGCTTCGAGAGGCCTGTTGTCAACTGTTACAAGCTGGAAGCTTCCCGGCCTACCTTTTTTAGCCATCAGCGGAGCGCCCTCCTTAAAATGAAGGCTTAACGTGTCCTCTGTGAAATATTGCTCGAAGGACATTCGGGCTGGCAGCTCGCTCGGCGGAAAATATCTCACAGCCACACCCTCAGTTTCAGCCACCAACGCCTGCACGTAGTCAGATGTGTAAAGCACCGCGTTCTCCTTCTTGGCGACTTCTCTAATCAACGCGTCTATCCGACCTTTTCTAGCAAGCCTTATGTCTTCGAGGCTCGGTCTCTCGCCTGAAACCTTCAGCGAGATGCGGTGGGAGTCGGCTAAGCTTCTTATCTTTTTCAGCTCGTTTAGACCTATGAAGCCTGGCTCGCGTTTCTGGGAGGCTTGTGCCTGAAGCTCGTCTATAACTGCGGCGGGGATTGTCAGCTCGGCGCCGTCAAGCTCACCCGACTCTACGAGCTGCTTGACTGTTCCATTTATGATGGCTGAGGTGTCTGGCACAATCTTGAGCGGCTGCTTTGATTCTGTCCCGACGCCTAAGTGGTTGAGCAGTTCGGCTGGCTTGGAAGCTATTTCTGTAATTCCCGCTGCAATCATTTCGCCACGGCTGTGCACGCCCCCTTCAATTCCTATGAAGCGGGCTCCAGCAGCGACAGCGGCCCTGAAGTCGTTGATGCTGTCGCCTATGTAGATGAGGTTTGCGGGAGATGTGTGAGTCTTCTCACAAACTTTTAACAGGATGTCCGGCCTAGGCTTCATCCTCGAGACATCGTCTCTGCAAGCAAGTGTCTCGAAAAAATTTGACAGGCCTGACCTGTTGAGTGATTGGATGGCCGCCTCTCGATGGGTGTTGGTTGCGACGGCCAGTCGATAGCCGTGCTGCTTGAGTATGTTCAACACCTCCACCATGCTCTCACGTGGTCTCGCATCTGCAGCCGCTTTCCTCTCGTTCTCAACCATCACCTCTAAAACCTGGCGTCTGAACTCGGTGAACGTGTCTGGAGACAATGCGTGCTCCGCCCTCTCAAGCAGTTCCTGTATCGATTCCTTGTCCATCATTTTGAGGCCGAAAGCGTCGGCGACCTCCGCTACCTTTTTCCGAGCGGTTACCAGGTCTAGGTTCAGCTCTAGTATTGTTCCGTCGAGGTCGAATACCACGATTGACGAAGACTTCATCAGTCCGTTCAGAACCCGAGCCACCTATAACTAACCATAATAAGTGCATGATAAACTTGATCAGTGTGAGAGATGTAGCGATTGTCGGGGTCGGGCAGTCAAGGTTCGGCCGCATCACCGACATGACTCTCACCGAGCTTGCATGGCAGGCAGTCAAGCAAGCCCTCCAAGACGCAGGGCTGACGCAGAGGGACGTTCAGATGGTTGCCATGTCGAACGTGGGGGGCTGGAGCTCAGAGCCGCTGCCAGCCATCGCGGTAAACGAATACGCAGGTTTCACGGGAGTTGGAACATACAGGGTCGAGGCGGCCTGCGCATCGGGTTCGGCAGCTTTAACAACGGCTCATGGACTGGTTGCGTCGGGAGCGGTGGACATAGCGTTAGCTGTTGGCGTGGAGAAGATGACGGAGGTTCCGACGCCAACGGCTGTTGAGTTCATAGGCCGCGCTGGAAACTACTTCTGGGAATTCAGCCAGTTCGGCCTCACCTTCCCAGGCTACTACGCTCTCTACGCCACAGCATACATCAACGAATACGGTGCCACGGAAGCCGACCTGGCGACCGTCGCCGTCAAAAACCATCACTACGCATCCCTAAATGAGCAAGCCGCTTTCCAGAAAAAAATCTCAGTCGAGGATGTTTTGAAAAGCAGGTATGTGGCGTGGCCTTTGAAGCTTTATGACTGCAGCCCAATCACCGACGGTGCCGCTGCAGCGGTGTTGGTTTCAGGGGAGTTAGCCCGCAAGCTTACCGACACACCTGTCTGGATAAGGGGGATCGGTTACAGCTCTGACACGTCAAACCTGAGCCATCGACCCAGCTTCCTAAACCTCGCAGCAGCCAAGAAAGCCGCCGAAGAAGCCTACAGGAAAGCGGGCATAGACCCGTCCAAGCCCTTCAAACAGCTGGACGTAGCGGAAGTCCACGACTGTTTCACCATAGCTGAAATAATGGCCTACGAGGACCTCGGGTTCGCAAAGCATGGAACAGGGTTTATGCTTGCCCGTGAAGGGGAGACATACAAAGGAGGCTTGATAGCCGTCAACCTTGACGGAGGGCTTAAGGCAAAAGGCCATCCCATCGGAGCTACAGGCATTAGCATGGCTGCGGAAATAACGAAACAGCTCCGGCAGCAAGTCCGCCGAGAGAGGCAAGCAGACATCGTGAAAGGCTACGGCCTATCTCACAACGTAGGCGGCACAGGGCACTACGCCTACGTGACAGTCTACTCCCTGCATCGAACGGGATGAGAAGATGAGCATCTCGCGTGAGGAAATCGAGAAGATGGTCAAGACTTGGCTTGAGACAGTTGAGCAGATAACACGGAGCGAAGGGCTTCCGGTCGTTCCCGACGAAAAAACAGGAGACCCATTATGGGTTGACCTGAGAGAGCTGAGGCTGAAATATCTTCTCCCCATCAAGAAGGTGAAGAAATTCTTCGACGGACTGAAGGAAGGTAAGGTTTACGCTACACGTTGTCCCGTCAAGAACATCTACTACTTCCCACCTCAAGCAGATTGCCCAGCATGCATGGATGAGAACGTGGAATGGGTTGAGATAAAGGGAAACGGACGTCTGCTGACATACACCATGATAAACGTGAAGCCAGTGAGCTACATGCACTACCCCGACTACGTTGTGGCCATCGCCCGAATGGAGGAGGGGTTCAACATCCTTTGCTGGATGGTTGTCGACGACGTCAAACAGCTCAAAACAGGCATGCCTGTAAAACTAGTGGTGAAAAGGAGAGAACCCGAAGGTTTTCTGACGTACTATCTCGAGCCAGCCTAGCCCGCACGTCTCGTGGCTGAGACGATCGACAAAACGTCCCGGTCCTTCAGCCTGTAATCGCCGGGAAGCCTCAGCCCCGTCCTTACATCTACGGCGTAAAGAAGCCCTTTCTCCAGCTCGGAGTGTATATTTCTGGCTAGGTCGCGTACGGTTGAGTTTGGGGGCATCAGATAGGCGTCGGGGAGGATGTTTCCAGACTTGTCGGAGAGCTTCGCAGAGTCTGAGACGGGGTAAACAACGCCCATGCCGAGCAGCTTGAAGACGGCGACGTTTATCGCAAACTGTACACCTGTACGCATGTACTCGCCTAGCACGCGGGATTCTATGAACTCCAAGGCTTTCTTCTGGTCAGGGGTCAGCTGCTCGGGGTTGACTATTCTAAACTCCTCCTCGCCAGGAATGTATTTGATGAACCCTTTTTGAACAGCCCTTCGGAGCGCCAGCTCAGCCTCGGCGCTTGCGGGAATGACCATGAAGTTTGTCAAACTTTCCCGAAGCGTTTCAAAGTTCCCAGCAGCCGTCTCCAAATCCATTTTGTTCGCAAGCACTATCATTGGCTTCGAAACCTCCAGAAGCTTTTCAGCGAACTTCTTGTCCTCCAGCATCGTCCAGTTTTCAAAGTCCTTGTTCTGAAGGCCCGACAGCTGTAGAGCGGCGTTGACATGGTTTGCTGTTATCTTAGCCCCTTGAAGGACGCTCGCAACAGTTTCAGCGAATTCTTTCCCAGCTTTCAGATTTCTTATGATTTTATCCTCTTGCTTTTCGATGAGACGCATCAGCCACATCACAAGCTCCTCCTGAATGTCGTAGAAATCCGCCAGCGGATTGCCCACACCCATCCTAGTTATTCTCCCCTCCTCGTCAACGCTCCCCGAAGCGTCTACAACGTGTATCAGGGCATCGGCTTGCGAGGCTACGGAAAGGAACTGGTTGCCGAGTCCTTTGCCAGCCCAAGCTCCTTTGATCAGGCCCGGCAGGTCTATCAACTCGACAGGTATGTGTCTGTAGCCGTCTATGCAGAGAGAGTTGCGGGGGTTGTCTTTGACGTTGAACTCCCTGCAAACGCATGGTGTGATGGCGTATGTAGTTCCATAGTTAGGCTGCTTCGTTGTGAACGGATATGAGGATACCTCGGCGTACTGCAGAGTCGCCGCGTTGAAAAAAGTTGTTTTACCTGTGTTGGTCTTACCTATCAAACCGATGCGGACAGGCATACAAACCCCCGTGACAACATATCTTTAGTCTGTGAAAAACTTTATCAAACAACACTGTCGAACCTTTTAAGAACCGCCGGAATCTCCTCTATGACGTCTTCAGGCGTTATGTGAAATCCTTTTTTATGGGCTGCGTAAACTCCTGCAAGGCCGTTTGCAACTGCGGCGGCTACGGCTGCATTCATAGGGGTGACGCCTTTTGCAACAAACCCTGCAGCAATCCCTGTCAAAACATCGCCCGTCCCGCCCACCGTCATGGCTGCAGACAAAGGCTCTTTCCTGTTCACCACCACTTCAAAACCGTCAGACACAACGTCCGCAGGTCCTTTGAGGAGAGTGACAACCCTATGATGTTTGCTGGCTTCGAAGACGTTGTTCACCCTTTCCTCCAGTGTAGACCCAGGCTCGGAGCCGTAGAGCCTTTTGAACTCGCCTGCGTGGGGCGTTAAAACGCATTTTCTTCCGGCGACATGGAGAAGAACGTCGCGGAACAAGGCTGTAGCATCCAAGACGATTCCAACGTTTTTCTCGTCAAGGATGTCAACGAGCTTGAGGATTCCTTTTTCGCAGCCTTTAGCCAGACCTGGGCCGATGGCGGCCGCTGTCACGTTGTCTAAAACTTTTTCAAGCCTGTCGAGAGACTTTGACGTAAGCTTGTAGTCGGGGAGTGGAAGCACAATCAGCGATGGCGAGAGAGAGCGAACGGCTGTCGCTATCTTTTCGGGTACGGCGACGTAGACTAGGTCCACGCCCGACCGCATGGCAGCCATGGAGACGAGAAAAGGCGCGCCATGGTAAAGCCAGCTGCCGCCAACCACCAACACAACTCCGTTCTCACCTTTCCTAGACGTAGACCTGCGAGGTATGCAGGCTTTCGCCAAATCCACATCAGAAGCCTCGCGGTATGAAACGTTCACGCTCAAAACGCTGTGTCACGGAGTTAAAAACATGTTATCCAGCAGCCATGGTGTGGAAACATACTTCGCTAGGTTTTTAGCAGAGCTGAAGCATCTGTCTGTGGTAGGGTTTTGCTTGTTCTAGGCGGCTCCGTTTTCGCTGTTGCAACAGCCGTCCGGCTTGTCAACCAAGGCCACCACGTCACCATAGTCCATCCAGCTAGAAGGCTTGGTCTCTTCCCTTTTGCAGCGTTGACGAAGACTTTTCTGTCAGAGGTTGGTGTTGACGCTGAACACCATTCCGAGGCTGAGGCTGACACATGCTACGTTGATGGAACGAGCTTTAGACTGGCTACACACGTTTACCTATGCAGGACAACACCGCTGCTTGAAGACGTCCTATCATACAACGAGATACGGTTCAGCCATAGAATGCCAGAGCATTCGAACGATGAAGTCGTTGACTGCCGACCAAGGTTTGTCGAAGGCTTGAAAGCCTTCCAAGCCGCCTTTGTTTCGGACGTTAGGTCTGAAACATGCTTAACCATAGAGACCAAGCCTTCCCATCATGTCACAGCGGTTTTTCACGGCGGGAAGATAGCCTTGTCTTACACTTATTCCGTTAACGGGGTTCTTAGGCCAGTTGGCTCGCTCGCCTTCAGCGAGAGACAAACAGGTTACGTCAACCATCGGAACGAAGTGGTTCCGATGGTTTGTTTGGCAGGGCAGGATGTGGCTGAAACCGTCAGAGACCAAAGCTTGCTGGAGAAAAACGTTATAGACGTTTTGTCTGTTTTGAATGGCTTCAAGCCGATGAACTTACGTGAATCTCTGTTTTCTGTTTTTAATCCCGCGACTTAACATTTTTATCTCCGCTTTATCCTAAAATGTGTGCAAGAAAAGGCGGTGAAGATGGTCGAAGACTCCGTGGTCCTTGTGGGAAAAAAGCCGACGATGAACTACGTGCTGGCGACAACCCTTCCCTTAGCCGAAGGCAAGCGTGTCATTCTGAAGGCACGTGGAAGAGCGATAGCCAAAGCAGTTGACGTCGTTGAGGTTGTCCGAAGAAGGTTCGTCCAAAACGCCGTTGTAGAAAAGGTCAACATAGGAACTGAGGAAGGAAGGGTTGGAAACGACGGCCGGCCGAGGAACGTCAGCACGATCGAAATAATCGTCTCGCAGCCGAAGGCATCCAAGAAGTAGGAGGACAAGCCCGGTTACAAGCCGGGTCACCCACATCTTTTTATGCAACGCGGCACGTTACAAAATAGGCTTGGGGAGCGCAGCCGGAACTGGCTGTGTATGGTTTTGGACGATGGTTGACCGATTTGGCGTGAACACCGGCCGCCGGATGTTTTTCACACATCTCCACGACTCTACGCAGATACGGGAAACATTCGAACATTTCAGCACATTCAACCCAACATCCTGCGGAAAAACGGGTTTGACAAACGAGCCGACGACACAGTTCCGAGCTGATTTTCATCAAATACCGCCAGTTTTCCCGCAATGCAAGTCCAAAATGAAGCGCTGGATGGACGATTTCCATCAATCAGAAAACCAATCGAGAGATGCGGCCCGCAAATCTTCTGAAACATCCGCCAAATGTGACCGCGGGTTGTATAGATACTTGAAAAGGCTTTTAAGAGACCTGCTAGCGACAAGGCTCGAACATTCAAGGAGGCTTCACCGGCGGTGAGCTCGGATACGGTCATGGGGAGAAAAGAAGTGCGACAGCTCATCAAAAGAATCATCGACTCAGGCATAGAATCTTTGATGCCAGAGCTTACCGCAGGTGAATACCGTTACCCGTTCGCCGAAGAAGCTTTAAACAGCGACAGCACCGACACTGTGAACGTCTTAGAAGCATTGTCAAAAATGGGGGTTCTGGAAAAGCAGCTGCACGAATCAATAATGGCGTGCCCCGGCTGCGGCCATGGATGCCTAACCGTTAAGTTAGTCTGTCCCACGTGCAGCTCGGGCCAAATGCTGAAAGGAAACGTGGTAGAACATTTGTTATGTGGATATGTTGACTTGGAGCAGAGTTTCCGCGATAAGGGGTTTGTTTGCCCAAAATGCGGGAAAAAACTTACCGCTGCTGGCGTTGACTACAGACCTGCCGGCCTTTTTTACAAGTGTTTTTCATGCGGGCGTGTTACAGCCTCGCCGGTCAAAAGATACGTATGCGCTAAATGTATGAAAGCCTTCTCTGAAGACGAGCTCGCGTCAAAGCCTGTCAACAGATACGTCGTGGTTTATGACAAGCTGAAGTCTTACGGAGCATTCGTCGACGTTTCGCCAATCATATTATATCTTGAATCCAAGAACTATGTTGTTAAGCATCCTGCTCAGATAGCAGGCTATTCCGGAATCACACACGAGTTTACGTTGTTTGTCTCTAAACAGGGAACATCGCCGCCGTCGGGTGTTGTTGTAGATGTGGTGGCTGGGGTTCAAGAATCTAAGGTTTACGAACTTTTCACAAAAAGCTTTGACGTGAAGGCTGGTGGTACAATGCTGTTTGTTTTGGGAAAAGCCGACCAGAAGGCGGTCAGGGTGGCGAAAACCTTCAGCATCGATGTCTTCGAAGCGGATACCGTGGAGGAGCTGCTTGATAAAGTGAGGCAGCCCTTAGAAAACGCGATAGATTCCCTCTCGAAGAGACAGGCAGACCGTTTAAGACAAGACCCAGGTCAACATTCTTCATGACCGTTCGTACAGTCCGTATCCTGATCTCTTCTTCAGTTGCGTGTTTACTGCTAGGACTTTACGGCGGTCTGAGCAGAATGGGTGTTCTACCTCAGTTGTTGCAGCATGCCGTCCAGCATCACGGTGCGTTGATGGTGGTTGGCTTCCTGGCCGCGTTGATAGCCGCTGAAAGGGCCATAGCATTAAACAATTTGTTCATGAATGTTGCAAGCATTCTTTTCAGCTGTGGAGGGTTGCTGCTGGCGCTTGGTTTCGAGCTTGTTACGGATGTTCTTTGGACAGGCGGCGTGCTTTCCTTCGTCATGTGGACGGGTTGGATGTGGTTGAATTTCCCCAAAAATTTTTCAAACCTGTTCTTCACGTTCGCAGCCGTCCTTCTTCTGGTGGGAGTCGCACTCTTCATCCGCGGTCTTCCCTCTGCTTGGTATGGCCTAGCCTGGGCTGGGTTTTTCGTAGCGTTCATAGTCGGGGAGAGGATGGATATGATGAAGATAGTGAACGCAAGGCCAACCTCATATGTGGTGGCTGGTTTGAGCGTGCCTACTGCTTTGGTGGGGTTGGCGTTTGTTAGCAAGAACCTGATTGCGGCCTCGTTCGGGTTACTGCTTTTTTCAGCCGCCCGGCATGATGTTGCCCTACGGCTTTTCAGAAGAACGGGGTTTAGCCGTTACCTAGCGTTTGGTCTCGGAACTGCTTACGCATGGCTGGCGATGTCCATCGTTTTGTGGAGCCTCTCATCATCGCTTGACACAATCCTGCACTCGGTTTTTCTCGGGTTCGTCGCGACGATGGTCTTCACACACGCCCCCATAATCTTGCCAGCCATCCTCAAGACCAAACACATGTACAGCCCATATCTGTATGTCCCTTTCTTCATGCTGCAGGCAGCCACCGCCATGAGAATATTTTCAGCCGCAATGTTGAACGTCGGCATGTGGTCTCTTTCAGGAATCGTTACCGTGATCTCGGTTATCGCTTTTCTCATCCTAGGACCGGTTAAAACACTTCTGAGAAAAACTATTTACACAAAGTAGCTTTTTGTCCAGCCATGGCGTCGAGGTGGGAGTTAACCGCAAGCATGTTGGCTACAGCGTCGATATGCCTTATTCTCGTGGAACATTTTGTGGCCCTAGAGTTTGCTGAGCTTTTTGCTGTGATGGCGGTGGACGGCGTCATCGTAGTTGTTTTGCTGGTAGACCTTCTTCGCAGGGCCAAGGCTTCGGGTAACGCTCCGAGATACGTTCTGAGCTGCTGGTATGAGGCTGTGGCGTTGCTGCCTCTCGCCTTGTTCTATTTTCTTGAAACTCAAACGTACATCGGGGCCGTTTTACGCGGGTTCAGGTTTTTCAGACTGCTAAGGCTTGCCATCGCCGCGGCCCGGACGGCGAGGACGATACAACGTGTTTCACAGGTCATTATACGAAGCCGCTTAGCCTATCTTCTAGCCGTTTCAGCCGCGTTCATCTTCGTCGGAACCCTTTCAGCATATATTCTCGAAGTCGATGTGCCTGAGTCAAAGATAAGAGATTTGGGTGATGCTTTTTGGTGGTCGCTGGCCACGGTGACGACCGTTGGCTACGGGGACGTGGTTCCTGTGACGCTGGGTGGAAGAATCATAGGCTCGATACTCATGGTCACCGGTATAGCTGTCATCGGGGTTTTCATCTCAACGCTCGGCTCAACCCTTCTATCTACGGCTAGAACCACTTCGCCAATCACGTCAGAGGTCAAAGACATAATAAAAAACAAGCTGGATGTGCTCGAGACACTGTCGGAAGACGAAGTGAACAAACTCATCGAGCTGATAAAAACCCTCCATAGCATGGGAAACAACCCTAAATCATTCGGCTGCGAGTTTTCTGAAGGTTGACGCGATGCGTTGTCCACAGGATACCGTGTTATACTTGTGCTAGGTCTTGCAAGCCTGCTCGGGGATTTCGTCTACGAGGGGGGTAGAGCAATACTCCCCGACTACATGCGTCAGCTGGGCATGAACGCCCTTCTTGTTGGAGCTTCGCTGGGGCTTGCGGAGTTTGCCGGATGGGCCGCTAGACCGTTGGGTGGATTTATAGCAGATAAGACAGGAAGGTACGCTTTGGTTGTGAGGCTTGGGTATGGCGGGCTCATCGTCATCCCGTTGATGGCATTTGCGCAAACTTGGCTGCCTCTGGTTGGGTTGGCGTTTGCTGAAAGAGTTTTCAGAGGCGTGAGGTCACCCTCACGTGACGCCATGCTTGCACGGCTCAAGGGAGAAGTGGGTCTTGGAACTGCCTTCGGCATCCACGAGTTCATGGACCAGGCGGGCGCCACCGCCGGCCCTCTACTCGCTATCGCCATCCTCGCCATCCATAACTCAACCCCCGCCGTCTACCTGTACATGGCAATCCCCTACACGCTGCTTCTCATTTCGCTCCTCTTTATACCGGAATACAGTGAACCACCCCGTTTGTTCAAGCAGATGAGACCATCCAAAAGAATTTTCCTCTATTCGGCAGCGGCTGGGTTGAACTCAGCTGGCCTCCTTCCCCTGCCTCTCGTGCTTTACATGATTTCCGTGGAAATGGGGGAAGGCTCTCTGTATATTCCAGCAGCGTACGCGGTCGCCATGGTTGTGGATGCGGTTGCGGGGCTGATGTTGGGTAGAGCGTTCGACAAATGGGGTGGAAAGGTCATAGCCACAGCGGTGTTGATATCCATCTTCCCAGCGCTCTTCATCAACGCGCCGCTTGTCCTGCTGATGCTCTGCTCTCTGTTGATAGGTGTTGTCATCGGCGCTCAGGAATCGGTCTTCAGGGCGATGGTAGCCCATTTAGCGGGACGAGAAGGCTTGGGAGGCTCATATGCTTTATACGGTTTGGCTGTTGGAATGGGTAGCGCAGCGGCTGGAGTCGCATACGGTTACATGATTGAAGCAGACGTGCCCTTACTCTTAACAATCCTCTACGCTGTGACAGTACAAGCCACAGCGTTAACCCTCCTCGCACACATCATGAGACAAAAGCAATAGTTATCTTGTACGCGTTATTAGTCCATGCTTCGATGAACCAAGTTTACAGGGCCAGGAACATGCTGCGGAAGCATCTGAAGCCGTTGAGATGGAAAGGGCTGTGGCCAAGCTTTACCTTGGAGTTAGACAGGTGGCCGAGCTGGCTGGGGCTGCTTCGACGGCGGCAGCCTACAAACATGCCAGCAAGCTCAAGGGTCTCAAGACAGTTTTAATGCTGACAGGGGGAACATCGACCCCAAACAGTTCGCGCAAATCATCACATAAAACGGTTGAACACACGTTAAATACCGCTGTTGAACACTGTTGGTGGAAGAGGTTCGATGGGCAAACGGAAGATTGTCTCAGAGCCGGACGAGCTTGACCAGGCTGTTGAGCCTGGGCCGGGCGACGTCTACGGCGTGGTGAGCAAGATGTATGGCTATGACAGGCTTTTGGTCGACTGCGCCGACGGCAAACAGAGAATATGCAGGATAAGAGGCCAGCTCAAACGCCGCATATGGATTAAGGAGGGCGACCTTGTCCTAGTTTCGCCGTGGGATTTTCAGAGGGAAAGCCGCGGCGATGTTTGGTGGCGCTTTACGCACAACCAAGCTCTGGAACTGGCCAAAAAAGGCGTTATTCCCGACTTCCTCAAAGTCAAGCTAGGAGCATCTTAGTTAGCTTCGGTCAGCTTAGTTATCATGCCTATGCCCTTGGTCTTGCCCTCACGGAAGACAAACCTGTCGCCCGGCCGGACGTAGAACGGCCTGTATTTGAAACGCATCTCAACCCTCCCAGTCTCCCCTGCCTTCAGATAAGGCTTGTCCAGCATCCTCATTTTAACCGTGGATGCTATGGTGTGGCAGTGGAGTATCGGCTCGTATCCGTCGCCGATTCTCGTCGGATGGGACAGAACCGTTACCTCGGCTTCGAACCCCCACACGCTCTGCGGCCTCAGCGTTCGGTCGCAGAGAATCATGCCGCGGTGAAGCAAATCATGCCCCACACCTTTAACCGCTATCCCAACTATGTAACCCGGCTGAGCCTCAGTCAAACGTGTGTAATGCATTTCGATGCTTCTCGCCCTGACAGGGATGTAGCTTCCGTTAGCGGTCGGACCCAGCAGAAGCTCAGACCCTGCCTTAAGCCTGCCCTGCTTAACCGAGCCGGACACCACGCTTCCAACCCCCTCCACATCATAAACCCTGTCGATGTAGAGTAGGAAGGGCTCGTCAGACTTTTTCTCTCTCAACGGCAAAGAACGCAACAACGAATAGACGAGGTCGTACCCCTCTCTTGTCGCTGAGGATGTTCGTAGAATTGGAACTATCACTGACATCTTGTCCACCACAAGGTTGACGTCGTCTTCGGACTTAACTAGCATAGGAATGCGTCCGACCCTCTTCAACGTGGATGATATCTCGTTCACAACTTCTTCAACCCGTTCCGGCTTAACCTTATCGGTTTTCGTGATGCAAACGACCACTGGCAACCCCATCGCGAGCATTATCCCCAAGTGTTCTCGCGTGATGTGCGTGGGGCCGTCGTCGGCGGCGACGATGAGAAAACCGTAGTCTATTTCCTGTCCGAGCAATCCTCGGATTGTTGTCCTCAGCCAGGGCTCATGCCCAACTGTGTCGACGAAGCTGATAAGCTTGTCGGACTCTCTCATGACCCTCATCCTCTCGCTTTTATCGAGAGGGTTTGTGAGAAAACAGGGCTGCTTGCTTTTGAACCCTAAAACCGCAAAGTGTAGGTCTGCTGATAGATTTCTTTCAACCTCGTGGGGAAGCGTGTCGAGATAAAGCCATTTGCGACCGTCATCTTTCTCGCCTGTTATCAGACAGGCTAGGAAGGTTGACTTGCCGTGGTTGACATGTCCTGCAACGGAGACTATCAAATGATTGCCGCTGGGTTCCGTGACAGATGAGATTACAACCCTTGCGATAACGCCGCCGTTGCCCTCGAACCTCTCAACCTTGACTATCGATGCGCCACACTCGGAAGCCACCTGCCTCAGAACGCTCAGGCTTTCCTCAAGCTCAATGTCGGAAACGCCGGCAGCGGTGCCGTCGTCCTTGACGCCGAGTATGTAAACCGCCGTCCCGCCTCCAAGCTCTATTCGATGCTTCATCTGGCTGGCGAGCTTCTGTCTCTTCTCATCCCGGAGATGTATTTCGGGAATGAGTTTCTCCTTAAACTCTATGTGCTGCATCTCCGTCCTCGGTATCGTGAACCTGCGACGGGCTGCCACGTTCATCTACCTTCTAAGCACGCAAACAGCCTGTGACTCACCCTACGCCATAACTATCAACGAAATCACTGACGTGATGTTTTCGATCTTCTTGATACGCGTGTTGACCACTTGCTTCAAGGCATCCATCGAATCAGCCTCCACCTTTACCACAGTGTCGTAGACGCCGTAAACGCGGTGAGCGTACTTAACCTCCTTTACCGCTTTGAGCGCGTTTAGAACCTCCTCTTCCTTCCCCAACTTCACGTTTAGCAGCAGGAAAGCTATCGGCATAGGCTTGCCCGAAAGAAATGGCCATAGCCGCTATAAAAATTTGTAAAAAACTATTGGAAGCTGTATCCGCAGAAATAGCAGACGGCTGCCCCTACCTCGTTCAGGGCATGGCAGCTGGGGCAGTGGAAAGAGGTTACGAGCCTGAGTTCCTCGCGTTTTTTCGGCGGCTGCTCGGGCACAGACGGCATGCAGACCAGCGTTTCTACCTTGACAACGTAGGGGAGCCTTCCAACGGCTTCGTAGACCTTTCGGGAAAGGTCCTTCAAACTGTCTGCAGACATCACTATCACAGCGTCGTATCGTCCGAAAACGCTGTTGGCCATTATAACGCCTGGCACATTTCGCGAGGCGACAACCTCGTGCGACGTTCCAGGAAGGGTTTGAACAAGCACGTACGCCATTACCTTCATTTACCGCCCTCGCTGAAGAGAACTATGCAGGTTTCAGTCTTTACAACGTTAGGTATCTTTTCTATCACCTTGTATATGAGCTGCGAAAGCTCAGGCAAGTCTGCCACTTCAACGGTTATTATGACATCGTATCGTCCGAATACGGAATCGGCTGCGACAACGCCCTTAACCTCCCTAGCTTCCCTGAGATTTTTCGTGACTTCCTCTGATGTTCCAGGCTTTGTGGACACAAGAACATATGCCTTAACCATCTCCGGTCACACGTCGAAGTAGAGATAGAATTCGTATGGATGCGGTTTGGTGCTGACGTCCACGAATGCTTTCAACTGCAGCTCTGTCATGACCTCTATCAAGTCTTCGGAGATCACTGGCTTGATGAACTCGCTGTCGCTGAGTAGTTCTTCAATCGCCTCCTTCAGGCTTCCCGGAAGCTCCTTTATTCCCAGCTGCCTTCGTCTCTCGGGGCTGAGCTTGTAGATGTCTTCGTTAACAGGGTCTCCGGGGTCTAGCTTTCTCTTCACACCATCCGCGCCTGCAGCGGCCATCGCTGCAAAGCATAGGTAGGGGTTGGCTGACGTATCCGGAGTCCTGAACTCAATACGTTTGCTCTTCATGCCGCCTTTACCTCTGTAGTAGACGGGAACGCGCACGTTGGCCGACCTGTTGGACCTACTCCAAGCGATGAACACAGGCGCTTCATAGCCTGGAACCAGCCTTCTGTACGAGTTTGTCGTCGGGTTGGTTATGGCTGCAAGAGCTCTGCTATGTTCCAGAAGTCCTCCGACGAAATACCGGCCTGTTTGGCTTAGTTCTGCATATTCGTCGTTTTCGTCGTAGAACAGGTTTACTCCCTTGTTCCAGAGGCTTACGTGCACGTGCATCCCTGAGGCGTTGTCGCCGAATATCGGCTTGGGCATGAAAGTCGCCACCATGCCCATCTGGGTTGCGACGTTTCTGGCCACGTACTTGTATGTCTGAGCCTTGTCAGCCATTCTGACAAGCGTGTCGAACCTCATGTCTATCTCACACTGGCCTGCTGTAGCCACCTCATGATGATGGGCATCCACTTCTATTCCGAAGTAATCGGTTAGAAGTCTGCAGACCTCGTTCCTGTACTCCATCAAAGTGTCTTGCGGCGGCGCAGGATAGTATCCTTCCTTGAACCTTATGGGTAGGGATGTTCCATCCGAGTTCCAAGCGGCTTCACGTGACTCTATCTTGTAGCTGACCCCGCTGTATGGAGAAGTGACATCCCACTGCACCCTGTCGAAGACGAAAAACTCGATCTCAGGACCCCAGTATGAAGTGTCAAAGCCTAGCGTTTTCAGGTATTCTTCGGCTTTCTGGGCTGCGTATCGTGGGTCTCGGCTGAACCTTCCGCCGCCAAATCCCCTGTAGACATCGCATATCATTCTCGCTGTTTTCTTACCGTCGAGGCTCCAAGGTATTATCGCGAAGGTTGATGGGTCAGGCCGGACCAACATGTCTGACTCGTGTATTTCTGCGAAACCTCTGATCGAGGAGCCGTCCAGCTTGGCCACTCCCACGCTGAAAGTGTTTTCGTCGACATAGCGCGTCGAGATGGTTATGTGATGAAGTTTTCCGAACACGTCTGTGAGCTGAAGGTCTAGAAACTTTATGTCCTGTGCTTGAATGGCTTCCGCTACGTCGTCCTTGGTCATCGACCACGGCTTTAGCCTAGCTTCCTGCAATACCCATCCACCTCATCAACAAGTTCATAGATGGTATTAAGCCAATATTTATTGGTTTCTGCTGTCATTTAACCGTCGAAAAACCCATTTGAATGTCATTCATACGGGCGTCATGGGTTTAGGTTTTTAAACATCCCAGCAAAGCCATAGTCGATGATAACAAGGGCAATCTTTCTCGTTTTGATGCTGACGGTGGTGCAGCTGGCTCAGGGAATAGCGATGAGGTTTGAGCTCGCCGACCCCAACATCGTAACACCACTACACATCGGTTTGGGGGTTGTCACAGCTTTGATGGTGGTTGGGTTGGCACGAAGCCTGAGACGCCAAACACACCACGTCTCGGCCGACATCTCATTCCTTCTCCTGCTGTTCATGGTTCAGGGAATAGCTGGAATCTTCATCCTAGCGGACGTGGAGACCGCCGCATTCATTCATTTGATCCTCTCATTCTTCGTCGTCGCCGCAGCGGCAAACGCATTAGTTCTATCGGCTTCAGGCCGTTAAAGTTCACCGCCTGTTAACGGTTGATGAAGAAAGTCAAAATGGCCACCGCTAAACCTAGGACGTGAGCGGCTGTGCACAGAATGCATAAGGCGTTTATCAAAACAAGCTCCACGTATATTAGCGCGGCTATGCCGAGAATCCCCAACAAAGACCATGCGACAAGAAACCTCGCCGCCCACCTCTTCTCAGACGAGAGAAACGCCGCCGTGGAAGCTGCCGCGAACCATCCAGCCCCGTAAAGCGCTGTCGGCACACCCATCACCTTGGCATAGGGGCTTGATAGAACTCTGTCGCATGACATAAAGCTGGTTATTTCGCAGAACTGTGGGGTTGGTGCGATGGTTAAGTAAATAGATAAAACCAATCCCGCTAGCGATGCTGCTGCAGCGCCGTAGCTTGCGATCATCTATGCCTCAAATATTTATCGAGCTCTTGCGCAAGTGTCCCGTACGTCTGCTCTCCCTCAAGCTTGACCAAAATCAAACCTTTCGGGTCTATGATGAAGTATGTAGGGGTTCCTCTGACTCCGTATTTTCTGAAAACTTCTAGCTGAGGGTCGAAGACAGCCGTCCAACTAACCCTGTGTTTTCTTATGTAGTTAGCGGTTTTCTGAGCATCTGTGTTCTGTCCTCCCGCCACAGTTATGAAGACAACATCCTTGTCCTTGTAGTTGGTGTACAGCATCTCGATAATAGGCGCCATGTTGTTGCAGTGAACACACCATTCATGGATAAAGTCCATGAAAACCAGCTTCCCGCTCGCTGGGTTGAAGTCGAATTTTTGGTCCTTCAGCCCCTGTCCGTCTATCAAGTTGAGGCTGAAGGAAGATGCTTGGCCGCCGACGCTGACCGATGTCTGAGCCGTGGTAGTAACGGTGGTTAGGCTGGGAGATGGAGGAGTTGCAACAAGGTAGACGATGAAGGCGACTAGAACCACTGCAGGTATGAAGGCAAGATAGGTTTTGACAGACGCTCCCCTCCCCTTATTCTTGGGCATGGTCTAGCCAGTATTGCCCGCGCTCTGATTTAAATTCTTTCCCAAAAACACGAACAGGTTAAACCATAGTTCAGCGTTAAATCATACGGTATTTTACTTGACGGCAATGGAAGAACGCGGACGGAGGTTGCTTTTATTTGGTTTGATGCTGGGTATTTTCCTCGCTGCCGTGGACTCCACCGTTGTCGCGGTGGCCATGCCGTCCATAGTAACCGCCCTGCAGGGTTTTGACATATACAGCTGGGCTTTTACCGCTTACATCCTCACGTCAACGGTTTCAGGGCCGTTGTGGGGAAGGGTAAGCGATGTTTACGGCCGCCGTCTGATTTACATCATAGGCCTCATGCTGTTCTTGGTGGGAAGCCTTCTGTGCGGCGTTGCCTCAAGCATGCTGCAGCTCATAGTCTTCCGTGCCGTCCAAGGTTTTGGAGGAGGTGCGTTACTCATACTTACTTTCACTTTGTTGGGCGAGCTGTTCAGCCTCAAAGAGAGGGCGAAAGCCACAGGTTACACATCATCTGTATGGGCGTTAGCAAGCATCGTCGGCCCACCTCTCGGCGGGTTCATCGTCGACAACATAAGCTGGAGGTGGATTTTTTTGATAAACCTTCCCGCGGGCATGGTGTGCTTGCTTGTAGGCATGAGAAGTATAAAAGATGCGGGCAGGGGCTACGCGAAGGTGGATGTCAAAGGAGCTGTTCTGTTCATGGCGGCGGCCACGTCTCTTCTCCTCTACCTTAATGAATTTGAAACCTTCGGAACCTCAACGCTGATTCTGCTATTCTCAGGAGCTGTTTTTTCGCTGTTCCTTTTCAACGAAAGGAGGTCGGAATCCCCTCTCATACCTTTTCATCTGTTTAGGGACAAGGTGTTGCGAACGGGTTTTGTAGGAAACTTTCTCGCAGGGTTCGTTTTCTTCGGAATAATCGCCTACATACCTTTATATCTACAGTGGGTGGAAGGGTTCTCAGCGACGACGTCAGGCACTCTGGTTCTTCCACTTGTCCTAGGATGGGTTCTAGCATCCAACATAGCTGCGAGAATCGTCGTAAAGTCCACGGTAAGAATTCCTGTCTTCATAAGCGGAGCCGCCCTTGTCTCTGGGACGGCGCTGTTAACTCTGTTAAGCCTAGGCCTACAAACACTGCTAGCGGGGCTTGCACTGGTTGGTGTTGGAATGGGCTTCACAGTGTCAACGTTCTTAATAACGACTCAAACGCTAGTGGACCGGAGCGTCTTGGGAATAGCAACGTCGCTCCTCAGCTTCCTAAGGCTTATAGGGGGTGCGATTTCCGCTGCTGTGCTGTATATACCTATCTCGTCGACGGTCAGCAGTGTGGAATCCTTAAACACGTCTTCGGCGGTCTTATCTGCAGCGGAAAAAGCACAATTCACCGCCTCGATAGCTCAGTCCATGTCTTTCGCTGCCGCGGTGGCGGTAACCGCTTTTGTACTCTATCTTTTCACTCCTAGCATACGTCTCTCAGGCAGGGCTCCCGCGCAAAGGCCTTAGCCCGTTTCGAAAGGTCTTTAAACTTCTTACAACACAGTATAATATGCCTAAATACGTTTTCGTCACAGGCGGCGTCGTAAGCAGTGTGGGGAAGGGAACCGTAGCGGCTTCCGTCGGGAAAATTCTCGACGTGAGAGGAGTTAAGACCGGCTTTGTCAAGATCGACCCCTACGTCAACGTTGACGCTGGAACCCTAAACCCTTTCTCCCACGGCGAAGTTTTCGTTACAGACGACGGCGGCGAGACAGACCTGGACCTCGGATGGTATGAAAGGTTTCTTGACATAAGAACTTCAAAGCTCAACAACATAACCACAGGACAGATTTACGCCGAGGTGATAGGGAGGGAGAGACGTGGAGACTACCTTGGACAATGTGTCCAGATAGTTCCACATGTCACGGACGAGATTAAAGCACGCATCAGGGCTGTTGCCCGCGACGTAGATGTTTTGATTGTCGAGGTTGGGGGAACGGTCGGGGATATTGAGGGCCAGCCGTTTCTTGAAGCAATACGTCAGATGAGGCTTGAAGAAGGTGTGGAAAACACTTTGTTCATACACGTTGCTCTCGTCCTTACTTTAAAAGCCACGGGAGAGTTCAAGACGAAGGCTCTGCAGCACAGCGTGAACATGCTGCGGGGATTAGGCATACAGCCCGACATCATCGTGGCCCGGTGCGAGGTTCCGGTAGATGCTGAGACTCGGAGAAAAATAGCTTTGTTCGGGACGTTAACAGAGAAAGCCGTGTTCACATCCTACGATGTCAAATACGTATACAAGGTGCCTGTGATTCTAGAGGAACAGGGGATGGGGGACTACGTGGTTCAGCGTTTAGGTGTGAAGAAACGAACACCCGATTGGAGTGAATGGCGTAAAGTTGTTGAAATGTATGAAAACCCACGTCATGTTGTTAAGATAGCTGTTTGCGGAAAGTACACAAAGCTGGCGGACTCCTATGTAAGCGTCAAAGAGGCCCTTCAACACGCCGGCGTAAACATCGGCGCATACGTGGATATAGACTGGGTTAACACGGAGGAGTTTGAGAACAGTTCAAGAAAAGTCGACTCGCTTTCAAGCTACGACGGCGTCCTCGTTCCTGGTGGTTTCGGCAGACGTGGCACCGAGGGAATGATACAATGTATAAAACACTGTAGGGAGAACGACATTCCCTTCCTGGGAATATGCTTCGGGCTTCAGCTGTCTGTGGTGGAGTTTGCCCGACATGTATGCGGGTTGAAGGACGCTAACTCAACGGAGCTGAACCCTTCGACTGAACATCCCGTCATAGACTTGATGCCTGAACAAAAGGCTGTCAAAGAGCTTGGTGGAACTATGAGGCTAGGCGCCTCTCCCGTTAAGATAGTTGAGGGCACGCTAGCCCACAGTCTCTATAAAACGAACGAGGTTAGCCAACGGCACCGCCACCGCTACGAAGTCTCCAGAGAGTACTGGACTATTCTCCGAGATTATGGGCTTGTGTTTTCAGGTTTTTCACCCGACGGCAATAGAGTGGAGATAATCGAGAACCCACGCAACAGGTTTTTCCTCGCAACCCAATTCCATCCAGAATATCTTTCCAGACCCAACAAGCCCGAGCCCTCCTACCTTGGCTTCGTTAAAGCGGCACTTGAAAGAAGGAAGACAGCGAGGACAGCTGAAGCTATTGCTTAAATTTCATCAACCCCTTCTCCGTCTAAGGGTTACACGCATCGTGAGAAGACGTTCCCCCTTAAAAAACCAGCTAGCTACGACTAAGATAACCATCAAGAAAGCTGTCATGACAACAAGATGTAAAACTGACATTAGGTAAGCCTCTTCATAAATGCTTTTTATCGCTAGAAACATGTGTGTGAAGGGGGATAACATCAGCGCAGCGGACAATGTTGGCGGTAGGCCGTTTATGTCGGCAAACTGCAGGATTAAGAAGGGGAGTAATAGAAGTGGCATTTGCAGCAGCCCAGCCAGCTGTTGACCTCCTCGCACATCACCCGCTAAAACCCCAGCAAGTATTCCTATGCATAAGGTCATAACCAATGCGACGAACATCACCAATCCCAGCAACAACAACGTAAAACCTGATAGAGGCATTGTTAACTCGGTTGACGTAAGTTCAACCATTGGAAGATTCGTCAGATATATGACAAACCCGAATACCATTGAAGCTGTTCCCATTAACGCAACGGTCATGGATGCTACGAGCTTCGCGGTGAGTATGCTTGTCCGGCTTATTGGAAGGGTGAGAAGCATCTCCAAAGTCTTTGCTTCTTTTTCCAAACCTATGCTTGTGGCAGCAACTGTTCCAGATGTAGCCACCATGACCACCAAAACCAACGGAACGAACACCATCGTAGCCATGTACAGCTGGAAAACCGTTCCAGCCTCCTCTAATGAGACCTGTCTACCTTTGTACAGCAAACCGCTTTTTAGCTCCACAGGCTGTTTATAGAAAGAGAAATGGATTCCCGTTTCGGCTGCCAGTCTTTCACCCAGCATCTCCATAGCCAAATAAATACGCGATCGGATTGACGAAATTTTCTGCAGCTCTGCAATGGAAATTGAAGAGACTGTCGTAAACATCTTGACTGAGGCCCTTTTTCCATCGGTCAGGTTTTGGGAAAAACCTTTTTCCACGTAAACAGTGGCGGCGACGCGGTAGCTTTCCATTAATGAAGCAACGCTTTCGGATGTGTTTGTGACCGTGATGGGTGAGAAACCCGCGGCACGAAATGCCTCGCTTAAGACTTTGGAATATTTTCCGCCTTCGTTGTCAACCAAAAGGATAGGTATGTCAGCGGTCGAAGTGGTTGCCGACCTGCTTGCCATTGCTATCGTGCCGCCGATTAGAGGCAGGATGACCAGAGGCATCAGAACAACCCCTATGATGATTGTTTTCTCCATAAGAAGCTCGCGGAGCTCTTTCCTGACTAGTGTAGCTATGCTCATCGTCCAGCACCCATTTTTTTGACAAAAAGTTCCTCAAGATTTTCAACTCCTTGACTAGCAGTCAACTGGGAGGGTTTGCCCTCCAACAATATCTTACCATTATGTATCAGTGCTACTGTGTCGCATAGGTAGCTGACTTCCAGCATGTTGTGGCTTGAGACTAGGAATGTAACCCCCTCAGCCGCGTACTGTTTTATTATCTTTCTGACGTATACTGCGTGCTCGACGTCAAGGCCTGCGGTGGGTTCGTCGAGGATTGCCAGCCTTGGTTTGACCATCAGACAGCTGGCTAGCAGTATTCTTCTCCGCATCCCCCTGCTGTAACCACCCATTCTCTCCCTCAGCGCTTCACCCAACCCAGCCACCTCTACCCCCTTCTCCACCGAGCCGACAGAATAGAGGCGTGCCATCATCTTCAGAAAAGCCAAGCCTGTCAGATGCCTGTAAACACCGGCGTCTTCCGGAAGATATGAGATCATCCGCCTGATTTCTGCCGATTGTTTGACAACGTCCTTTCCGAATATTCTAATCTCACCAGTGCTGGGTTTAAGTATTGTAGCCAGTATTCTGAACAGTGTTGTCTTTCCAGCGCCGTTTGGGCCTATTAACCCGAAAACCAACCCCTCTTCCACATTGAGATCTACTCCCTGTAGTGCCGGTTTTTCCCCGAAGAAACGCCACAGGTTTTTCGCTTCAGCGGCATACATTTTTGTCTCCCGTAGAGGTCATTAGTCTGAAATGTAAGTGTTTGCCAGCATGTTCGATACGCAACCGCTTTGGAGTAGAGATATCACCTAGTTAACTGAGACTTTGAACAAGGTGGGGTTGTGGCTGGCAGCTGCGGCGACGGCGTTAATAAAAACGCGTTAAAAACTTGAAAGAACTAAGACAGCGAAGACGGCTTAGGCGGTTGCTTATATTTCATCAGCTTTTCTTCCGTTTAGGGTTACACGCGTTGTGAGAAAACGTTTCCACTTGGCTGCTAGCGTTAATTAGCATGCGTTAGATGCTTGTCGCCCATTGTAGCGGAGTCTGTGTAACGACATTGAGGTCGCTATCGAGCTTTTTGCCATTAACGAGCAGGACTGTAACACGGTTTCGCGTTGGCTTGTTGCTATCAGGTGTGCTGATGCAAACGTGTAGCGATGGGTTTGCCGCTGAGCTTGCGTAGTGGATTTACCTCAGCTTTTTAACAACAGCCATGAGGCTCTTAACCCTTTCAAGCTCAACCGGGTTCCAGAATTTTCCATCCTTACGCATGTATGAGCCGACGATAGCGCCGTCAGCGACACTCAGAAGTTTCTCCGCGTTCGACGGGTTTAGCCCGCTTCCTATGAGGACCGGCAAGTACGTGGACTGCTTGGCCTTGACAACGCGTTCCAAAGGTGTTTCAGCCCCGGTTCTTGTGCCGGACACTATTACGGCGTCGGCGTCGAAAAACTCTACGTCAGCGACCTGCTCCTCGAAAGGTCTGTCGCTAATTATGAAGTGGCTTCCATGCTTGACTTGAACGTCGGCGAAAACCTTCACGTCATAGGCTCTGAGGCCCGCCCTGTAACGTAGCGCTCTATGAGCTATGGCCTCGACAAACCCCTCGTCAGCGATGTAGGCGTTGGCCCACTCGGCTGCCCTCACCCACTTGCCTCCTGAGGCCACGCATGCGGCGATGGCGGGTATCACACCGTTCGCCAGACAGCATACTCCGACAGGCAGGCCTGTGGATTTCCTAACCTCTCGGGAGACAACAGCTAGGATAGAAGCGGTCTCGTGCCCTATCTCCTCCGGCTTCAGGTATGGATAGTCGCCTATGTTCTCCACCTGCAACCCATCCACTTCCCCGCTTTTGAGGACCTCAGCGTCACGAAGCGCGTATTGAATTATGTCCTCGACAGCCATGCCGGAATATCGGGGAGCGCCCGGTAGCGGCGGTAAATGTATCATGGCTATGATTGGTTTGGGATTTTTGAACAACTCTGTCAATGCATTAGGCTTCATGGGCAAAAGAGGCTGGGGCATGCTAAACCACTCCCCAGCCGGTAGAAATACTTTATACTCTTGGCAGCCTGCCGCCTATCGTTCTAGCCGCCTGGGCCCCCAGTCTGACAGCCGTCAGGCCACACTGTCGTAGCGACGACCCTCGCAATAATTCGTATATGAAGCCTGCTGCGAACGCGTCGCCGGCCCCAGTCGTATCCACCGGTTCGACTGGTTCCGCAGCTAAAGCGATTATCTCTCCATCCTTGGTGCAAATCTCGCATCCACGACTGCCTTTTTTCAAAACCACCGTGCAACCCCAGCGTGATGCGAGAGCGGAAACTGATTCGACGCCACTGTTTCTTGAGAGGTTCTTGAATTCTTCCGCGTTGATGAAGACGTAGTCCATCTGCTTAGCTATGTGGTTCAACAGTGTTGTTTGGCGGGCGAGGGGCATGCAGACGTCCATCGTGCGAAGCCGGCTTCCGCTGTGCTCGAGAATATAAAACGCAGTCTGCCTCTGCGCCCCTTCAAGAAAGCTGTAGCCGGAAATGTGTATGGCCGCCACGTCATCTAGGGCATCCTCTCTGAGGATATCTTTCCTGAGATGTCTGTTGGCTCCCCTGTACGCGAGCATCGTCCTTTCGCCGTTTCCCGTCACAACCACATAGACCACGCCCGTCGTGTCTTCGCGTGTTGTCTGTATGTTGGATGTGTCCGCGCCCGCTTCCGCCAGCCCGGCCACCAGCATTCTTCCAATTTGGTCTTCGCCCACACAGCCTACCATGACGGCATCAGCGCCTAACAGGCTCAACGCATGCGCTATGTTTGCCCCCGACCCACCATGCCTAACATAAGCCCTATCTGCCAGCTCCTCCCCACCTTCACGCGGAAAAGTCGAATGGAACGCGATGATGTCTAGGTTGATGTCCCCCACCACAGCAACCCTTCTCCCGTTCAATCCCGCCCACCAACTGCGGAAGATTTTTTATGCATTAACTTCATCCACAGCCACATCGATTCTGTGCGGGGTAAAACGTCATAAGCCCCTACCTTGTGTTATCTGTCTCAGTCTTTTGACCAAAGTCATGAGCTTCTTAACCCTGTCGATGTCCACCGGGTTCGACAGTTTTCCGCCAGCTTTAAAGTAGGTGCCCACTATCGCCCCGTCTGCCAGACTCAGCAGCTTCTCAGCATTCCATGGGTTCAAGCCGCTGCCCACTATGACCGGCTTCGAAGCCCACCGCTTCACTTCGTAAACTCTTTCCACAGGCGTCTCCGCCCCTGTCCTAGAGCCGGAGACTACTATAGCATCGGCTCCGAGCTCCTGTGCCCTCGCAACATGGTAGGAGAGGGGAAGGTCCGAAACTATGAAATGGCTTCCGTGCTTGACCATCACGTCGGCTAATATGCGTATCGAGGGGTTTAACAACGCTCTATGTCTTTCAGCATGTGGAGCGGCGGCTTCAACAAAACCTTCGTCGGCGATGTAGGCAAGGTTGTAGAGGTTGGCCCTCACCCAGCTGGCTCCGCATGCGAGTGCCGTTGAGATGGATTCGTAGACGCCGTTGGCCAAAACGAAAACCCCCACAGGCAAGCCCAGAGAGCTGCGCACCTCCCGGGCCACGGCCGATACTATTGACGTAACCTCAAAACCCAAGTCCCGCGACTTCATGAACGGCTTGTCGCCGATATTCTCGACCTGCACACCATCTACACCGCCTTCCGCCAAAGCTCTAGCATCCCTCAGAGCGTAATCAATCAACTCCTCAACAGCCATACGAGCACTGCTCGGTGAGCCGGGCAAGGGCGGAAGATGGACCATCCCTATCACGGGCTTAACGCATCCGAAAACATCGGATAGAACGTCGCCCATTCTACGCCGGCCAGCGTCATCGATGCTTATAAGCGATCGCAGAAATCAACCGCAGCTAAATCATCTAAACAAACGCCGACAAACGAACGAAGCGGTTAAGCTTCCAAGAAGCCGTGAACAAGAAGTCTCTTCCAGAAGCAAACGTCTTCAAACACTACAATGAATCCAACGCAACACAGCCGATAACATCCACGCTCACAACAACCTAATAAAAAAGGAAAAACATCAAAATACAGCCGGGGTAGCTCAGCCTGGTAGAGCGGCGGGCTGTTAACCCGTCGGTCGCCCGTTCAAATCGGGCCCCCGGCGGTCGACAAGCCTATAATGATTTCAGTCCTCGACGACCCGATGCTGGTGTGCGTGTACGCGCCTACTGTGTTGGAGTGTCTAAGCCTGTTGACTTTCCGCTCATGTCGAAGTGTGTTAAAAATCGGTTGCGGAGTTGTTAGGTGTGCAGGAATACGTTGACAGCATCCACTCCGTGTTGTTGGAGCAGGTATATGGTGTGTTTCACGACATCCTTGTTGCTGAAATTTGTTTCGACAAACAGGTCTCCAACCTTTCTAATGCTTCTGAATCTTCGGCCGTTGGCGTGTTTTGGCTCGGTGTTCACTATATAGGTGGAACCATAAGGTAGTTTGACTGGTGGTTTGAGCCTACCCGATGAGGACAGCCATTCAACCGTAGCCACCAGGATGTCCCTCCAATATTTGAGGTCGAAGCTCTTCCCATCGTGAAAACTTATTTTTGTGAACTTGAGTTTTTCACGAGGTTTGGGCGTTATTTGAGTTAAAGGGGTTCCTTCAGGTTTGTGATGCTTGAACTCGATGCTTTGCGGAGGCATGCCTACGCCTGCGTGTCGCATTATGGAGAAAGCCTGTCTAACAACCTCGCCAGCATCCATGGAGTCTATGTCCCAGTACGCTATGCGTTTCTCGGCCAGAGGTTTCTGAATCTGTGTGTCATAAACCTCCCATTTCGCCCCGTCTGTAGCGATGAAATATCTAACACCTTCCGAAACACAGTAGGAAATTTGTTGAAGCAGGTCCTCCGACTTGCCGAGGGCTTTAACCCCGACGAAAGCAATTTTCCGTCCATTATGCAGCAGAGTGTAGTCGGGCCTGCCTGCTTGCGTGGTCATTTCTGGTACGAGCAACTCAGGGTTTTCCGTGTCCCATCCCAAAGCCCTGAGCAACGGGTCGACCAGTACATATCTGGTTAGCGTCTCGTTTCTCTGCAGCTCGCCCCGATATTTGTTGATACGGTTTTTCAACATGCCAACTAAATCTATTATTTCTCGTAGAGACACGTTTTCGTTAGTTTAGCAGCATTTATAAGGTTTAAACGCCGATTCGTGGCTTTGGCGGTAGCTGGTGCTTATACATGTTGTTTTTGAAACATTAAATTCGGGCTGTTAACCCGTCGGTCAGCGGTTCAAATCCGCTCCCCGGCGTACCTAAAATGAAGGCGTTATTTGCCCTATTTTCCTGATACTATCTTTCATGCAGCTGTATATTGACGTAAACATCTTGAGGCAGGATGTTAAATCTTTCCGGACGGAAATTATTAGTGCCATGATGCCTCTGTCTGACGTGGTGTTTCTCTCGCTCACAGCGGTCTGGGGAATTATTTTCATAGCCTACGTGTTAAGGGCCTACGTTAAGACGCGAAGCATCCAGCTGATTCTTTGGGCAGCGGCTGCAGCCGCCCTCCTAGCTGTAGGCTCTACACTTCTTCTATACGGTTTCGAAGGATTGGAGCTGCCATACACGTCCATTGTAGGGATGTTCACACCAGGCCTGCTCGCCGCCGGTCTTATCTCGGCCTTGATAAAGAAAAACTTCGGAGTCTACTATGCTGTGTACACAATAATGATTGCAGGCATCTACGCTGCCACGAGGGCTGTTGGGTGGGGATTTGCAATAGCGCTTCTGCTAGCTATACACGTTCCCAGCGGTCTCCTACTCATATTCCTGCCTGCGATTGCAGCGTTTAGGGGCATCAAACCTCTCGCCCTAACATCGATCGGCGGCCTCTTAATCAGCGTCGCTGGCGTGGCTCTTGCCACCATGGCGGTAGGTAGACCACTGCTACCCGTAGACCTAGTTTTGCAGATAGCTACTCAAATCATATTCTTAAGCACATTACTCATAACACTCGGGCTGATTATGGGCAAGACTTGGATACGAGAGGTGAAGCTATGGGCATCAAGCCGTTGATGATGCTCGCCGTCACAGTGGGCGTTCTGCTAGCCGGATGGGGTGTTCTACTATCCCCGCCACTCACGTCTGTGGCCAACGCTCTGGGAATAAGGAAGCCCGACGATATCAGAATGAACGTTTTAGACGACACTGTCGTGGCGGAAATATGCAACACTAACGAGGTCCTGTGTAAAAGCTATCTGGCTAGGTTGACGATGCTTTACCATTCTGTTTTCGCCGTCTTAGTGGCCATGACCCTGTACCTAGCCACGGCAATCGTCCCTCTCAAACAAGGGTATGCAGGTCCGACATCAGTTCTGGGAACAGCGGGGTATCTGATGGTTGTTGCGGGAGGGATAGGGTACGGCTACTGGGTGGAAGAACCTTTCCTCCACGGTGTCTTCATAGCAGGCCTATCACTCCTTTTCGCTTCAGGACTTCTGTTCGTAACAGGTATGAGGCTTAGGGACGGGAAAGGAAGGATCGACTATCTATCCGTTAACATATTCGCATCAGCGTTGCTGCTGCTGGCAACATCGCTTATAGGCGCGTGGATAGGCGCAAACGAGATGGTTGGCATAGGGAAGGAGCTCAGGGCGGCAAAAATCCTTGCAAAAATAGACCCAGACCTAGGCGAGGAGGTTTTCGTCTGGAGGGCTATGACAGCCCATCAACATGCTATGGTCGCAACGCTGGGTGCGGCGATCGTCTTCACAACCTTCAAATACCTAAACATAGATGTGGAGAGAAAATCATCGAAGATTCTTCTCGCAGGCGGTCTGGCTGGACAGCTTGTGATGGTTGCTGCCTGCTGGGCAGTTTGGCCTTATGGAAAAACCGCACACCTGCTAATCACTCCTGCAGCAGTAGGGCTGATATTCTTCACCGCTCTGATAGCGATTTTTGAGGCCAAGAAAATAGCTGAGAAGCTTAAGGCCGGGACACGTCTAGCAGACATGCTGACCCATCTATCACTTTATTCATTGGTGGTGTGGGTGTGGCCGAGCGTCGCAATACCGGGAGCGGTCGTAGCAATGAGCCTTCGAAAGCCCGTGATCCTCCGGCCAGAGTTCAGGAACCCCGTCTGGAACTGGGCTGAAAACGCCTACAACATAGGTCACTGGCATGTTCTTCTTATGCTTTATGCTTCAGCCCTGTTCATAGTCTACATGGATGTGCTTGGTCGTGGACGGCTCGCTAGCTATCTCGCCACTCTAACGTCGGCTGTAGCCATCATAGTGTCGACCGCCATAAACTTCTACATGATACCTCGAAGCCCAGCCCAGTATGTTCCGAACCCATACAACGATCCTGTTTTGACGTATGTCGTAGAACCCTTCTTGGTCTTGTTGTCGTTCTGTGTGGCGGCAGGGTTCATTTACATGCTGACAAGCCAGCTGAGGGTTTACAGGACGGCTGCTGTAACTCTGCAAACAGGTGTCAAGTTTTAAATCATGCTTATTTTTTAAACCTTTCAATGCAGATTAGTGTGCGTCCTTTTGTTGTTTTTCAAACGTTAAATTGCTGGTAAAACATGTCTCGGCGGTAGGGTTTGGGAGAGGCTCAGTTCGAGATTATCCTCGACCATTACCGTAACCCCCGCAACTACGGTGAAATGCCGAACGCGACGGTTAAGGTGAAGGACTCCAACCCGTTGTGCGGAGACGTGGTGGAGGTTTATCTAAAGATAGCGGACAGCGGTGTTGTGGAAAAGGCGACGTTCAGGGGGCATGGTTGCGCCATAAGCCAAGCATCCGCATCCATGCTTATTGAGACGATACAGGGCAAGTCCTTGAATGAGCTTAAGAACTTGAGTAAGCAGCATGTCTTCGACCTTCTGGGAATAGAGGTAGGGCCTGTCAGGATAAAATGCGCGCTTCTCCCGCTGAAAGCCGTCAAAACAGCCGTCTACACCTACCTCGGCATCAAAATGGATTCTAAGGAGTTTGAGGGCTAGCACAACCGCTGTCATTCCTCTGCCGCGTTTAAAACAGCCGGGATTAGGCTGTTCCATTAACCTTATTGGACGCAGACATCACCGTACCACGGGTTGAAGCTGATCAAAGACCCCGTCCACGGCTACATCACGCTGTCGGATCAGGAGCTCGGCCTCGTCGACACAAGGGCCGTCCAAAGGCTTAGACGCATAAGCCAGCTCCCTCTCGTCTACCTCGTCTACCCAGGAGCACGTCACAGCAGGTTCGACCACTCGATAGGCTGCATGTTTCTCGCAGGCGAGTTTGCACAACATCTTGGGTTAGACAGCTATGAAACAACCCTGCTCAAAACAGCCGCACTGTTACACGACATAGGACACACGCCTTTCTCCCATCTGTTCGAGCAGCTTCTCCTCGACAAGGGTGTCAGCCATGAGCAGATGAGCATGCGGATAATCGAGCATGACAAGGAGTTGGGCGAGGCTTTGGAAAGGCTTGGAATTGACCGGGGTGAGGTAGTCAAAGTTCTTCAGGGAAGGAGTAGGCTAAGCAGCTTGGTTTCAGGTCCGTTGGATGTAGACAGGCTTGACTTCCTAGTCAGAGACGCATACTTCACCGGAGCAACATACGGCGTCATAGACGTGAAAAGGATAATACGGTTAACCAGGTTGCTCGAAGACGGGCCTGCGGTGGATGTGCGGGGGGTAGGTGCTGTTGAAGAGCTGGCCATAGCCCGTTACCATTCCTTTATCAACATATACTTCCACCACGCCGTCAGAGCAGCCCAAATACTTCTTCTCCGCGGCGCAACAATGCTCAAGTCCGAGCTGAACTTCTCGGAGATGACGCCGCAACAGTACGTTGAACACGACGACTTCAGCACATGGTGTTTTATGAAAAACCATCCCGCCACGAGATGGGTTGTAGAACGTCTTGAGAGAAGGATTTTGCCGCGAAGGCTGTATGAGAAGCAGGTCTTCGGAGAGGTCAGAAAGATTACTACGTTGGCTGAGCAGCGGGAAGTCGAGGAAGAGGTTGCGGAAATGGCCGGCATCAACCCTTCCAGGGTTTACTTTGACTTCTCCCACGCCCCGCCCTTAACCAAGTACGGACCCGGTGAAGTTAGGCTTTATCCAAGCGATTTAGCGGAGTCGTGGATATTGAGAGAGCTTTCGAAGCCGTTGCATGTTTTCAGAATATATGTTGACAGGGATGTAGAGGAGGTGGAAAAGGTTCGTAGTGCTGCGGAGAAGGTCATCTCCTCAATTCTGGAATGAACTTAGCCAAGCCTCTAGCAATCCTTTCGCCTACTTCCTCCACTGTTCCGTCGCCGTCAACCCAGACAACCCTCCAGCCACGTCTCAAAACCAGCCTGTACATTCTGTCGACAGCCTTCAGAAACCTCAGCCTCTCGTAACGTTGGGCTGAAAATCTTCTAAGCCTTTTTAACGCTTTCTCAGGCTTTAAGCTGATGTAAACAACGACGTCAGGTTTTGCCGCATACCTGTTGATCCACCCAACCCATTTTCTCCTGCGTGTGGCCACAGCTTGGTACGCTAAAGAAGATATCACCGAACGGTCTGAGACCACAGTCATCCCGTTCCTCAAAGCTGGTTTTATCACCTTCTCAGCATGCATCAACCTGTCGGCGGCGAACAGCAAAGCCATCACTTCCTCGGAATATTTCCCACCGCTTCTAAGCCCTTCTTTGATAAGCCTTCCCACCGCCATGTGTGTCGGCTCACCTGTCAAAACAGTTTTAACACCTCTGGACCTAAGCAGCTTAGCCAGACGGTTTGACTGAGTGGTTTTACCGACGCCGTCGATTCCCTCAACAGCTATGTAAAAGCCCTTCCTCAAACCATGTTGAATTGGTTTAGCAAAATTTAAATCCCGTTTGAACAGATAAGCATCATGTCAGGAAAAACATTCAGCCGCGATGTTTCTGAAGGGCCTGAGAGAGCTCCTCACAGGGCTATGCTCAGGGCTGTAGGCTTGAAGGATGCTGACTTCAGCAAACCGTTTGTCGGCGTGGCCAGCACGGGAAACGAAGTCACTCCCTGCAACCTTCACCTCGACGGGTTGGCTAGGAGAGCTAAGGAGGGGGTTTGGGAAGCTGGCGCAGTAGGTATTCAGTTCACAACAATAGCGGTAAGCGATGGGATCTCTATGAACACGGAGGGCATGAAAGGCTCGCTTGTAAGCAGGGAGGTGATAGCCGACTCCATCGAGCTCATGTGCTTCGCCCAAAGGTTCGACGGCCTTGTAGGCATTGCGGGGTGCGACAAAAGCCTGCCGGGCACAGTAATGGCCATGGCCCGTTTAAACATACCCTCCGTCTTCCTCTACGGAGGCACAATCCTCCCAGGCAAGTATAAGGGACGTGACGTCACTATCCAAGACGTTTACGAAGCGGTTGGAGCCTACAGCTCGGGCCAGATCAGCTTGCAGGAGTTGGTTGAGCTTGAGCGCGTCGCCTGTCCCACGGAGGGCTCTTGCGCAGGACTGTATACGGCAAACACCATGGCCTCGGCCATAGAGGCGCTTGGCATGTCGCTGCCTGGAACAGCTTCAATCCCGGCTGTGGACGACAGAATCTACGACGCGGCCTACAGGTCTGGCAGACAGGTTATGAAGCTTTTGGAAAACGGCATAAAGCCCCGTGATATTATGACTTACGAGGCTTTTGAAAACGCTGTCACGACGGTGTGCGCTATGGGCGGTTCTACGAACGCGGTTCTTCACATTCCAGCGATAGCCCATGAAGCTGGTGTTAAACTCGAGATAGATGTGTTTGATAGGATAAGCAGAAAAACCCCTCACATCGTTGACATGAGGCCTGGAGGAAGGTTTGTTATGGTTGACCTAGACCGGGTTGGTGGAGTGCCCGTTGTGTTAAAAAAGCTTCTGGAAGCAGGCCTTCTGCACGGAGACGTTTTAACAGTTACTGGGAAGACTTTAGCGGAAAACCTTAGAGACTTCAAGTTAGGCGACGGCGGGGAGGTGGTCCGCCCAATCACGCAGCCTCTCCATCCAACAGGCGGCATAGCGATACTCAAGGGAAACCTAGCTCCGGAGGGAGCTGTGGTAAAATCCACGGCCTCAACAATTCAGTCCTTTAAAGGCCCCGCCCGTGTCTTCAACTCGGAGGAGGAGGCTTACAGAGCATTGCTGAGGCGGGAGATTCATGAGGGCGATGTGATCGTCATAAGGTATGAGGGGCCGAAGGGCGGGCCAGGGATGAGGGAGATGCTCGCTGTCACCGCCATAGTTGTGGGCCAAGGGCTTAAGGAGAAGGTTGCGCTGATAACCGACGGCAGGTTTTCAGGAGCGACGCATGGCCTGATGGTGGGGCATGTGGCGCCGGAGGCGGCGGTAGGAGGCCCAATAGCAGCCCTCGAAGACGGAGACACCGTGGTCATCGACGTTCCAAACAGAAGGCTTGACGTCGAGCTTGACGAAACAGAAATCCAGAAAAGGCTCAAGGCTTGGACGCCCCCGCCGCCGAGGTATGTTTCAGGCGTGCTGGCCAAATATGCCAGGCTCGTTGGCTCTGCTGGCAAAGGGGCTGTATGCGGCTGAAAGAGTTTTAAGCACGCTATTCAGACGGTAGCTAGGTTTGACGGGGTGCTCGGGCTTTGCCTGCGGTGAGTCAAGACTGGGAAGCAAAGCGGCAGCAGGTCGTCCAAATACTAGAGACCATAATAAACGACACAGAGACACCCCGCAACATACGACGCGTTGCTAAACAGGCTTCGGACGAGCTTTTCAACGAAAAATACAACCCCGCCGTGAGAGCAGCGAATTCTATCGAGATGATAGAGGAGATAATCAACGACCCTAACATGCCTTCGTTCACAAGGACACAGCTCTGGATGGCGATAAGCATTCTCGAGACAATCCGTTCATCCCAGCCGTAACATTTTCTTAAACAGTAAAATACGTCAAACTAATGTCAGATTTGAGACTCGAGAGGTTGCCATCCGATGAACAAATTGGTCCAATATTCGTTGCTCCTGGCGTTTGTGTTAGCTCTAGCCTACGTATTAGGGCTTAACACGAGCCAGGCAGTTTCGCTCGTAGTGCTCGGCGGCATGATTGGAGCAACTCTGATGTTCTGGAGGTTCAGGCTTGTGTTCGCTTTTTTTGCCCTAGCGATCATGCTGGGAACAAACCTGCTTGAGATAAAGCTTCTGATAGAGTTCGCTCATCTAGACACAATACTGTTTCTAGCCTCTATGATGATGGTGGTTGGATACTTGGAGGATGCTCGTTTTTTTGAAGTGCTGATGGACAAGCTTCTCGCGAGAGTAGGTAACAGGCCAAGAGTCTTGGTTGCATCGTTGATAGCGATGTCTGCCCTGTTAGCGGCTTTGGTTGATGAAGTAACCTCGATATTGATAATGGCTGCGATAATACTTGATTTTACGTCAAGATACAACCTAAACCCGGTTAGGTTCATCATACTTGCGGTATTCGCCACTAACATAGGGAGCTCTGCAACAGTGGTCGGGAATCCGGTCGGCGTCATGATAGCTTTTCGAGCAGGACTGGGCTTCGCTGACTTTTTACGATGGGCAACACCGATCTCAACCGCCGCTCTTTTTCTGTTTATATTGATTAGCATGTACGTTTATAGAACAGACATAAAAATGCTTGCAAACAACTTAGGCAAACAACCAGTAAACCCCACGTTTACCGCAAACGGAATCAACGGCGACAAATTCGACATTAGAGTACCCGCCGCAATATTCATCGCAACCATCACAGGACTTATTCTCCACACACCAATCGAACAGGTCTTAGGATTAGGGAAAAACGCGATGCTCCTAGGCGTGCCGTTCTTGTTCGCAGGAGCTGTTATGTTGCTTGAAAGGGAAAGGGCTCGTGAGCTTGTCGAGAGGAGAATCGATTGGTGGACTCTATTGTTTTTCATGATATTTTTTGCAACCGTCGGCACGCTCAACCATACCGGTGCTACCCAAGTCTTCGCAAACATAATTTTACAGATTGGAGGCAACAGTATAGTATATTTAATGGTCATAATCATGGTTGTATGTGGGCTGATGTCAGCCTTCATGGATAACGTGCTGGCCGTAGCCACATGGATACCGATAATGAAAACTCTCGGAGATTTTGGAGTAAACATCTTTCCTCTTTGGTGGGCTATGCTTTTTGCAGGAACGTTGTGGGGAAACCTGACTATTATTGGCAGCACAGCAAACATAGTTGCCGTGGGTATGCTGGAGAGACGTGAACGCATACATATTACTCTAAGACAGTGGATCGGCTTAGGCGCTGCAGTTACGTTTCCAACAGTGGCGTTATCCTTAGCATTGTTATACCTACAGCTGCCTTTGGCCGCCTAGTCTCCCGCAAGCTGCGCAACAATAACCATCTTCTCTTTTTTTACTGTTACCCAGACCTCGTAGCCAAACTTCAGCAACGTCGCGAAGACATCATACCAAGGGAAATAGCTAGGCTCGTTCACAGTGATTTCAAAACCACCATACTCCGTGTTTATCTCGCCCGTCTTACCAACTTGAAGCTCAAGACACTTCCGAATGTCGGGAATAAGTTTTTCAGAAGAGACACGTGCAGGTTTATCGTTGTTCCCCGAATACTGTGAGCTGAATGTGTTGAGGCTAGTGTCCAAGGTCGTTGGCAAATTGTGTGGCGACCGTATTTAAGCCTACCCTGAATGGATTTAAATAAAAACGACCCGTAAAGCTGTGAAAAAGGCTTGGGGTTGAGGGTGGCCTTTCAAGGGGAAAAAGGTGCTTACAGCGAGGAAGCAGTTATCTCCTATTTCGGCGATAAGGCTGAGCTTTTTCCATGCAAAACCATTCGTGAGGTTTTCAAGAACACGGAAGCCTTGGTGGTGGACTTTGGCGTTGTCCCTGTCGAGAACAGCATAGAGGGAAGCGTTGCAGAAACATACGACATGTTTCTAACCTCGAGCGTTAAAGTTGTTGGAGAAATAATACTCAAGATAAGACATTGTCTTATATCGCATCCTGGGACAACGCTTGCCGACGTTAAGGTGGTCTATTCCCATCCTCAGGCCCTTGCGCAGTGTAGGGGATTCCTTACGTCTCTCGGCGCTGAGATGGCTGTAACATATGACACGGCGGGAAGCGTGAAGATGATTAAGGAGCAGGGTCTCAAGCATGCGGCTGCAGTAGCCAGCGAAAGGGCAGCCCAGATCTACGGCATGTCTGTCCTCGCCAAAGGCATCGAAGACTACGGCCACAACTACACGAGGTTCTTAGTTATATCTACGAGAGAGACAACCCCGCAAGCCGACAGCAAAACATCGATAATATTCTCGACGGTTCACAGGCCGGGTGCCCTTTACAACGCGTTGGGAGCCTTCGCAAGAAACAACATAAACCTCACAAAAATAGAGTCGAGGCCAACCCGTCAAAGACCGTGGGAATACTATTTCTTCGTAGACTTCGAGGGGCACGTGGGGGACGAGGGGGTTAAAAAAGCGTTGGCAGAGTTATCATCCTGTACGATATTCGTGAAAATCTTGGGGTCGTATCCAAAGGCCTCCATAGAGCTGTAGAGAGGGAGGGCTTTCACCCAAGCCTGTGACGTGCCAACATCTCCAAGACCTCGACTAGAGCCTGCGTGCCGTCCTCACCGTGGCCCATGTTGTCCAAGGCTTTGACAAGCTCGGCGACAAGCGAAACACCTGGCAGAGAAAGGCCGAGGCTTTCAGCAACCTCCCTGACTATGCGCAAGTCTTTTCTAAGGTGCTTCACCTTAAACCCTGGCCTGAAATCCCTCACAACCATTCGTGGACCAAGGTTGGACAGCTGCCAAGAGCCTCCCGCACCCGTTGACACCACTTCGATCACTTTCTTAACATCCAAACCAGCCTTCGAAGCCACCAGCAGCATCTCGCAAACCCCCAGAAGGTTGAGTGAGACGGCTACCTGATTGCAAAGTTTAGTGAAGCTCCCAGCACCCGACTCCCCCATGTAGTAGATGTGCTTCCCCATGGCCTGTAGCACGGGTAAAGCCTTCTCGAAAGCCTCTTTAGAACCGCCTACCATTATCGTCAACGTTCCCTGCTCTGCAGCCATAGTGCTTCCTGAAACGGGTGCGTCAAGCATTTCTCCACCCTTAGACTTGACCAAGGTGGCCATCTCCTTTGAAAAGATGGGGGAAACTGTTGACATGTCAATGATAACCTGCCCATGCCTGATTTTTTCCAAAACACCTTCTTCACCTGCCAAGACCTGCCTTACCTCTGGTGCGTCGGGAAGCATCGTTATTATGATGTCGGATTGGCTTGCAACCTCTGCTGGAGACTTGCAGGGAAGAGCCTTCAGTTGAGCCAGCTCCTGTACCGGCCCTTGGCTTCTGTTGTAAACCGCTAAACGAAAACCTTTCGCCAGAAGATTCTTCGCCATCGGCCTTCCCATCAAACCCAACCCGATGAAGCCGACAGAATCCATGGCTTTTTGCCCAACAACGCGGGATATGAGGTTTTGAACAACTCAATATCGGAACCTCGCGTAAGTTTTTTACCTGCTTAGAAGCCGTTTAAAACGGCGTCGGATTAGGTAATGACTAAACGTGGTGCGAAGATACCGGTGCCGCTGAAGGTCGAGGACACAGCCAGCCTTGCGAGGCTTGTGGCTTCACGGGCAGACTACATACCTCCTTTGCTGGAATTCAGCTTAAACGGTAGACACATCTTGTCGCATCTAATGAGCATACCCTTCGGAAAATACAGCCTACCGCTTCTCGTTTACACAGATCTCGACCACCCTCCTAAACCATACTTGGTGTACACCCCGCTAGAAAGGGAGGAGACATTGTTTTCAGACGTCCCGGAAACAGGAAGATACGTATCTTTCCCCGTGATAGAGATAGAGCCAACTCCTGACATTTTAGAAATGGCTCTGTCGGAGCCGGTCAAGAGGAAGATAAGAGGGTTGAAGTCGGTCCGCGTCAAAACTATCGCGTCATTGATGCGGTTAGTCTCAGCCATGGTTGACGAAGCGTCAAGCCCTCCCCTCTGGTGCTTCCGGCTAAAGGGCAGGCACGCAGTCGGAATAATATACCCCGTGTACGAGTACTATGATTCTGCAGCGCTCCCCCTTGTATACTATACCGAGCTGGGTTCAAAGCCGCCAGCACCTTACATAGCCTACAAGCCGGATGTCGGCGGCCAAACCATACAATACTTAAACTCTCTGTCGGACTCGAGGTTCGTCTACGGCCGCATAATCTTCGTTGAAACTTTCCCATTCAGCCTTTAGGTCCGCCAAAGCTCTTTCCGGAGAAGGTCTCTTACAGCGGTCCTCATCAAAGCGCTCCTGCTGGGGTAGACACCTTTCTTGATGAGCTCGTCCATGCCGTCGATTAATGCTTCGGGCATCTTTACCGATATAAGCTTCATGCTGGCTCAGCGTATTACCCGCCCTCGTATTAAATCTTCTACTTGAGGTCAGGCATGTCGAAGGGGAAAAATCTATAAAAAACCCTTGACACGGCCATAACCAGGTGTGATGTAGTATGGCAGCAACAGTAGGCACAGCTACCCAACCCGTTATAATCTTGAAGGAAGGAGCCAAGAGGATGCGCGGTCGAGAGGTTCAGAGCGCCAACATAATGGTGGCGAAGATTATTGCCGAGACGATGAAGTCGTCGCTGGGGCCTAGAGGGATGGACAAGATGCTGGTGGACAGCTTCGGCGACATCGTCATCACAAACGACGGGGCGACAATCCTCAAGGAGATGGACGTAGAGCATCCAGTGGCGAAAATGCTTGTGGAGGTCTCTAAGGCCCAGGACGAAGAAGTCGGTGACGGAACAACTTCCGCCGTTGTTCTTGCGGGCGAGCTGCTGGCCAAGGCGGAGGAGCTTATTGAGAAAGAGGTTCACCCGACAATAGTCATAGAGGGATACAGGAAGGCCGCTGTCAAAGCGTTAGAGATACTTGACGAAATAGGCATCAAAGCCAGCCCAACCGACAAGGAACTGCTTAGAAAAGTCGCGAAGACAGCCATGATAAGCAAGCTCGTGGGAGAGGAGTCCGACTACCTCGCAGGCGTCGTCGTCGACGCCGTGACACGTGTTGCGGAGAAAGTGGGTGATCGATGGACGGTTGACCTCGATGACATAAAGCTGGAGAAGAAGGAGGGCCAATCGTTGCGTGACACAAAGCTGATAGAGGGCATAGTCCTTGACAAGGAAGTCGTCCATCCCGACATGCCGAAGCTCGTGAGAAACGCGAAGATAGCGTTGCTCGACGCTGCCCTCGAGATCGAGAAGACAGAGTTCGACGCCAAGCTTAACATAGAGACTCCTGAGCAGATGAGAGCCTTCATGAAGCAAGAGGAGGATATGCTGAAGGGGATGGTTGAAAAGATAGCTTCAACAGGCGCGAACGTCGTTCTCTGCCAGAAAGGAATAGACGACCTCGCCCAGTACTTCCTAGCGAAGAGAGGCATAATGGCTGTCAGGCGGATTAAGAAGAGCGACATGGACAAGCTCGCGAAAGCAACCAAGGGAAGGGTCATTTCGAGGATAGATGACCTGACGCCGGAAGACCTAGGCAAAGCCGCGCTCGTCGAAGAACGGAGGGTGGGAGAAGATAAAATGGTGTTTGTTGAAGGCTGCGAAAACCCCAAGTCGATCACCATCCTCATAAGGGGCGGCACCCAGAGGATAGTTGACGAGGCTGAAAGGTCGTTGAAAGACGCGATAAACGTTGTCAAGGACGTGATAGTTGATGGCAAGATAATAGCTGGAGGCGGAGCTGGAGAGATAGAGACAGCTCTCAGGCTGAGGGATTATGCGAAAACCCTCCCGGGGAAGGAACAGCTTGCTGTCAACAAATTTGCTGAAGCTCTTGAAGTTATTCCTTCGCAGCTGGCTGAGAGCGCAGGCATGGACCCGATAGAGGCCATAGTGAACTTGACATCCAAGCACAAGGAGGGAGGACTAACGCACGGCATAAACGTGTTCAAGGGAGAGATCACGGACATGCAGAAGCTCGAGGTGCTTGACCCACTGCTCGTAAAGAAACAGACAATCAAATCAGCCGTCGAAGCAGCGGCGATGGTCCTTAAGATCGACGACATCATAGCCGCCTCAAGGCTGGAAACATCTGCTCCCGGGAAGAAGGGGGAGGAAAAGGAGAAGGAAGAAGGCGGAGTTGGTGAGGACTGAGGCCAAGCCCGCCCTCCTCCGCTTAACAAAATACGAAAAGGCTAGGATTATCGGCGGTCGGGCCCTCCAAATATCCCTTGGCGCCTTCCCGCTAGTTGAGGTAAGACCAGGAGACACGAACATCGACATAGCGAAACGAGAGTTTGAGAGAGGTGCGCTTCCTATCATAATTCGGAGAAAAAGGTCTGACGGCAGCTACGTTGACATTCTTTTGAAGGACCTGCTTGCGGAGGAAAGCAAGAGCCATTGACTGATGAAACAGAGAGCTGGAGAAACGCAGCGCTGTTGCTTGCGATAGTTGTGGTAGCTTCGCTAATGCTGCAGCAGGTAGGGCTTCAGTTCACTCCCGTCTTCTCATTTTTTTCAATCTATCTCCCGTTTGCTTTCGCCCTCGCTGTTTACGTCATCAAATATCTTCAGAGGAGAAGACGAGAGTATTAGCTACAGAAGTCTGTGGTATTAGGTTTGGTTTAGAGGACGGGCAATATTAAAAGTAGGCTTTTTTACAATGGTCGCCAGCTATGTTTAGAGCTGGCGTAAGAGAACTGAGGGGCTGGAGTGGTAGGTCAGCTCGATTCCACTACAACAAATCCCGCCAGCTCATAAGCGAGTTTGTGAACTCCTTCCTCAACCTTCACGGCCCAGACGAGCTTGTCGCAGGCTTTGCAGAGCCTTTCTTCACAGATTTTGTAATAGTTATCAGCGGGCTTGACGAGATGTCGGGCGACTCCACTCTTGTTATGGGATCTATTTTAAAGGAGTGTCTCACCGCTAGGTCTGGCGTTGCCGCTCTCGGAGGCCGTTTCACAAACAGGTTTAAGATACCGCAGGAGCTGCCTGCCGTGGCAAGTCTTTTCGGCTTCTCCGAGAAGCAGGCGCAGCACCTGATATACTGTAGCAGGATGGTGGCTAAGACGGACAGCGTAGCTATTCAGGACGGGTTCGACCTCTACTTTCACATGATGATGCTGTCGCACAGTGGCATTTGGACGGTCATCCAGCAGAGCATCAACCCATATACTCTCGCCGTGAGGCGATACCACTGGTTTTCAGGATATCTGCGGAGCTTCGTCGAGGAACCGCATACAGGCATCATATCGGTGGAGAAAAAGCCGAGGATTCTTGACATGACCGCTAAGGAAAGCAGACAGTCTAGGAAGGCTTCGCTTGACATTCTCGCAAACGACGTTCCAAAACTCCAGCGTCTCTACACGTTTGCAAACATCCCAAACCAAACAACTCTTGACGAGGAGGGGAGAAAGGTTGCGGACTTTCTCAGACCCCATGAGAGGATAAGCTGGGCCCTGGTCCACGAGCTGGAGAAAGACATTCCGAGAGACTATGAGGCGTTGCTGGCGGTGAGGAGGGTTGGACGGGGCATCATAAGGCTTCTCGCCTTCGGCGTCTACGTCCTATACGGCGTTAAGCCAAGCCTTCGAGACCCAGCTATCACCCCGTACGAGGTTGCGAAAACGTACAGCGAGGACCATTTTCTGTGGAGGCTTCAGCAGGCGGTAGACTCGGTTAAGAACTCCAACCTGCCGCCTGAGCTTAAGAGACACAGCTTGAGAAGGCTTGCTGAAGTGTTTGGCGGCGGTGAGGCAGAGTCTATCGCAGCCTAGGCCCTGTTCTCGATGAAGTCTTCAACCATCTTTCTGGCGACGTCGTCAGGATACTGTTTCGGCGGAGACTTCATGAAATAGGCGGATGGCCCTTCCAAAACACCTCCTATGCCCCTGTCCTTTGCTATCTTGATGCATCTAACGGCGTCTATGACCACTCCTGCTGAATTCGGGCTGTCCCAAACCTCTAGCTTAACCTCTACGTTCAACGGAGCGTTCCCGAAAGCAGACCCTTCCAACCGGATGTAAGCCCACTTTCTGTCCTCAAGCCATGGAACGTAGTCGCTAGGGCCTATGTGAATGTTTCCCGGAGGCAGGTCGTACGGTATCAGAGAGGTAACAGCCTGCGTCTTCGATATTTTCTTAGACTGCAGCCTTTCCCTTTCCAGCATGTTGAGAAAGTCTGTGTTGCCTCCGAAGTTGAGCTGATAGCTTCTCTCGATTTTCACGCCTCTGTCGACGAAGAGTTTTGTCAACACTCTGTGGAGTATGGTGGCGCCCACTTGCGATTTTACGTCGTCGCCTATCAACGGTATGTTTCGCTTCGCGAAAACCTCCTGCCAACGTTTTTCCCTCGCTATGAACACGGGTATGCCGTTCACGAACCCTGTTCCAGCCATCAAAGCCTGCTCCACATACCATTTTGTCGCAGACTCGCTGCCTACAGGAAGAAAGTTTACCACGACATCTGCTCCAGAACTCTTCAAGACGTCTGCTACATCAACCGTCGGAGAGTCATGCTTGATAACAACATCCTTCAAGTATCTTCCGATGCTGTCATGCGTCATGCCCCGCATAACCTCGACGCCGAGATGGGGTACGTCAGCGAACTTGAGCGTGCAGTTCGGCTTCTGGAAAATCGCCTTCGAAAGGTCAAGCCCAACCTTGTTCCTGTCTATGTCGAAGGCCGCCACAAATTCGATGTCACCCACATGATAGCCTCCGAGCCTCGGGTGCATCAAACCGGGTACAAAGGCGTCGTCGGCCACATCCCTGTAAAAATATACGCCTTGGACGAGGGCTGACGCGCAGTTCCCCACACCAATTATGGCTACCTTAACTTTTGGCATGGATGATGTTCTTATCAGGCGGCTAAATACTTTACGGTTGTAAAATAATCACCCAATACGGACAGCTAAGTCTGCGAGAAACTTCTTCGCCTTCCCAAGCGTTTTAATCCCTTTTTCCGTAACCATGTAATACTTTCTAGCGGGCCCTCTGCTTCCTTTAGCCTGGTTAACGACCTTTATCAGACCACCGCGTTCAAGCCTGTAGAGAACAACGTATGATGTAACCTGCCCGGGTTTGAAGCCGAACTCTCTCTCAATCATGCCTCTGATCTCATAGCCGTAAAGCGGTTTTCTGCTGAGCAAGGTTAGAATGTACAGCCACAGGTTTTCATGGGTAAGTTTCTTGACAAGCCTTTCATACGCCAAGCCACAACAACCGTGATAGAGCGTTTCATTTTAACCAATAAGTGTTGCCTGTAGATAAGTTGATTAGATACATGGTTGTCCAGCGCACATGGTCAAGACGCTGCCTGTGAAGAAGAGGCTCGCCCGTGAGATGAGGAGGGCCTGGGCCACTCCCGCATGGGTCGTGGCGAAAACACGCCGTCACGTCAGGTCTTCCCACAGAAGAAGAAGCTGGCGAAGGTCGAGGATCAAACCATAGAAAACGAACAGCTTGTTAGCGTTGTCCGAAAATAGTTATATTTTCGTTAGATGATCCATGCCATCGTTAGATGGAAGGTTTCAAGCTAGGGTCTGACGCATCAATCGAATGGGTGTCTTTGACGGTTTCAAACTTGGAAAGGTCTCTCCAGTTCTATGTTGGTTTGCTGGGGCTCTCGCATCTCTCCTGGCTCGGAGACAAAGTTGTTCTCGGCAGCAGCCAATACAGCCCGCTCGTCATCTTGTCTGAGAAGAAGGATGCTTTACCTAAGCCGGAAAACGCTCTCGGACTTTACCACTATGCTATCCTGGTTCCGTCTAGACTCGACCTAGCCAGATTGTTTGTTAGATTGGCTGAAGGCTGGCAGTTCGAGGGCGCCTCGGACCATCTGGTAAGCGAGGCGCTCTATCTGAGGGACCCCGACGGCCATGGAATAGAGATCTACGCGGACAGGCAGCGGACCGAATGGAGGTATTACGGAAACAGTTATGTACGCATGGCTACGCTGCCGCTGAACATCAACTCGCTTCTCCAAGAGCTCAGGGATGAGGGAACCAGTGTAGCTCTGTCGAGTAACTGGACAATCCCGAAACAAACTAAGCTAGGCCACATCCATCTTCATGTTTCTAGGCTGGAGAAAGCTGAGAAGTTCTATCGTCAAATCCTAGGGTTTGACGTCACCTTTAGGCTGGGCCGGTCTGCTGTCTTTTTCTCCGCAGGCGGCTACCATCACCACATAGGGGCTAACGTTTGGGCCGGCCTTGACGCTCAACCCCTTTCCCGCGAATACGTAAGATTGGAGAGCTTTGCAATAGGATTTAGAGGTAGGCGTACGATGTCGGAGTTGAGGGCTAGGCTTGTGGAGAACGGGTTGGCTGTGGAAGATTCGCTTTTGAACGAGGCTGAGGGATACATGGGCGTCACCACTTGGGACTATGACGGAAACGCTGTGGAGCTTGTCACCGGCAGACCATAAACAGCTGTGATTGTTTCACTCACCTTTGAACTCAGGCTTTCTTTTCGCGAAGAACGCAGATATACCTTCCATGAAGTCTTTCGTGAAAAGGAGGTCGGCGAAAAAGCTTCTCTCGACAGCCAACCCCCTGCTCAACGGCGCCTCCCTGGCCAGCAGAACAGCTTGCTTTATGGCTTTTAACGCCAACGGAGCCTGCGAAGCAAGCCTTTCGGCGAAGCTGCGGAGTTCTTCCTCAAACCGTTCGGGTGGAACGACTTTGTTTACAAGCCCTATGCGCCATGCCTCCTCTGCTTTAATCCTGTCGCCCAGCATTTCTATCTCCAAAGCCTTCGCTATCCCGACAAGCCTAGGAAGCCTCTGTGTACCGCCTGCACCGGGGATAAGGCCTAGGTTTACCTCCGGCTGTCCCAGCTCAGACCGTGTGCTGGCTATTCTAAAGTCGCATGCTTGAATCAGCTCGCAGCCGCCTCCCAACGCATAGCCGTCAATGCCGGCCACAACGGGCTTCGGCATAGCCTCGATTATGTTCGTAACCTCCTGAAAATCCCTCAAAAACCTTTCTGCATCAGCCTTTGTCTTGATTTCTGTGAAGGCCGTTATGTCGGCTCCCGCTGAAAAAGCACGGCCGCCAGCTCCTTTGAGAACGACAACACGTGTCTCGTTGTCATGCCATGCCTTGAGAAGGGCGTCTGTAAGCTCCTCAATCATCTTCGGCGTTATCGTGTTGAGTCTATGAGGTCTGTTAAGGGTTATCCAAGTGATTGGCGGAGATCTCTCGAAAAGTATCTCGCTGTATGCCGTTTTTTCTGACGCAGCATACTTATGGAACCCCTCGCCGGTTTTCTTTCCCAGCTTACCTTCCGACACGAGCTGTGTTATCAACGGGTCCGGCTCGTAGAAAACACCGTACTTCTCCGCCGTCTTTCTCAAAGCGTCGGCTATGTTGTCGAGACCAAGTTCGTCGGCCATTTCCAGCACGCCTTTGGGCCATCCTAGACCAAGCTTAACAGCCGTTTCAACATCTTCAACCGAGGCCACATCATTCCTAACAATCCATGCGGCTGCGTTAACTGCAGGAGCTATTATCGTAACAAGGTCTACTTTCTCGCCTGCTTCACGAGGTATTTCGGGCCTTTCGTAAACGCCGCCTCGGTATTCATAAAACCCTTTGCCAGACTTTTGTCCATAGTGTCCTTTCTCATAAAGCTCCTTGAACAACGGACATGGCTCGGGAGCGTTTGGCTCCCTCTCCTTTATCGACTGGCTAGCAAGATGTATGACGTCTATCCCCGAGTAATCGCATAGCTCAAACAACCCCATGGGAAAACCAGCTCTGTACTTGACGGCTGAGTCTATTTCAACAGGCTTAATCCCTTCCCTGGCCACCATCCAGCATGACAGGTTTAGAAGAGGTGTTAGGATTCTGTTGACTATGAAACCAGGGACATCCTTACGGCATACAACGACCGTTTTGCCCATCTTTTTCCCAATTTCAACCGCCTTCTCAACGGTTTGCTCGCGTGTTTTTTCCCCTTTTATAACCTCAAGAAGTGGCATCAGGGGGGGTGGGTTGAAGAAATGCATGCCCACAACTCTGTCTGGGCAGTCCGTGGCGGAAGCTATTTCGGTTATCGGCAGCGTGCTTGTGTTGGTTGCGAGTATGGCTCTGGAAGGAGCTGTTTTACTGAGTTTGCTAAAAATTTCTTTCTTCAAGCTGATCTTTTCAGGAACGGCCTCTATTACGAGGTCGGCATCTAGTGCAGCCTCCTCCAAGTTTAGAGTAGTCTTTATACGGTTTAAAGCGGCCTTGGCCTCTTCTGCCGTAATCCTTTTCTTCTCAACAAACTTATCCAGACTCCATCTGATCTTTTCCAATCCTTTCGCCAGCAACTCTTCAGCTACATCAACCATCACTACGTCAAAACCAGCTAAAGCCGCAACCTCTGCAATACCATGACCCATAACACCAGCTCCAACCACAACAACCTTCAAGCCTGATCAAAACTAAGCGTCCAAACGGCTATTTAAACAGCTTCATGAAAGCTTGAAGAACCTTGCCGCTTTGTTCAAGGCCTCTACCAAAGCTTCCACGTCCTCCGGGGTGTTGTAGATGTAGAAGCTTGCCCTAGTTGTAGCCGTTACGCCGAGCCTTGTGTGTATAGGCATCGCGCAGTGATGTCCAGCTCTGACACATATTCCGAACTGGTCGAGATATGTTGCAAGGTCGTGAGGGTGGATGTCTCCGAGGTTGAATGAGACGAGCCCGCATCTATGTCTAGGGTTCTCAGGCCCGTATATCCTGACGTGCCTGAGCTCTGACAAGAGTTCGAGAGTCTTGGCTATCAGTATGTGCTCGTACTCCCTGACCTTGTCCAGCCCGATGTTTCTAAGGTAGTCGACGGCAGCGCCAAGGCCAACGGCACCTGCGATATTAGGCGTCCCCGCCTCAAACTTCCATGGTACTTCGTTCCACACGCTTCTGTCCAAATACACCTCCTTTATCATCTCGCCGCCCCCCATGAAAGGCTCCATCTCCTCCAGCAGCTCACGTCTCCCGTAGAGCACGCCTATCCCTGTTGGGCCGAGCATCTTGTGTCCGCTGAAGGCCATAAAGTCGCAGTCGATGTCTTGAACGTCTACAGGCATGTGGGGGACTGACTGGGCTGCGTCAACCACAGCAACAGCCCCATGCTGGTGAGCAAGCTTCGTCAAGTATTTAGCGTCATTTATGGTGCCCAAAACATTGGATGCGTGTACGAAGCTAAAGACCCCAGCCCCATCTAACGTTTCCTCCATCTTCGATAGGTCTAGATAGCCGTCGCTTGTGAAGGGGATATAGTCAAGCTTGTGTGCTTTGAGTCTTGCGACAAGCTGCCACGGAACAATGTTGCTGTGATGCTCCATCATCGTCAACACAATCTTGCTTTTTGGAGCAAGTTTGTTTAGCCCTAGGCTGTATGCGACAAGGTTTAACGCTTCAGTCGTGTTCCTGACAAACACTATCTCACGTGGGCTGCGTGCGTTTATGAACTCGGCCACTTTCCGCCTGGCTTTCTCATACTCTTCGGTAGCTTCCACGCTCAATCCGTAAATCCCCCTGTGGACGTTTGCGTTTTGAGACATGTAAAATCGTTCGACAGCCTCTATCACCTGCCGCGGCTTCTGGCTTGTCGCCGTACTGTCCAGATAAACAAGTGTCTTCTCCTGCTCAAATATTGGAAAATCTTCCTTGACTTTGTAGGGGTTGATGGGAAGGGCCTTCACCATGACTTCATTCCTGCTCGGCGGTATATAGCTTCTGCAGCTCATCCAACATTTTTGAAAGATACAACGTGTTCAGCCTGTATCTGCCGTGACCTATGTAAACGATATAGGGGTTAGCGGCCAGAAGCTGTTCAAGCTGGTCGCCACGGAGCCCTGTCAACGACGTCAATTCACCTAACGTGAAACTGCTTTCAGAAACACGACCCATCATCTTAGCCGCAACTCTACCAATCATATACACCAACAATCTCACCATGCCCTGTGGATAAACTCTCTTTAACAAAGCCGTTCCATTATCTGCTATCATAAAAAACTCTTTTAACCTGGTTGCTACTTTACTCAACTCCGCTTTTCTCATCATAAAGTAGCAGCTCAAGACCAGCTTCAGAGTTTTCCATCGCGGCTCACTGCTTAGCCGCCATCGACCTTTCGACGCTGTCTAATATTTCCTGGAGCTTGGCCAGCTGAACGGTGTATCCTCCCCTTTCTACTGCAAAAACCAGATACTGGTCTTTGAGCTCTTTAAGACGTGCGGCGACTGTGAAGTATTCGGCACCTATCGCAGCTGAGATTTCCTCTATGCTGGCTAAATCGCTTTCGACCAGACCCAACTCTCTGGCGATTCTTTTACCCGTAAGGTAGAGCAGTATCTGCGAACGTATGGGCAGTCTGTCTTTCTGCACCATGAAGACTACTTTCCCATCGCGCGTAAGTCTTTGAAACGTTTCGTCTTGTCAACAAGGGCTGCCGACAACTCTTCTTCGTCTACGATCAGCTCCCGAAGCTTTCGCTTAAGCTCCCCCTCAGCCATGCTTGAAATTATTTTTCTGTTATAATAAATTTTTCGTAAAAATGATTGTGCCCGAAAATCTGGAAGTTCACCCTGAATAAACCGGTCTTTTCGAAACCTCGGTCGGTAACGGTAAGGGCCTGAACGGGTATCCGCTGATTTCTTTCCTGATCCGTCTGACAAGTGTTTGGACAGACATTTGTC
>Ga0105160_1000062_pt1 | contig 56026 bp, 48 predicted proteins | sample GXS110809BmetaG_FD_89591 | JGI IMG/M metagenome (GOLD analysis project Ga0105160, IMG submission 89591) | Hot spring microbial communities from Gongxiaoshe hot spring, China to study Microbial Dark Matter (Phase II) - GXS 110809B | ecosystem: Environmental > Aquatic > Thermal springs > Hot...
GTATATCATCGAAAGTGCACCGTAGTCGTAGACCGTTCCATAATCCGTTACGAGTGCACGGTACGTGATGTGTTTGGAATTCACCGGTCTAAACTTTTCGAGCAAATCCTCGGCTATAGCTTTTGAAAGTTGTTGTTGATTCAAACCGACGACGACATCCGCCCTCGGAGTGTTTTTCTCGGCTATAAGTCTGGCGAGTACGTCACCCATCGAGCCAAAGCTCACAACCTTTACCTTGCATTTGTACATCTGCTCAAATTTCGGGATGACAACCTTGGCAATTCCTCCAGCAAAGCTGTCTGACGTGTAAATCACTAACTGTGCTGCAAAGGAAGTAGTGAGCATACTTAGTACCAGTACTAATACCAACTTCTTCATGTTAAGCCACCTCCTGAACAACGGATTGAGCATGCTTTGCAAATAAAAAACCCTCCAAAAGCGGAGGGAACAATTCTAACTTTGTCGTTCTTCCCGGTCCCTCCGCCGGTATTACCCGGATCAGGTTCGAAGGGTCGAGGGATTGACTCCCTCCTCTCAGCCCCGCATCATAGGAGCTCCCCTCCGGGAATCGGGACTATTGATTTTTCGGAAATTATTCTACACAAAGTCCAGCGGAATATCAAGTCACAAGAATTTAGCAATGTCGTCGATTTGAACTCTGCTTCGTGGAGAAAATTCCAGTTGAAGGTGTTTTTCGTTCAGTGACTCAAAATCTCCCCAATATCCAACCGCGATAAGGGTAATCACCGTACCATCGATTTTTAGCAGTTCCCTGACCCTAACAGGATCGTACCCTGCAACTGGATGTGCCACCAATCCCATCTGTGTTGCTTGAACCAGGAGCATTCCAACGGACATTCCGGTATCGAAGAGAGCGTAGTTCCTGTCGTTTGAAAGTTGGCAGTCAAACTCATCCTTCGTGTAAACCACGATGATAGCTGGAGCGTTTTTCATCCAATAGTTTCCACCCGAGAGCGTTTCATGCAGTTTTTCAAGCGTCTCCTTACTATTAGCCACAATAAACCTCCACGGTTGTTTATTCATACACGAGGGAGCCAAGTGGGCCGCTTCTATCAGTTTTTGGAGAACTTCCTTTGGGATAGGTTTGTTAGAAATTCCTCGATATGCGCGTCTTAGGATTATGCTTTCATTTAATTCTTGGTCTTCTGCAATGATTTTTCTGTATTCTTTCAATACTTCCTGTGCATGACCGACGACGTTAACCTTTACCCATTCTCGTCTTATACGTCCCCATGGATCGACGATGAACGTGGAGCGGATGAGTTTCCCGTCTTTTAGAACACCAAATTTCTCGGCGACCTGTTTTTCTGGATCGGCAAGTAGTTTAACTTTCAAGCCTTTCTTGGATTTAAAATTCGCAATGGTATTGCACGTATCGGGTGAGATGCCTACAATGTTTCCTCCAAATTCATCTATAAGACTTGAAAAATCCAAAGCCTCCATTGTGCATCCTGGCGTGTTCGCTTTTGGATAGAAGTAAACTACGGAGTATTTACCGAGTAAATTCGTCCAATTGAATTCCTTACCTTCCTCATCCATAAGCACGAACTTGGGAATCATTTTACTCATACTTCCAACCCCCTAAAAGCAACGGGTGTTTTATCCGTCATGTAAGGTGCGAGTTGTTCTTCGTACACCGGCCGATTCGGGTTCATGTAGATAACACCAAGTGCAAGTTTTGACGTACCAGTTGCTACTTTGAAGGCCCATTCCCTGTCCCTCGGGTCATAGTTATCTGGCAAGAGATAAGTGTTCTCCCTGTACCACTGGTACGTGTTGACCTTGTTAAATGTGACGCACGGCTGGAGTATATCAACAAGTGCATACCCTTTGTGCTTGATGGCCATCTTGATCAGCTCAACCGTCAGGTTGAAATTACCAGAGAAGCTTCGAGCTACAAACGAAGCATCAAGAGCTACCGCGACGGCTACTGGATTGAATGGATCAACTGGAACTCCGTCAAACTGCAGTGTCGTGACTTGTCCACGTGCAGTTGTTGGTGAAGCCTGTCCTTTAGTTAGCCCGTAAATTTGGTTATCGTGAACTACGTTCGTTATATCCGGATTCTTTCTTATTGTATGAATGAAATGATTGCCTCCCTCACCATAAGTACAGCCATCACCACTCTCCGCAATGACCACGAGTTCGGGATTGACCATCTTTATAGCCACAGCTGCCGGTAACGAACGTCCGTGCAAACCGTTGAACATGTGAGCCCTGACGTACTGTGGCATCTTTGCCGCTTGACCAATTCCCGAAACGATGACCACACGATGTGGAGGTAATTCAAGTTGTGCAAGCGCAGTCTTTAGCTCGTTGATTATACCAAAGTTTCCACAACCTGGACACCATGCAATGTCCGCTCCCGGAATATCGTAGATTTTTGGGTCGAACATATTACTCATCCTCCCTCCGAAGTCTTCCGACCACTCCAAGTATCCTTTCAACAGCTTCCTCCACGGAAAACGGGAAACCGTCGTACTTAAGGATACGCTCGTCGGTGTGGATTCCGAAAACCAATTTCAAAAGGTTCGCAAATTGACCTGTTGCGTTGCCTTCAAAGAAGATAGTTTTCCTCGCCTTTTCAATAAAATCGGTAATCGATGGATGCACAGGGTAAACTTGGGAGAAGTGCAGTAGAGCGATATTCAATTTCAGTTCATCGTTCAGTAGTTCAACGGCCTCTTTTAAAACCAACTGGGTGGATCCCCAAGCAACTAGTAAATATTCGTAGTTTTCCGGGCCAAAGAGTTTGGGAGGAACGCTATCTTCCAACATGTACTTGAGCTTTCTCAGCCTCTTTTCGACCATCCTTTTGCGGACTTGCGCGCTCTCCGTAATGTGGCCGTACTCATCATGTTCATCGCTATCAACTCTCACCAATCCAGTTCCATAACCGGGAATCCCGCGCGGTGAAATTCCACTTTCGGTGATTTCGTACCTACGGTAATTTTCATCAGTTTTAACAACGTAACGCTCAATCTTTGCATCGGGCATGGTTTCCACGTTGTAAAACGAATCAAGGAAGTACTGATCGGTTAAAACACAAACGGGAATCTGATACTTGTCAGCAATGTTAAAAGCTCTTGCTGTTAGTTCGTAAGCTTCGCACAGGTTTCCCGGTGCATAGATTACCCGCGGGAACTCACCGTGTCCGGCATGGAGAACCAAATTCAAATCGCCTTGTTCGGTTCTTGTCGGAAGCCCCGTTGCAGGACCTGGTCTTTGGCCAAGGTGTACCACAATGGGGGTTTCTATCATGCCGGCTAAGCTTATTGCCTCAGTCATCAATGCAAACCCCCCGCCAGAAGTGGAAACCAACGCACGTGCACCAGCGTACCAAGCTGCGATCGCCATATTCGCGGCAGCAATTTCATCCTCGGCCTGATCGACGAGAATCCCGTACTCTTTCGATAACCTTGAAAGCTCGGTAAATACGGTAGTTGCTGGTGACATTGGGTACGAAGAGATGAAGTTACAGCCCCCAGCTATCGCGCCTCGTGCTACCGCTTCGTAACCTGCCATTAAATAATGCGATTTGACCTCTTGCGACGGAATTAATTCGAATCTCAGTCCGAGAGTTCGACCGATTTCCAAACCCTTCAAGGCTGCGTTAACGTTTGCCTTAACAACGTCCTCGGACTTCCTAGAAAAATAAGCGGTGATATGTTTCACGAGAGCCTCCTCTTGTGCGCCGATGATTCCGGAAAGAACACCGATTGCCACGGAGTTCTCGTAAATCTTGTTTCCAAAACTCTCCGCAATCTCTTCGAAGTTTACCACCAGTGCGTTCCTTTCACCGCGAACGTACTTCTCGTTCCCGAGGATAATCGTTTCGCTTGTTATCCTGTCCCTAAGTCTTTCAAGCGCGTTATCGTTCAGCGGAACAAGGATGTCGATTCTATCCACATAAGCTTTCACCGGACGCTCAGAAATCCTTATGGACGTGGAATTGTTCCCACCACGCACCCTGGACATGTACTCCTTAGTTGCAAAAACATGGAAACCCGAATCTTTCGCAATACGTGTGAACACGTGTTCAACCGTCTGTATACCCTGCCCAGCTGCACCGCTGAGCACTATGCACACTTCTCCGTTTTGTTTTCTTCTGAGATTCATCTCAGAACACCTCCATAGAACGTTCGAAAACGACTAGGTTGGCTTCGTAGACCTTGTTGCTCATCATATCCGCCATAGCTCTTAAGTAGTGTTCCTTCAAGACGTTTGGAATAAGCGAATATTTCGCCACCACACCTAAGAGAGCGATATTTTGCATACGCGCATCCGGTAATTCCATCCAAACCCTAAAAACTCGAACGCCGTTACCGTTACAAGCATCTTGAATTTCTTCGCTAGTAACTTCCATTTCTCGTCCAAGTCGGACGGGAAGAGGCTGCCAGGAAGTGTCGTAATAAACCAACGTTCCTCTGGGTTTCAAGTATGACAATCCGCGCAAGGCTTCGTGTCGTTCGAGTGCGATTACCAGATCAACATCACCCGGAATCACCAGGGGAGAATGTACTTCCCCTATCTTTATGTGCGAAGAAACTACTCCACCTCGCTGTGCAAGGCCATGCGTATCCACTCCAAGGACTTTCTGGCCACTGTAGTCAACTGCCCTTGCGATGATTTCACTCAGTAACCCGATTCCTTGCCCTCCAACACCTATCAAGAATATAGAAAAACTCCTCATCTCACATCACCACCACTTACAGGTGAATTCTCAAGTTCAAGGGCACCGGATGGACAAACTACCATGCACGATCCATCGCCGATACACAGATCTCTGTGAACGAATATGCGACCGTCTTCTCCAATTTGGAAGGACGGGCAAGCGAAGTTTGAAACACAAACGCGAGCCAACGTGCACCTGCTTGTTATCCTCAGCTTAGATGCCGTTACGATGCCTTTCTTCCTACGCTCCCTTGTGAATTTCAACATACATGGATGTTTTGCGATCACAACACTGAACTCAGGAGCTTCAAGTGCCGCTCGCAGGTATTCTTCGAGCTTATCCTGCTGGTAAGTATCCACTTCCCAGATGTACTTGACACCGATTGCCTCCAAAAGATTTCTTATCTTTATCTTCTTTCCTGGATGATCCTGATGACCGGTCATTGCCGTTGTCCCGTTTTCCATGATTACTAACGTCAGTTTATGGTTGTTGAAAATCGCGTTTACAATCCCAGGAATGCCGGCGTGGAAGAACGTTGAATCACCGAGGAGTGCGATAACGCGCCTTGAGTTGTTCATTAAGCTTAACCCAGCACCTGTACTCACGGAATGCCCCATCGATAGCAGAACTTGACCTACATTGTAAGGGGGCAAGAAACCGAGCGTATGGCAACCAATATCGGCAACGGAGATATCGCTATCTTTAAGTATCTTGGAAAGCACATAAAAGACCGGCCTGTGTCCACAGCCTGGACACAGCTGTGGTGGACGCTTTACTATTCTGATAGAATCGATGCGTTTTGGAAGGTGCACCAAATCTGGCCACGTCTTTGAGAGTACCTTTGCCACCTTTTCTGGGGTGTACTCACCGATCCAGTCATCTATGTCCAGCTTTCCAAAAATCTTGACGTCCAATCTTTCCTCGAAAGCTATAGCCTTCACGGTTTGTTCAATAAAATCGTCGAGTTCCTCGAGCACCATCACCTGTTCGTGCATCCTTAAGAACTCTGTTATCGCCTTTCGCGGGAGTGGGTAGACCATTCCGAGCCTAAGAATATCAACATCCCCAACCTTCTCTCCTAGCACATCTAAGAGGGATAAAAACGGTAGGCCCGCGGTGATGATACCGCGTTTGTTTTTTGAACCAATCGCGTACGCGAAACGTTCCGAAATTTCGGCCCATTTCCGTAACTTTTCAATTGCTCTTCGTTTCATAACGGGTACGTTTTCAGCTATTGGAATGTAAGGTCCGAAAGATATTGGATCAAAAAGTGCGGGGGGAAGTTGCCTTGGAACGTAAGTCCCAAAATTTACCCTCTGTTTATAATGAGCCGTGTGGGTTGTGAGTCTGACTATTACAGGAGAACGCAAGTCCCTAGAATATTCGACCGCCGCTTTAAACATGTCGTAAACCTCTTGTGCATCCTTCGGCTCAAAAACGGGAGTGTAAGCCATACGTGCGTAATGACGATTATCCTGCTCATTTTGTGAACTGTTTGCACCGGGGTCATCGCCTATAACAATAACCATTCCGCCGGGAATTTCCATCATGCTTAACTGAACGAACGAATCGGCAACAACGTTCATCCCAACACTTTTGAAAAACACACACGATGTTCTACCATTTACCGCCGCACCAAAGGCTACTTCAAGTGCAACCTTCTCGTTGGTTGAAAACTCAAAGTATAAAGGGTTCTTGTCAGAAGGTATACTCAAAATCGCTTCGGCAATCTCTGGTGTTGGTGAACCTGGATAGGAAGTCACAACCTGCACACCACTTTCAATCATCGCTCGAACGAGTGCGTGATTCCCAATGAGTATCTCCGAAAACGGTCCCTTCTCAACTAACAAATCACCTAAACGTTTCACCGCTCTCCCCCCCTTCCGCAAACTTCTCAAAAGACGTTTACTAAACTTAGTCACAACTTAGTTATTTTCAAATTCATTATACGATAAAATCCTGTACTTCGTCTACATTGGGAATTATATCACAAATTATTGCGAAGACATTTTCGGGTTTTCTTTGTGGATTACAAATTGGAAAAATAACGCAAACGAAAGGTGATTTGGAGCGGAAATCATCGAAAGAAGTGTTATTCGATGTACAATCGATGCTTGTGAAATTTTTATCCTTATGGTAAAATGAGAAAGGAAATTATTGACTATCATGGTGGTGTTTAAGAAGGCAGATTATAATCTTAATTTTATTTCGGAGGTGTGGGGCCGATGGTGACTATCTACATCAACGACAAACCGTACCAAGTGCAGGAAGGCAAAACTGTTCTTGAGGTTGCTTGGGAACTCGGTTACAAAATCCCTACCCTTTGTCATCACCCGGAGCTTGAGCCAATAGGAGCTTGTAGGATATGTGTTGTTGAGATCGAAGGTGCAAGGACATTACAACCGGCTTGTACAACAAAAGTTGCCGATGGAATGAAGATAAAGACGAACACCGAACGTGTCGAAAGTGCTGTGAAGTTCAATCTCTCCCTTATTATGGCAAACCATCCTCACGAATGTATGTACTGTGAGGCTGATGGAAGGTGCGAGCTCCAGAAGCTGGTTCACATGTACGATATCCAACCGATATTTGGTGTCAACGTTGCGAAGGAAAAAGAAATAGATATTAGTAGTCCATCCATTAACCGCGATCTTTCGAAGTGTATTAAATGCCAGAGATGTGTGCGTGTGTGTAGTGAAATCCAGGGAATGAACATATATTCAATGGTTGAGCGTGGCTACGAGACGCTTCCGGAGACTGAATTCGGTATTCCGGTTTATGAAACAAACTGTATCAGCTGCGGACAGTGTGCGTACTTGTGTCCGGTCGGTGCTATCTATGAAACGCCGGATTGGAAAAAAGTTTGGAAGATGCTCAACAACAAGGAACCCGGCAAAGTTTACGTGGCGCAAACGGCCCCATCTGTTAGAGTGACTATTGGAGAAGAATTTGGCATGGAACCTGGAACGGTTAGCACTGGTAAGATGGTAGCGGCGTTGAGAAGGCTCGGATTCGATTACGTTTTTGACACAAATTTCGGCGCCGACTTAACGATAATGGAGGAAGGCTACGAGCTTATTCACAGGCTCCAAGAGGGTGGTAGATTCCCAATGTTCACCTCCTGTTGTCCAGGTTGGGTGAACGAGATGGAGAAAGAATGGCCGGAACTTCGAGAACACCTCTCAACAGCAAAATCACCGCAACAGATGATGAGCAGTGTTGTCAAGACGTATTTTGCGCAAAAGATTGGCGTGAAACCTGAGGATATCGTGATGGTTTCGGTGATGCCATGTACAGCGAAGAAGGATGAAATCACCAGACCACAGCAATTGGTTGATGGAATAAAGGTGACCGACTACGTCATCACAACAAGAGAACTCGGAAAACTCATCAAACTCAAAGGCATACCGTTTGTGAATTTGCCAGAAGAACAGTACGACAGTCCACTTGGTACATCAACCGGCGCGGCCGCGCTCTTCGGTGTTACCGGTGGTGTTATGGAGGCTGCGCTGAGAACCGCGTATGAAGTGTTGACTGGCCAGAGACTCGCAAAGCTTGTCTTTGAACCGGTACGTGGTCTTGATGGAATAAGGGAAGCGGAGATTGATATCAATGGGAGAAAATTGAAAGTTGCCATCGCACACGGTATGGCCAACGTTAAGAAGCTACTCAGAGAAATGAAAGAAGGTAAAAGGTATTACGACTTCGTTGAGATCATGGCCTGTATGGGCGGTTGTATCGGTGGTGGCGGACAGCCGAAGAACCTCGACCCAGACATCCTTAAGAAGCGCGCAGCTGCGATTTACAGCATCGACGAAATGAGTGTACTCAGAAGGTCGCACGAGAACCCAGATATCATAAAACTCTACGAGGAGTTCCTAGGAAAGCCGAACAGCCACATTGCTCACCATCTGCTCCATACGCATTACACCGACAGGTCGAAAGCGGTACGCAAGGCTCAGAAGACCGTGAGTTAATCCGCCTTACTGAGGTTTGAACTATCAATGTCCCCCCTCAAGGGGGGATTTTTAGTTTGTATTTTACCAAGCTCGTTCACAGGTAGGGTGGGATGATGAAAACGGAACCAAAGGCGATTCTCAGAGGAGTTGTTGATGAAATAATAAAGGAATGCGACCCATACACTTGCGTTCGTGAGTCTATTGAAAAACTGGCTAAACTAAAGAATTTTGAGCAAATGATTCTTATTGCAATCGGAAAAGCCGCTTGGAGGATGGCAAAGGCTGCAAAGGACAGTTTGAGGGAACGTATAAAAACGGGTATAGTTGTCACCAAATACGGCCACTCTGAAGGTAATCTGGATGGTGTTGAAATTTTTGAAGCTGGTCATCCTATCCCAGATGAAAATTCGTTGAGGGCCACGAAAAAGATTCTGGAGATCACGAGTAATCTTTCGGAAAAAGATTTGGTACTTTTCTTAGTTTCAGGCGGTGGTTCTTCGCTTTTTGAGTTGCCTCAGGATGGGGTTGGAATCGAAGACATTCAAAAATTAACGGTACAGTTGTTAAAAAGCGGTGCAGGTATTGTTGAAATTAACTCCATAAGAAAACGACTTTCCAAAGTCAAAGGTGGGAGATTTGCCCAGCATGTTTATCCTGCAAGGATAGTTTCACTCGTTCTTTCGGATGTTCTGGGAGATCGTCTCGATACGATAGCATCTGGACCTGCGTATCCAGACGGTACCACAACGGACCAGGTACTGGAAATCCTTGAGAGGTATGATGTAGAGATTTCAGCTCAACTCTTAAACGTGCTTCTGCAGGAGACAACAAAAGAGTTGTCGAACGTTGAGACTTACATTGTTGGAAACGTGCAAAAGGCCTGCGAAGTGGCACGTAATTCTCTTGAAAGATTCGGATTCAACGTAATTGTCCTAACAACGCAGCTTTCATGTGAGGCACGGGAAGCTGGAAGATTCTTTGCTGCGATTGCCAAGGAGATTAGTAATTACGATCGTCCCATTAAAAAGCCTGCAGCGGTGATTGCCGGTGGAGAAACGGTGGTACATGTGACTGGCAGCGGTAATGGTGGAAGAAACCAAGAACTTGCCCTCGCGTTTGCTATAGAAGTGGACGGTATGAAAAGCGTGACTCTCTGCTCGTTTGGAACCGATGGAACAGACGGGCCAACGGATGCGGCCGGTGGTATTGTCGATGGGGACACATGCGAAAAGATAAGAAAAACTGGATACTCGCCCCAGCAGTTGCTTGACAACAACGATTCTCACACCGCTCTCAAACTTGCTGGTGATCTCTTGGTAACCGGCCCCACTGGAACAAACGTGAACGATATTATGATGTTGATTGTTGAATGAAAAAGCCACAACCACGACGGTTGCGGCTTTAATTCCCGATGGTTTATTTAAAGGTGTATCGGCTTGTCCACTATACCTTCGAGGGCCCCAAGTGTCGTCTCGCTCAAAGTTGGATGTGGATGTATTGATTCCTCAAGTTGATGAGCCGTTAACTTGTTTCTCACGGCGATGACACCCTCCATAATGAGCTCTGTCGCGTGGGGAGAGACAATCGTAACTCCAAGCACCACATCGCTGGCTCTATCGGCAATTACCTTCACGAATCCAAGATTTTCGAGCATTGTCCTAGCTCTTCCATTTGCCGACAAAGGAAATTTAAAAACCTTGACCTCCTCTTGATTGATGTCTTTCTCCCGCAGACCGACAGCAGCTACTTCCGGGTTCGTAAAAACGATTGACGGGACCGCCGAATAATCCATGTGTGCTTCGATGCCAGCGATGTTCTTTGCTGCGACCACACCTTCGTAAGCTGCAACGTGTGCGAGCATAATCTGTCCCCTGATATCGCCGATTGCATACACGCCTTCGATGTTTGTTCGCATCCTCGTATCGGTTTTAACTCCCCTGTCAATTTCCACACCCAGCGCTCGGACATCGTCTGTTATATTTGGTTTTCGTCCCACGGCTAAGAGTACCTTTTCTGCGCTCAGGGTGGTTTCTGTGCCTTTTTCGTTAACGAAAACTACAGTGTAACCTTCCTCCGTCTTCTTTATCGATGTAACCTTACTCTTTTCGTAAATTGTAACCCCTTTTCGTACAAAAGATTTCTTCAATTCTTCCGCAACATCCGTATCTTCGGAAGGCAATATATGGTCAGCTAACTCGATAATGGTCACCTTCGTATCGAGCGCGCTGAAGAACGTTGCAAACTCAACGCCGATAACCCCACCACCGATGATAAGCAAGCTCTTCGGTACGCTCTGCATCGTAAAAATATCGTTGCTTGTCCAAATTCCTTCGACTTCGTTGAAGGGTGGAAAGATAACCGGTACCGAACCGTGAGCAAGAACAATGTTTCGAGCCTCGATGATCTGCCCGGTTTCTTTTATCTGTATCTTTCCCTTTTCAAGAATTTCTGCGGTGCCTTTAAGAAACTCAACATCGTTCTTTTTGAGTAAATACTCTATTCCCTTTCTCGACATCATTACGCTCTTTTGTGCATGTGCCATGATTTTTTGGAAATCGTAGCCTTCGACTCTCAATTTCACCCCAAGCTTATCGGCCTTTTCTTTTGCCTCGCTGAGTAAATGCGTTGCTGTTAGAAGTGCCTTTGTCGGGATGCACCCCCAGTTTGTGCACGTTCCTCCAAGTTGGTCTTTCTCGATCAAAGCAACTTTCTTTCCGTAATGCGCCAACTTAATGGCGCACACGTAACCTCCAGGTCCTCCTCCAATTACGGCTGCGTCGTACATATCAAAATTACACCTCCTAAAAGTCAAGGTTCATTGTGGTTCGTTCGTAAAACAATTATACCAAAGCTTTATCGTACGCACCATCCTGTTTGTCACGCCCCATCTGTCATTTCTTCGGTTCTCCCTCAAGAACGTCGATTAGATACCTTGATCAAGCTCATCAGTCTGTTATTGTCATGCACCTCAAGTTACTTTGAAATATTCTGCTTAAAATTCCCCTTCATCCGTCTCTGAGCTTGTAAACTTTCCTACGCGTGCGCGTTGTTAATTTTCTCCTGTGTTCTCCATACGTTACATGCTTCAGCTACTAAAGCGGCTCTTTGTGCTCGCTCGTCACCGGAACTGAATCTATCTCGTACCTTCCTTCAGGCAACAACTTTTCCATCCCTATTCTCTTACCGTGCAAGTCATTCCCGAAAACTTTGAACATGCCTTAAGTCTCAACAATTATACCACTTGGCTCTACACCGAACACTACGAACTTTTCAAAGATTATTGTGGAGTCTATACAGTTAGAATAACGAAGTAATTAAATACTTGAAAATCTAGAAAATTAGTGATATCATATAACGTGATTCAGACTACCGTCGAGTTTTTCAAAAATGTCAAAAATCAAATAAAACTTACGGAGAGGTGAGTGAAAGTGAAAAAAGGCATTCATCCAGAGATGAAACTTCTGACAGTAAAGTGTGCCTGCGGCGCTGAGCACAAAATTTGGAGCACAAAAGACCATCTGAGAATTGATGTTTGTTCCAACTGCCACCCACTCTACAAAGGAAGCGGAGGTGTGGGACTGATCGTTGATACGGAAGGGCGTGTCCAGAAGTTTAAGAAGAAGTTTGAGGGTAAGTATTGATTCCACCGATTTCTCCAGCACATTTTAACTTTTCAGGAGGGTTATATTTTATGGAAGTTGGTCAGGTGGTAAAAGGTAAAGTAACGGAGCTACTAAAATTCGGAGCAAACGTCGAATTAGAGAACGGAGAAAAGGGGTTTATCCACATTTCAAAGATTGCGAACCAATATGTTGAGAAAGTTGAAGACTTCCTCAAGGTTGGACAGGAAATCGAAGGTCGGATAATAGGGAAAGGTAAAGACGGAAAGTGGGAGATTAGCTTGAAGGAAGAAAAATCATCAAAAGAAACAAGGGATCCAAAGGAAATTGAAGCCGAGCAAAAGAGAGAAGAGTTCGAGAGAAAGTTGCAAAAGTTTTTAAAAGACAGCCAGAAAACTTATTCGGAGTACAAAAAGAGGCTCGACAAAAAGCAAGGTGTTACAAAGAGGAGATAAGGCTTAGGGCTTGAGAAGGACTGAATAAGGTAAAATTGCGGGGGCTTATGCCCCCTTTTGCTTTTTGTGTAAAGTTTCTTACTTCGATTCTTCGGAGACTTTAGAGCCGAGTGCGTAAAATATCCCAAATGAAGCTAGTCCGAGTACTAAAGTGGTGAATTTCAGGAGCTGAATGTTGTATTCGTACAACAAACCAATCAGTGCGCTTCCCAAGAACCAGGAAATGCCAAAAACAGTGTTGTACACACCGTACGCTGTAGCTCGTGATTCCTTGGCAACGAGTTTAGCAATGGCAGCCTTAAATATCGATTCTTGAGCTCCCATTCCGATTCCCCATGTAAGCACTCCCAACCATATCGTAACCTTGGCACTAGAAAATGAGAGTAGTCCATAAAACGCAGAAAGGAAAACGGGTATAACAATAGCTTTGAATCCCGTTTTGTCGAACATCCAACCAAACAGGAGAGCCGAGAGCGCATCTATCGCCATTGCCGCCGCGTAAAGCAAAGGTATCACACTTGCAGAGAAAATGTCTAGTGCCTGAGCGTGGAATCCTATCAACGCGAAATCCGCAAAGCTGAATGCGAATAAAGCAATTGCTAGAAGGTAAAATCGAAGAGTCTTACTCTCTCTGATCTTTTCTGCCTTTACTTCAGAAGACTTTTCAAGTTTCTCGGGTGATGGAACGAACAGTTTTGCAATACTCAGCACTCCCAAAGTTATGATCGCAGGGAACGCAAGAAGCGCAAAACTTGTTTTATAAGCCTGCAAGTTTCCAGAAGTTAAATTCTTTGAGATCGAAAAACTCACAAAGAGCGGGCCGACCGTTGCGCCGATCTGATCAAGGAATTCTTCTATCGCAAAAGTCTTTCCGTATCCAAGCTGACCACCAACAAACGAAGTAATCGTGTCCTTTGACGGCTTTCTAATTGCTTTACCTAAACGTTCCAAGACTACCAACGTAATCGCAGGTGCCCAGTGGTTTGTTAAGGCAAGTGTTGGGATAACTAAGAGGTTCATACCGTAACCTATGAACGTGAAAAGCCAGTATTTTTTGGTCTTGTCGACGATTCTTCCAAAGATTAAACGCATACCGTAACCAAATAATTCGCTGAAACCGGCCACGAAACTGACAAGAAACGCGGATGCCCCCAACATCCCAAGGTACGGTCCTATAATGCTTCGCATACCTTCGTAAGTGATATCACTGAACAGACTGACCAACCCCATAAGAAGTAGAAATAAAAGCGCTACTTTGTACTTTTCTGATTTATTTTCCATAGTGTTTTTACCTCCCTCAACCATAACCTCAATTTCGAACTAAAAGGCAAGCCGTAAGGCTTGCCCAAAATTGGATTTTACAATTTTTTAGAAAAATCCAACTAATGCTCTGGTCTTTCCTTAAGGAGAACTTTGAGTAAAAACTCTTCGATGTTTCGTAGAATCCCTTTCCTGTGTACCGCTCCCACGGTTGTAACAAGCTCAGTAGCTGTCGATGGTTCTATATCGTTCAAAACGTTCGCTTCCCGGCCCTTTTCAAATAACAACTCAAGTCGCTTCAAAAATCCGCTGTACTTTGTCTTTGCCCTCTTGAGCTGAGATTCACTCTCCATGACGTTCAATCTCTCGCGGGCTATAAGTTTACTCAGCTCTTCTTTGTTCATCACAAAGTCTATGTATTTTCTGATAATCCTCTTAATCATACGCGTTATGTTACCGTCACTCTCTGTTTCTGCGAACAGCTCATTTTCTAGTTCGTCGATAATCTGAATCCAAATCTCTTCAAAAAGTACCTCTTTGCTTGGAAAGTAATAATAAATCAATGACTTGCGCACACCGGAGGCCTGTGCGATGTCCTCCATACTCACTCCTTCAAATCCTTTCTCCGAAAAGAGCTTTCGCGCTGCTTCGATTATTTTCTTGCGAGTTTCATTTTCCTTCACCGTTCTGGCCAAGGAAAAGCGCCTCCATCTTGATATTTTGGAGATTAGATGTTCAACTTTTTATCAACTTTCAACGCTTCTTCCTTGCTTGCGTACCGTTTCATCCTTGTCTCGTAATCGTACACACCTCTGTTCACCGGGTACCTCTCAACGTAACCGTACTCGTACCAGAGTTTATCAGCGTACTGTTTCCATTCTTCGGCAAGTTTATCGATTTGCGGTGCCAGTTCCGTGATAACCTTTTCGGAACCTTCATGCTGTGGTATAGCGTTGAAATTCTTGACCATCGCTCTGAAAACCTTCGGATTATCAATAATCGGACACGGCCTGAAGAGGTTGTTGGAGAACGGAATTGCACGTTTGTAAGCTTCAAAGAACGGTGACTTGAATATTTCAATCAACTTTTTCTCTCTTATACTGTCAACCGCGAATTGCTGGAATACGCAAGGTTCCACATATCCTTTTGCATTCACGTGGAAGTACTTGGCACCTGCAGACAGACATCCGTGCGTAAGGAAACCGTGGTTCCAGAAATCCGCAACGAAGGCAAACTTACCACTTAACCTAAGCTGTTCCATCTTGAAGAAACGCTCAAATCTCTGCTTGGGTGTTGGAACTAGATCCATCACCGGGTCCTGACCAACCGGCATAAACTGGTAGATCCAAACGTAGCTTACGCCGTTCTGTTCAAGGAAGTCCCAAAACTCGTCTTTCATTATCACGTCGTGATTCATGCGCGTGGCTGTTACACTTGCGCCGAACGGTACACCGTATTTTCTTAACCTCTCCCAGGTGTTCTGAATCGCACGGAACACGCCATGCCCACGTCTCCAATCGGTCTCACTCTCGAAACCTTCCACAGATATCGAGAGTGTCACGTTACCAAGCTCGGCAAGTTTTTTGGCTTTCTCATCGTTTATAAGTATACCGTTGGTGTAAACCATAAAGTAGTGTTCACTGAACTCCTCGAAAATTTCCATAATATGTGGCCAGTAGAAAGGTTCACCACCGGTTATGACCCAGAAGAAAATACCGAGCTCCTCACCTTGCTTAAGTACACTCCTAACTTCTTCCTTAGTCAGCTCGTACTTCCTACCGTAAAGTCCTGCGTAGCATCCTATGCAGTTCAAATTACACGCGTAGGTCGGGCTGATGACTCCCAACTTCGGTAGAACAACTTTGTGTTCATGCATGAGCTTCTGCCTGAGGGGCTCTCCGATGGCAAACTCGTTAATGATGAGGTTATTTATAATTTTCTCAACCACTTTTGGTGAGGACTTCTGGAATACCTCAATCCACTTCTTTATCATTGGGTGCCCTTCTTGCGCCATTAACCCGAGCTTTTTCAATCCACTTTTAGCTGGCTCTTTGCTCAGTGCTCCAACTGTGAAGAGCAATTTCGAAAATGTCTCGAGGTCCGCTTTTCTGATAACTGAAGCGACAAGTCTTCCCGCTTGATGGTAAACCACACCCTTAAGCCCACCAACCGCCATACTATCCCTCCTCAAACCCAAACCAAGATTTTGAAAATTTGATTGACCGTTCGGTCAAATTATAAACCCAAATGCCGGGCTTGAATTTGTCTTTAATGTAAATTTTGTGTAACTTTAAGGTTTAGACCGCACGTTGGAAAGGGAAAATGACTATAATTATAGTCAAGGAGGAAATGTGATGAAAAGAGTGCAACACTTTTACTCCGTTGCGGAGGCTAAGGCAAAACTTTCCGAGGTTATTGACGAAGTTGATAGTGGTGACGTGGTGATAACCAGGAACGGTAAGCCGGTGGCCGTGATGCTGAGCTATTCTCTTTATGAGAGGTTGATGGATTTCATCGATAAGGTGTGGGATTTGTACCTACTCGACGTGGGAGATCCGTCGATTTTTAAAGACCTCAAATTGGACGAACTTTTCGGTGATTTCGACGAAAATGATTGACTTTTGAAACTTTCTAATAACGTTTTCTGATTAATTTGGAAGGAGGAACGAGGTATGGCTCAAGTTATTCTTGATCACGTGTGGAAGATCTACGAAGGAAAAGTGGAAGCTGTTAAAGATGCAACGTTCACGGTTGAGGACAAGGAGTTTGTCGTTCTTCTCGGACCGTCCGGGTGTGGAAAAACGACGACTCTTCGAATGATTGCAGGTCTTGAGGAAATAACGAAAGGCGAGATTAAGATTGATGGACGCGTTGTTAACGACGTGGAACCGAAAGATAGGGATATCGCGTTTGTTTTCCAAAACTACGCACTCTACCCGCACATGACCGTTTATGAGAACATGGCGTTTGGTCTCAAATTGAGAAAAGTTCCTAAAGATGAGATAGAAAGACGCGTCAGGGAAGCAGCCAGGATTTTGGAAATCGAGCACCTGCTTGACAGGAAACCCAGGCAACTCTCCGGTGGTCAGAGGCAAAGGGTAGCTGTTGGACGTGCGATCGTTCGACATCCAAAGGTCTTCCTCTTCGACGAACCGCTCTCAAACCTCGATGCGAAACTGAGGGTACAGATGAGGGCCGAACTGAAAAAACTTCACCAGAGACTTGAAGCTACGATTGTCTACGTTACGCACGACCAGATCGAGGCGATGACGATGGCTGATAAGATCGTCATTATGAAGGACGGTGTTATTCAGCAAATTGGTTCACCGTACGAAGTGTACAACAGACCAGCGAACATCTTTGTGGCTGGCTTCATCGGTAGCCCGTCGATGAACTTTATCGATGGGAAAATCGTTAGGGGCGAAGGTGGTTTGTGGATCAAGACCAGTGGATTGAAATTGAAAATTCCAGCTGAATACGAAGATAAACTTGCCAGGTACGTAGATAAAGATGTCATCTTTGGTATCAGGCCAGAGAACATCTACGATAAGATGTTTGCGATTGCACCAAAACCGGAGAACACAGCGACAGTTACAGTTGACGTTGTCGAACCGCTTGGTAGTGAAACGTTGCTCCACGTCATCGCTGGTGAAGACAGACTAGTTGCGAGGGTCAATGCCAAGAGCCAGGCCAAAGAAGGACAGAAGATCGACCTTGTGTTTGATATGACGACGATGCACGTTTTCGATAAGGAGACTGAGAAAGAAATACTCCACTGGTGAGGGGGTTGCCTTGCCGAACATTTATTACTGCGTTCCGCAGAACGATGCGGTGTATTTTGATGAACATGAAGTAACACACCTCAAAGTTATGAGAGTTAAAGAGGGAGATATGATCGAGGCCACCGATGGTAGCGGTGGCCGTTATAAAATTATCCTCGAGGAAATAAAAAAGGATTATGCAAGAGGTAGGGTATTGTACTACGAATTCGTTCAGCCCACACAAGGAAGGCTTGTGCTGTTTGCACCTTCAGGACGCTGGGAGCGTCTGCGTTGGACAATTGAAAAAGCTGTGGAATTGGGTGTTGATGAGATTTACGTTTTCAACAATGAGAACGCCACGCGTCATTATGAGGATAAACAGGATAAACTTGAGCTTGTCGTTCGTGAAGCTTCAAAACAGTGCGTTCGGTTGCACTTTCCAACGATTCAGACAATAGAGTTTTTGGAGATATTCCAGAAGGCTCCAGAGTGCACTTATGTACTCGATTTCAAGGGACGTAAAATTCCCAAACGAATTTCAAGGCACGTAGGTGTGATTGCCGGGCCTGAAGGTGGGTTTTCCCGTCGTGAACTTCAAATGCTGAAGTCCAGGTTCAAGAGCATCAAGTTGGGAGCAAAAATACTCAGGTTCGAAACGGCAATTATCCTTACGGTTGGTATCTTTGGAATGAAACTTGGAAAAATATAAAAGAGTTTAACTCTATTTAAGGTTGTTCAGAAATTCCAGCGTTTCTTTTCCCTCCAGTTTTGAAATCTGATACTGCAGATAACAGTCTCGATAACTTTCCGCCTCTAGTAGAACGTCCTTCGGGACGTTCTTTTTTATGTATTTTAACCTCTCCTCGTATTCTTTCTTGGATATCATTTGCCTTTTGGAAAATGGCGTACTCGGTTTCGGAACAAGAGGGTTCACGCTCAACGTAACCCTACGGTATCCCATCCCTATGGTTGTATCGAGAAGCTCGAAAAGCTCTTGGTAGTCGTCTTCCCGTTCTTCTTCAAGTCCAATGATGAAGTACATCTTAACGTTGTGAAAGCCAACGTTTCGCGCCAATTTCAGGCTATTCAATATCTCGTCGGTTGTTATGTCTTTCAGCATAACATCTCTCATCCTCTGTGAGATACCTTCAGGTGCGATCGTGAATGAATAATGCTCTGTGTCCCTGAGTAATTTCAGAAGTCGTTCGCTGACCCTGTCCACCCTCAGGGATGAAACCGAGAATCGGATGTTTTCAACTTCAAGAAAGGTTAAAAGTTCATCCAGGTACGGGTAATCGGTTATCGTTGCACTGATCAACCCAAATTCAACATTTCGGTACCTGAGTAAAATCTCCTTAACACTCTCAATTCTTGCAAATTTCACCGGCTTTTTCGTGTACCCGGTGATGCAAAAAGCACACCGTCGGATACAGCCCCGCCCTACTTCAACAAGTAGCTTGTTCTTAAAGACTGAGAATGGGGTTGTGTAATGGCTAACGGGTACTTCGTCAAGCGGTGCAACACAAGGTTTGAAAGATTCTTTACCGGTGACACTCGAAATGACTTGTTCCAACTTGGCCAATTCTTCGATAACTCCAGCTCTTCCAAGATTTTTAAATTCATTTATGGCTGTAGCAACAAGTGGAGCGGAACATTCCAAGTCACCAACGTAGACGGCATCGGCGATTTCGAAAACGATTCGCGGATTGAAGAGTGTAACGGGACCTCCAACGAGTACAATTGGATGGAAATCTTTCCGTTCGCCGGCTCTTAGTGGAACTTTCTTCTTTCTCAGCATGTCGGCGATGTTCAATAAGTCGTTTTCAAATTGGAATGTAAACATCCATACCGGGAATTCATCGATGGGACGCTGAGACTCTACTGAATAGAATCTCTTGAACCACGGTTCATAGAAGAACCTTTCAACCCCAACGCCTTGACGCCACAACAGTTGTTGCACCCAGCTCCAGGCAAGCGAGCTGGCTGCAACCTCGTAGTTGTTAGGGAAAACAAAGGCAACCTGCGCGAGGTTGCCCGATTGTTCCCATATGATTCGCTCGGATTTTCTGAACCTCAGTACCCTCTCGTATTCCCTAAACGCCTCAGACTCCCTCGGTTTCCTCATTGGATTTTAGTTTGATCACCTCAAGTCTTAGAATTTTTCAAAGGCCTTTCTTCGAAGATAATTCCGTGATATCACGGCGCGCTCGATTATACCCTCCGCTATTCTTTCATTCTCCCTCATTACAACAGCGGCAAAAGTAACAACATTTTCCCGCACATCCGTTATCCTAAGGCCAACTATCAACGGTTCGCCGACTACCACGGGCTTGATGTGTCTAAAGTCGACGTGTACGACCACGGAAACGGAATTCTCGTCCAAAAAGCTTGCCAAAAACTCCCCGGTGACGAAGTTAACTTCCTTAATCAACCCCGAGGTTGACACGAAGTGCAGGTGAAACATTTCCTCATCTTCGTCCCAAACCATGCGCTCATCTGGTATGAACTCCTGGGATTTGCTAAGTCCTACGAGACGTTCAAGATTCTCAATCATGAGCTCCCCCCCAAATTTCGAAGTTTCACAGTCCCTCCACCTTCAATTTGAAAATACAACTCAGGCCTCTTCAAGTTTTGCGCCGTTCAACATAGCTCTCAGTTCCTCTCCACTAAGTACTTCACGTTCCATGAGGATTTCTACGATGAGATCCATCTTTTCTTTGTTTTTCCTGAGAATGTCCTTAGCTCGTTCATAGCACGATTTTACGATCTTTTGTATTTCATGGTCGATCATCTTTGCAACTTCCTCGCTGTAATTCCTAATACGTGTCAATTCTTTTCCAAGGAAGACTTCCTGTTCAGTCTTGCCCCATGCAAGTGGTCCGAAAGACTCACTCATTCCAAGCTCGCAAACCATCTTTCGCGCAATTTCCGTTGCACGCTCGATGTCGTTTGCCGCGCCACTGGTGAAATCACCGAACACTATCTCCTCAGCGGCCCTTCCACCGAGTAACGTTGTGATATTATCCAGGAGCTCCTCGCGACTTACGAGGTACTTATCCTCGGCTGGAAGGTGCAGTGTGTAACCGAGTGCAGCATAACCACGCGGAACGATGGAAATCCTGTGTACAGGGTCCGCGTTAGGAACACTTGAAGCAATTATCGCATGCCCAACCTCGTGGTATGCCACGATGCGCTTCTGTTTTTCGGATATGACTTTGGATTTTCTCGCTGGTCCGGCGATGACCCTATCGATAGCTTCTTCGAAATCTTCCATCGTTATAACATTCCGTCCAGCCCGAACGGCAAGAAGTGCGGCTTCGTTCACCAAGTTTTCCAAGTCGGCTCCCACAAAACCGGTTGTTCTCTTTGCAAGCACTGTAACATCAACATCCGGCGCAACGGGCTTGTTCCTCAGGTGGATTTTCAAAATTGCTTCGCGTCCTTTCACATCCGGTGGATCAACGACGATCTTCTTATCGAATCTACCAGGCCGCAACAGTGCAGGATCAAGTATATCGGGTCTGTTCGTTGCGGCCATCACGACGATACCTTGGTTGATGTCGAACCCGTCCATCTCGACAAGTAGTTGGTTCAGTGTTTGTTCACGCTCGTCGTGACCACCACCAAGTCCAGCTCCCCTATGTCTACCAACCGCATCGATTTCGTCGATGAACACAATACACGGTGCATTTGCTTTGGCTTGTTCAAAGAGGTCGCGCACCCTCGCCGCACCAACACCGACGAAAAGCTCAACGAAATCCGAGCCACTGATGTGGAAAAAAGGAACGTTCGCTTCTCCAGCCACTGCACGTGCGAGTAGTGTCTTACCAGTTCCCGGAGGACCAACAAGGAGTATACCCTTGGGCATACGTGCCCCCATTTTGGCAAACTTAGTGGGGTTCTTGAGGAACTCCACGGTTTCTTTCAGTTCCTCAACGGCTTCGTCCACGCCTGCTACATCTTTGAATGTAACCTTTATCTTGTTCGGGTTCACCTTTTCCGCGCGGCTTTTAGTGAACGTGAACGCTTGATTGTTGCTTCGACCGAGTCCACGGATGATGAACGCGAAGAGCAGAAGTGTTACGATGAATATAGCGATATTACCCACGATGTTGAACCAGAAACTGCTATCAACACTCTTCTCACCCTCAACGGTCACACCATAAGATGCCAACTTGTTAATGTTCTCTATATCGTACCTGAACCATGGAGCGTAAACCGAATACGCGCGTCCTTGTTTCGTTTCGACTCTCAGATTTCCATCGTCCCTGATGATAACTTTTGCAATATCGGTCTCTCCGTTTCCAAGCCTTCTGACAAAGTCCGTGTAGCTCATGTTTATCTCCGCACCAGACCTTGAGCCAATCAACCCTTCGTAAATCCAGAAGAGAGAAAGAGCTAAGAGTATTAGGAAGATTATGGAACCGATGTTTCTATTCAAAGCCTAAAACCTCCTTTCACATCGACCGAAAGTCCAATTTCCTTCAAATAACCCTCGTCCTCATAGACGTACGCTACCCAGCAGATAACATCGTTCACTTCGAGAACTGGAACAAAATGCCTGAGAAACGTTGGAATCCTTTTTTCGTTGAAAAGTTCCTTCAACTTCTTACCGGTCCTCGTTCGATCGCCTTCCCTCCAAGTTCTTACTCTAACCACAAGCTGTTTACCAATTATATCACGAAACCGTAGGTTTATAAAGTACCCGTTCAGTTCCAATTCAGCACCGGGGGGTACGACAACTTTTTCATTGTGTGGATAGTCCAAGTTTCCCATTAAGGCCCATCCATACGACACCTCAAGCCCCAAATTTCTCCAAAAGGTGACTTTGAACGAAGTTTTTTCACACCGTTTAAACCTGGAGAGCTTTTCGCCATCGAGAGGTCTTTTGAAGTACTCAAGGGCCAACCGTCTCACGAGCTCTGTTCGGAGATAAAGTTCTTCGGGCAATTTGAAGATGATTCGACCACACAACTCTTGAATGGTATTCCTGTACGGGGCCAGAAGCGTTTCGATGAAGTTGTCAAGCTCCCAGATTGTTGTTGCTAAGTTAAGACCTGCTTTCTCAACACTGGGGTTAATTTCCTTGAGCATGGGGATAATCTTGTGCCTGATGTAGTTACGCTGGTATCTTGTGTCGAAGTTCGATTTATCAATCACAAAACGTAAATTCCTTGCAGTTGCGTAAGTTTCGATTTCTTTCCTCAGGAAAAAGATGAGTGGCCGAAAGAAGAGCCCTTGTAGAGGTTTCAATCCAACTAATCCAAAAGTGCCCGTACCCTTGGCCAACCTTAGAAGAATTGTTTCTAATAGGTCATTTGCGTTGTGTGCAGTGCAAATATATTGGGCTCCAATTTTGCGAGCTGTGTTTTTGAGAAACTCGTATCGTAGCTCCCTTGCCGCTTCCTCAATGGATAATTTACACGTCTGGGCGTATGCCTTAACATCTCCGGCACCTTCCGAGAAACCGATGTTCCTCTCTGTGCACAGTTGCCTTACAAATTCAACCTCAGCTGCCGCCTCCTCTCTGAGCATATGGTTGAACGTTGCAACGTGAATCTCCAGCGGTAGCTCTTGCCGTGCTCGATCGAAAAGGTCCAACATCACCACGGAGTCCACTCCACCAGAGACGGCAAGTAAGAGCCTTGGAGCCTTAGACTGTGAAAGTATATATCCACTTACGACTTGCTTGAAGTTTTCATAAATATCACTCGTTTTTTTAAAACGCTCACCCATAACAACAACGCCATCACATACCGCCGATTTGGAACGTTCCAGAACTGGAGTCGTATTGGAAGTAGCGATCTGGAATATCGGTGAGATAGAATTTAATGAACACCTTATCGATATAGTCCATTAAACTGCCGTAGGACTTGTAAGACAATTCCAGTCCAAAGTTTACCCTCCAGCAGTGAAGGGATTTATCCAGCGTTAATTTCAGGGACTGCGGTAGATTTGTTCCGAGGTTGTACAGTAAGGTGACGGAAACTTGTGGATCGACGTTCTTAAGTTCCATCCCTAACCCGAGTGCGTCTTTCCCACTAACGTTGTACGATAAAGTGTACTTCTCTCCTGGTTTTTCAAGAGTGTAAGTACCTCTGAGCAGGCCAGGAGTATCTTTCGACGATTGAGAAAAAGTAAGATTGACACTGCTGTTGTACCCAAAGAGCGTAAAGCTTCCAGTTCCCACGACACTTGAAATAAACTCCGGACGCTGAGTGATGGTGAGGGTAAAGGTCGTATATTTTAAAGTGTGAACAATTTGACTTGGAAACACACCTGGAGTTACGACGTAGTTAATACTGTAAGACGTTTGAATTTCTCTCCAGCTTGCACTGACGGAGATATTCTGAGGCCCGATTTTACCTGTCTTTGGATCGTAGTTGAAACTTATCGAAGTGTTAAGATTTATCGGTCCTATATCTGGACTGAATCGCAACGAATAATTTTCCAGTGCCGGGGTTCCTTTCAACATATCCCAACCACGTGTGATGGATAGGCTTACCGTTTGGGTGTTGAACGCGAGTCCACCGGTGAGTGTGTTAGTATTTGTAGTTTGTGGTTCATCGAGGAATGCGTAAGATTGAGACCATTTTGTTGATAAGGATAGAGGACCAAACGCGTACTTTGCTTCCACCACGTAACGGTCACTAAGAGCAAGCAGTTCAGCCCTCCTATCACCCGTTATGTTCAACGTATTTCTCAGCGCAAATGAATATTGAAACGCGAAAGAAAACGGCCCAATTGTGTAGTTCCATGGTAGTTGATAGTTATAAGAGAGCGTCTGATTAAGGCTTTCGTTTTGGAACCGACCTTGCAGACTCGAACTAAAATTCAGAAGCTTGCTGGAAAGTGCCAGGTTGTAAGAATTTTGAAATGCAGTGTTCCATTCCTTTCCTAAAAATCCCGGATAACCTTCCGTTTGTGCACGAAATGAAATATCGATACTCGAAATACTAAACGTATTATCAAGTGGTAGCGAAAAACTTAGCCCCTTCAGTCCTCCTGTTAAGGACAAAGTAGAATTTCTTGCCCTTTCATCGTAGATCAGACTAGGGGTTAGGTAAAGCCTGCCGTCAGGAGAGGAGAAATTCAACCCAAGTTTGTACTGGAAATTAGTATCGGATACGTAATTACCTTCAAGGTACGCAGGGCCATCGATCTTAAAATACGTAGCTCCGGTGTTTAAGATATGTCTGTATGTCAGCGGCAGGATTGTAAACTCCAGCACTTTTTTGCTGCCCGAGAAGAGTATGCGGTTCTTACTTCCTTCGGTCACATCGCGCGCGTTCAACTCCACGTTCCCCGAAGAACTCAAATCCAGTTCTACTGCCCATGGATCCACTTTGAAGGTGAACGATTGATTTACGCCGAGCTCTTTCCCAAAAACGATGGAAAAAGCGTACGGTGGCTTTCCTTCTAAAGCAGTCACGAAGATTGGATATGGAAAGAGTGGAACATTAAATACAAAGAGAAAGGCATTCTGCGCAATTATGTACTTGTTCTCAAGCACGGTGATGCGTGCTGCGACAACTTTGTAGTGAGGTTCCTCAAAATCACACGTCGTTACGTACGAATCGAAAAGCTCGGAAGTTTCGGTATTTCTGTCGTACTCTATCCTTCCACTGTATGCGTAAATAGGTATCTTACGTCCCTGATAATCGTACTTGTAAATCGCTTTTGCGTTCATAACCAGTGGTCGTTCGGTTTCGAACTCGTAGGAAACGTACTTTGCAACGTACTTTTGATCATCGAACATGAAAACAACGTTACCACTTGCCTCGATCAATTTGACTTTACCTTCGACCAGTGTTGCAGTTGCCGTATCGGTCTCCAGCTTGTATTTATCCCAAGTTATTTTTACACGCCCAAAGAGAACGGCACTGTTTTCTCGTAAAAAAATCTCATCAGCTACAACGCTCACGTTTCGCGCATGCCCAACATTGTTAGTGCCGAGAATAGCTACGAAAACGATAATTACAAAAAGCCTTGCGAGAAACTCTCGAATTCTGAAAGCCAGAGGTGTGTCGACAAGAAGGTACATAATTAAGCCAACGGTTGCAAATACGATGTTAGGTAACCAGACAGCCAACACGGGATCCATCATCCCTTCCTTCCCCAATCCCGAAAGCCACGCACCGGAACCCTGGTACAGAACGATGATAACGAACGTTGTGATAACGCCCCAGGACCTACTTTTGAATCCAAAAAGTAGCGATACGGGAAGACCTATGAGCACGATAACGAATGCACCGACCGCGTTCGCGTACCTTTGCTGGAGTTCTACGATCAGGTTGCTTGTGTTTATGCCCAGCTTTTTGTAAGTCATAAGTTGTTCCCTCAGTTCTTTGGAGGTTTTATCGCGAACGGTTTTTGAAGTTCTCAGCATCTGTTCTATTTCCCCAGCCACATCAAGTTTCATTTCCTTAAACTGCATTTCGAGCTTCAGAAAACCGCTCTCGAGTTCTACGACGTACATATTACCATCGAGTAGGTACCATCCGTCTTTCTTCTTCAGCACCTTCTTGGAGGTCAGTATCTGCTCATTTCCCTCTTCGTTTCTGAAAAGTACCACATCGTACAGTTCACCTTTTTCCTTGTTATATTCCTTGACGTAAAAATAAACGTCCCTTTCCAGCTCAACCAAAGTGTTTGTCTTGACCACTGCTTCCGGTGACTGGAAGATGTAATTGTAAAGTATTTGCGAGGATTTGTAGTTTGCCACCGGTACGATGTAGTCGCCCAACAACCAGCTTACGAATCCCAAAACGATTGAGAGTATTACGAATGGGGTAACGAGCTTTTTTGAAGGAACTCCATGGACTAACAACGCCGTGATCTCACGGTTGTTGTACAGATCACTTATGACCCAAAAAATCGCGAACAGCACACCAACGGGAATACCAAGAAACGTGAAATAGGGCAGGTTGTAGGCAATAAACAAAAACAACGTCTTTATGCCAACTCGGTTGCGTATTATATAATCCGAAATTTGGTACAGCCATTCGACACTCACAAAGACTATAAATCCGACAAGTCCCATTAGAAACGGTTTCATTGAGAGTTTTAAGACATATTTTGTCAAAGTTTTCAACGTTTGTTCCCTCCGTCTAAAATTTGTTTTTAGGTGACGAGTTTTCAATTTTGGTTTTTGAAGTATTCAAGCGAAAACTCCGACAAATTGTCTCCTTCGCACTTATAAAACTTTGCTGTCACGATGTAATGTGTTGCCTCTATGATCTGAACTGCAAAATCGGAGATCTCTTCTATTGCGCGTGCAATATCAATCAGCAACGTTCCACGCCTGACCAATCTACCATTCTCCTTCATAACTTCTATAACTTCATTTGCAAACTTCTCAAACATTCTATCGATGTACGCATCCTGCGCACACACTGCTGCAGCTCCCTCTATATTTTGATCCACATAGATGCGGAGTGCTTTTCTGAGCATTTTTTGTGCGAAAGTGAACATTTCTGGCAACAGAGCACTTAGGTTCAGGTCAGGTTCGCGAACGAGATTTGATATATTTTCGGCGATATCGTTCAAGCGATTCGAAATATCTAAAAGGACCTTAGAAACAACAACAGAGCCAAAGACTAACCTAAGGTAATAACCATGGGGGCTGAGCGACACACTAATCAGTTGTGCGTCTTTCAACACCTCTAAATAGGTGTTGTAAGCGTCCCAGTATTGCTCGGATATTCTACAAACTAGTTCAGGATTCCGCTCTTTAAACGCTTCAAGTGTAAGTCTCAAAGTATCTTCAACATACCAACCTTGCTTGGTAACCTTTTTTTTCAACTCTTCAGTACGTTCTTGCAAAAGCCACCTCATGCTGCTCACCTTAATTCTTTTTAATATCCATTTAGTATCCTTCTACCATAACCGATTTTTTCTTTGATAGAGCTTGAAAAGTCGTATTCTAAAGGTCTAAGTAGTACGATTTCATGCTCACTTTTTGAAACCGCGATGCTTGATACTTTTGCGACCACATCGCCATCAACCACCAGGTTTACCGGGTCACTTGCGTTCACAACCACGTTCTCTGAACTTGGTATAACAAGGCTGCGTGTAGCCAAAAATTGTGGGGCCATGGGCGTAATTTCAAAGGCTTCAACGTTTGGTAGCATTATAGGGCCACCGAGGGCAAGTGCATAAGCTGACGAACCGGTCGGTGTGCTTATCACCAGTCCATCAGCGTGGTAATCGAACGTACCATCCTGCATACGAACGTGGAAGTCAACAATCTTTTGGTCGACGTCTTTTTGAAGTACAGCGTCGTTCAACGCATAAAGTATCCGACCGTTGCATTCAACCTTGAGTAACCAACGCCTATCTTCTCTGAATCTCCAGTTGAGTAAGTCGAATTTCAATTTTTCAAGCTCGTTCACGTGATAACTTGAGAAGAAGCCAAGCCTTCCAGCTTTAACACCAATAACGGGAAGCTGTATTTTCTTTAACGTCCTGAGTACCGTACCATCTCCACCGACCACAATCACGGCACATGCGGAAGGCAAATTGTCGAAAGGTTGAGAACTCTCGATAAAGAAAACAACATCAAATTCAACCCTCAGTGTGTCGTAAACGATAAGAGCTTCCTTCTCATAATCACGCCGATAAGATATTCCCAAACCCCTGGAACCTTCTCCGATGTTTCTCATCATGCACGTTTCCTCCGACATTGCACAGTGACTCAAAACCTCAGCTTTAGTCCTAAGTCAATGAGTGACTGAACGAGGAATTTGTCTAGGAAAACGAGTAAAAGAATTGCAAGCAGCGGAGTTATATCAATATAACCCAACGGGGGTACAAGCCGTCTGATGGGACGTTCGACGATATCTGCAAGGTCTCTTAGAGCCCTGTAGAGCTTTGTAAACTGCAACTGTGGGATCCAACTAAGAATTGCTGCTATGACGATCACCGTAGTTTCGAGGTTTATCAGAATCCTTAACACGTATCCGACAGCGTAGAAAAAGTTTCCAAGAATGAACACACTAAACACTCCCTTCTTTTTTGATATTTTTTAATGTTTTGGCATTCATGTCCGTCTTTCACCAAAAATTGCCGTACCAATACGGATTATCGTACTTCCTTCTTCAATCGCTACCCAGTAATCGTTCGTCATACCCATGGATAGTTCAACGATTTCCGGGTATTTGTTCCTCAACCGCTCACGGAGTTCGTAAAGCTTCCTAAAATACGGCCTGGTTCTTTCCGGTTCGATGAATGGTGCCATTGTCATCAACCCAACAACTTTGATGTGCGTAAATTTTTGTGCCTTCTCAACTAATTCTCCGACATCCTCGAGATCAACACCTGCTTTCGATTCCTCCGGTGATGTATGCACTTCGATAAGTACCTTCTGTATCTTTCCGTATTTTTCGGCTACCTTGTTAATTTCTTCGAGTTCCTCAACACGCCAAACGGAGTGAATCAGTTCGCAGGCAGGTACAATGTACTTGACTTTGTTCGTTTGAATCCTACCAACGAAGTGCCATTCAATATCGAGCTGAAATTGGTTTGCTAGATTTACCTTTTCCCTTAATTCCTGCGCATAATTCTCACCAAATCGTTTCAACCCAAGTTCGTATGCGATTTTTATTGCCTCTATTGGATGGGTTTTTGAAACGGCAACAAGCTTAATTTCATCAGTTTTTCGCCCTGCTTTACTTGCATGGTATTCGATGCTTTCCAAAAGCCTCTGTAATCTATTTTTCAGATCATCTATCGAGTATTCCATCGAACAACCCCCCGAATCCACGCTGTATTCCGAAGTACTTGTAGGTCTTCTCTGTTGCTACCCTACCTCTTGCTGTTCGCGCGATAAAACCGCTTTGCACCAGAAAAGGCTCGTAAACTTCCGAGATCGTATCTTCCGTCACACCGAGCGAGGCAGCCAGCGCTTTCAGACCGACGGGGCCCCCGTTGTACACTTCCACAATGATGCGCAGCAATTTTCGGTCCATCTCATCAAGACCGTACTCATCAATACCAAGCAGTTTCATCACTTCTTCGGTCGTTTCTACGTCTATAGTCTGCTGCCGCTTTATCGTGCTCAAATCCCTAACACGTTTCAACAATCTTATTGCAATCCTCGGGGTTCCTCGCGACCGTTTTGCAATTAACTGTGCAGCGTGCTCATCAATAGCTGTGCCGAGTACATCGGCTGCTCTTTGGATTATCGACTTCAGCTCTTCTTCAGTATAGAAACTCATTTCGAGAATCATACCAAATCTGTTGCGGAGGGGAGATGTGAGTAACCCACTGCGTGTTGTTGCACCGATAAGTGTGAACGGCTGAAGTTCTACACGGATGGACCTTGCAGCCGGCCCCTTACCTATCATAATGTCAATCTGATAATCTTCCATCGCCGAATACAGGATTTCTTCTACGTTCCTGTTCATTCTGTGGATTTCGTCAATGAACAGAACATCTCCACGTTCCAAATTCGTGAGGATTGCAGCTAAATCTCCTTGCTTTTCCAGCACAGGACCGCTTGTAACGTGAAGATTCGCGTTCATTTCGTTGGCTATCACACCAGCCAACGTTGTTTTTCCCAGTCCAGGAGGTCCCGCAAGCAAAATATGGTCAAGTTGCTCACCCCTCATCTTTGCGGCCTTTATTGCAAGCCTCAACCGCTCCTTTATGTTCTCTTGTCCGATGTACTCATCGAGAAACTTGGGCCTGAGTAAGTATGTGTCAAAACTTGTTCGCTCTGGTGAAACGATGCGTTCAAATTCTTCTCGAAAATCGAATTTTTCATTTTTTGCATTCATCAGGACATTGCCTCCTCTTGGATTTGGTTCTGTCAATCGCGTCCTTTTGAAATGACGGCCTCGGAAGAAACCGGAAGGTTTAACTTCAGGCCGTAACGACCCACGTTGAAGTCCAGTTTCACGAAACCGTGGACTTTCACTTTTGATGCTTTTGTTCCAAAAAGCTTCGGATTTTCGATCGTTATCTCAAAGTCATCTCCGTTTAAAGCACTCGTATTCCACGAAGCAAGGTGGTTTCCTTCAGCGTCCGTTAGGTAAAGTTGAACAAATTCCACCCGATGTGGTACATCTGATACGATTTCCAATTTCCCTCGACACCTCAGCCTAATCCCCTCAACGCTAACGTGTTCGACAGTGAGGATTGCTCGCGACTGTGAAAGTTTGGTAAGTATCCTGTCAATGTTGCCCAAGGTCCTTAAAAGAAGGACAAGAACAACTAAAAACGCACCGACAACGAATAATGTACTCATAAAACTCCCAAAACGGATGCCCTTACCATTCTGCACGGTTCACCACACACCTTCAGGTGAATTTTTACGAAACGTAAATTATTTTGCTGGCTCATTAAGAACTTCATAAAGGACCTTAAACAGACTGTACCTTTCGATTATCAGCATCGAATTGTCGTTCGAGATGTTCTTAACGAGCTGGTTAATGATAAGCTCATCATCTTCCGTTTTCGCATACTTCTCAAGAGTAGAGATAACATTTTCGATGTTAACAGCTGAGATATTTTTCCAAACACTTTTTACCGTAACGTACGGCCAGTCCTCTCTGTCAGTCTGGAGTAATATATTTAAATACTCAGAAACAACAGTGTGAAAGTCGTAACTAACAAACTCTTTGAAAGCTTCCTTGAGCGATTTTTTCAGCTCTTCGCGGATTGATGACCTTTGTCTTTCCGGAATTTCAAGCTTCTCAAGGGCTATTTCCAAATTCCTGATGACATTGTTTAACAAAGTTGAAAATCGATCTTCCAGTAATGTCGCACTAAGCTTTTCCTTGGATATTTTGTAAAGTTTTTCGTACCAACTCAGTATGTTCTCGTTACTCCCAACTTTGTGAGAAGGAAGTATCTCTCCTTTACGCTCGAGTGCGTAAATGTACGGCAAAACACCATCCGGAACACCCCAAACGCCTTTTTGTTCCATATAATAACACGCTCTTGCTTCAATGCCAGCCAAATCTAACAACAACTGCGAAATGCGATGATCTTTTGTATCGAATGTTGAGACAATCTGGTTTGCCAGAAATCTGTAAATATCCTTCCCGTTGTTCCAGGCTTCCTCAATATTCAAATTCTTCCAATCTGGAAACCTATTCCAACCTCCGGGTATTAGCCATACGGTGTCCTTCGTCCACTTACATAACTCCTGAACAAACTTATCAAGCACCCGTGAGAAATCACTTTGCAAGTTTTGGTTATCGCCGAGCTTTTCTGAAAGGTCCTTGACGTAATTGTACAGTAATCGATAACGCGTTGCAACTCCTTTGAACGCATTTCGCTCCGTAAACGTCAAGAGAGAGGTCTCATAAAGTGATATGGAATCCAAGATCGACTGCGCACGAACCAAAGCGCTCTTGACCGAATCATCGAATAGCATATTCCCAGCTTCTTTTAAACGGAAACCGAGAAAACTTAGCTCATTATGTTTGTACTTAGGGTGTACCACTTTTTGAAGTTCATCAAAACGTTGTTCCAAGATTTCGATTGCGTTACTGTCCATCGCTTTGAGTAATTCACTTATCCTAACTTCATCCGTCGCTAGTGCTGCAAGATAGAATAAGGACCTTCCATAAGACGGGTTCACACGGATGCTTTTGAGAAAATACGTTTTCGCCAGACGATAACTTTCAGAAATCTTATTAAGCGTGGAGGAAATTTGAGAAAGAATTGTTTCGTACTGCTGGTTTATTTTTTCCCTGTATTTTTCAACTTCAGAAAGTCTCTTAGTTTCGTAATCTTCATACTTGTAGAGAAAACCAGCACGTTTTTTCATTTCTTCATGCCACTTCTCAGGTTTGAGTATTTCGAACTCGCCACTTAGGTCTTTCAACTCCTTCTGATAAGTCGTCAACTCTTTGAGGTAGCTGCGCAATTTTACTTCGAGTTCCCGGTAAGTGGTCAAATACTCGTACGCTTCACTTCCGCGTTTGAAGTATACCTCCGAGATGAAGAAGCTCCAACGCAGGTAAGAAGATATGCAGAGCATGGCAAAAAGTATAATCCCGATGGCAATTGCCAGTGGTTTTCTTTCTACCGTTGATTCGCGCAGATTCAAGCGGTTGAAATATCGCCCAAGGCCCGTACTGATAACAAAGTTTGCAAGTAGGGCGTTTGGCAAGAGATGCGCCGGGAAACTGAAGAAACTTTGAATGGTAAAAACAATTCCACTCAGCACAAGCAAGAGGAAAAAGAGCGAATCATCTTTTTCCTCTATCAGTCTAATGTTCTTGAATACGTACAGCGCTAGCAAAACTAACATTGTAAGGATAGAACCAAATCCGATGATACCAGTTTCAGACAATACTTGGAAATAATCGTTGTGTGCCCTCTTAAAGTTATTCCATCCGTACATGTACTCTGGTTTATCTTCGATCATTTTTGCGATACCGTAGAGTCCATAAAGCTGATACGTGCCTATACCCTGACCCATTAACTTGTGGTCTTTCCAAATGTAAAGTGTCGAGAACCAGGACAAGAACCTCTCGTCTTTTGCGGATGCCGATGCCATCGCGTTGAAGCGGTCAACCATCGAAAATTGACCAGACTTGTTCAACGGTGAGGGAATATTGTAGAGCACAGCGATGATTGTTACCAACACCACAAAAGTGATGATCAAGGTTCTTCGCAAAATGACCAACTTTTCCAGAAGTTGCGCATTTCTCCGCTTTAAATACTCGGCATGTGATTCCTTTTTGGTCCTGATTGAAAGATAGAAAAACACAAGTAAGAATGCCTCTGTGATTAATATAAGATACTCGGAACGGGTTTGTGAAAAGACAATCACCGTGAAGTACAGTACTGCAGAAACGAGGGAAAAGATCTTAAAAAGTGCGATACCTCGATAGCCAAGTGCACCGAAGAACTCCAGATCGAGTGTGAAGACAAAATACAGTGCGATCGGCAGGAGCATATTCAGATAATTTGAAACAAAGATAACGTTACCAATATTTGCCTTGATGCTCGCTCTTTTGAACGGTTCACCTATCTGCCCAAGGAACAAGTCGTATCCTGTGTAGAAGTTCAAGATGGCATTTACGGCGACGACCAATCCTGTTAGCATGAAAACGTAAAGCATCCTCGTAATAACTTTCTTGTCATTTGCGACGGTACTAAAGTAAAATGATAGCAAGACATTTACAAACGTGTACAATGCAATGTCAATTGACATTCTGAAAAAACTCGGATTATCCTTAAGAACGTTAAACGTTGACAAAAGACCAGCGATGGCAAACCCCAACCATGCAAGGTGCACCGGGGTGAACACAAAACGGAGCTTCCCATTTCTTAAAAACCTTATCATTAGAAGAATGGAAATCAGCATGACTCCGACAAGTAGAATGGCGTACTTGGGCGTACTGAATTCGTATGTGTACCTCCTGTGCGCAAATAAAGCAACTAAAGGTATCGTCACGTACCAAATCAGTTCTTCGAGCATACTCACCTTTCCACCCCACACAATCTGTGCTTACGAAATCTTCAAAAGTTCCAATTTCATGATCAACACTATGTAGATCAGGGCTGAAACGATGGCACACACTACACTGAAAATGGCCGAAGAGAGTGCAGCATAACCAAGGGCAAGTTGTATGACACCCAACGAAAGAACCAAAAGTAAGGTCTTACGCTTGCTCTTCACTCTCGAGAATATTTTGTTGTAGGTGTGGTCCCTATCACCGACGAACGGTGAGCGCCCATTAAGAATTCTCCTCAAAATTGCCGCTACCAGGTCAAACACGAAGGGGGAAACGAGTATAATAGTCGCGGTTCTAAAATGCGCCGTTTGGTAACTGTTCCTGAAAGAAGACAAAACACCGACTGAGAGTATGCCCCCAACCAGGTAACTACCTCCGTCACCCATGAATATTCGTGCCGGAGGGAAGTTGTAGATTAGGTATGCCGAAAGTGCACCGATGAGTGCAAGGAGCAAGTTTTTGTCAAAATTCGAACTCACCGTAAATAACAGACCAGTTGATGAAACGATCGAGAGTGTTGCGCAAACACCATCCATACCGTCCATCATGTTGACTGCGTTAATTAAAGCTACGACGAAAACCATATAAAGAGGTGTGAATATACCCAGGCCTGTGTACTTTGTTACGAGTAACAACGCAACGAAAAACTCCAACGCAAGGCGGACCTTTGGATCAAGATTGCGAATGTCATCCAGAGTTCCAATCAAGACCAACATGAAGAGACTAACTTTGACAATCCATTCGAACGGAGTTGCCAGAAGTATACCCGCGAATATTGCGAGTCCACCAAGGTATGGTGTTACCTTCTCGTGAGGCTTGAGATAACCGTCAGGTTTGTCAACGATGTTTAACTTGTAAGCCAACTTTCCAAAAAGCGGTGTTAAGATGACGGTCACGAGAAACGAAATTATCAGTGTTGATAAATTCATGAGAACACTACTCCTCCGTTCTTATTTTCTCAAAATTGCCCGTACTCAATACTCGTGCTCTCGGATTCTTTGCCATTCCTCTTTTCCGACTCCGGAGTTTTCAGCTGAGGTGACGAGGTATTAAAGGTTTCTTGTTGCTTATCGTTATCGTTTTTTGATGTTGGCGCGCTTTGCGGGGGTTGTTTGAACTGTTGGGACTGTGGTGCTCGCTGTGTGCGTGGCACCTGTGGTGTTTGCGATATCTCAGGGCGTTCGATGGAGAAGAACTCGGAAATCGACCTCCCGCTCTCAAGTGCCCTGACCAACTCGTTCAGCCTGTCGGATACATTCTGACCTTTATAGTTCAGTTGAACGCACCGAACACTTCCATCGATTTCAACAACGAACAATCCAGTGAGATTTTCCATCCGAAGGCTCACAAGGTCGTTCTTTACATCAACAGCCCAAATTCCATCTGCAAAAACCTCGCGTAGTGTTTTCATGGCAGGTGCGTAGTTCTTGACGTACTCTAAGATACCGTACTCGTAGTTCGGAACCAGGAAGATCTTTCCAACGATATAATCCGCAACTGTATCATCAACCATTCGACCGGCAATGCGCAAATCTTTAAGAATCGGTGTGACACTCGAGACGTCAAAATCAAACTCAAAGCGCACAAATTTTCCAGCGTAAGTTCCACTTCCGGCGACTGTGACTAATTTATCCTCTGACTTGGCCACCCAGGTAACGTTCTTTAAAAATTTTTCGAATGCTTCCTTGTTGTTACTGTAAGGTGATAGTCTCACGAGTTTGGTTTGCTGCACACGTTGAATGTAGTCTTCCTCGACGGTGAGTTGTTTCTCCCTTTGGCCGATTATTTCTTTGTAGAACTCCAAGGCCTCCCCTAGAAAGTCCCTTGAGGCGACATTTTGTTTACGCATCGACACTTCTTGCAGTAACGCCGTTTTACCATCGTAGAAGAACACCATCTTTACCGGGGCATTTTCTTTGATGAACGTTCCTGTCAAAGTTACACTCACTCCTTCGGGTTTGAAATCAACCTCCCAGTTTTGACCATTGAACGTCGTATCCACCAGTTCACCTATCTTCAATCCATGTGATTGAATCACTCCGTTTTTAATTAACCTCACTATTCTGGTAGATTCCTTTTCCCTAAAGTCGTCGAAGTGTTTTGCAAAGAAGTATGTTACATAGTTTGCGATTCGTTCTTTTGGAATTTCCTCGCTGTTTAAAACAACGTACTGAACGGATACCTCACCTATGGTCTCGAGCTTAAAACCAATGGTTACTGTTGCGGTAGTCGGTTCTTTATCCTTCAATCCCTTGACCACTTCGGTGAAAACCAATTCCACAAGTCGACCGGCTTCATCTTTCACATACCATCTTGGCTCGGTGAGTTTTTGCGCAAAATCTCCTATTGTGTGATCCTTTATGTCCCCCAAGTACGCGGACTTAACTAGCTCTACCAAATCTTCAGTGAAAGTTTTCTTGTAGATTTCAGCAAGCAGGGCAGAAAGCTCCTTGTAGTGTAAAATTTTCTCGTCCAGTACAGCTCTTACAACACGCACCTTGAATGCATCACGAATTCTTTCAACTGTAAACCAGAGTTCCACCATCCTGCCATCTCGACGCTTGCCGGAGTAAACTACAAAGTCTTTATCGTTTTCGCTAGTGTACGAGAATTTTCCGTTTGGAATGTACTCAAATAGTAATTGTTGCTCAGCGGGAAGTACCTCCACTGGTGCGTTCTTTTCAACGATATTTATGAGAGCCAGCGAGTAAAGGCGCGCGTATTGTTCATCGGGATTTTCCAACCTTTGTCCACCAATCTCAACAATTAACTTTCCACTCTCGAAGTACAGTGTGTACCTATTCCTGAAATTGTCAAACCCGATCAGACGCGGGGTCCCAAAAATCGGGACTTGGATGGTGTAAGTTTTCAGCCCGTACTGAAATACTTCCTTAACCGTCAGTAACTTGAACTTTCCATAGGTCCGTTCGAATACATCGACAGACCTGTTTGCAACCAAAAGTCCAATTAACAATGCTAGGGCAAACATCACAAGGAGAATCGACGAAAATAAGTAACGATTACTCTTCCTAACGTACCTGTATTTGCGCATTGAATAACCTCCTCAGATCTCTTGATTTTTTGAATGGGTATGATATAATGTTTCACGCTGAACGGTGAAGCTCGCCGACGTGTGGGGCCGTAGCTCAGCTGGGAGAGCGCTACCTTCGCACGGTAGAGGCCGTGGGTTCAAATCCCATCGGCTCCACCAAAAGGCCTGTAGACGTTCCCGCTGGCGTCAATGTAGACAACCAGCGGGAATTTTTTTACCTCTACTCTGTAGATAGCCTCCGGTCCTAGGTCCTCGAATGTCAACACTTCCCAACTGACTACGCATGTCGACAAATACGCGGCACAACCACTTGGTGCAACAAAGTATGGAGCCTTGAATTTCCTGATCAACTCACGAGCGTGTTCGGAACGCGTACCTTTTCCCACAGTTGCAATTACACCGTTTTCCAAGAGCATCTGCAGGTACTTGTCCATTCGCTTTGAGGTTGTTGGTCCGATGATCATCCTTCCGTTGGCAAATGTTGGTCCAGCGTAGAAAACAATCTTTCCTCTTAAGTTCACTGGAAAGTCCTGTCCTTTCAATTTGAGTTCGAGTAACCGGTTTTGCGCTGCATCACGCATCACGATTAACTCCCCATCAAATTCTAAATAATCCCCCACCTTTAGCTTTGGTAAGTGAGCAAAATGTGGCGTAACATTCTCTGTGCATGTCATGTTCATCGAACTTTCACCCTTCCAATGCGATTTAGAAAGCAGTCAACACTTACTGCAACCGGCAACGCGGCAATGTGCGTTGGAAAGCCAAGACTCCTAACCTTCAAAACCGTATCACCGTATCCCAAAGCTTGGATACCGACCCTGGAGGAATTCAATTTTTCTCTTAGCTTTTCAGAGAATTCGTTGTATTCAACAATATTCGGTCGGAAAAACTTAAAATCACCATCAAAAAGTGCAAGTCTAGAGAGTAAGATTGCGAAATCCGATGTGCCACCTAAACCAACCCCGATGTGAACCGGTGGACAGGCGTTTGCGATATCCATTCCCAGTGAGCTTTGAACTGCGGCGATTATTTCGTCCACCTCTGCGTTAGGTTCAAGCATCAGCAATCTCGTGAGATTCTCGCTCCCGCCACCTTTGACCAAAACGTAAATCTCCAACATATCTGTCTCGACTTCAAACAGATGGACCACGGACGGAGTATTTGTTCCCGTGTTTACACGTTTGAGAATTGGCTCACAAACAATGCTCTTTCTAAAACCAAAGTTTGAGTACACATCCGCAACGCATTGGTTCAGTACTTTTTCTATCGGTTCCTCAAGCTGAATTCTAAAGCCTTTGAACACGAAAAACTCAACGATTCCCGTATCCTGACACAGCGGTAATTTTTCACCTTCGGCAACCGAGAAATTCTCGTTTAATTCCCTCCAAAACGGTCCTCGATAGCTCTGAAAGTACCATCGGATTTCTTCCCTGGCTTTTGTGTTTGCCCTGACCAGCTCATCCTGAACTGAGCGGTAAATTTCTTTGGAAGTCACAAAACTCACTAGATCAACCTCCAAAGCTTAGTCATTCCCGGTTTTCACAACTCGTGCTCAACACTTCTCAGAGCTTCGTTCACAATCACCGGTTCTTCCAGTGTCACGTTCCTGATCCATTTGTTTGATTTTATCCTGAAATAAGCAACGATCGATTTAACCAACTCATCAGACAACGTCAAAGCATAGACTAAGGGCATATCCAAATTCCAAACGAACGCCCCAATGTACGCAAGTGGAACACCTATCAGCCATAAAGTTGAAGATTCAAGAAGAAATGCGAATTTCGCATCTCCACCAGCTCGTAAAACACCAACGATTGCCGTACCGTTGAACGCCTTTATCGGAGCGCCGACGAACATTACCCACATGGCCAACGTAAGCATCCTCTTTGTTTCGTACTCGAGTTTAAAGCCCGGTAGCAAGAAGTAGTAAACGAGAATTATCAATCCCGCACTGAGTGTTCCAATCAAAACGTTCACTTTTAGCATCTTCTTTGCGAAGCTAAGTGCCTCGGAATAGTGCATCTCACCTATCATTTTACCAACGAGAACAGCCGAGGCTATCACGAGCCCAAATGTGAACGTCCAAACGTAGTTTTCGAAGGACGAAAGCACATTCCTTGCCGCGTAAACTTTTGTTCCCATCCTACCAAATACGATACCATACACTGTCATTCCAAGCGACCAGGCGATCTCGTTCAGCGTTGTTGGTGCGGCGTAGTTCAGGAACCTCTTCAAAAAACTCCGGGGAATCGCGAAGTTGAAAAGTGAAATTTTCAAGTCTGAAAGCGTGATTCGAAGTAACTGGTATGCAGGTATGAAGTATCGTCCAACAAGAGTTGCCCACGCAATTCCAACGTATCCCAGTTTTGGGAATCCAAAATGTCCGAACGTGAGCAAATAAGCTAAGCCGACTTGCAACATTGTTCCGAAGATGTACGATTCCATAGGAATTACCGCAAGCTCAATACTTCTCAGAAACGTTCGGAAAACGACCTCGAGGCTGATGGCAAAATAAGAGAGGGAAATTATTCTTAGGAACTCAGCACTGCTTGTAATGACCAATTGGTCCTTCGAAAAAATGCTCGCGAAAAAAGTTGGAAAGAAGAATGTGAGCACGAAAAACACGGTTGATATTAAAAGTGAGGAAACCAGCATCAACCCAGTAGTTTTTGATATCCCATCGTAATCCTTTTTTCCCCAGAACTGCGCTAAAAATATTCCTCCTCCCGAATTAAGACCAAAGAGAAAGAGTATAACCAAGAAAGAAGCTTGTCCAGCGATGCCGTTCACGGCAACCGGGACTTCTCCCAGCTTTGTTAACATTAACGTCATTAAAAATATACCGGTGTTACTGAGGATGTTTTCAACCGAAACCGGAATCGCAATTTTTAGAACATTTTTGAACATTTAGACCTATCCCCTCGTTCACCAAATTGTCTGGTGCAAAATTTACAAAGTTTATAACACAAACAATTTTAACACACGCTGCGCCTTTATTCAATTCTCGAGGTGGTATAATATTCTTGACAAGCAAATTTGATTAGCTAAAAGGATTTGCACGTTCACACAGCAACTCATTGCGAATTGCTGCCAAGCAAACCATGAGAAAAGGAGGAGCGTTATGCCCAAGCTTTCAGAGCTCAAGTGGGCACTTGTGACAGGGGCTTCCTCAGGTATAGGTAGGGAATTCGCGCTCGAACTTGCACGACGTAATCTAAACGTCGTGCTTGTTGGTAGGGACATCTTCGCACTGAGTAAATTGGCTGAAGAGATACATGGCCTTTCCTCCTCAAAGGTTATATTCATCCAGGCAGACCTTGTCAAAGATATTTCTTACGTACTTGAAAACACGAGTAGCCTCCGAATAGATTTGTTAATAAACAACGCAGGATTGGGTCTTTACGGAGAATTCCTGTCCCACCAGTGGGATGAGTACGCGAACATCATTGATTTGAACGTGAAGGTGTTAACACAGCTGACGCATCATTACCTCAAGGAAATGCTACATCGCGGCCGTGGAGGCATTATCAACGTTGCTTCGGTTGCAGGATTTTTCCCGATACCTAAGTTTGCAGTATACGCATCCACAAAAGCGTACGTTTACAACTTTTCACTCGCTCTCTGGGCTGAACTACGTGACAAAAATATCCACGTCTTGTGTGTGGCACCAGGTAAGACCCGCACAAAGTTCTTCGAGCGAGCGAAGATGAGGACAGATTACAAGATGATGGAACCCAGAGATGTGGTAATCGGTGCGCTTAAAACCTTTGAAGCCGGCAAGCCACTCTACATTCCGGGTGCGGGAAACAAGCTTACTTACGTCGTAATTCGAAGAATATTCAGAGATGACACTATCGCAAAAGTTTTGAGGAAGTTCTTCTGAACTTGGAGGAAACGGAATATGCAGCAGTTGGTTTTAACGAACAGGGATGTAAAAACTGTATACTTCTGCGCCAAGAAAGCTCGTTTTGAGCTTGAAAACCGAAGAAATTTTGTTCAGGACGATGGAGTTGAGGTATTCTCAACGGATGCCTTTGGATGCGTGCTTGTTGTGATACCCGACGAAATCGTTTCCAGGTCGCCGCATGTGGTGAGGATTAAAAAGACTGGGAAAAAGTTGAGTGATTACCACTACCTCGAAGCCGCATTTATCGGGTACGTAATCGAAAGTTCCGGCTATGATGTGGGGGCCGTAATTTTCGAAAGCGAGTATTACTCTACCGCTGTCAATTGGCGACCGTACGTGACCAGAATGCTTTCACTACTATCTTACTTTTGCACCGAGACGGAATACAAAATCTCAAAGACCCATTTGTGTCGCCTCTGCCCGTTTGTCGAGCAATGCTTTCACGAAGCAAAAAATCTCGAGAGCATCGACTTTCTACATGGTCTACGGGGAAAGACCGCTGAAAAGCTTAGGAAGTTGGGAATAGAATCGATAAAGGATTTACTGAACCATCGTGAAAAGTTAATGGAACACTTCGGTCCGGAGAAGACCAGGAAGCTCGTTGCGCATGCAAAGAGTGTCTTGGAGAACAAGCCGGTTCTCTTTTCGGCACCACCCGAACTGGAAGATGGCATTTTTCTGGACATAGAAAGCTACACACCTGCTGATTTTGATTACCTGTTCGGAGTTCTGGTGAACGGTACTTACGTGCCTTTCGTGGCGAGAGACCCAGCGGGTGAACAAAGAGCTTTTATTGAAGTGCTCGATTTCCTCAACAAAACACCCGGTCCCGTATACCATTTCCACCAATACGAGGTACAGCGATTTAGAAAACTCGCAAAACGATACGGTATAGCTATACCGAAGGACTTCTTCAAGCGCTTCATCGACGTGTACAAACTCTACGCAGACCACGTTGCTTTGCCCGTACCATCGTATTCACTTAAGGTTATTGCTCGATACTTCGGCTTCCAGTGGAGGAACAACATAAATGGTCGTACAGTTATAGATGAATACGCCCACTACTTGTCAACCAACGATGAAGGTACTCTAAGTGCTATTCTGGTGTACAACGAGGACGACGTGAGAGCAACAGAGTTGTTGGTTGCAAAATTAAAGGAAATGTCACTCTCAGAAGAGTTGGAAAGTTTTTGAGGAATTCTCTGATTTCGGACTTTTTTCTGGCCCCATGTCGAAGGTATGCCCCAACGCCAAAACCGTACCAAGCTCAGCTGGCAAACCTGCTCTAGCAATTTTTTCAACGGTTTTCTTGACATCGTACTCCACAAATACAAATTCGTACCAGTAAACAATATCATCCACATACAAAATGGCGTAAGTTGCTCCAGGTTTGCCGTCTTTCGTACGTCCCACACTACCGGGGTTGAGAACCAACTTCCCCAGAATATGTCTCGCCATTTTCATATGCGTATGTCCGTTCACAATTACGTCCTCCTCAACATTTTGAATCAAAATTCTTAGGCGTTCGGACGAAATCGTCGGCTTGACGTATTCAAGTAGATGGTTGACCGGGCTGCCGTGAACAAGTAGTACCCTTACACCCTCCACCTGGATGCTCAATTTCTTCGGAAGTGACCTGAGAAACTCCTTATTATCAGCACTGGTGTGCTCTATTGTCCAACGGATTGACTCGTCACCAACCTCCGTCTCACGCCCCGGGTTGTATGCACAACCACAACTGTCCTTTTCAAAACCAACGGCGTCGTCGTAATTACCGCAAACGGTGAGAATTTTCCTTTCGCGGATGCGTTCTACAACCTCATTTGGATTCGGTCCGTAACCTACGAGATCCCCTACGCAAAAAACTTCATCCACACCACGCTCATCGATATCTTTTAAGACCGCTTCGAGTGCCTCAAGATTCGAGTGTATGTCCGAAATGAAGGCAACGCTTCGCAAGGTAGTTCCTCCTCCTCCCGTGGACTTTCACATAAGACTACTAAAACTATACTATAATTTATAGTTGATGTGTTAAGTCAGTGTTAAGCTTCAGAATTTCGTTGAAAAGCTCAAATAACAGTTAGTAGTTATGAACGGGATTGTCCAGCTTTGGGAACCAGAAGAGGCGACGAAAAAGTTGTAGATGTTGTAAACCCAATCGGTGAAGGTGTAACCTTGCATAAATCGGACCGGGCTTTCGTTACCAACCAAGATCAGCCTGTATCCTAGCTCAAGGCCGCAATAATTGTCGTAATACCACGTAATTCCTCCTCGCAGCGCAGCGTATATGGATTTTTCGCGTGCTTGCCGAATCGTTTCGTTCCAGTCATCATCCTGCACATTGTTGTTAAGGACACTCAAAAGTGCTCCCCCTTCGACGTTTCCGAAAAATTCAAACTTATTCAAAAGTGGAATACCAATCCCTACAAATCCACGCGCGAAAAACGGAACTGCGTAACCTGAATTATTCTGGATACTTGCGTACACTCCGATGCTAAGTAGTTCAAAATGAGTTCTCATAACCATCCAACCAAAGGGGACATTCGTATGCCAATATCCTCGTCCTAACAAAACGAGAATTCGCTCGTCACTCGGTAAGCCACCCTACACCCTCGGAACAAAAGATGTACCATACACGTAGCCTTCGGTGTTAAGAACGGAAAGGTTCGTTGGAAATACTCGACGCCTCAAATTAAAAGCCCCGGTAGATCCAGTATTGGCTGAGTCGACACTTCAAAAAAACCAGCAGAATATCCCAACACTGTGAATTCAACGAAAAAACCACGCTGGTGCGGAGGAACGATACTTGGAACGAACGATACGGTACCAAATCTCGCAGTTGCAACGACGGTAAGGCTCGTCAAGCAAAGGAGAATTACAAGAATCCGAATATACAAAATCATCCGCCTCCCTTTGAGGCTAACATTGACGAGCGGTGTCAATACGATTCGCCATACCTTCCCGTGTTTCTAATGTTTCCTCGGAACTTCGGCCAGTTTAACGTAGCTAAACCAAAAGAATCCGTATAGATTGCGTAGAGCCATCCATCAAGACCACCAACATACATCGTTCCATCCGCTGCAAGCGTTGCACTTGATCTTATTCCGCCGGTTACGTAGAAAGTTGAGCGCCACTTCAGCGAACCATCTGGTCTCAAGGCGTATATGTAACCATCACCGCTACCAAAGTATACCGTCCCATCATTTCCCAACGTCGGTGTCGAAAGAATCGGTCCACCTGTCTTGTAACTCCACTTGACCGTTCCGTAGCTTGTGATAGCCCACAAATAACCATCCATATCACCCACGTAGATAGTACCATCTGCACCTACAACTGGACTTGAATAAGGACTTTGAGTGATGAATGAACTTTTAAACCGTATCGGCATTTTCCAGCGTAGAGTTCCCCAAGAGTAAATCGCGTACAAGTAGTTATTCCTACTTCCAACGTATATTGTGCCATCCGAAGCAATAGCCGGACTTGCGTAAATTCCTCCACCGGTTATGAATCGCCACCTCTCGGTGCCATCGGATCCAACCGCGTACAAGCTGCCGTCCTCGCTTCCAACGTATATCGTACCGTCCAAACCTATCGCCGGGCTTGAGTAAATTGCACCGTCCGTTTTAAACCCCCACTTAATCGTTCCGTCCGGCCTTATGGCGTAAAGGTAACCGTCCGCGCTACCCACGTAAACGTTTCCCGAAAAATCCACTGCAGGACTTGACTCAATCGGGCCATCAGTCTTAAAACGCCACTTTAGATTACCATCATCGTCAACTGCATAGAGGATTCCGTCAGTACTTCCAAAATAAACGGTCTCGCCTGTCCAATCGCTTCGCACTGCAGGGCTCGACAAAATCTGGCCATCAACAGTGTACCACCACTTCAGTGTTCCGTTCGGTCTTATGGCATACAGAGTATCAAGTCCGCCTACGTAGATTGTTCCATCGCTCCCTATTGCCGGGCTCGAAATTATGCGTGATGATGGATAACCGGAAGTTCGGTATTTCCACTTAATTTCACCGAGTGGCACTTCCGTTGTAAAACTCCAGATTGGTCCTTCCACTCTGGCACCTTTGCTGTCTTTCACAACCAACTTCCAGTAATATTTTGTCCCATACTTCAGCGTACCAGGTCGGTACTCTTTTACGGTAAGTCCTGATGCAATCAACGGTGGAGGACTAAACTCACCGAACTGAAGATCAAAAGTCAGCGCATCTCCATCGGGGTCAAACGCATCCCATCTGAGAACGGGGTTGACAGGTACGTTGGTAGCACCGTTACTTGGCGTTGGACTTCCACTGAGCCTTGGGAGATAATTAGGCGCGGTTGTAAACTCCCACACATCACCCTCAGCGTATTCGTTTTTGCTGTCCCACACAACAACACGCCAGTAGTATTTCTTATTCTTCAACAGAAACTCGTATTTTCCCCCAAGTTCAACATACGAGCTTGAAATTTTCGAGGCAATTAGTTCCAAGTTGCTTGGAGATTCTCCAAAATACACATCGTACCGCAGCGTGTCGAAGAAATTAGGATCCCTCGCACTCCAGCTAAGTTTTAGTTTATAACCATCCATGTTTGTTGCACCGTTTTCAGGAAAAGGATTGTACGGCTTTTCAGGTGGCAAATTCACACTTGGCCCACAACTGACGGTCGTTATGAGCACAACACCGAGCAAAATAAACGCCTCAACCCCACACTTAAGATGAAATACCACATGTTTCGTACAAACCACCTCCAACTGAACAGTTTTTCTCCAGCCATAACTTTTGACCGCGCACACCTTCAGTTCGTTCGGATTATCTTTTCGATTTGTAGATATATTGAATCGGCAACGTTTTTTTATGCTATAATATGTATACATATGTATACATATCTCAAAAATTACATCGCACTCTCCAAGAGAGGGGGAAAGGTATGCTCAAAGGGCCGATTCTTCAGTCATGCCAAGGAGTTGGTGACTGGCAGAAAAAAGTTCTCAGCTACGCGCACCTTGTTGAAAGGTGGACAAAGTACTTTTGGGGAATTAACCGTTATTATCTTTATTCCTTCGAAGACCTCGAGCAGACTATTTGGTATATCCTTATGTGTGGTTTGAGAGAGTTCGATGGACGTGGAGATGAGGAAAAGTTCCTACACCAGTACATTAGAAACAAATGTGTTTCGATATTTGTTTACAATCGAAAGCCTCCAAAGTGTACCGATGCCCCGTTTACTCCCTTGAGAATGGACTACGTATCTCCCGATGATTCACACGAAATACACGAACTATTTTACTCCGAGTGGGAAGACTGAAAACGGCAAAAATAAAAACGTGGCAGCGTTCCTGCCACGTTTTTTCTCTTAGTTACCACTCGTACGAAAGTGCCAAACCCAAATAGTGGTTTTTAAAATCCACCGTTCTGTAAAGTAGGTAAACATTCTTCCACCGGAACTTCCCAGTTACAAGATGATATTGCCCTTCCCCGGTCTTTTCCGGGGTACTAGCTCCAGGCTCGGAAACGTTTCCCTGCCAACCATCCCAGAACCACTTCCACCTGATTTTTCCGTTGTCGTTTACTAGTCCTTTAACTAGGTAGTTATACTCGATGGAATAGTTTGCATTCCCTAAGGAGCCTTCAAATCCGAAGGAAATCATCCTAGCATCCGGCCCGTAGACAAAACCGAGTGGATAGTCGACCAAAAACCGGGCGGGTGGGAAATTTTGAATGTAAAATTTTCGTACGTTGATTCTAAGATAAGGCAGATAGTTCGTGACGTACATCCATTCAGAAGTACGTGCGTATTCGAACCATATTTCTTGATTTTCGAACTTTAAATTAACACCAACATTGTACGCAAAAGCTCCAGGTTTGTAATTCGAACCAACTTCCGTGAGACTGATCAAATCGTCGAAAACTAACTCACCGTAAAACTTTACCCTGTCTTTGTAAGTTAAAGAAAAATCCGCTCCACCCGAGATATTACTGTAGCCCTCGCCGTAAGTGTTATGGTAAAAGATCGCGGGGCTTAGGTCAATCAGGTCTGGGAACTTACCACCAACAACGCTGATTTCTCCAATTCCTAGGCGAAAAGTGAAGTCTCCCCCGAATTTTTTGTAAAAATCCAGTCGGTGCGCGAAAATGTACTTCGATGGTTCATAGAAGTACAGACCCTTGGTGTGCTGATCAGAGTATTCCTTTTGAATTTTATATTCTTCGGGAGTCAGAAGCGGATACGATGGTATAGCGTGGAAGGTAAAGAGAACATTTTCGAATTTTATCGAAAACGTGAGATTATCGAACGATGTAACTGGCGAAACTTGAACAGGATACCTTGCATCTCCCCAAGATAGCTTAAACCTGCCAACGGAGACAAAGAATATATCTTTTGCGTAATAAAGATAAGCTTCATGGGGGAAATTCAGATCAATCGAGAAATCGAATGGCACGTTGTGCATAGTTTCCAGGGTCTTTAAACGGTTCTGAAACTCCTTTTGGATGGGAATGCTGATGAACAAACAAAAACCGTTTGAGACTAAAGAAAATTCTAGTTTTAAGAACTCGGGTAGTTCCTCCTGCAAGTAAAATACATTCTCAGCGGGGTTAGTCGGTGTTCCCCACGAGTATGGGTACTTCGTTACCACCTGGAAAGGCCAGTTTGAGAGACTTAAGGACGGGGTAAATGTAATACGAAAAGTGTTTACCGCAACTTTTCCGGTGTTGTTCCATTTTTCCGGTAGTGGCTTAATACCAAAGGTACCCTCGTACGACAATGTTGAAAAGGCAGAAGAGCTGAAAAACACAATAAAAAGTGCTGTAATCAAAAATTTTTTCACTAACATCCCCCCTTTTTATGTTCGTATGGGAAGTTTTGGATAGGAACGGCTCGAAACTTGTTTTTTTGTTTTTTTAAAAGCGGATGGCAATCCCTCCGCAATTTTCTGACGTGATTTTCTACATGAGGTTGTCACTGCCGCTTGTAAAGTTCAAAATAATCATTCCCCGGTCTCATCGGGTTCTCGTACCAACCCTTCACCCACGTTCTCTGGACACGCACACCGACGGGCTGATAAACTGGGACGCTTAGATAATTATCGATTGCGAACTTTTGAATCTGGATATAAAGCCTTTTTCGTTCATCCGGATCTGGCGAATTTCTCGCGGCTTCTATGAGTTCATCAAGACTCTTCCCACCAAGTTCTTTCCTCGGTGTACTGACAAACTTCCTGAAATTCTCACCCTGTCTTGGAACGTACTGCCGGCTGAGTGGTAAAATGTGAAGATGAAATTATCCGGATCCGGGAGATCTGCAAGCCAGTTGAATATCGGCATCGGGAGTTCCGATCGCATCATCGCATCGAGGTAACTTGGCCAGTTCAGTGCAACAACATCTACCTTGATTTTACCAGGTGCTATCATTTCCATGTAAGTCTTTATCATTTCCGCTATTCGCTGCCTCATAAGGTTACCGGTGTTGTAGGCAATTGAAAATTTCAGGCCTATCTTTAAGGCCTTCCCATCCCACGCTTTTTCCAAGGCCTTTCGAGCTTCAGCGATAGTGTTGGGTCAAACCCTAGCAGCGAGTTTGGTAATGCAGCTGGTATCCCAATACCGTATCCCTTAAGAACGTCGCGGATTACAGCGTCGTAGTTGATAATGCACGCAACAGCCTTTCGAGCGTTGATATCGCTGAAGAAATCTGAGGGCATCCCATTTCCATCCCACTTGCCACTACCAATGTACTTAATGTTGGTCGATACCGACCAGGAGAAACCCACAGCCACAACCGACAGGGTTGGGCTGTTTTCGATGATTTGGATGTCCTTGTTACCTCTCAACTGATCTAAGTATTCCAAAACGACCGAAATATCGTCGGCATCACCCTTCTCAAGCATTAATTTGCGGGTCGTCCACTTGCTGACGGTCATGATAACAATTTTCTTCAGTTTTGGTTCACCACGCCAGTAATTTTTGTTGGCTTCAAGTATCACTTTTCTGTTCGTTCTATCCCATTCAACAAGTCTAAAAGGACCGGTACCGATCGCTGTTGCGTAGAGCGGAGACTTTTCTTTCGGGACGTTTCTGTACCTCCACCACGTGTCAGGCTTACCATCCCAGAGTCACATCTTTATCGACGTTTCTTTATCGAGAATCGCGGACCAACCCACTGTGTGGGCCATAATTGTGAGAAACGTACCATAAAGTCTTACAAGTTTAAACACCACGTTGTCACCTTCAACTTGTATGGCTGGGTCATTGACCTTTGTATACAGTTCAACGAGTTTATCCCTAAACTGTGGGAGCGGTTCCCCATCTTTGAACACTTCCGAGATAGGTTTTGCCACGTAGTTCTGAAACATTTCATTGAGCGAGTTCACTCCAAAGATGGCGTTCCAAAGCATTCACATCGGCCCACCTGCAGGGTCGTAAAGCAAACGCCTTTCCAAAGAATACTCAACATCTTCGGGTGTCAACGGATTACCGTTGTGGAACTTCACACCTTTTCGGATGGGAAACACGTAAGTCTTACCACCGTCGCGAATGAGTCCGTTCTTTACACGGCACTTCCACTGCAAGGCGGGGCTCAAATTCAGTGAGGCTGTTTCACTTGTAGGCAATAAGTCCTTCGTACACGTTGTAGATAATCTCTCCACTTGCCGTATCGTACCCTGGTGGATATCCAACGTATCCGGTTCCCCAACACGAAAAGAAACGTGGGTTGTGGGATCAAACGCAAAGACTGTGAATGCAGCGACCGCTAGAGCGATGAACAAGACCTTCCGTAACATCGCAATCCTCCTTTCAGGTGTTACAACAATTATACCACTTATTATAAAAAATCATCCCACAATTCCCACCAAGCATGCAAACCTCTTTTTCGTTCCTTCCTTTCTGTATGAATAGAGAAGTTCCGTGTGTTTGAATGTGTCAATACCCGAAATCTCCACGCGAGTAACCCCAACACTCTGCAAACTTATCTCTGCGGCTTTCCATAAATCTACGTGAATCCTTCCTTCCACTTCCCTCAGTACACCTCGTCCAAACCTTAGGAAGAACTCTTCAGCAACCTCAGGACCAACTTCGAAACTTTCCGGTCCTATAGACGGCCCAATCGTTACAAATAAATCCATAGGGCTACTACCGAATTCCTCGTTCATCTTAAGTACAAGCTCCTTAGCAATTTCCAAGAGTGTCCCGCGCCAGCCGGAATGTGCAACGCCGACAACATTTTTGACGGGATCATACGCGACAATCGGCATGCAGTCCGCGTACGTAGTTACAAGCAACAATCCTTTTTCGTTTGTTATCAACCCGTCAACTTCCCGAAGCTTCCTTTCCCAGTACGGAGTGCCGATATCCTTGCTTGTAACAACGGCCACGTTCTTGCCATGAGCCTGGTGGGAGAAAACGCACCGATTCGGATTAAATCCGAACGCCTTTGCGAAGATTTCGAAATGTGACTGAAACTCAGGACAGTTTAACGAGAGATTCAATTCCCCAATCTGAACTCTCAATTCTGGAGAATTCACCATCCGTGTCGAAAATACGTGAAAGAGTTCTGGAAATCGAGAGAGTAGTGTGGAGCGAAGTCCCACCAGCCCTTCACGCTCAAATATTTTGTAATTTCCCAGCATCTTTTCAGCCATCGCACCACACCTCGCACGTTATCAAATACGAATCTAACAATATTATAGCACTTCGTTCACGTTAATTCGGTATTGAAAAAATTCCTGAGTTTGGTAGAATCTTTGTGGAACTACTAACCCATTTGGGGGTATCGAGATTGAACTCAAGGATTGGTAGGTTACTCTTTAGGTATAAGTATACACTTCTTTCGCTCCTTCTCTTGACACTTAGCATACTTACGATTGTAAAACTCGTAAAGATAGAAACCCGTATTGAAACTTTTCTTCCTGGTTACAAACCTGGCCGTCCGATAGAAGAAATCGATAACCCGGCGGTCCAGAACTTTATAAGGATGGTCAAAAAATTCAACGACAAGGGAAGTCTTACGTTGATACTTGAGCTCCCGGGGACATTGGATGAAAAGCCTTCCTTAGAGGAACTCCGTAGAGTTCACGAAAAGCTCAATAACCTACCCGAGGTTGCTGCTGTCATCTCGGTTTTAAACTACCCTGGTGCTCAGCAACACATAACAGACCAAGGAATTGATTACCAAAACCTTCCCGAGTATCTATACACTTTCATTTCGAAAGACGGAAGGTATGCACTTTTCGTGGTACTTTTAAAAGTCAAGGGTACTGAAGTCGAAGAGGACGTTGTACGTCGAATAACGGATGCTTTAAAAGGGGAGAAGCTTGTTGCCATTTCGGAAGCTCACGTGAACAACAAGCTCTTTGACGAGCTACGGCGTGCAATGTACTTCTATCCAGCCACAATGTTTATCGTAGTTATGCTTATTTTTTATTACCAAACCCGTTCATTCAAGGCAACAATACTGAGTTTAATCATTCCCCTTCTTGCATCAACTTACACGTATGCGATATATTTTCTGACTGGGAATGTTCTTAACATACTAACTTCAATGATAGCTTCTTTCTTGCTCGTTATCGGTTCTGCCTATCCACTGCATTATTACAACGCAACCTTTAGGTCTCAAACGGTAAGAAAGCACATCGGCGCCCCGATATTCTTTTCGATGCTCACCACGGCTATAGGTTTTCTCTCCTTTGTTTTCGTAAAAATCCCAGCGTTCAAAGAGTTTGGGTTGTACGTTTCCTTAGCCTTGCTTTTGATATACTTGCTCACCATCACCGTTGGTGACGAACTCCTGAGACTTGCAAGAAGACGTGCAACGAACGATCCAAGGAGTCTTGGGGTAAAATTCTTTGGCAAAAAAACTTCGTTGATTACGTTGATTGTCACCTTAGGCCTCATTACGATTTCACCATTTAGCATATCGAAAATAAAGATAGGATTGACTAACACCGACTACTTCTCTAAAGATTCGGAAATCGTTAGAGCCTACAAGTTGCTCGAAGAAAAATTCAACATGAGAGATAGTCTTTACGTTGTGTTGGAAAAAAAGCAAGGCTACTTCCTTCCGATGGATAACAAGAATATACAGAACATAATAGAAGAGCTATCAAAAAGTCCGTATGTTTCCGGTGTTGATTTTCCAACGAACATTCCCGTAACTCTACTTGTGCTATCTTTGCGAAACCAACCCTTGTTACGTCATTACGTTGCCGATGGAAAAACCTTAAGACTCACTGTGAAAATCACTAAGGACGGAAGCGAACACATAGAGGAGCTGGTAAAATACATTGATGACGTCCTGCGAGGACAAAGCTACGAATTTTACATTGCTGGTGCCCCGCTCATTTGGAAAGAAGTTAACGACAGTATCCTGTCAAGCCAAATCCAGAGTCTGACCCTAACGCTCATATTCGTTTTCCTCACGGTTTTCTTTGCGTTTGGAAATTTGAGAGAAGCAATCATTCTCATCATGCCAGTTAGCTTCGCAACCGTATTGAACTTCTTTTACATGAGTCTTTTTAACATGAAACTAGAAATTTCAACTGCGATCACATCGAGTATTATTATAGGACTTGCCATAGATTACTCCATACACATTGGATATGACTATAAAAAAACCAGAAATCCCGAGCAAAGTGTTCAAAATGTTGGCCCTGCGATACTTGGTAACGCACTTGGCATTGTTGGAGGGTTCCTTACACTTCTCATTGGTGGTGAACTTGCGCTTTTCAAACGTGTAGGGCTTTTGGTTGCACTCGGCATATCGACTGCTACACTGCTCACGCTTGTTGTAATGCCTTATCTGCTTAGCATGGTGAAGTTGAACCAGAATGCCTTTAAAGAATCGAAAGAATCGAAAGAACCGAAAAAATGTTCTGAGGGTGGTGACGTATGAGGAATGTTAGAATAGCCTTGGCACAGATAAATACTACCGTTGGTGACATAGTAGGCAACGAATGTAAGATAATTGAGTACATTGAACGAGCACGAGAATTAGGTGCTGACATCGTTGCATTTCCTGAACTTGCCATCACCGGTTATCCTCCGGAGGATTTACTGCTGAAAAGTTACTTTGTTCGCCAGAATCTCGAATCACTGGACCGAATAAAAAACCATGTGGGTAAAGACATCGTAGCTGTCGTGGGTTATGTGGACTTTCAAGATGACCTTTACAACGCAGCTGCGGTTATACACAACGGGCGAATTGTAGCAACGTACCGCAAGAACTACCTACCGAACTACGGTGTCTTTGACGAAAAGAGATATTTCCAAATCGGGCAAGAATACCTCGTGCTTCGAATAGCAAACGTGAACGTTGGCATCACGATTTGCGAGGATATTTGGTATCCCGGAGGTCCAGCCAGATTTGAGAATCTCATTGGTGATGCACATGTGATAATAAACATTTCAGCTTCCCCCTACTACATGGGCAAACCTGCCTGGAGAGAAAAGATGCTCGCAGTGAGAGCTAATGATAATCAGTGCTCGGTTGCTTACGTTAACACCGTCGGCGGGCAGGATGAACTTGTTTTCGATGGTGGTAGTCTTGTTATAGATGAAAGAGGTGAAATCTTGGCACGTGGAAAGCAATTTGAAGAGGACTTGATAATCGTAGATGTGGACGTAGAAAAAATCGCACGTGCAAGATTGCATGACAACAGAAGAAGACAGGATAAACTGAACGTTCCCGACACAGAGTTGTCTAAAGTCCGAATCGTGAAAATTGAAGACATTCCAAATAAACCGCATCACGAATCACACACGCCGATTAAATCGTTTAGAGTTGAACCACTACTTCCAGAAGTTGCGGAGGTCTACTGGGCACTCGTTCTAGCCACGCGTGATTACATTCGAAAGAACGGTATGAGTAAGGCTGTCGTCGGTTTAAGTGGTGGAATGGATAGCTCCCTCGTCACCTGCATTGCGGTGGATGCCCTTGGACCTGAAAAAGTCATTGGAGTTTCAATGCCCGGTCCGTTCTCTTCAGAGCACAGCAAAGAGGACGCAAAAATCCTCGCACAAAACCTTGGAATAAAATTACTCACTATTCCTATAACTGATGCATACAACACTTACTTACACCTCTTAAAACCCGTTTTCGGCGATTTACCGTTCGATATTACCGAAGAAAACCTTCAAGCGCGCATACGCGGTACGATACTCATGGCACTATCGAACAAATTCGGTTGGCTTGTACTCACAACGGGGAACAAGAGCGAAGTAGCAACAGGTTACTCAACACTTTATGGAGACACCGCAGGTGGCTATGCGGTTATTAAGGACGTTTATAAGACGTTTGTATACAAACTTGGTCGCTACGTGAACGAGAAAGCGGGTCGAGAAATCATTCCTGAGCGGGTATTTACAAAACCGCCCAGTGCCGAGCTGAAGGAAAATCAAACAGACCAAGATAAACTCCCACCTTACGAAATACTTGATGAAATTCTCAAACTCTACGTTGAGGAGGAGATGAGTGTTGACGAGATTGTAACACACGGATTTGATGAAGAAACCGTGAAAAAAGTTGCCCGAATGGTGCATGCAAGTGAATACAAACGACGTCAAATGCCACCCGGCCCGAAAGTCTCGGTGCGTGCCTTTGGAAAAGACCGCCGTGTGCCGATGACAAATAAATTCGATGGATGAATCGGGAGGTATGAATTTTCGATGTCTGACATGACGTTCAGCTCAAAGGGTGTGGAGATTCCGGAAATATGCACCAAATGCGGTGGAAAGTGTTGTAAAAATTACCCAGGAGGTGCAACACCAGAGGACTTTGAGGCACCGGATGAAAAGTTGATGTACGACAAAATCCTTATGGCACTCAAATCTGGACGTTGGACAATCGATTGGGAGGGAACTGGCGATGATAAAATATATTTTATCAGACCGGCCATTAAAGGAAACGAAGGTAGCATTTTCGATCATGCATACGAAGGAGAATGTACTTTTTTAACATCTTCAGGTTGTGAACTCAACCTTGGCGAAAGACCCGAAGCTTGCAGAATGCTCATTCCAAAGATAACCGAACGTTGTGATAACCAAGGCTACACGCGCAAACGCATTGCATTCCGGTGGAAGCAATACCAAGAATTAATTCTAAACTGTGCTGTAGAAGCCGAAGGACTGGAGTATCTTGTGTGAGATGGTGTTGTCTTTGGTAAAATATCGGTGTGACACCTAACAGAAACTAGCTAAAACTTTACGATAGGGAGGAAAAAAGCGTGGAAAGAGTCTTAAAAAGTTTTGTCGTCGCTGTTTTACTTATTCTGTTTACCGAGTTAATTTTTGCTTACGTAATCAGGGTGGGCGATGTTATTGGAATCGATGTTTTTAATCAACCTGCGTTCTCGCGCAACGTTACTGTAGCGTTGGATGGGACAATTTCCTATCCGTACGTTGGTACGATTAAAGCAGCTGGTATGACTGTTGAGCAGCTGAGAAATTTTATTGAGCAAGGCATTCGAAAAGTTCTCAGGGACCCGGTTGTAACCGTTTACGTTGTCCAGTACGCGCCAGCGTACGTGTACATTCAAGGTGCGATTAACACCACCATAAACATATCAACAATTCCTAACCTTACCCTTACAAAGTTGTTCTCGCACTTAGGGCTAAACAAAAATGCGGAAGTTGATTTCAGTGAAGTACGCCTCATTCGCTCTGGACAATCTCGTTCTTTCAACCTGGTTGACTACATTTATGGAGGTGTCCTGAGGGAAGACCCGCAGATCCAAGAGGGAGATATCATCTATCTACCACCTCTCATCGCTTCAAAGTTAATTACGGTCAACGGTGCTTATACGCTCTCTACCCAGTATGAACCAGGGATGACCTTAAGAACGCTGTTGTTAAA
>Ga0105160_1000064_pt1 | contig 55779 bp, 71 predicted proteins | sample GXS110809BmetaG_FD_89591 | JGI IMG/M metagenome (GOLD analysis project Ga0105160, IMG submission 89591) | Hot spring microbial communities from Gongxiaoshe hot spring, China to study Microbial Dark Matter (Phase II) - GXS 110809B | ecosystem: Environmental > Aquatic > Thermal springs > Hot...
GCCCTTCCAGTCACTGTATGTATCTTGAATCCATCATAGTTCCTATAATCAATAACATATGCATCGTAATTGCTTGCAGATGAGATTCCAAACAATCCCCCTCTTCCTATTTGATTCTGATCAGGGTGTGCATAATCATCCCATAGTTTTGTTAGTACGTTTAGAGTATCTGAAGAACCTGGTGCATCTCTATCTCCTAGTTCTGTATCCAGTGTTTCACCTATTAGAGGATTCATTGTTACTACTTGGTTGCTTCTCAGTCCAGGCATTATTATAGTTAGATCAACACTCTTGTTCACTACTTCACATCTTGCATCGCCAGTTGAATTAGAAACAGTACATACTGCTTGTCCTTCTAGCTCAGCAGAAACCTGTCTCTGAGAGAATGCCCTGCTAGCCAGGTAGGATGCAATCTTAGCTGCTGCTACTCCATCACTAGGTTGGGCTTTGGATCCTACTACTACTTTTGCTACTACCTGTCCATTGTTTGAGACTAGCTCTGTGTTTTCAAAAGAAACTGCTCCAAAAGCAGAGCTAGCCACTAGAGCTGCTCCTAAGACAGCTCCGATTTTTCTTACGGACATTTTTTTCATTTTTCTATCACCGTTGATTATAAAGTAAATCAAAAGCTTTTTAAAGGTTTGTTTTTTGATAGTTTTTATGCAAAACAACTACCCGAACATTACACTAAAATGCAAACACAGATTCACTTTAAAGTAAAAAATACAGTATATAAATCCTTATCTTCCTATATAGAAAAACATGTCTGGTAAATTCTTCCTGGATGATAGATTAAAAAAATTCAGAAGGAGAACTGCGGTGATATTACCAAAGGATATTGGGATAATAATAGGGATATCCGCCTTATCAAAGAACGATGAGGTTGTAGAAATAGGAGGTGGTAGTGGATATGGGACTTTCTACTTGGCCAGAATTGCTAGAAGAGTGTATGTGTATGAACGTAGGATTGATGTGTTTGAAGATCTAAAATACAATCTTAGAGATTTTGATAATGTTGAAATATATAATATCGATGGTAAAGAGGCGAATCATTATGCATATCTATATGTAATTGATTCTCCAGAGGCGATGGAAATACTGGATCGAGTACATATTTACATCCAGAAATGGGTATTTGTATATGTTCCCAACATAACACAAGCCAAAGAGATCTATATGAAGATAAAATCTTTGGGATTCAGAGCATATCTAGTTAGAAACTTTCTGGAAGAGTGGGAGGTTGATGAAAAAATACTAAAACCCAAACACAAGCAACTTTATCATACAGGATTCTTGGTGATAGGAGAGAAGTAGATTCATTTTTTACGAATTGGGAAGGTATTTATAATAGTGGATATTGAAACTACTTTTTCATCAGTATATGTTAGTTTAGATACTTTCTCTATAAACTCTTCTCTATACTCTTTTGCCATCTCCCTACTTGAGATTAGAGATAGACCATTGTATAATGGCGTATTCAACACGTCTCTAACTATATCGTCTTGGTATAATAAGATATATTGTAATGCGGGAATCACATTTGCTGTTTTATAAATGTAATAAGTATCATTAATAATATCTATGAGATTTAATACTCTTTCGTTATCACTTGGTTTAAGTGACAATAGAGAATTTAATGGGAATACATGTTCTGAGTTGGCAAGAAGCTCCACTATAACCTCTTTCCTTGCATTCAAATCTTTTAGGCTCTGTATTTTTGCCTTAGCAAGTAGTACACTTTGCTCTTTTTCTATCTGATCAGGATAGGTTGTGAACAGATCTTTAACAGCCTTCTTTATATCTTCCTTGTTATTTGCATTAATAATATTGTTTAGTTTCTCCTTTAGGCTCATGTTTACCTATAATTTAAGGAAGTTTTTATATATTTGATTGTCTGCTTTAATCCTGTTCTTATATCAACAAAATCCACCCAACCCAATTCTCTCAACTTGGATTGGAATACAGATATTAATTTACTATTATCTAAGGTATTGACTCTCATCTCTCCCTGTCTGAAAGGTTTTATTATCGGTTCTCTAGTATAATCTAATTCTTCGGCAATCATTCTGAACAGATCTAGGATTCTAACCGCTCTTCCTGTACCCAAATTGTATATCCCACTAAACCACCTAGCTGCATAGGTTATTATTGCTACATCCTGTACATACACAAAATCTCTAGCCGGATCTCCATATATCTCTACACTATCACCTCTGAGCATTCTTGTAATAAATTTACCCACTACTCCCCCCTCTGGATCGGCCCCTGGTCCATACACATTTGAATATCTTAGTATCACATAATCAATCCCATACAGTTCATGATACAATTCTATCATATGTTCGTTATGGAGCTTGGACATACCATATATGCTAGCAGGTCTTTTTGGAGAGTCTTCCGTGATTTTACCATTAAATTCCAAATTACCATAAACTGCGGATGAGCTAGAGAATACAACTTTCACATCATATTTTCTAGCAAATTCTAACACATTCATAGTTGAGAGGACATTGTTATTATAGCTGAATTTTGGATTCTTAATACTATTAGTCACAGATATATCTGCTGCTAAATGGTATATCACCTCAACATCTCTTAATTCTACCATTCCTTGTGTAAGATCGAGATTTATAAAGTCTATATGAGATGCTCTAGGTGAAGGATGCATAAGATTATCTATCACAATCACATTATCTGCTCTTGAAACGGCATAATCGTATAAGTAACTACCTATAAAACCCTTGCCTCCAGTTATTACTATCATGATTTAAAAGCTTCACAAAGTTATAAAAATGGTATGGATATCCAGAAAGTTGATGAATATAAATTCAAAATACCTAGACAAGGTCATATGAGAACTGATGCATATGTGTTTGCATCAGATAGATTATTAACCAAGATGAGAGAGGATAGAACATTAGAACAGTTAATGAATGTGGCGTCTTTACCTAGTATTATAGATTACCCATCTGTAATGCCTGATGCTCATGAAGGATATGGATTTCCTATTGGAGGAGTAGCTGCATTTACAGAAATAGTGTCTCCTGGGGGAGTGGGATTTGATATAAACTGTGGTGTTAGACTATTAGACACAGGATTGGATAGGGAATCTGTAATGCCTAAGATCAGAGAATTGGTAGAGAAGTTATATAAGAACATCCCAGCAGGACTAGGCGAGGACAGTAGTATCAGATTGAAAGAGGATGAGTTGGATAATGTTCTAGAATTGGGTGTTAAATGGGCTGTAGAGAATGGGTATGCCTATTCTAAAGATCCGTCCAGAATAGAGGAAGGAGGTGGTATTGGTGGTGCTATCCCTGAGTATGTATCCAGAACTGCAAAGGGTCGAGGTAGAACCCAATTGGGAAGTCTAGGATCGGGAAATCATTTTCTGGAAGTACAATATGTTGATAGAGTTCTTGATCAGAAGCTAGCAGATAGATTTGGATTGTACAAGGGAAAAACCCTAGTCATGATACATACTGGATCCCGGGGATTGGGTCATCAGATTGCATCTGATTATATCGCTGAGATCATCCGTAATAATCGATCATTACCAGAAAGAGACCTGGCATATGCTAGAGTTGATAGTGACATAGGACAGAGATACTTAGGAGCCATGAGAGCTGCTGTAAATTTTGCATTTACAAACAGGCAGATATTAACACACTTCGTTAGAGAAGTTTTGTATGAAGTATTCAGAACCGATAACATAGAATTGATATATGATGTAGCTCATAATATTGCTAAGATAGAAAAACATAAGGTAGATGGGGAATGGAGAGAGGTAATAGTTCATAGGAAAGGGGCTACTAGAGCATTCCCTCCTGGACATCCGGATATCCCAGAAGCATACAGAGATATAGGACAGCCAGTATTGATCCCTGGATCCATGGGAACAGCATCATATCTGTTAGTAGGTTCGGAAGGAGCCATGGAACAGAGTTTTGGATCTACTTGCCATGGGGCTGGAAGAACCATGAGCAGGAGCAAAGCTAAGCAGAACTATAGGGCAGATAGTGTTGTGAAAAATCTTTTGAAAGAGGGGATAATAATAAAAGCTAGAACCAATGAAGGTATTGTAGAGGAAGTTCCAGATGCATACAAGGATGTAGATGCTGTAGTCGAGACTGTAGTAAAAAATAATCTATCTAGGCCTGTGGTCAGACTAAAACCAATAATAGTGATCAAAGGTTAAGTTCCAAATAGTCTGTACCTATATAACTCTGCAGTTTCTTAGGTATTCTAACACCTCTATCCTCCCAGTGGTTTTCCACAAGAGCTATCAGAGCTCTACCAACAGCAACTCCAGATCCATTGAGAGTGTGAGGATATTCAATTCTATTATCCCTTCTGAATCTTAGCGGAATCCTTCTAGATTGGAAATCTGTACAGTTACTAACTGAACTTATCTCTCTATATCTCTCCTGACTAGGTAACCATACCTCAATATCATACGTCTTAGCCGAACTAAATCCCGTATCTCCAGAACACAATACTATAACACGATATGGCAATTCTAGTCCCTGAAGAACTGACTCTGCATCTCTAAGCATTTTCTCATGTTCAACTCTACTCTGCTCTGGTAGAGTTATTTTGACTAATTCAACTTTATAGAATTGATGTTGTCTTATTAAGCCTTTGATATCTTTACCATATGCACCTGCCTCTCTCCTGTAGCAAGGAGTAAATGCAGTATAATACTTAGGCAGATCTGTTTCCTCAAGTATCTCATCCTTGTGTAGATTGGTTAGAGGAACCTCTGCCGTGGGAATGAGGTAGAGATTATCTCTCTCTATTCTATATAATTCCTCTTCAAACTTGGGTAACTGGCCAGTTCCATACATAATCTCAGGCCTAACCATATGCGGTACAGACATCTCCGTATATCCATTTATACTTGCTAAATCTAGCATGTAATTTATCAATGCTCGTTCAAGCTTAGCTATTTTCCCTCTAAGAACTGTAAATCTGTGTCCCGCCAGTTTAGATCCGTAATCGAACATGAAATCAGGAAGATCATAATGATTTACAGTATTCTTTCTTAACATATCTCCCCATCTACGTATCTCCACATTTTCACTATCATCCTTACCTATAGGTACTGACTCATCTAATATATTAGGTATAATCTCCCATATTTCTTTCCTTCTTTTTGCCAGTTCACTCTCTCTCTTTTCCATATCAGCTATCCGAGTATTCATATCTCTTACCTTCATTATTAGATCTTCGGATCTATTCTTACTAATCTGTTCACTGAGTCTATTCTTCTCAGCCCTGAGTCTATCTAATTCCCCTTTCAGATCTCTCCATTCTCTATCTAGATTGTATAATTGATCTGCTAATTCAGTAGGATACCCACGTATTTTCAAATTTCTCTTTACTACCTCTATGTTCTTCCTGACCAATTCTATATCGATCATATATTAGTTTAGAGATAAATAAATTTAAACTAATCTAAATAGACCTCTTCCTACTTCACTAATCCTACCTCCAAGTGCAGTAGTTGAAATATTCACAAATGATAAGGCAAATATAAATGCAATCAGAGGAGCTATAAAAGATAGAGCCATTATTGAATATATGAAACTAACTAGAGTAGATGGGTTGGTTATTAATAGAAATATCGAGACAAACATAGAAATAACTGATGACACTGCTACAAAGCTTCTAGAATTCTCTCCTATATCAAAAGCATTTGCATAACCCATTCCCAAAGTATCATCACTCTGTATTTTCTTAGGTAATGAACATAATAGATCGTTATAATTCAGTACAATTCCTATGTTATAACTCATTGGTAGAACTACATATAATCCAATACCTAGACTTATCAAATATGCCCCAAGAGACTTGGTGGGTTCAAACGCTCTAAGTATAATACCTAACATTATCAGGAATGGGTAGTATGCAGAGAAGAATACCATGAGTTTAAACATCGCCATACTGCTCCAAACCAGGAAAAACATTATCTTCAGAAGGTCTGATATGTATATAGTTCCAAAGGCTAAGCTTGCAGTAGGTAGATTAGTATTCTCCGCACCAACACTAGCTATGGACATTCCAACAGATTCAAAGAGTGCCTGAACCATCAACAATGCTCCATATGTTCTAAGATAACAGCTATTTATCAATTCATTCAAAACAACTCTAGCAGCAGCCATAGGTGTCTTGGGATTAACCCCAGATATATCCCTACCAATAGTTTTGAACATCTCTTGAGATATATCGAATAGGAAATTATTTAACCTATCTATCATAACAAATAGGAACAGGGCTAAGAGAACTGTAACTCCTGCTTCCCATATGAATATCTCAGAATATCTTTTCAGACCCCCAAGATTGAATATCTTGGACAATTGATAGAGGATTATGCCGATTATTACTCCTATTAGTGCAAAGGTTATGGCAACAACCTGATACTCGTCCATTATATCAACCTCGTCAGATTAGCAAGATCGAATTCATCTCCAAATATAGCCGACATGTATTTTATTGTTGATGTGAGGAAGAGTAAAGATATTGTAGGCAGGAGCAAATTGAATATTATAGCAGATACGATTATAACCGCTATTATTATTAATAGAGGAATCTGGAATGCAAATAATCTTAGTGAGGATGTAGACAGAACTCTCATAACCAAGAACAGATCCAAGGTAGTTGCTGCAGCCCCTCCTGCTGCTCCTATCAGAGATGCCAACATTCTTCTCATTCCCTCTCTAGCAGCTTGCCATATTCTGAATCTACTTATCACATTTCGTATATCTATAAACAATCTAAAACCTGTTAATATATACAGAGAACTCATTAGGATTAGGAATGCTCCAAATATATGTATAGCCATCTCTAACCATGGGTTGAATTTGAAGATTACATTACCATTATTATAATAGAAATATCCTGCCCCAAACATCTTTATGATCTCATAGTTGATTGATAGAATAATTGGTATGAATAGATTTGTAGCTATTATCAATCCTATGAGTCCCCCTCCTAGATTTCTAGTGAATGGTATAAATCTGAGCAGAAGTGCTAAAGGTAATAGATATTTTACAAATCCGTAAGTGAAGATATCATACATGAATGCAAATGTGCCTATCCAAATGAAAGATAATGTTAAGAATGATGCAACCTGTTTGCTCAAGGATAGCGAGGATTCATAATATTGATATGCGAGAGGTAGTGTCTGTGGAGCTCCCCCTCCTAGATTCTGCACTATCATAACAGCATGAGCTCCTACGGTTGCTGCATAGTATGATAGTGGGATCAGGGATATCATAGACGATACAATTGCAGAATGTATATACAGTAGTGATTTAGTATGGAGTGGGGTGTTATCATTTATAGATATAAAACATGGTAGATTGAGAAGTGCAATTAGCAGAGGGATAATTATTATAATTTCCATCATCTCTCTTCTAGCTAGAGCAGTGTATTTTGTGTTATTTATAATTCTAGCTATGAATTCTATAAAGAGATATGATAGTAATAGTATTACGGCCAGACTGAAATAGTTTGTCACAAATCCTAAATTCTGTACAGTAGGACAGTATTTATCATCGAATATTTTCGTACCTGCCCCTAACCTATAGAGATTACCAAATATCTTATCTACAGCAGTTTCTATAGCTTTGCTGAAGAATCCCATCTGTGGTTTAAGGGCCTCAAAGGATTCGGCCAATGTCTGTTTCTCATCAATACATCTATCATTGATCGGATCAGTGCATGTATCAGATATACTATCAATCATATCTTTAACTATGATCTGAATCTGATTAGTATCAATATTCTTCTCCACGTTCATTTTATATCAACCTCGATAGAGCAGCAATATTTATTTCAGTACCAAGAGCTCTACTTATCTGACCTGTTAATGATACAGTAAAGTACAATGCTAATGGTCCTAGTATTACTGCAAATACTAGAGCTAATTGCAAATATCCAAATATAATATACATCAGAGCTGGTAGGAAATATAATAGACCAATCACGGCACCAATACCAAAACTGTTCATACTGATTATATGGCCAAAATTATTCAGAGCATTCCAAACTTGATTTATATTAATCAGATTTCTAAGAGTATCAAATGTGGATGATCTGAGAGCTCTAGCTGCTGCAGGGATCAATTTAGATGATATGGCTCCTATGAGGGCAGCAATAACCATTCTATATGCAGCTTCAGCAAGATCTATCTCCCATATATAGGAGATCTGTGAATATATCTTCGAATAGATATACATTATCAGAGGATATATTACGATAAATGCGATTGAGATGCCTAAGAGCACATTCCCTCCAGGTCTAGTAAAGTAGAAGGCCCTCATAAGTGCTCCTATAGGTAGAAGAAGATCTATTATTACCCTTGGACCCACACATAGGAGAAACAATTTGAATACATACTCCAGTATAGCTAGATTGAAGAACCCTTTTATCACATCAAAAGATTTGAATACTATTGTGAATAATTGGGAGAATGATACTCCAAAAATTGCTCTAGCATCTGGAGGACCAAATGGGATTGTAATATTTGATAGAGCTACTAACATAGTTTCAATAGTCTTGAGCAACATGGAGAAGAAGGAGAAATTTATAATTATATTAACTACATACTGTTTTGCCTGAATGAATATATTATTATAAGTATAGTAATTAATAACCCCTACTATCAGTATTACTACTAATATGGTTAATAGAGCCTGAAATGCCTCATCCAACAGAGATATTCTCCATTGTAATCCAAAGATAGATGCAATAGCATTTAGAATGTATATGAGAAGTAGTGATATGAATACTATTATTCCGACTGTATTCAAAAGATTGGACACATCTACAGGATTAGTGCTTTTACAGAATGTATAAGGACCTATCACATTTACGATTAGATTGTCTAACATATTTAGAGCAGTATTTCTCGCATCTAAAAACACCTTTTTAAATCCATTATATACAAGATTCTCATCAAACTTACCATAAATATCTCTCTCAATACACTCCTGACTAATAAACCCCCCATCGTCACATGAGGAGGCTAATGATAGGATACTATATAAAACGAGTAATACCAGCAATTTCAACGTCACCACCTAATATTGGGGATAGTGTTTTAACAAATGCCACAGTGCTTATTAGAGATATGTATATCAGTACTGCAAATATTATAAAAAATTCAGTGTAGATGTTTAATAGAATAATAGGCATATTAATAATACTACTCATTATATCTGGAACAGCATCTCCTACAAGAGTATATCCTATAGCTACAGGCGGTAAAAATGAGAGGGTATATACTGATAGCATGGCACCTAATACAGTAGCAATCTTTATAATCGCTTTAGCTATGCTAGCCATGTTACTGAGAGCAGCACCCAAACTACTAACTACTGAATCTGGATCATTAGGATCAATAGGTTTACTCTCTACATTCAGTATGGCATTTATGGCCGCATCCAATCGATCTCCAAATGGAATTCCAAATGTAGATAGGAGATGATCAGTAACTCTATAGGTATTTATCTTATCAAACCCATAAGTACCAGGATATGAATATCTGTAGTGTACATCTATCAGAACATATGCCATTGGGAATACATAATATAAACCTATAACTAGAGCTATTATCAATCCACCAGCCGATTTGGTTACAGCAAATAATCTAAGAACAATTCCTAAAGTCAAGAAACCTATGAAAAACTGCGGAGATGTGATATACCAAAGAACAATGAATTGGGCTATAGCGAACTGCAACATCGTCTGAACCAATCCGATTATAGGTTCTATGTACAGTGAGGGTACGAATATAAATGGATTCATGTTTAGCTTTACGAATTTATCTCCCTGAATTGCTTTCACAGAATAAGTCTGTTTTACAAAATTAGTAGTTAGAAGAACTGCATTTAACTGTATATAATAATCTGTAAGTTCCCTAAGTACGCTCTCCAGAAAATATCCTGCTATAGCAACATGACATCTTGATATAGATATTCCATATTTATCACATACTTCAGATTTTGCATCAGGATTAAGATTCGATATAGTTATATCAACTGCAAAATCCAACATATACAACAACACTACCAGTAGAGCTATGAAAATTATAAGAGATAAGAGTTCCATGTTGATAAAGGCAGGTATATCAGGTTTGTTCAGAATTCTCCCAACGAGATAAGCTATTATGTATATTAAAATTGATATCCCTATAATAGGGGCAACTGCATCTATAATTGGGTTCATACCAATCTCTCCAGAGAATCTCTAATACTCTTAGCAGCTGTCAGTGTTATTGCTATGGCAAATCCTGGTAATCCAAATCCAAATACTAAGAATCCTGAGGCATATAGCAATAAGGAGTAAAGAAATAGAAATGATATGGGAAATCCTACATTTAGAAATCCTAATATCAATCCAGTAGTTAAATAGGTTTCAAAGAATCTGTAGAGCCTATGCTCATCAGCAGTACTTCCCATTACTTCTGAATCAATCTCTGATTTATATCTATCAAAATAGTTGTTCAACCTATCCATACTGTCCTGAATACTGGTCTGGTGATCTTTCTGTATATCAACGATTATCTTATCTGGCTCTATCAATCTAGTGTCACCTATTGCAAGATATCCATCAACAAACCTCTCTATAAACCCTCCTCTCTCATTAGCAACTTCTTGGATGGTTTGGAAGAAAACCAAATAAATAATAGGTAATATTATATATGATGAAACACTCAGGCCGATCAGTTCATTTCCAAATTGTCGAGTGATTGGCAAGATTCTCAAAACAATCCCTATAGGCAATACTACAGTAAGTGCTAGATTCTTTATAAGATCAAAAAGTATAGATTGCATAACCAAACCACCTGTAGCTATCATAAGCAGATCTCTGATCTGAAAAGTAACTGATGCTAACAGATCTACACCAGGAGTAGTAGGTAATCTAGCTGATCCATAAGAACCATGCGGATAACCTATATTTGTAAACTCTCCGAACATTCTCATTAGAGATGCTGAAAGAGTTAGATGAGATGCATAGAAGTGTAAGTTTTTCATTATGGATATTAGTTGAATGGATAGATAGTTGAATGCATCCAATCCACCTGTATAGTATTGATAGATCATAGTAACAAAACCTGCTATCGCGTATACACCTATTAGTAATAGCAAACTCAATAGTAGCTGTTGCAACTCTATCTTGAAATTCTGTTTCCACTCTTCGTTACTACTAAGTCTAGCCATGACAAATAGTAACAATATATATCCAGCAACTATCATTACCAACGCTACAACAAAACTATCTATGATCGACAACATTCTACAGCACCCTCTCCAAACCTAGTATTCTCTGCTCAGCTCCAATTACAGATGCTACTGCTCTATATCCGGTGATAATTAGAAAGATATCTAAAAAGATAGTTATAGATCCATATATAATTATCTTGTAAGCTATCAATGCTGCTTCTAATGCAGTTCTAAACATTAGGAATGGTAAGAATGGAATATTTAGAGCTCCATATAGGATTTGGCTCAATCCAGGGATAGGTAAAACCTGAGTTATTTGGATTGCAAACAGGAACATATTAACAGCCATTCCAAGTATATTTATCATTGCAACTGCAAATGGATTTAGAGATGATACTATGGATGCTGTGGATATAACCTGTTTTATAGCTGTTCCTACTCTAACTATTGCAGAGTATTTTACTGTATTTGCATACAGAGATCCAAGAGGAGCTAATACATTCTCTGATCTGTAGTCACCTATGTTAGCTGTTTGATATTCTCTACAAACTTCTCTGTCATTGGTCCCTGGGTCACATACTGATTGTGCATCTACGAATGAATATATATGAAACACACCTACTCCTTCTTTCTCCAGCTTCCCCACAGGATTGTTCTGATCAGGCTCCATAATATTGCTCCTATCTTGTTCTAGGAATACGTAATCCAGAGATTTCTGTATTGCCTTTTCTCTCTCTATAAATGCGTACTTATAACCTGCTCTTGTGGCAGGATTAGATCCTGAACTCTTATCCAAAAATTCTACTATAGTAGGAGAGATATAAGCTGAAATATATCTGTGATCAAAATCAGGCATATTCCTAAGAACAGTGTCTGAGTATATTATAAACACTGGGAAGAGATAGTAAAGTGTTACTGCCAACCCAACAATAGTCATTCCTACCTTTCTAGTAATAGGTATGAATATCAGAACTAGACCTAAAGGAATAAAGATAGACATAATTAGAGGTAAGTAAGTTATAACTGTGAGTTTGATATATTTATATACAAGAACTAGGAACAGACCATATGAGGCATTGTAGAGCAGTTGTATTACAGAATTCATCTTATAGAAATAATCAATACCCATCTCTGCTTTGTAAGGATCCAGACTAGCCTTTTGTAATAATGAAGTCATACCTTCCATTACTCTATTTAGAACAGACACTCCTTGCAACTTGGTCATCTCCGGATTTATTGCTGCATGTAGATGTGCTGAAAATGATCCAAAGAGATTAATCACAAAATCTGCTACGTATATATACATCAAAGTCTCCCTGAATTTATCGATATCCTTGTAGATTACTGCCTCAGCAATCCTCAGATTATCACCCGGACCCACAGGGATACCTAACCATGCCGATAGGAATAGATTATACGCAAGATCAATTGCAAATAGTAATATCAGATAGAAAACAACTATAATAACATCTTTAACTGCATCCAAGGATTTGGCCTGATCTTTCTTGAATATAAGATTGTAGAAGTATATCAAAACAGCTATAGCTAGGCCGATCCCCAGACCTAGAGCCAGTATTAATAGATTTCTGGTTATGATATCAATAATTCCCATCTATTTTTATATTATTTAAACACTTTTTAAAAAATTATCACTTCCTCCGTATGATTATGTTTCCGCCCTTATCACTATCAGATCTCTCCTTGAGTTTTCTAAGAATATCTATCAAACTCTGCTCATCCACCTTTTTTCCATATCTGGAGAAGATTTGTAACACAACAGATGCAGCCTGTTGAAAAAATTCAGGATTGGCGATTCTAACATTCATCAATCTTGTATATGCCTCAGGAGTAAGGGCAATTACTAATAATCTCTTTATCTCTTCTTCCTTGTCTCTAGGTTCCTGTTTTGGTTTATTATCCTGATCCATATTCCTTAGCAAGAGAATCCAATAGAGCTCTTCCCTTGCCAGTCAATTCTCTACCTTTCTGAACCTTTCTCACATATCCTAATCTCTCCAAACCCTGAAGGATATTTCTAATCAATTTTCCTCCAGCAGGGTATTTGTGCTCTGGCTTAACTCCTCTCTTCTTTCTCTTACCATACATTTTTCTCAATCTAGACACACCTATAGCTCCATGTAAATATAGTTTTCGCATTATAGCCGCAGCTCTTATCCACCAGAAATCTTCCTGTTCGGGAGGTCTTTCTGCATATACTCCAGCCTTCACATAATCAACCCATTCAGGTTTGGGTAATTCGTTTTTCAATCGATCAGCAAGTTTTCTTATTAATACATCTGCTCTTATTTGGTGTACGTGCATGTTAATTAAAGAATTATAATAGTTTTTAAAACCTTTATCTAGTTCTAGATAATTTTACAAAATTCACCAGATCCATTTTCTGCTCAGTTAATTTTCTAGCAGGTTCAAGCATTCTTATCAGACTATCTGAAACAAATCTCTTCAAATCCATTGGATGGATCTTACCTTCAATGTATAATCTCTCAAACTCAGGCATAGTTAGAGTTATATCCCCTCCATATTTCATATCTCTAGGTATTGTAAATTCCTCCGTATCCGTTCTAATTATAATCCATTTCAATATCTCGTATACAACATTATTCTCCAGGACTCTTGGAGGACAATATGCCCCATTTATCTTCCTACGTATTTCCTCCTCAGAGTCGTGTATAAATATAGCACTGTTCCCTTTGCTCTTACTCATCTTTGCATCAACTATATCCATTCTACCATCATAATCTAGAGCAGGAATTAGATGAGTATGTAAACACACTGGTTTCTCTCTGTTTATCTTCTCTGCAACATCCACTGCTAACATATGAACCTTTCTCTGATCCATACCTGCATGAGCGATATCCACTTCCAGCTTGAATATATCTGCAGCCTGCATGAGAGGGTATATGAAGAATGAGACAGGATTACTATCAGATTCTTCTCTTCCCATGATAGTAAGTGTTCTCTTTACTCTGTTCACAGTACTTGAGTTACCTATTTGCAAAACCAATCTCCAATAATCGTTATCATATAATTCTGATGCTAATATGTAATTAGCTTCTATCCCCATAATCTCAAGAAATGGTCTAAAATATTCCGAGGATACTTTTCTTATAAGATCTAGATCACCTCCAAACTTACGATTTATCCAACTATGATAATCAGCTATAAATATGTTTACATTCACTCCAGCACTCTTTAAATCTCTCACTTTCAGCAATGTTGATATGGTACCTAAATGTATCAATCCGGAGACTTCAAATCCTATGTAATGCTTAAGTGTCTTTCCTGATTCTAGTTTAGCAATCAGCAGATCCTCATTAACTATCTCTTCTGTAGGCCTTCTCTTGAATAGTTCTAATCTACTATCTAGATCACTCATTTCTTTGCAGCTTCCTCAATCTTAGCTATAAATCGATCCAAGGGCAATGCTCCCTCAAATTTAACTGCTCCATCATTTATAACTATTGTAGGTACAGCTCTTATATTGTATTTAGCTCCCTCCTCCTCAAATTCGGTCACTTCAACTGCATGTGCTGAGAGATTTGGATTAACCATTGCTGTTGCAAATGCCATTGCTACTGCTGTTGGACAGTATGGACATGTTGGGGTTACATAGACATTTATCTTAATTTTCTTATCGATTCTATTTAATTTCTCTATTTGTTCCTGAGGGATATGTATGTGTCCCAATGATACCTCTAATATAGTCTCTATAAATACACTAAATTCCTGTTCTGATGGAACGCCTCTATAGACTATCTGTCCTTTTATATTATTATTCACAAACACAATAGCAGGAACATCAGATTCACGTATTCCATATCTCTTCTCAAATTCAGGATGATATTTATCAAATATAGTTATCTTCAGTTTAGGTATATTCAATTCGGCTAGTTCTGTAAACAGTTGTTGTATATCTTTACAGTAAACACAATTTGGGGAATTGTGATCTAAAATAACAACTAGTTCTACCTGGCTCTCCATCTTGCTCAGATAATCTGTTAGGATCTTTCTTGTCTCGGCATCTAATAAGTTTCTCATGGAATCACCTGTTTATATTTAAAAACTTAGGTTTTAATATATATATGATATTTGAGATTAAAAGTAGTATAGAGATATTTAAACAGGCGTATGATCTGATCATATTATTAGGATTTGTTATACTTATAGTCACGGGTATTCTAATATTGACCTTTCAAGATTACATATATATTTCAGTTACAGGAATATTCCTGCGTATATCTAAGATAACTGAAATAAATCTACTCGAGTTCATATTTGCACTATTCTCTTTTCTGATCGTTATTGCACTCTATACCCTATCTCTGATTATATTAACAGTAGCTACCAAAGAATACAGAGCCGATAGAATATATCCAAGTGTGTTTATAAAAAACATCACCTCTAGTTTTCCAGAGGTTTATAAGATATTTATAATCTGGTTTCTGATACAGTTCAATCTCTCAGTGTTATGGTATGTAAATGCATGGGATCCGATGATACTCTCTATAATATTCTTCCTAATCAGCTATATATTCCTATTTATACCATACGCTATTGTTATAGAAGAAGTCGATTTTGATAGAGCAATTAGGAAACTATATATTTTTAGAAAAGAGCTAGCAATCTATCCTATTATGTATTCTGCTATAGGCTTGATAATAAATCTAATTCTAATCTTCATATTTGGTCTAGTATTTCCATTGGATATTGTTAGAATTATAATGTTGATAATAAACATATTTATAATAGTACCATTCCTTGTGATTCTAGGGGCTAATTTATATTTTAATAAGTTTTCTCTATCAATTAGAAAAATATGATACAAAAATTAATACTGCAGAATTGGATGTCTCATCGAGATACACAGATCTCCTTTAGACATGGTAAGATATTAATTCATGGTAAGAATGGTTCTGGGAAGACTAGTATTGTAGAAGGAATTGTGTTTGCTCTATTCGGTGAAGTAAAGACTAGTTACAGAGGGATTAATAAGCAGAATAGGAGGAATTTCATACGAGATGGGGAGAAGTCTGCAAAGGTAGAGATTGAGTTTTCTGTTGATGGGAAGAATTTCAGAATCGTTAGGAATTTATATAGAGATAAGCCGAGTAGATCTGCGCTATATTATAACTCAAATCTTATATCTGAAAATGATGATGAAATACTAAAACATATTACTCGGGTTCTGAATATAGACGAAAGATTATTTGGTAATGTATTCTATGGAGCTCAAGACAATATATATCAGCTAATAAACATGCCTCCTAAAGAGCTAAAGCTAAATATAGATAGAGTATTGGGAATAGAAGAGATACAGGATAGAATAGATAAGATAACTAAGATAATAAATAGGATCAAAGATCAGATAAAGCAGACGGAGATTGATTTGGATGGTTATAGAACTAAGCAGAAAGAATTGGAGAGACTCAAATCAGGATATCAAACCACTCTCTCCAGAATAGAGGAGTTGAACTCACAATTCAGATCATTGCAGAATGATTATGAGAGTATGACTAAACAGAAGGAAACAATAGAACAGAAATACAATACATATATTCAATACAGAGATAAAAAAATAGCAACTGAAACCAAGATAGATAGGTTAAATCAGGATATTAAAAAATTGCAACAGATAATCAGCAATACTCAGTTAGAGGATCCAGAAGTATTAGAAGAGAAACGATTGCAGCTAGAGAAGGAGATTGAGCAGTTTAGGTTATATACAGATCAATCGATGAAATTGAATGATCTGCAGAATCAGCTCAATCAGAAGTACGATAGTGTATTTAGAAATAGAGAAGATTTGTATAGAACCTTGCAGGAGCGTAATCTTGAATTAGATACATTAAGAAAGGAGTTGGAACAACTGAACAGGTCCAAACCCTCAAATTTAACTTTTATAATAGCTTTAATTCTAGCTATGGGTGCTCTTGGAATTGGGATATTTGTAATAAATCTTGCCTTATTACCTGCTATAGTTTTTGGGATAGCAGCATTATATCTTCATATTAAGTACAATGAACAGAAGAGTAGATGGAGTAATGAATTAGAAAGAGTTAATAATGATACCAAAAGGATTGAAGCCGAGATCAGTTCTATCCGGAATGAGTTAAATGTTCTGGAGCAAGAGTTGGAGAAATTGAAGAATGATAAGAATAGCGTCTCCGAACAACTTAAAGATATCATGAGTAAAATCCCTTCTGATTATGGTAAAGAATTGGAGAGACGCAGAGACCAGATATCTAGAGCACTTGGAAATATAGAATCTTATAAGAAAGATCAGAAAAGATTATTAGAGTTGAGGCAGGAGTTGGAAAACTTTGTTAAAAACTTAGAATCGATAGATCAAACACTCAAATCACTAGAGATAAACGATAAAATATACAGAGAATGGTCTAAAAGATATGTAGAATTACAAGAGGCTATAAAACGTACTAAATCAGAAATAAACCTACTAACTAATCAGAGCAGAGAGTTCCAGAAGTCTATAGAGATACTGGAGAGGGATATTGAAGATATGAAAAGGAAAATAGAGCGTGTGGAGATATTAAGAGCTTTGCAGAAAGAATTAGAGGAGATAAAGAATAGAATTTCAGATCTACAGACGAAAAATAGACAAGTATATATACAGAACATCAATCTAGGTATGGGTCTATTCTGGAATTCTCTTTACGCAGGTGTAGTTTACAATGATCCAAAGATAGCTGTAGATAAATCTGATGGATATGAATTGAAGATCTCCATAGGAGATAATGAGGTTTCCGCTGATCGATTGAGTGGAGGGGAGAAAACTATTTATGCTCTATCATTGAGACTGGCCATTCTGAATCTGATCACTAGGAGATTAAGAGTTATAATACTAGATGAACCAACCCATAATCTAGATGATTCTTCAATAGATAATCTTGTAGACAATATCAATAGACTGAGTTTAGATCATATAGATCAATTTATAATAATAACACATGATGATAGATTAAAGAATAATGTGATGTGGAATCAGGTTATCCAAGTATTCAGAGAAAAGAGCAAGGATGGATCTGTAAATTATAGTAAAGTATTGTTATGATATATAATATCGCTGCAAAAGTATTATATGCAAATGGGTATGTACAGTTAGCAGAATATGCATTCAGAAAAGCTAAACATCTATCTGATGAGGATAAGTTATCACTAGCTATCATATATATCAAACTTTTTCAGAGACATCTGGATGATGAATACATAAAAAAGGCAATTCAGATCCTTGTAGAGCTAAGATTAACCATACAGGAGGCAAATCAACTTCTAGAACGTATTAATCAGAGTCCAGAATTGAAAGAATACATAGAGATCCTAATACATAACATAAAACCATATTCGCAGGGGGAATACGATCCGATAGTTTATCTAATATACGATTACTTCAGATCCAAAGGGACTGTTGTTGAGAAATCTGCTATTCAGGGTATGGTGGACAGAGCTATCAATTATAGCGATGATGTAGTGGATAGGATAATGAAAATGCAGGCAGTTGTATTTGCACTAGAGAACAATATCGAATATAAGCCAGAAATAATAGAATATCTGTTGGGCAGCTACAGTTTTCCATTAGGTTATAATCCTATGCTATTACCCAAATCCATAAGAGAGAAATTTTTAGAGATATTCTATTTAGATAGGAAAATTATTGAACTCAGAAAACTTATCAATAGAACAAATTTACCTGCAATACAGACTAAAATAGAAGAAAATAAACAGAAATTAATAGAATTGATCAAGAGTACTTACCTCGGATTACTGGCTTTCTACGATACTGAACAGGCTTTGTATCTATCCAAGCTCCTTATATTCTCCCTAGTAGCACTTCCCAAAGAGGAGAAGAACAGGATCTATGAAGAGTTGAACTTTTAAATAAGTATTCTATAAAAATAGCATGGATGATTTAGAGAGGTATTATAATGATTTTAGAAAACAGGCGCTCAAGAATAGAATAGATTATGGTAAAGCTGATCTTAAATCTACAGTGAGTTGGGTTCTATATGAACATCCAGAGCTAAAAACAAGAGTAAAAGAGATCATACCAATACTTAATAACATAATTAATTCTGTTAACAACATGGATCTAGGAGAGGCGGAGAAAGAGCTAGCTCAATATAATTACCAGGAGTATGTGAGAGATGAGAAGAGATACTTATTACCTAACGATCCTAGCTATATAGTACTAAGATTTGCCCCTGAACCCTCAGGATATATGCATATAGGACATTGTAAATCTGTTTTTCTAAACACATTCTACCTAGAAAAGTATTCTGGGAAATTGATATTAAGATTTGATGATACTAATCCGGAGAAAGTATCTGAAGAGTTTGAAAGAGCTATGATAGAAGATTTAGAGTGGCTAAAGATCAAATTTTCAGACGTCACACATTCCTCAGATTATATGGATGTTCTGTATAAATATGCGGAGAAATTGATAGCTGCAGATAAAATGTATCTCACCCTAGCTAGTCAGGAGGAAATATCTAAAATGAGAAAGGAGGGGATTCCCGTATCAGAAAGAAATAATAGTGTAGAGGAGAATCTAGAAATGTTCAGAGCAGCTGTTAATGGAGATTATGACGAGGGGGAGATTGTTGCACTATATAAAGGTGATCTGACATCAAGTAATACTGTTATGAGGGATCCAACCATGTTCCGAGTGGTGAATCACCCACATTATAGACACAAGACCAAGTATAAATTCTGGCCAACTTACGATTTTGCCACACCTATTCTAGATAGTATTCAGATGGTATCTCATGCTTTAAGATCCAAAGAGTATGAACTAAGAACTGAGCTTTATCATTCTATCTTAAGAGATTTAGGACTGAGGGATATAATCCTGATACATTTCTCCAGATTGGAGATTAGAGGTAGTGTTACATCTAAGAGAAAAATTAGAGAACTTGTAGAGAGGGGAATAGTAGATGGTTGGGATGATCCTAGACTAACTACGGTTAGGGCTCTTAGAAGAAGAGGGATACTGCCCGCAGCTATAAAAGAGTTCATATCTAGATTCGGTCCAGGTAAGCAGGAGACCGAAGTAGGTTGGGATATGTTGCTAAATATAAATCGAGAAATAATGGATAGGAAAATGAAAGATATCCCTAAAATTCCATTCATAAAGAATCCAAAGATGATATCTACAAGGATAGTAGTAGAAAGAGAAGGGGAGAGATTTCTCTGGGAAGGGACTCTCTATATTGATGAAAAAGAATATTCTGATATTCTGAATCTCAGAGGTTTAGGAGTTGTCAAGAACATTAATGGTGTTTTTGTAAGCTATCCTTCCGATAATCAATTACCAGTCACAGATTGGGTGGAGAAACCTCAAACCATAAGAGTAAAAATTCCCAGAGAACTGTTTTTAGGGGAAGAAGAGCTCAATCCTAATTCCATGGAAATCATCGAAGGTGTTATATCGGATAAATATTACAACAATGATCGACTCTATCTGAATAGATTGGGTTATGTAATAAAAGACAGGGAGAATGAATATATATTTACTTGTTAATGAGCTGATCAAACAGATAATTATGAAACCTCAAATCGAATATATCTGGAACTAAGGTAGAAGCGTTATAGGAGGTTATAGCATCAATAGCTCTGGTTATCAATTTGTCATCCAACTTAATCTGTTTAAGAGCCATGTATGATACTACAGATGGAAATACTAATGCATTGTTTATCTGATTCCTATTATCACTCCTCCCATTTGCATATACACCGATCTTTTTAGACGATTTAGCCTCTTCTTCGCCTATTTCTGGTATTGGATTGGCTAGAGCAAATACTATTGCATCATTATTCATCATATCAATATGAGAACGATTTAAGATATTTCCTTTGGAGAATCCTATGAATACATCTGCTCCAGTGAGTGCCTCATTTAGAGATATTTCAGGAACTTTATACATCTTAGCTATTTCTAACTTATACTTATTCAGATCCTCTCTGTTTTCATTAAGAGAGCCCTTGGAATCAAATACCACCACATCTCTAACACCTATTAATCTTATGTATTTTGCAACAGTTAATCCAGCTGCACCTGCTCCTAATAAGACCACTCTAGGATTAGATTTATTCAATCTGAGTAAAGCCCTTTTCAGTATAGATAGAACTGCAATAGTACTTCCAAACATATCATCATTGAATACAGGAATCTGCAAATCTCTGTTCAACATCTCATGAAGTTCTATACAATCAGGACCTTTCACATCTTCTATCATTATCAATGAATAATTATCCTGAATTTTCATAGCAACATCATATATATCTCTGTATGTACCTCTAATTGCGATTGGTACTGGATTCACTCTCCCGAATCTCTTAAGAATCAATGACTTGCCTTCGAGAACAGGCATCATAGGTATTGGACCCAAATCACCATATCCAAGAACAGAGCTACCATTTGATAATATCGATACAAAATCCCCTCTATAAGTTAGATCGAAGGATCTATTGGGGTCCTGGCTTAGGATCTCCACAATCTTACCAACACCAGGAGTATAATGCTCTGCAAGATCTGTTCTATTATCTAACTTTACATTTAAATCAATTCGAATTTTAGACATACCTTAACTTATGTTTGGAATAGATTTAAAAAAATATGTTTATAAAACAACACAAACGTGAACGGTCTTATTAGAACTTTTGAGACTAATCGAGCTCGTCTTACAGATAATAATTTCAAATTAGCACGTGATCTTGCAGAGATGGGCCAAAAACCTAAAAGAGTGATTATAACATGTTCAGATTCTAGAATTCCAGATGAACTCTTTAAAGATAGCTTTATTGGTGAAAATTTTGTTATAAGAAACGCTGGAAATAGTTTGGATAACTACGCATTAGAAAGTTTGGAGTACGCTGTATACGATCTAAATGTCAGGGAGATATGTATCATAGGGCATACTCATTGTGGAGCTATAAAAGCATATGCTTCAAATGCTTCTGATGAGTTTCCAGCCATATTTCAAGCTATTCATAAAAATATCAGGCAAGCTCCAGATATAGAGGATTTAGAAATGGCAAATGTAATTGGATTGGCTAGAAGACTTAGAGAGATCTTCAAAGATGTTGATAATCTTGAGATAAATGCATATATATACAATATAAATGAGGTATCTTTAGTGAAGTTGGACTGGGAGATTAAAAAAGATATTGTTGTAAATAAAAGAATATGATCAAGACATCTGATGGTAAGATGGTTGCTAAAGCCGAAATATGTAATTACTGTGGAAGAGTAGTAGAGATATCTAAGATCAAGTCATCAAAAAATACTAACGATGTGATGATAAAGAAAATAAATATATGTAAGAATTGTTGGAGTAATAATCAGTACAGGAAGATGTTTAAGAATAATAAGGTGATACATCTAAGCCTATCACTCTTCTGATTTCACTTCTCTAAATGCTATAGTAACATCATCAGGAGCCTCTATAAATTTGAATCCAGCTCTTATTATAGATTGGACTATATCATTAGGGGAATCTCTTATCTCCCGAACGGTTCTCGCTAATTGTATAACTAAGAACTCAAATCCATTCTGACTAGCTATTCTATTCATGTTTCTGAATATTACTCTTTCTAAAACATCAAGATTCTCATAAGAATAGTCTATATGGGGCTCTACAGATAGGGCATTAGGTTCCTCGTCAAATAGAATTTGTATACCATCAAAACTAGCTTCATACATTAATATGACACTATATAGAACCCCATTGTCATACACGGCAAAACTATACCCCTCTACTAGAATATCATTTATATCTTTTATTTCATCCTCATCTAACTCTAACTCTCGAACCTCTTCTAAAAATTCCACTACTTCATCCAGATTCTTGCGAGTTAAAATTTTTATCTGCAGGTGTTCGTCATTGTATCGCATATTTGTCCCTCTCTACAATCCTGAGAGCTTGCACATCTACCAGGTTGGGGCTTACACATTTTAACTCCTATATCACAGTATTGCCATGATTGACAATCTGAATTTGATACACATCTACCTGGAGCCAATTCACATATATTCTTTCTCATATTACAAGTTTCCCACTGGGCACAATCTGAATTTGAATTACATCTACCAGGGAGTACTACACATTTATTATTATTACAATACTCCCAATTCTTACAATCTCCATCCACATTACAGAACCCATCTTTAGGGACACACCTATTAGATTTCTTATCACATTTTTCATAAGATCTACAATCTCCATCTACATTACATCTACCAGGCAGAGGTTCACATCTATTCATCAATCCGCATCTCTCCCAAGATTGACAATCCTTATCATTCACACAATATCCTGCTCTTGCTACACATCTAAAAGTCTTGGTATCACAAGTTTGCCAACTCTCACAATCACTATTCTTCTCACAGAAACCAGGTCTTACATCACATTTCTTTGTGGTAAGATTGCAGAATTGGTGGAGCTTACATTGGTTATTATCCACACAGAACCCTTCTTTAACAATACACTGATTGTTTCTCCTATCACATACCTGGTAGAAATCACAATCTCTATCAGATTCGCATGCACCAGCTTTCAATACACAACTCCCACCAGAGCAGGTTTGATATGGCTTACAATCGCTGTCAGCACTACACTGCTTTGTATTTCCGGATCCACTCCCCAGATCAATACATCCAGATAACAATACTAGAAAACCTAGAATAAATATCATTGGATTCATCTCTTCCTCACCTCCAATGGAATTTTTGATTTGGAAAACTCCAAATAGCTTAATTCAACACTATCCTTTACCTTGTTCTTGAGTTCAGATTCAGCACCACAGGATAATTGCAGAGCTCTAGCTCCAATTATTCTAGCTTTTATAAACTTATTCATGTTATTATTGTTCATAGTTATGTTTTTAAATCTAATATACCTTGCCAAATATATGGACGACTGATGTAGCTCCACTACCACCTACATTATTTGCCAATCCATAACTAGCATTCTTCACCTGTCTTGCTCCTGCCTTACCTCTCAATTGTAGTACTATTTCATAGATCTGTTTTATGCCTGTAGCTCCAACAGGGTGACCAGCAGCCTTCAGACCCCCGCTAGGATTCACGACTATCTTTCCCCCATAAGTAGTCAATCCTTCTCTAGCTGCTCTGTATGCTGTACCTCTTTCGAATATACCTAATGCTTCTAGAGCAAGTACCTCACCTATAGTAAATGCATCATGTACTTCAGCTATATCTATTTGAGAAGGGGATATATTTGCCTGAGCATAGGCTTTCTGAGAGGCTATTGAAGTAGCTTTAAGGAAAGTTATATCTTCACGATCATGTAGTGCTATGGTATCTGAAGCCTGTGCACTAGCTAATACTTCAATAGGTTCTGAACTATATGAATAGGCTATATCCAGAGGAGCTAATATCACTGCTGCTGCACCATCTGTGATAGGTGATGAATCTAGAACCTTTATTGGTTCAGCGACATACTTTGATTCCATAACCTGCTCAACAGTAATCTCATTCCTGAATTGTGCATATTCTACATTCTTAGCATGCCTATGGTTTTTTACAGCCACATATGCAAAATCTTCCTCCTTGGCCCCATATTTTAACATATAAGCCCTCATCATTAGAGCATACAGAGCAGGGAATGTTGCTCCTTGAAATGCTTCCCACTCCTGATCTCCAGCAGCAGCTAGTATTTTAGTAACTGTCTCTGTATCCAAGTCTGTCATCTTCTCCACTCCTCCTGCAACAACAATATCATGTGCTCCGGAGGCCACTGATAGGTAGGCCTGCCTGAATGCAACTGCTCCTGACGCACATGCTGCTTCCACTTTTGTAACAGGAATTGGATTAAGACCTAATTGATCAGCTAACAGAGCTCCTAGATGTTCTTGAAGTGCAAAACTACCAGCAGCCATGTTTCCCAAATATCCTGCATCTATTTTCTCCCCTTCCAATCCAGCATCAGTAATAGCCTTTATACCAGCTTCCAGAGCTAATTCTCGCAAACCTTTATCCCAATGTTCCCCAAATTTGGTAATCCCTATTCCAATAACAGCAACTCTTCGCATAGTCAACTTTATGAAAAGATATATTTAAAAAATAGAGATCAAATGTTTAACAGAAGAGTGATCTGAGATTACGCCTTTACGGTTCGAATACCTGTCAGAGTCTCATGATAGAATTTACCTCCATTCAGTAATCCTATTAGAAATACGAATATCATAAGTAAGGGATGTTTAAGAACAGCTCTCTTGATCTTTGCATCTCTAGAAGCAGATTCTGTTCCCTCTACCTTCAACCCAAATAATTTATGACCTACTGTATGCTTGTATTTGTTCTCTGTGAAGTAGAAATATACAATAGGGAATCCTACTGCTAGTAGCAATTGAATGAGCAGACCTACTAATGATATAATACTCGAGAGCACTGGAATGAATATTAGCAGACTAACGAATATTACCAATACTATTCCTATAAGAATACTTATAATAAAAAGTACTACATACATAACTACAACATCTACTACATAAGCTAGAATACGCTCTACACTCAGATTTAACTGATTAATAGAACCACTACTCATTCAATTCACCTCTTAAATATAACATAATAGCAAATTTATTTAAACTTATCCCCTAGTAATTCTTCTAATGAAATATAATCCTTTCCTAACTCCTGATCTGGCTCATCATTTGGTATGTCATTATTCCCTTCCTTATCTTCCTTATTTCTCACTCTCCTTCTCACACTGGATCTAAATCTATCCACCTGCTCCTTAATTTTATTATCCATCTCTTGAAGTTTCTGTTTAATCTCATCTCTCTGTTTGGCCAATGTCTCAATTTGTTTGGTTACTATATTATATCTAGCATGTGCTTCAAATAGAGGGGAGTACTCCTTCAATTTCCTTTCAATATCTATCAATTTATCCAAATATTTCTTTTCATTCTTAGCATTTTTCGATTGAGTGACTAGCATGTATTCAATTCTCTTCTGCTTCTTCTTCAAATCAAATAATTTTAACTCATGGAATTTATCGACACTAGGTTGTAAATATTCTTTCTCCTTGCTCAGATACAGAAGATTCTCCTCCACCTCTCTTAGATAATGTAACAGCTCTTTTCTTTCTCTCATCAGTTTCTCTAGCTCCTCTTTATTGTTCTGCATCACAAATCACGCTTTATTAATAAATCGGATATCTTTTAAAAACTATATTTTTCCTCGAATCACTAATCTAAACAGATCATCACTCCAATCCACATCATCACTGATTCCCAGCTGAATATACTTAATAGCTTTCCTCTCCAATTCTCTTATAGACAGACCAGTTGTATCAATCTGTATAAATCTCTTATTCTCTAGTTTTATTGGAAAATAATCCAAAAGTTCAGCAGCTATATTCTCCCATATCTTCTTCTTACCATATCGTCTTCTTGCATAGCGTCTTAATAGAGCTCTGTATGAGGCCCTTGTGATTATTATGATGTCAAAATCCATATCCAATTCAGCTAGCAGATGACTCTCTATCACATAATTATTTCTCGATCTGAGGATCTGTTCAAGTATAGTTTGTAATTTATCAATATCCACACTTGTTCCCAGACGATATTCTCTTACAATCTTTGCAACATCTATATAATCATACCCAAATCTAGAGGATAATATCTTTGCCAGTGTAGTTTTACCAGTTCCTGGTACTCCTGTTATAGCTATTCTCATTTACTAGATGTAGTTTTTTTCTTAAGAATCTCTAGTATCATATCACCATGCTCTATTGACACTCCTTTGATCACCAGTTCATAAGTAGCCTGGCCTGCAGTGTTTATATAAATTGTATCCCATCCCATAATAGTATCCAACACAGATCTTTTCAGTTGAACATCTGTGATACTCTTATATGGAATTTTTTTCCTAACCTTTGCCACGACTCCTTCCTCATAATACAGATAATCATCAGCTAGATCCAAGAAGCTGAATTTGAATTTTAAATAGCTAAATATCATCGCAAGAATTATTAGAGATAATCCAACTATCCTCAAGAAGATAAAATTCTGCTCAAAATACAGAAAATCGAATGGAAGATTGAGCCGGAGACCTGTGATGATCTCCGGTAGCATCAGTAAAATTAGACCTAAAAACGATATTAATAACCCATGAGTTAAGAACTCATAATAATAAGAAAAATAAAATCTCATCTATTCCTCTTCCTCCTCCTCCCAATCCTCCTCCTCTTCCCACTCATCCCAATCCTCATCCCAATCCTCGTCCTCTTCCTCCTCCCAATCCTCTTCTTCATCTTCATCTCTTTTAGGTCTTCTCTTCTCATCTTCATAAGGTTTTCGTTCGTCTGGTCTTTTCTCATCTTCGGGCTTCTTAGGGCTAGGCATAGATACCACCATTATGTTCTAATATATTCATTAATTTTTAAAACCTAAGCTTAAATCATAACTTATGATAATTCCCCCGGAACAGGCTATAGATAGGATAGTATCTGAATATTTAAGCAAAGATCTTCAGATTCAACAGGCTGGAATCGATGTAACTCTTAAAGAAATCCATTATTTCGTAGGTTATGGTAGCTTGGATTTGGATAATAAAAATCGAAAACTAGCAAAAACAATCCCAATTGAAATAGAAGGAAAAGAACATATAGCTCCAGGGGTATACAAGATCAAGCTAAATGAGTATTTTAAACTTGATAGGAAAACTATCGGTATTCTATTTCCTAGAACTACACTACTGAGAAATGGGGTGGCTATATATGCAGGTCTGTTTGATCCTGGATTTGAAGGATACGCTGAAGTTCTAATGCATGTTATCAATCCAAATGGTGTTGAGATATATGAGAACGCAAGAATAGGGCAGGTCGTATTTATAAAGAACACTAAATTACTAGGAGAATATAGAGGGATATACAAGAAGAGTAAATGATAGCTCTAATCCTAATTGCAATCTTGATATATTATGACCTTAAATATGTAAAATCCAATTATATATTAACACTATTGATCACAGGGACATTATTATTGGAATTGGGTAAATACCAAATATGGATTATTACATTCTTGATTACAGCTCTAGTATTTGAAATTTCTATGTATCTGAAAAGAAGCAGGTTTATTGATTATGACGATTATATCCATCTAGCCAATTCTATAATTATACTGAATTCAATTTCAGATATAGTCATATTTGCGATATTGTATGTAATCTTAATTTTATTAATCTCTAGATTCTATGGAAACAGAATTCCCACTTCAGCTGAGATGTACATCAGTGCTTTAACTGTTCAAATAATCCCTTCTTATCTCTTAATTTAAAAGTTCCATATACTCCATCGTAGCCTGGCTGCCATTCTATATCTCCTTTTATTATTCTGTATATTCTCTCACCAATTTCACCATATTCAGCCATATCCTCTCTAGTAATCTTCTCATATATACTAAGCTCATTTCCATATAGAGATATCAATCTATTTACATAATCATCCACACGTTTGCTATTCTCATTCAAACCGGTTGCATAAGATACCACTTTTCTAATCGGTATTATATAAATAAACTTCTGCCTAGGTCTGGAGATATTATCCCTTAATTCCATGCATCTATGGAGAACCCCTATAGTCAATTTCTTTCCACATTTTCTACATATATTCATATTCTGAATGCTCTCCCCCGGATGTAAAGAGATCCCACAGTTTCTATGACCATCATAGTAGTACTTACCCTCTTGAGGATAGAATTCATATGTTTTAATTATCTTTCTGTTCTTTATAGACGATATTATTTCATTGTATGTGATTCTCTCCACATCTATAACAGTAGCTTCTCTTCCCAGATTATCAGGACTATGAGCATCGGAGTTAGATATTATTGGAAAATCACCAGCATGAGTACTCCAAGTCATCTCTGGATCTGCGCTCAAACCCGTTTCTACTGCCAATAGTCTACGATCTATAACTTCATAAATGCTATTCAATCCATTCCTAGCCCCCAGTATAGAAAACCAAGGAGTCCATATGTGTGCAGCGAATACTTCCGTCTTTGGATTTAAGCTCTTTAGTAGATCCATCATCTCTAGCATAGATATATTAAGAGTAGGCCTGCCGTCAGCTTCAATATCACCATATTTTGATAGAGCATCTGCAATTTGTTTTGCAGATTCTATAGAATCGGTTAATATAACATTGTGGATAGTAAGAGTTTTAGAGTTGTATTCAAAAACATTATTCACCTCTACACTTAGCATAAATTTAATATCTCCCATAGTTAACAGACCACCTTCTTGCTCTAAACCTGTGAACATCTCCAACCACTTAGGATGGGTGAAATCACCGGTTCCAAGCACATTTATACCTTTACGCTCTGCTGTTCTAGCTAGAATGTATGGTTCAAGCTTAGATGAGGTAGCTCTAGAATATTTACCATGTATATGAAGATCAATAGTAAGATCCATGGATATTTTATAAAAATGTTTTTATTATAAATACATGAACTATCAGTCAATATACTTAATCATAGCAATCTTGGTATCTGCGATTATATCTGTTGTTTATTTACACTTAACAACTATCGACTCAATCAGAGATGAATATAATACTACAATAACAGAACTTTACATAACTATAAATTCACTTCAGGATAAATTAGCACAGGAAAAGTCTCAAAATCTCTTAGCATCAGAGATAATCAAAAATCTATCTAATCAGTATTCAGAATTAAGTAATGAGAAGGAGAAATTGGAAATGGAATATCAGGAGCTACTTCAAAAATATAACAACCTGAGCTTACAGGTGAATTCTACTCTAAAGATTATGGAGGAGATTATGAAAAATCACAGTAAGCAGGAAGAGTGGTTAATATTTAAAAATCTCTCACAATGGTTTAGAGAGAACTCAGAATATCCTGACCCCTATCTTAGATCCAAAATTCTAAGAGAATGTAGTGATGGCTTTAATCTAAAGATACCATGTGCAGTCTATGTTACCAGAATGGAGTATGGTTATAATAATAGGATATCAGAGTTTCATACCTTGAAAAAGTTTATTGAACAAGGATATGGAGATTGTAAACAGCATGCATTGATGTTGAGAGAACTATTACGATCATTGAATCCAAATATGTATCTAGAGGGGACAAGACCGGTGAGCATTCTGGATACACCATATTATAATTATATAGTATATCGAGATGTGATTTTAAGAGGATACACGCCTCAGCTATTTGCAAAAGTTAGTGAGTATGATTTTGTAGTAGTATGTTTTAACACAGAAAAATCTGGACATTGTGGTGTCGCAATATCATCTATCCCAGTCCAATCATATCAGAATCTCACCTGGGGATATGTGGTAGATCCTCTTACAGGAATAACTCTTGGTGATCTAGGTGGAAAATACATAGTGTGTAATTCACCAACATGTGCTAAAGAACCCAATCGTATATTAATGGTGATCCATGAGAAATGGATAGAATACTTCGATGGACAGATCTGGAAAAGATTGGAGTAATATCTATAATCATCAATGCATTAGGTTTATTATATTTCAATTCAATCAATATTTATGATATATTCTATTTGAATCCAAGTATCATTATATCAATAGTTATTCTCGGAATATATTCTTATAAGTCATCCAATCTTATCCCAGGGTTATTTACAGGGATTGTATTTGTAATAGCTTCTATTCTTTCCTCTAGTTCATATCAATTTCTCCTATCTTTCAAGGAGCTCCCTTCACCAGTATTCGGTGGGGATTACTATGCTCAGTTGGGGCAGATAAATTATGTAAACAGGACTCTGGATATTTTTGGAAACCAATATTACGAGGGAAAATTGTTCTCCTATAACCCACTCTACTCCTGGTTAGTTGTAATCACAATGAGATTGATGAATATCGATGGCATTTCAGCTATGAAACTCCTATCTTCTATCTTATTATATTCAACTATCATATGGTATTACATCAGTTTGAGATTAGGAGCATCCTACGGAGTGGCTATGTTAGTATTTATAGTTGCATCGTCTCTAACTCCAGTAATACTAAAATATACTGAATTTGCCGTATCTATTATCAGTCCAATAGTATTGTATTTGATATTAAAACGTAATTACGCTTTAGCTATTCTACTATCAACAATATCCCACTTTCTACTACTACTATATGTATTAATATTTATTTCATACGATATCATCCGTAGATTAATGAATCAGGAGAGATTAAATAATATATTCAAAGATATAATACCAATCCTATTGCTATTACCTCTAGGTTTGTATATGATATACAGACTAGATATATTCAACGAATACTTTCCTAGAAACAGATTGGATTTTCCAGTGTATTCCAATTCTGAGGGTATGTTGTTTCTATACACAAAATATATTCCGGAATGGATGATGCCGAAGATATTGATCATCGTGGCGTATTTATATAGCCTATTCAAGGATAGGAGATTGTACGAATTTGACCAATATATAATTCTCACATCGATTCTAATATTAATATCTCCTATTCTAGATCTATTCCTATTCAATACCGTACCTACCTACACAACTTCACTAGTATTAACACCCTTAATTTTGCTATCAATACCCTACAGAAAATCAGAATATGGTATGTTATTAGGATTATTCATCTTAGCACAGCTCCACTTTACGTATGAATCTTATACAAGCAGCTTTACAAATTTGAAGAAATACAACCTAACCCTAACAGATCTCTTTCCAGAATACGCAGAAGCTATTAGGATAATATCTGAGGATCCAGGTGTAATACTTAGTAATAAACCTATTGCCTTTGCTCTAAATGCATACACGGGAAACAATGTTGTAGCAAGTAGATGGGCCCAATCATTCCACTTACCATTTCTTAATTTCTCAAATAGAGATTTAGACGCTGCTATTATGTTATATTCATCAAATCGCAGTCTAGCACAGGAGTTATTGAACAAATACAGAGTAAAATACATAGTTATTGATCTGAATGGATTCATCGCATCAGAATTCAGTTCGATAATACCCAATATAAAACACTTATCTAGGTACGAATACAGACAATACATAAGAGATCCTCTGATCTGTTTAGAATGTAAATCTGAATTAGATGCAAATAGAATTTCATATATAACCGCAGATGGTTGGTTAGACCCTGCTATAAGAGAATTCTATATCAAAACATTTAGAATTTACATAATTGATTATAGGAACTATGAAAGAATTAAAATAGATGATAATTACAAACTTATTTATCAGAACAGATCTCTGTATGTTTATAAATTACAATAATTCAAACTGTTCCTCTTTGTAACCGAATTCTTTCAGCAATCCAGGTACTCTCTTTTTATGATCTCCTTGTAATACTATCGCCCCATCATCTCTGATAGTACCACCACACGCCAATTTTTTCTTCAGAAACTTTGCTACCTCCTCTAAATTTTTCTTGCCTACTCCAGAAATCACTGTAACTAGTTTATTGAATTTTGAAGTTTCTGTGTATATTTTAATTCTTACTGAGATATCCTCTTTCTCAAAATCAATCTCATTATCAAATCCAGGGATGTTAATCTTAGCCAATTTTTATTCCCCTTTCACCTAGGACAGTTAGAACCCTAGCTATCTCTCTTCGTATTGGCCTTCTCTTTATTCTATCTGTTTTAAGAAGTAACAATCGCAGATTTCTCTCAAGAGCAAGCAGTTCATCATTACTCATATCTCTTAGTTCTTTAGGTTTCATATTGATTTATTTATAGGAAAAACATTTTAAAAATCTATTCTTCAGATGATTCATCTATATCTTCATCTGGCTTGATCTCTATCTCTCTCTTGACTTTCTCTTTCTGTTGAGGTTTCAAATATGGCTCCACTTCTGGAGGAGTTATCATAACCTCTACTCCTACTACTCCTGCTTTGGTTACCGCTTGATAATTAATCATTTTAACATATTTTCTCAAATCTCCTGCCTTAGGGATAAACCCAAAAGATGCTTTGATCTTCCTTGCCTTAGCTCCTCTAGCACCCAACTTACCTTTAACGTATATCTCCCCTCCTATAGCTCCTGCTTCTTTGATTTTGTAGAGATACCTATATATTATATTTCTAATTGGTTTGTTTGTCTGTAAAGCTTCTTCTATAAAAGTAGCTATTACAGCGGGTTCCATGATATAATTTCTAGTTCTACTAACCTCTACATTTATATTCTGAATTCTGAATGTGTTGGTTACAAACTCTCTAATTTTCTGGATTAGATCATTCCTATTCGCATATTCCTTACTCACAGGGAAATACTCTAAGCTTATCTTGGTTTCCATAGGTAGCTTCTGAATTCTAAGATTGATAACTACTACACCTATATTCTTTAGCATGTGTTTGAGTTCCTCTGCAATAATTATCTCTGAGATCCTGTTATTGATGAATTTAATCCTTTGCTCCTTTAGCATCTATCTCACCCAATATAATCTCAGCTCGTGACAAAACATATCTCTGTCTGAAAGGTTTACCTTTAGGTTGAATTCTGTAATAAATCGCTTTCTTATTAGCAGCTACATGTATGATCTTAAGATTGTTCTCATCCATTCCTGCCTGTCTAGCATTTGCAGCACATGAGTTCAGAAGCTTCAACATTATCTTGGCCTCTTTCTTTGGGTATCTTCCTTTTTCCCCGTGTTTCCTATGCCCCATTTTCTTATTGTACCTACGATATGGCACATATCTCTCCCCTCTTATTACCTGTTCAAGTAACTCTCTGGCCTGAACTAATGTTTTGTATCTAATAAAACTTGCTATTTCCACTAAATCCTTGTATGATGCATCTACACCTTCAATAGATGCTCTTGCAATTTTCATAAACATCACTTCATAGCTATGAACTTACTACCTCTAGTAGCTCCAATACCTGGACCAGCGTGTTTCTCAAATTTAGTTGTAAATGCAAATTCTCCCAATCTATGTCCTACCTTTTCCATCGAAATCTCTACAGGTTTCCATTCCTTACCATTATAAACTAAGAATTTCAGGCCTATCCATTCTGGCAAAATGACTGCCTCTCTACAATGAGTCTTAATACCCTCTTGCAATTTCTTAGAGTTTTTCTCCTTAAGTTTTCTAACTTTAAGAATTAATTTTCTAAATTCTATAGATTTCCCTTCCAGAGCTCTCTTAATAGCTCTTCTAGCTCTGCTCTTAACCAACTTCATAGCAGATTCTATATCGAGTTTCTTCAGATCATCCTCAGAATATCCTTTTCTAAGATTAGGTTGATAACTATACATATTCTCACCTCAATATCATGATTTAGACTTCTTCCTACCAGTAGATCTAGCGGCGATGTGTCCTACCTTCTGTCCAGGAGCAGCATTTCTTGATACAGTGGTTGCTTTACCTTCGTGGTGCTGCTTACCTCCATGAGGATGGTCATAAGGAGACATCTTAACCCCTCTATTTCTAGGCCATATTCTATGCAGTTTCCTAAATCTGTAATATGCATTTCCAGCTTTAACCAATGGCTTATCTAGATATCCTCCTCCAGACACTACCCCTACAATTGCTCTAGCATCCTTAGGGAAGACTATAACTTTTCTACTAGGCATCTTCACATAAACTCCTTTCTCATCTCTCGATAGAACTATTGCATATCCTCCAGCAGATCTTATGTACTTCCCTCCATCTAACTTTCTTCTCTCAATCATATAAACATAGTATCCATCTGGGATATTCTCCAATTTAAGTATATTCCCTAACTTCGGAGTTTGACCATTTATCTCTATTTCTCTACCTGTATAGATACCTTCTGCTGCAGGCACATAGAACACTCCTCCTTCATATTCTATCTTTGCGATCACAGCGGTTCTAACCGGATCATCTATGATGTCTACCACTTTTCCTATATAAACATTCTCTGATTTAGGTAGTTCTACTTTATATTTTGTGATTGTATCTGGAACTCTGTATCTTCCAGTTCCCTTACCTCTAACCTGCTGTTTTAATCTCTTACCCATACAACTCACCCGATAGTGATTTTATCCAATATTTCATTAGCATTATAATCCTTTGCTAACTTCACTATAGCTATTTTCTCGCCTCTCATATTTATATGAGTTCTCACAGATTCCACTTTTACATTGAAGTTCTTCTCGACAAACTCTTTGATCTGAGGCTTTGTGGCTCTAAGATCTACGATGAAATACAATTTATTATTCATTAAATCATTCATAGCCTTCTCAGTTCTCAGAATAGCAATTATCATAGTATCACCTAAATATCAATTAGTTTAGATAGCAATTCTCTCATAGCATTCTCGGATATCACAAGTTTCCTATTCTTTATCTCCCCACCAGGAGCAATATCTCTAACCATAAGATTTTTCACAGTCCTACATCTAACCCCAGGGATGTTATCAAAACCTTTAGTATTGTTTTCAGTAACAACAGTCACTCTCACCGGTACCTTGTAGGCTCTGGTTTTTCTCTTTCTTCTAACTCCAGTAATCCTCTTCCTGTCCACATCTATTTCCCCTATGAGTTTCTCTATAACTCTTTTCCCATCTTTAACTTTACTCACACTGTCTAAATCTCTAACAACAAACAGCTTGGCCCCAATTATTGCATTTAGCATAGCTAGTTTCTTCTCCTTGTTGTTTATCTTTTCTATCAATACTTTCTCAGGTTTTGGAGGGTGAGCTCTTCGTCCTTTAACTGAATGAGGAACTATTCTAACCCTACCATATCTACCTCCACCTAAAAGTTCTCTAGGTAATCTAGCCTGACCCTGATCTTTCAAAGAACCATATATGCCTTCTCTACCTACAAATCTAGCTGAGGTATCCATACCAGCCCATCTATAATTACCTTTAGGTTGGTACATATAGCTCTCTTCACTGAGTACTGCTCTTCTAATAAGATCGGATCTTATATATCTGAGTTCTGGTAGATCCAAATAATCAACAACTTGTCCATCAAGGTTCAGAATCTCAATTTTCATAGTATCACCTTAATATCTTTGAGTTCCTCCTTAACCCCAGCTCCCTCTGACATTCCCCGTCTAGAAATTCCTAACATCACAGGTCTCTTAACAGTTCCAGGAACACTACCCTTAACTATTACATAATCAGATTTTACAAACCCATAGTGATCAAATTTTATATTCAGATCAGAAGAGGAAATTACCATAATGGTTTTGTTCAGTTCTAATCTGTTATGAAAACCTGTCTGACCTGCTCTTGGAACATAATACATAACGTAATGAGGATGCCAAGGACCTAGAGTACCAACATGTCTAACTTTTCCAGTAGCTTTTCTCCTCTGTTTAGCAACTCCAAATCTTTTGATCTCACCTTGCCAACCCTTACCTTTGGTTACAGCTCCAACATTAACCATATCCCCTACTTTAAACACATCTGCAAATCTCACACTCTTTCCCAAATAATTTCTAGCTAGTTTTATCTGTTCTTCTACAGAATCTCTGGGCATTCCAATATCCAACTCTGCTCTGAATATATGATTTACCTCCACTCCCCCAGTAGCAGTAGGATCTGATAACACTAACAATCTAACATATTTTACGGTTTTTGGATCGATATTCACTGACTTAGGAGTTCTTTTCATACCTAGCAATTTCTTTATATTCTCGTCAGCACTTATCTCATCCACAACCTTACCATCACTTAAGTAATACCTAATCCCATACACTAATATAGGAGGGACTTCAATTACAGTTCCAGCTACCACTTCAGTCTGAACTATCTTATCAACCGTTTTCTTGAAACTGAGTGAAACCATACCTACTTTGTATCCAATAAAACCAGATAAGGTGTATTTATCAGGTACTTTCATATGTTTGAGCTTGTAAATCAGCTGCTTTGCCCTCTTCCTCGGTCTTACAGCCAAAGATCCCCTTCTAGGTTTTCTAATATCAGTCATTACCTCACCACCTATCGATTTTCATTATATATCTATAGAAGCTTTTTAAAACAATATGTGCATAGCCCCGCCAGGATTCGAACCTGGGTTCCCGGGTCCAAAGCCCGGTGTCCTGGACCACTAGACGACGGGGCTTAATTAACTAATAATGTAATACTTTAAAAAATCTAAGCTTTGAGTCTAGGTATGAATGTAGGCTCAACTTTCCTCATTATTTCTATTTCTGCATTAAGTCTCGATATACTGTTCTGTAATTCTCTATAGTTGCTGATAACCTTAATATACTCTGGGTTTTCAAGGGTTTTTAGATTGTCTTCTATTAATTTTTGATATTCTCTAAATAGAGTTCTCTGTTCTCCGTCCATTTTTGGGAGTTCTTGCGATAGAAAGTCTAGTAGAAAATTGATCGTTTGAATATGTCCCTCTTTTTTACCAAATCCGTCTTTAAGTTTCCCATCTCTAACTCTGTCGGCAAAGACATCTATCAGAAAATCAGTATAGCTTAGTATGATACGCAGATCTAATACCAGATACTTGTGGATTTCATAATTCAATTCCTGAGGGTTCTGCGAGCCCACGTTATCGTAAAGTGCTTCTCGATAGATACTTCTTTTTATCATATCATCTAAAGGGATATTTATCACATATATTTCTCCTGTATTAGTCTCATGCATTTCCTGAATATTACTCTTAGTTAATCTGTCCAAAAAGCTACTATATTTATCACGGTTCTCCTCTAATAGCTTTCTAATTCGGTTCAAAACCTCTTTCTTATGTTCATCAAATATCAATATAGAGTTAGAAATATTGACAACATTTTTATCAATATTAAATTCTTTAATCCTATTAGATATACCATTTATCACTTTTTCCAGATTATCCTCGAATGCCCTATTACTCTCTAACATACATTTTATTTTTATATTTCTATTTAAAAGATTATGCTGTAATATTGTCTGAATAAGGATTATCCAACCCCAATTCCATCAAGTTCATATACAGAATGCCTCGATTAATTACATCATCCAATTTTTCGATACGGATAGCCATATCACCAAGTTCCCCAAGACGTCTTATAAGAGGAAACATAAGTTTTTTCTCATCATAAGCAACGGCAATCTGATTTAAATCTAGATTCTCTAGTTTCTTGATCTGTTTTGCTAGTTTGATCAGAGAGTCATAAGTAGTGGTTGATAAATGTATTACAGAATAATTTTTTAGTTTTGTGAGATTTATATTTTTGGCATTTTCTTTTGGATATTTATTGTTGATGGTTTCGGTCTGAAAGAGATCAGGTGTAACTAGTTCTAAATATTTTTTGTTAAAGTTTACAGAAAAAGACAGAACAACAATTTCATTATCACTGAATATATTTATTTTATCTAATTTCCTCTCGTCCAGCCTAGAAGCATATCTGGATATAATTGAATACATATAAGAGTTTACATTATTAATCATCTTTAATAATTCCATAGTTTTTATCAAATACTCTCGGGGATTTTTATCTAATTTTGCTAGATAGAGCTGGAATACATATGTGAGATTGAATATCATAAGATCATGTCCTATCCTTATATTTGGTCTTAGATCATCATTACTATTTATGAACAATTCTTTCATTAAGCCATCATATAGATTTTCAAATTTTCTACGATCGTTGCTAATCAATCCTGAATAGTTTCTATATGCATCCTCCTTAGATTTCTGGAGCATTTCTCTAAACATGCTTTTGATCATCTCCCTATTTTTAGAAATATCTATTTTTGGTTCTTTGATTCTACCTTCATTCTCCTTGGAGATAACATATTCTAACTTTTTAACTATTCTCTCTGAAGCTTCTTCGATAACTTTATTTGAAAACTTTGAGGTCATATTAATTCTAACAACCAATCTTTTTTTATTTATATTTACTACTAAATTTTCAAGAATTATTTCTTAACTCTTGGTGCTAAGTCCTTCTTCCTGAACTTAGTTCCACCACATTTTCTACATCTAGTTGCGTTTATATTGTTTTTAGTTTTGCAATCTAAACATATCTTTATAGCTAATAATTCTGCATTTGCCTCAGGTATTTTACCCATATCACATCACCAATGGGCCTGGTGGGATTTGAACCCACGACCTCTCGATTATCAGTCGAGCGCTCGTACCTAGCTGAGCTACAGGCCCTTAATTTATTCTAAAACAAAACATTTTAAAAATATTCAAACAGATATAATTAATATGATATATATGTTATCAAAAATGGTAGTAGCTCAGATTATCAGTGAATGTTGCCCTATAGGTATTGTAATCATATGTCAGACGTGAGATCATGAGGGAAGCTGTGTATAGAGCACTGGTTGATTACGCCCCACCAATACTATTAAATAACAGATACATAGCAAATTTTATAGAAAACCATGCTATTAAAAAGAGAGAGTATAATTCGAGAGAATTAATGGCCTTCTCTGTGTTACCAACTGAGAACATGAGAAGAGTTTATAGGCATATATTAGATATATATTCTAAAGGAGATTTGCGACTCAAGCAATCTGAATATAACTTCTTTAAATTATTGATATTAGGCTATGGAACAATGAGATTGTTTGATTGGCCAGAGAGAATAAAATATGGGCTTGCTATACCCGAACTATTTATACCTATGCTCAATATAGCACTAGAGGAAGAACTCTCTATAAGACCCAAATATACATTTGGTAGATTGTATAACGATATAAAATCTCAGCTCACGACACTACATTACAGATTGATGTTCAGGGATTTAGGTTTTATATCCAGCGTAGGTGAGAACTGGGTTAAAACATTTATAGAAGATTATTTAAAATTAGGATTGGAGTCAGAAGACTATACACTAATAAGATTGCTGAATTATGGAATCACAAACTCAAAAGTAGGGTTGAGAAAGGTTATAAGTTTCTATAGAGCAATACAAGACTATCCTTATGACAAGGAGAAATTAATCGAATACGTAGTATCTAACAATCACTTGAGTCTGCTCAATCTGGATAGTTCTAAATCTATTATATATATGATTAGATTAATGGAAATTACTCAGAATATATCTCTGGTTGCAACTCTATTAACTTATATTAAATCTGATCAGGAAATGTCTATGGTGGAATCGATATTAAAAATAACAGGTGATTACTATTCAAAGAACACATTTAATAGAGAATTATTCCATACTATCACAAAAGATATCTCAATTTCTTATAGTATCCTAACCAAAAACCATAAGATTCCTCCAAGACTATTAGCTCTTGCTATAGATGTAGCTAAACTATATGGATTAAATGAATATACCAGAACTATTAGAGATGAAAACGATATATTAGAAGAGCTTAGAACGCAGCTCAATACGAGAGATATCGAGATGGTCGATATTATATTTAGGTTTATAACTCAAAAGGGTGATGTTCAATTAGAACTGGATAATATGTACGTTATAAATAATTTTAATATAATGCAGGATTACGTTAGGGATTATAAAAAGGCAGAGAATAGGCACCTATTCAGATACGATAACAGATTCCTAAACAGAGAAAATCTACTATATCTAAGATTGAAGAATCCTAAAGATTGGATAGATGATAAAGAGAAAGATTATATGTTCTATTGGGATGCATTCAAACAGATTAACTTAGGAGTGATCTCTGAACTAGAATCATATAATCAGTTATTTCTGAATCGATCAAATATCAGTGAAGAACAGAGAAGAAAATACAGGGAGAATTTGAATAAATTTAGGGAAATTCTCTTAACTAAACCTACAGATCCCCAAGGTATTCAGATAATGAAAAACTATTTGAATAATATGATGAATGTTATAGAAAGTGTAACAAAACGTCAGAATAGTAGGATAAGAGAAATAATCGATAGTATAGATCAGTTTTGGATACGGATATATGAAATAGGGGATTTTGAGAGGATCCTTAGAATACAGGAGATACTGAATAATAGTAATTCATGTTTAAGATATGATGGGCATCTTGAGAAGAGACTAGAACTATTTGGATTGGCAGCAGATCCTAATAGTAAAGTTCTAGTAATAGAGAGCAAAAAATTTAGTAAACCTGTAGCCAGAGTTATATTTAGATTGGCGTTGTTGAATGGAGAGTTAGTATTGAGCAGAAATAATCTATATTACAGTTCTGCCTATGAAAATCTAAAAGTACCTTATGTAGAAATAGGGGATAAATATTTGGAGAGTAGGGCTGCAGGCTTGAATCTGAGATTCTTGCGTCAGGCTGAGCCCATAAGCGGTAATTCCTTTGGAGTAACTTTCTATGAATAGAAGAGAATTGAATAATAATATCACAAGGGAAAAACTGTTTCTAGATACTTACACAGAGATAAAAAGAACTCTAGAGAGTGTGCAGGATAAGAGCATTCCAGTCAGAGATGCTATAGAGAGATTAAATTCAATCCGTGAGAATTTTAATAAGCAGATAAGAGAGGTTACTCTTGAAGACAATGTTGCAATCCATAGAGTTATCTATATGGAATATTTCATACAAAATATATTAGAATTCTTAGAGGATCTTATGTATGTATTAAAAAAGGATAGTTCATCAAGAATTGCAATCGATTTGATACGACGTAAGATAATTTCAGATGACAGTAGGTTGAAGCGTATAGTGATAAATTACGATGATAAGATTGGTGATATATTAGAAATACGCTCGAGATACAATCCAATAATTTATAGAGATATAGATTCGGTTATGGAAAATTACAGAAAAACTCTGTTAGAGATTTTAAAGGAAAATATAAGATATTATAAGGAATCGATATCTATGCCTCAGTAGCTCAGCCTGGCAGAGCGACCGCCTCGTAAGCGGTAGGTCGAGGGTTCAAATCCCTCCTGAGGCTTTATCCAGATTGATTTGTTATCGGAAATAATAAATCTTATTTATAGATATATTGGACCCTGGGGGATTCGAACCCCCGGCCTCTCCCATGCCAAGGGAGCGATCTACCACTGATCTAAGGGCCCATCTTCATAATTCTTTTCTTTAATATACCTAAGACTATTGATATAATTATGACAAAAAATATAAATATCTTAATCTCACCGACCACGTATCGAAGATTTAGTATAGGAAAAGGTAGATAGAGAATTGCTCTAGGACATACATAGCTCTCTGGATTGATATCTTGAACAATCTGATCATGAAATAAATCTGGAACTTTATAAACACCGTTCTCATATATATATTTATTATCAACAATACATATGCTTCCATATGGATGATTGGCTGGGGATTCTACAATCAGGAACTGTATTATACTTGCTGCACCTAAGAACATTATTAAATATACCACACTTATCTTTAGCATATTTTTAAATTGCTCCATCAATAGCGAATTCAACAAATTCTTACGTTCCTCAATCTGTTCAGGAGTCATTTTTAATCCATCTTTCAGAAACTTTACATATTCTTCCCAATATCTCTTATTACCCTCTTGGTACTTCTTGTAGAAATCTTGCCTAGCTATAAAAAATACAGAAATCGAAGAGTAAATAAGAGCTAATAAAAATATGATCCAGAGATCTAGCTCTGGTGAATCCATTTTAGCAGATATTCCTGTAGATCCTCAACAGCCCTTTCTAATTCACCATCTCTATTTATAATTATCTTCACCGGAGCACCTGTTTTGATAGAACAGGAGCTTAGAACTGCTAGGTTCATTTCATTATGCAACGATATCTCAACCTTGTCTTCCTCATCTCTATATCTTGAACTATCTTTAGCCCTCCTTAGCAATATCTCCTCGTATTTAGTAGTTATATAGATAAAAGATGCAATTTCCATATTGTTTAGCATTGCATCGTGAATTCCAGGCATGTATCCAAATTCAGTTTTAATTGCTGCATGAGTATCTACAAGGATTAATTTTTTAGTAGTATTAGCTATTTCCTGAATTCTTCTAGCAACTTCTATCTGAACCTCTTCAATCTGAGGGGGGGTTAGTTTCTTTCTAATCTCATCTCTGTGCTTGATCCCATATCTATCCTCAACAATTCTCATCATCTCTGTACCAAAAGATATCACCACTATCTTATCCCCTAATCTCTTCACAACTTCATTTATAGTAGTAGTCTTACCTGCTCCAGGTAAACCTGTAATCACAATAATCATATCACTCACCAAGTATCTTAATCAATGGCGGATAATATATCTTTAGGAATTCTTTCATCTGAGGAATCATTCTATCATAAATAGATATCATCAAAAGTATTCCTGTAGCCGTTCCTAGAACCAGAAGTGCATCTCCTATTCCAGCTATTAAACCTATAGTAAATGAGCTCAACCTTATTAGACCATCTACGTATTCAGTAATTTTTCGCTCTAGGAGTCTTGGATCTCTCCTATATCCCTCTAAGCTTATGTTTGGATTGTTTGATAGGAGTTTTGCAACAGATTTCCCATCCTGACCCGTGGTTTCAGCCCATATAACTCCAAATACCATACTCAACAATGCCATAGCGATGATATGTATAATCAGGTGTAAATATTCTGGCAATCCTAATATAGGTGTTTTTGCTGTAAATAGAATTGCTATATACTCAGACATATTATAGCTATGAACCACAGGACCTAAGATATAAAGAACACCTCCAATTATTCTTACGATATCAACTAACAATCCCTCTCCAGGTACACTTATCATTGATACGCCTAATTGATAGAATATGAATAGAAGTGCAGAACTGAATATTACTGGAATTGTAGTTAGATAGAAAAAAGGTAGTTCTATCTTTCTGCTCTGCCCAGCTATGTTAATAGGTATGGGAAGCTTGTAAGACTGAATATAAGCTATTACATATATTGCCAAGAATGTAGTTAAGATGGGTATAAATTGTATAATTATAAATTGCAATCTGTCTATACCTGCTTGAGACAATAGATTTGGAATTATACCTATGAACTCATCCAGCATTAGATATCCGAGGAGAGATAATATTGAATAAGAAACTCCAGCAGCTATGAATAGTGATATTCCTGAGGTAAGTCCATACTTAGTAGATATCTGATCCAAATATATTACTATTACAGCTCCAAGAACTATCTGAATCAGAACTATCAAAAACACAATAGAATTTCCCCTGAAACTATCAGCAACAAATGGACCGAATCCATCAAATCCAACCATTGAAACACTTGAGAATATTCCTTGGAAGATTGCGATTATTATTGCGAATGTAACCTGAGCTTCCTGGAAGATCTTCTGGTTCTTGGTATTAGAGAGATCAAATTGTATAGCTCCTCCTTTAACTAATAGCTGTAATAATAGGCTAGCTATTATCATAGGTGCAATTCCTAGGGTTAACAGTGTTCCTATTCTAGATGCTGTTAGAGTAGAGATTATATTTACATTTGTATCTATTCCCTTAACACCTATTACAAAAGTATGATACATGAGAAAATACAAAAACAAGATGATAGCAGTATATTTGAATTTATCCACTAAACTTGGTGGCAATTTAGGGGATGCTATGGCTGGTAGGTATTTATGGAATTTTGCTAGAGTCTCTATCATTTACCTATCTCAACTACTTTTCCACCAGCTTTCTGAACTTTCTCTCTTGCCCTATTGGAAGCAGATATAACCTCTATAACAACAGGATAGTCTAATTCACCTGTACCTAGTAATTTTCCCTCAAATCTATATTTATAAACATCTCCTTCCCTCTCTACTTCTCCTCTCTCTATCATCCTCTGAATATGGTATAGATTTATCGAAGGTAGCTTCTCCCGCTTGGATACAAATCCTTTTCTCTGTTTGAGAAATTCTTCCTTATCCTTCAACCATGCGGTTTTCTCATGCTTCCAGAATCCTGCTTTACCAAATCCACCCCTGTTACCAGATCCTCTCCTATTCTTAACATTACCTCTACCAAATGTCCTATGCCCTAGTTTTTTAGTCTTCTTAGTTTTCTTCACTCTTTTGACCATATCACATCATCCTCTTTAACAGATCATCCATATCATCACGTTTACCCAAAGCACCTCTAGGGTATCTCTCCTTTATGGACTTCCATCCTCCTCTTGGAGGGTGTAATCTAAATACAGGATCTATAATCCATTTACCAGTGTTCTTGAAGTGTTCAATAACCTCATCAACATTATCAACACTTTTACTACCTATCTCACCTCTTTTACTAATCAGAGCCCTAAGAGTAATTTCATTAATCTCCCCATAAGCAACATAATTCTCTACTATCTTTAACATACCTCTTAGAGATTCACTGTCTTTGTATACAACACAGTGATTTGGTTTATTCAATCTGAGCAATCTCAAAGTTTCTGCGATTTTAGGTTTCAGACCAAATCTACCTCTAACTCTAATGATAGCTATCATAACAATTCACCTCAATATAATTGTTTAAGAGCTTTGAAAGTTGCAGCCACTAAAGACTGAATGTTAGATTTGGACCCTCTAACACTACTCCATATATCTCTTACTCCTGCTAAAGATAGGATCACCTTTAGGTTATCATTAGCTGCTAGACCAAGACCTCTAGGAGCTGGTAACAATTCTACATAAGTAGCACTAACTTTTGCGGATACTTTCTTTGGAATAGAGTGTTCCAATTCACATCTACACTCCCAAGATCCGCATCCTCTTTTAATAGATATTATATTTCTCTTAGCGTTATTCACAGCCTTATCTCTGGCAATTGCTAACTCAGCAGATTTCCCAATTCCATAACCAACATGTCCATTTTCATCTCCAACTACAGCTAATACTTTATATGCAGTTTTCCTTCCGGAATCAGTAACTCTCTGAGTAGCTCTAATTTCTAATATCTCAGATTTAAGATTTGGTAATAGATAATCTACAATTTCATGCTCTAATATAGGTTTACCTGTAGCTAGCACTTCATCTATATTTTTATATGTTCCTGCTTTAACTGCCTTACCAAGTTCGGTCTTAGGTACCCAATCTTCCATCATTTAACATCACCAAGTATCATTTTTCTAATATTTTCAAATGCATTCTTATCGAAAGTTTTCGATTTCTCAATTCTACTCATGTCTAAATCTTCAGGTACTTTCACATCTAATCCTGCCTCTTTAGCACCATAGGCAACAAAGAAAGAGAAATTGTTCTTAGTAGGTGTATGCAATCCAATATCTAATACAGCTTTCTGTATGTTTCTACTAACAGCTTCCTTACCTATCTTTAGACCGATCAAATATGCTGCAGCTATACTCTTCAAACTGCCTTTCCAACCCATCTTTCTAAGATGTTTCCCATCAACAGAGATCTCAGTAATATCCCCCTTCTCTGCAAATCTTACTATACTTGCTATAACTCTAGTATTGGTTTTTCTAACAACTAATCTGGGAAGACCAGATTTGAGCAATCTAAGTCTCTTAGCATAATTAGTTTTTCCCTCTCTCCTTCTCCTAAAGTGAACCCTATACTTAGGTCCAGTAGCTCTAGCCATTCAAACCACCCAACCTAGATAGAAATTCCATCATAGATCTCTTGCTCTTGATCTCCCCTCCTTTGATCTTTCTGTACAACAATTTCTTAGTTGCATTATCAATCTTACCTTCTTCTTTCAATATCTTTACTTGCTTTCTAAGAGCTCTTACTTTTATCATCCATCTTCTTTTTTTGGATAATCTAGAATACTTAGCTCCTCTTCTACTACCCTGTCCTCTCTTTCTCTTCTCTCTCTTTCTAAGCAACTTCTTTTCAGGTACTATATCAGCAACCTCTTTCCATCTCTGCTTAACATCATTTCTAGTCACAAGACTAGTTTTAATAATCTCTAAAATCTCCCTACCTGGTTTAATCCTAATTCTATTAGTCCCCACACCTTTGATATCTGCTAAAAGCCTCTTAAATGTAGTGATATTCATTTTGAACTCACCTCCTTAACAGGATTCAATATGTGAATTCCTAATTCCTGGGCTCTCTTCTGAATCTCGAGCTTTTTCTTCTTACCCAATCTACCGCTCAATCTAATTGCATATCTATTTCTATCCAAATCATTCAACTGTTCAACTCTCTCTACTAAAATCTCAAAGTATCCAGAAGGATGCATGCCTCTTAATTCTTCAGGATTCTTGTATCCTATATTAGGGGATTTACCGTATTGCTTAGCCCTTACTCGTTTCTTATTATCAATACCTCTAGGCTTTCTCCAGCTATCCTTTATTCTTCTCTTCATCCTATGACCATCACTAGGTCCAATATTTTTAAATTCAGGAACCTTTTTCTTCTTCATAATATCACCTTATAAATACCATCTTGGAATACTCTCCTATCTTTCTCTCTAATAAACACAGCCCTCTTTATATTGGTATAAGCCTGTCCTAGCAATTCTTTATCCGGAGAAGATAGGATGATATTCTGACCTTTAATCTCTACCTTTACTCCTTTAGGTATCTTTGCATATCTGGGTTTTTTCTCACCTAGAAAATTCTGTATCTCTAGCACATTGTCCTTGTATACGAGTTTTATAGGAAAGTGTAGATACCTTGCTACCAATTCCATTCTATAAGGTTCCTTGATGCCTTTGAGTAGATTTAACACCTTCCTCTTTACAGTATTTATCATAGCTCTATTCTTTGCCTCCACCATTAACTCTCCATTTTCAATCCATATCCTCAAACCTTCCCCCTTGAATTTTAACTCGTAATCTCCTATTATGACCTTATTATCTTCAACCCTAACAGAACTATCCACCACAACTCTTATATCTCTCATCTGTTATCACCTCAGAATATATAAGCAATAATTCTACCACCAATTTTTAATTCCTTAGCCTTTCTATTACTCATAACTCCTTTGGGAGTTGTTAATATCAATATCCCCTCTACATATGAAGGTAAATATTGCATCTCTTTCTGTATTATCTCTAAATACTTAACAGGAGTTCTAGGATTAACTACTTGAAACTCTCTAATTCTTTCAGGTATCAGGGTGACTTTGAGCATCTGTAGGTATCCATCTCCTATTAACTCAAATCCCTGTATATACCCCTCTTCTTTTAGAACGTTCAGCACATTTCTAATCAATCTATTATTCCTCTTTAGAATAATCTCACGTTTTCCTACTCTGGCAGAAGTTTTGATCTGATTAACAACCTCTGCAAATGGATCTACAGACATCTTATCTCACCCTCAATGATATTTCTTAAATCCGAGCTTTTCAGCATGTTCTCTGAAGCATCTTCTGCATATGTAAATACCATACTTTCTTATCAGTCCTCTAGTAGTTCCGCATATCTTGCACTTTCTCTCTCCTTTTCCTCTAGCATTATCTATTTTCATGATATCACCTTAACATCAAATTTCTTAGATATAAAATCAATAGCCTCTTCAATTGTAACTCTTTGTTTCTTACCAATCTTCCCAGGTTTTCGTTTTCTTCTAGCCACTCTATACCCAGGCTTGATTAATCTAACCACTACATCAAATCCCATAACTCCTATTTCAGGCATATATTTAACCCCTGGGAAATCAATATACTCTTTTATTCCAATAGATAGATTACCAGTCTTATCAAACATACTTTTTCTTATAGTATTCTTCAGAGCCCCAAATGCTCTCCTTAAGATCTCTTCAGCATCTTTACCTCTTAGTGTTACTTTCACACCTATCTCTAATCCTGGTCTAATCTTAAATGTAGGGTTTCTCTCTTTTGCCTTAGTATAGATTGCTTTCTTTCCAGTAATAATCTCTAATAGCTTCTTTGCATTATCAAGTCGCTCTCCAGGCTGACCAACCCCTATATTCAGAACAACTTTATCAATCTTAACATCTGTGATCTTACCCATTCTCCTCACCCTAATAGGAATAGATACTTGTAATCTGTCCTTACGCTCTCCCCTTTCTCATTAACCACATCTGCAACTCTCTTACCTATATTCAAAACCTGTTTTATCTTTCCTCTGAAACCTCTGTGTTTTCCTCTTAGCACTATACATTCTCTATTTAGATCTTGAGAGATTATTTTTGATATACTTTTGCTATTCACATCATAAACCACAGAATCACCAACCTTTATAGAAGAATCTTCTGATAGTAGAGTTCTACCATTATGGAAAGTGTATTGGAGCTTTCCTCCTTTAACCTTAGTCTTTCTAATAACTTTAAGTATCTGAGAATTTCCATTATAATCTCTTGGTACAAAATAGCCATGTGAGTCTATATCTATAATATACTTTCCAACTCCATCAATATCGACTATATCCTGAAAACCTATAGGGAATTTAGGCTCTTTTACAATTCTTCCATCAACCTTAATCCTACCATTTCTTAATATATATCTCACCTCTCTCATATTAGCTGCTATGCCCATATAATCTCTTAGCAACACGCCAAGACTAATGCTATCATCTTTTGGATGTGGACCTGGAGATGGTTTTAATAAATATTTCTTATCCTTTCTCCTTATCTTTATATATGATGGTAAAACTAATCTCTTCAAGTGTTTAGTAGGTCCTCTATTTGCCATTATCCTCACCTCTCTTTATAAGCATGATTTTAGATGCGTGAATAGGTACATATATCTCCTTACCTGAAGCATTCTTTCTTACTACCCCTTCTATATGAACTGTTCCTCTTTTAGTGTTAAGTTCCACCACCTTACCCTCCTTCTTAGCAAAATCTCCTCTCATAATTCTAACAACATCTCCTATTCTAACTCTTGTAGTTTTACCAAATTTATCAACAAGAGCCTTATCTACAGGAACGTTCAGAAACTTATTCCTAATATGTATAGGAGCATTATAGAGCATCTTTCTAACTTTAGATCTGTGCATGTTATACAACACCTTGAGAGATTGCTGCTATCTTAGGATATCTCTCAACAGCCTCTCTAGCCACCACTCCTTTAATTTCAGTACCAATAGGAACCCCATCATCATTTACTACCACAGCAGCATTATCCTCAAACGAGATTCTGTATCCAGCATATCTCCTGTATTCTTTTTTCTGCCTGACTATTACTGCTTTAACCTTGGTACCGACCATTTTTGGATCTCCTTTCTTTACAGAACATATCACCATATCCCCCACTCCTGCCTTTGGTACTCTTGATCTAACTCCCTTGTATCTTACAACTCCTATTATCATCAACTCTCTAGCCCCGCTATTATCATCACATTTCAAATAGCTACCTACACCTAATACCTTAACAGGCTTAGCTCTCAATGCTTTCATAAACCTCACCTCTCTTCAATATCCTAGTTACTACCCAGCTCTTAGTCTTGCTTATCTTTCTAGTCTCCTGAACCTCTACAACATCCCCAACATTCACCTCTATACCACTAGGAACATGTGCATGTATTTTACTTCTACTTCTCATATATCTATTATATTTAGGTATCTTTCTTACGATCTCTCTGAGAATAGTAACAGTATTCTTTGCTCTATTACTTACCACTACTCCTGTGAGTGTCTGCCCTCTAGGTAATAGATTAAGCTCTCTCAATTTCTGCCCGATTAATCTATTCACATTTTCAAGATCATCCATAGTTTATCCCTTTTTTATATGGATATGATACTTTTAAATAGCTTTTTATATTATTTAAGAATCGTTGCCTCAGTAGCTCAGCCTGGCAGAGCGACCGCCTTGTAAGCGGTAGGTCGAGGGTTCAAATCCCTCCTGGGGCTCTAGAACGCTATACAACGTTGCCATATAATTCTGATAACAATTTCGATAGAACTACAAACAATAGATTAAATATTTAAAATAATTTATTGTATAAATATTTATGAAAAAGAAGAAAATTTCGGATAACATAAATTTCTTCATATACGATCCTGAGCTGCTCTTCGTTAGTAGCGATACAACCAAACCTAAAAGAACTAGGATAAGGAGATACACTGGGAGATCTAAGAAAAAGATAATACTCACTAAGGAAAAGTTAGAACGAGCTATAGAGAGATTAAAGAATTTGAGAAAGTTTGAGAGAGAAAAATTCAATCCTAACAAATAATATTTATTTCCTGAATACGTATTTATCTAATAGTTCATTGTATACTGTTCTAGATATTAGATAACCCATAACATAAGATATAATTGCAACTATAGCAAAACCTACTACTTCTACATTTCCTAATAGCAATAGAGGGAAGATAACGGCAATTGCTATGATTGTATTATTCTTTATGATTCTGTAAACCTCTTCAAACTTCAGTAATCTTCTCAATCTAAAATCAGTTATAATAATCTGTGCATCTATACTCACACCTGCAGCAGCTATCAACCCAACTATAGCAGCTAGATCCAATGTAAATCTTCCTACAATAGCTAGAAGGATGGTCATCTCTAGAATAGTTATTGCTGCAATAATCCCTGCAATAGCCAGATTCCTGTATCTTATAGCTGTGAATACTGCTACAGATATCACACTTAATATCAATCCGGCTATTGAATAAGATAAAGACAACTCTCCAAATACAGGTGGGATATTTGTAGTACCTATGATCTCTAAGTTATAAGGAATACCTCCTCCTCTTAGAACCGATGCAATCTCTCTTGCTTCATCTATAGCAGGTCTGTCCCTTGCTGTTCCACTGATCAGATATCTCATACCAACAATATTACCACCTGCAGTTATGGATGGGGATAATCTTGGAGCAGATATGAGATTTATAGCTTTCCAGGATGATATTGATCCGAAATTATATACAGGGTATAGATCAGACTCATTCAATACGATCTGATTCTTAAGACCAAGATCTCTATCTGATATAATTGTTGTGTTATCACTAATATCAATAGGTTCATCATCCCATAGAACAGTAATATTCAAGTAGGAGAGAACTTCTATTGCTTCTGCAGGATCCTGAAGCTTGGAGCGATTCAATAGAATAAACATATTTCGAGGAGGATCAAGAAACATATAGATAGGTCTATTGGCCTTACCTCTAACTGATTCCAAGAATCTAGCATTTGCATTAGGGTTTAGTGCAAACTGAACGCCCCAATCAGCACCTCCTAATTGAGCTTTATCCAATATTATTTGAACACTGTTAGGGATAATATCTTCGCCTCTGACTACAACAACACCATCAACAATCCCTATGTATTCTCCTCTTCTAGTAATCACATTCTTGATTCTATCAACAAGATCAGGGGTACTGCTCTCTATATATATTATTCTATTCTCAATTCCCTTAACTACAAATTGTTCCAATCCCAATACAGATAATCTTGATTTGATTCTATCCACCAGATCCAACATCTCTGTGTTTGATAGGAAACTCTCTGTTTGGAGAATAACTCTAGTACCTCCTCTGAACTCAATTCCCAGATTGATACCAAATATTACCAGAGATAAAATTGAGATAATACCTAATCCTAGAAAGTAATTGAATTTATTGTTTTTAGCAATTATAGTGGATAGTATAATTCCTAAAATCAGATATATTGATATCAGATTTGTTACTCTTGGATCGATCAATCCAAATAATACTATTAGAAACCCAATCACCAGAAAACCATAATCCAATCTAACCATATCTATCACCAAATCTCTGGATTAGATAAGCATTATAACCCCAAGATGTGAAGAAATCAACTATCAACCCAATTATCAGAACTACTCCTATATTCTTGAGGAAAGATATGCCTAGAATAATTCCTATAAGGAAGATGATTATAAAAACTAACAGAGAACTCATTATCATTGATATCCCTGTTTTCATGCTCTCATCTATACTATCGATTCTTCTGGTGAGATAATAGTTGCTAACCAATAATACACTAGTATCCAAACTGTATCCAAATAGCACTAATAATCCAACTAATATACTTAAATCCACATCAAATCCGAGTAGACTGACAATTCCAAGAGTAATTATTGAATCAATGAGGGCTCCACTTAAGATATTAATTGTAGGGAACCAGGTTTTAAATGTGTAGATTATGTATATAGTTACGAATACCATCCCTAACAGAAAAATCGATAGAATCTTTGCGAACAGCTCCGTAGAGAGAGTAGGTGTTATAAGATTGTATGAATAAGAATATTCGCCAGGGATTTGAGATATTAGATTTGAAATGGATCGATTTACCATGGTTTCATAGACACTATCAACATAATCCATTGCACTAGAATTTCCCATGGGGATCTCCGAAATACTCTCTAATCTCTCCACATATGTATCACAGACACTAACATTAACCTGCTCTCTCAAACATCTCACAAGATCATTTCTCAGAGAAATCACTTGCTCCAAATCTCTATCAATTCTCATAGAGATTTCATAGATATTCACCTGTCCAGATGTTTTAATAGTATGTGGAAATGGAATAGTTAGTGGCTGCTCTGAAATTATGGTTATTACAAAACCACCTGTAAAGTCAATTCCCAATCTGAATGACAAGTATCCTATTATAGCAAACAGAGCAGCGATACCTAATCCAATTAGCAATAGTTTTCTATCAAGCATGAATTAAATAAAAAGAAAAGATTTAAATATTATCTTTATTTTGTATAGTGTTCCCAGAGTAGATACTCCTGATAATTATTTTTCACCACGTCTAGCTTGATTATCTCCTTAGCTACAGAATTCACAGTATTTTTCCCGTATTTCTTCCCCAGATCTACCAGAAGATCTAAGAGTCTTTGATCTTTAGTATTCTGATAGAATCCTAATAAACTATCAGCTACGTGTTTTGCCATGTAATCACTGAGAATTCGGTTATTTATAAGATATCTAAGTATAACAATTACATCATCTCTCCCTTTGTTATCATCCTTAAAGAGCTTAGTCAGCAGTAGATCTAAAGGTTTTACTCCCATCTTATTATCACTTTCCCAGAGGTTTAATCGATAGAATTCCTGCTCGACAATTGTACGTAGCATATCTTTATTCAGTAGAATATGTAATACATTGTTTCCATTATGATCTCTGGTGCTGTAATTAGTTATCTTAGCTAGAAATCCTCTAAATGCTGGGTGATTACTAGGTAGTAAGGATAGAAGCTTGAGGTAGTTGTTTTGAGTATTTAAATGCTTATCAAATATTTCAGTTATCCTCTTATAGAACATATCTGGTTCTGGCTTTCTCCTTAAGATATCTTCCAAGCGTTTATCTACTGTCTCTACTGTTCTGGTTCCGATACTATTTTTCTGCTCCACACTTAATCGGTTGGTTAGTTTCATGATATTATATTAGCACAAAGTGTTTAAAAAGTTATTTATTTTAATTAAAAGTGTTTCATAATCAACTAATAACATTTAAATGATCTACGATAACATTAAACATAGATGGATTTTGACCAACGGATCAGAGAATTAGAAGAGGAGATTCGAAGAACTCAGAAGAACAAAGCTACTGAAAAACATATAAGTCTATTACTAGCTAAAATAGCTAAATTAAAGAGAGAGAAATTAAAGATGGAGTTAAAGAGAGGAGGGGGTGGAGGCGGATTTGATGTAGCTAAAACTGGGGATGCTAGAGTAGCATTAGTCGGATTTCCGTCTGTTGGTAAATCTTCCTTATTAACTTCTCTCACAGGTAAGGAATCAAAATCAGCTGATTATGCCTTCACCACAGTATCTGTTATACCAGCAATATTAGAATATAAAGGTGCTAAAATACAGATATTGGATCTACCTGGAATAATAGAGGATGCAAGTAAAGGTAAGGGTAGGGGTAGGGAGGTATTAGCAGTGGTCAGAACTGCAGATCTAATATTGATAGTTGTTGAAGCTACTGCTGCCGAAAAGCAGCTAAGCTCAATCACAAGAATGTTACATGAAGTAGGAATAAGATTGGAGAAAAAGAGACCTGATGTAAGAATAAGCAAGAGGGCATCAGGACCTATGAAAATATTCAACAACTCAAAACTAGATACATCTACGATCATCGCAATACTTAATGAGAATGGGATAAGGAGTGCTGATGTATATATAGGTGAAGGGGTCGAATATCAGGATCTTTTGGATAGTCTTGATGATTCATTGGTATATACAAAATCTCTAGTAGTAATAAATAAAATAGATTTAATAGATACAAATACTCTTGATATATTGAAGTCTAAATACCCGAAAGCAGTATTCGTGAGCAATTATATCCCTGAAACCATTCAGATTCTAAAAGATAGAATATATAAGGAATTTGATTTTATAAGAATCTATACTAAGTCTTGGAAAGGGGAGGTTAGTTCTGATCCGCTTATACTCAAAAGGGGTGCAACCGTTAGAGATGTATGTAGAGCTATTCACAGAGAATTGGAAGAGAACTTCAAATATGCTATTGTATGGGGAACATCTGCAAAATATCCTGGGCAGAGAGTAGGATTAGATCATAAGATGGATGATGGGGATATAATACAGATTTATGATCAGTGAAAATTTAAAAAGTGAGCTTTATATAAATATTAGCTCGCGGCCATAGTCTAGTGGTAGGATGTCAGCTTCCCAAGCTGAAGACCCGGGTTCGAATCCCGGTGGCCGCACTATTTAAATATTTTATGATTTCAGATGTTTAACATCCAAACCAATTGAGAGATTCTTTGAAAGAATTTATCTCTGAACAAACAGATAATGAAAAACTATTGAACGTAATCGATAGGATCAGAAAAGGGGAGGATGTGAAGTTGAAGATTGTTAAAAATGAAGATTCGA
>Ga0105160_1000065_pt1 | contig 55539 bp, 67 predicted proteins | sample GXS110809BmetaG_FD_89591 | JGI IMG/M metagenome (GOLD analysis project Ga0105160, IMG submission 89591) | Hot spring microbial communities from Gongxiaoshe hot spring, China to study Microbial Dark Matter (Phase II) - GXS 110809B | ecosystem: Environmental > Aquatic > Thermal springs > Hot...
ATAACCCCCGTGGCGCCGGTGAAGGCCAAAAGCCACCACACGTTAGGTTTAGTCAGCAGAAAATACGTCCTGAAAGTCGAGGCCACGTTCATCACAGCAACATTATTTCTTGAGATAGTATTTGTATTCTCCCTTCGAACCGATTCTTGAAAGGATGTTCTTCTGGAAGAGTATTCCGAGGGCTTGGCTGACCTTCCTGCTCTGGAACTTTATGTTTACGAGCTCTGCTATCTTCTCCCTCACCTCGGCCGTGGACTTGGGCTGGCTGAAAAACGAAGAGGGAATAAGCCTCTCCTCCAAAATTTTCAACACCTCAACAGCCTCGGACTTTCCCCTTCGTTTAGAGCTTTTCACCAGAGTCCCCATCCTGAACTTTTCCAGAACAGCCATGTAAAGCTCCATCAGTTCGTCAGCGTGGGCCAAAGCCTCATCCTTGGAGGAGGCCTCGCAAGAAACCTCCACGCCGTCAGACCCCAAACTAATCACGTATTTAGCCATGATACAGCAAGGTGCAAGTTGTTTTAAAACCTTCTGAACTTCAGCAGCAGCTCGCCATCCACGAGGGAGAACTCGAAGGCAGACATGTTGGTCAGCTTGTCCCGTAGCGTGGGGGGTATGTAGATCCTGCCGTATCTGTCCGGCTCGAAGACATACTTGACGTCTTCGATGACGAGCGTCACCTCTTTTTTCCTCGCCTTTTTTAGAAGCTTTATCGGGACTGTTATACGGCCGTGTTCTTTCACGGTTCTTCCCAGCTTACGGGTGATGGAGGCTGGCTGGGCAACGCTCATACCGCCGGCGATTGACGGAATAATGTAGATGACGTCACCGTCCTTTATCTTCGTCTGCATCCCCTCAAGATAGCGGATGTCCTCGTCGTTCAAGAAAACGTTGACAAAGCTCCTCACAGACCCCGCCTCGGTGAAAAGATGTTTCTGCAAGCCTGTGAACCGCTGGACCAGCTTGTTTAAAACCTCCCCCACGGTCAATCCTTCAACCTCGACCACGTCACGCCCATCTGCATACTGGCGTAAAGGCGTTGGAAGATAGACCTTTACAGGCATACGCTCCTGAAAAAACTTTAAGCCGTTGTATTTATACGTGTGTTTGCCTCTTACAGCAGCTACTCCCCATCTATTATTGTCAAATCCTCCTCGACATATTCCTTTTGGCCGTTTCTTTCCAGAACATACCAGCTTGTATACTCCAGAACCCTGCTTTTGGTGACTGACACAATAAGGTATGACCAGCCGGGCATGGCGTATTCAAGGTCGTATGCGGATGGACGGGCTGCGACATCTGGATGGGAGTGGTAGACGCCTACGACCTGGAGGCCGCGTTCTTCCGCTGTTTTTTCAGCTCTGTAATACTCCATCGGGTCTATTCTGTACCTGACTCTTCTGTCCCCTTCGTGGACGTTGGCCGTGGGAAGGGAGTCGACCGCTTTTCTGCTGCCGCCGTAGCCGAGCATCAGGCCCGCTGTCTCGTACGGATATCCTTCAACGCACCTCGTCAAAATGGTGTCTAAAACCTTACGTTTGATGAAGAGTTTCATGGACTGACCAGCTTCTCCTCCAGGTGGTTGGAGATGCCGTCGGGTAGGATCACGACGACAACCCCCTCGTCGATTTCGTCGTTAAGCTTCAAGGCGGCGGCTAAAGCAGCCCCGCCGGAGACGCCTGCGGGAACCCCTGCCAACAAACGAAGCGTTCTCGTCATCTCAACGGCTTCCTCGGTTTTTATGAAGTAGCGTCCGTCGGCTACGTCTTCCCTGTAGATGGGTGGGCGCAGCGCTGCGGCCATGTATTTAAGCCCCTCGATGCCGTGGAACTCGTTCTCAGGCTGCAACTCAACAACCTTAATCCTCGGGTTTCTTTCTTTGAGGAAGAGGGCTGTCCCCTGCAGCGTTCCTGAAGTACCTACCCCTGCGACAAAATGGGTAATTTTCCCAGCGGTCTGCGACCAGATCTCAGGACCTGTGGTCTGGTAATGGGCTTGGGGGTTGGCGGGGTTGCTGTACTGGTCTGCGTAAAAGTATTTGTCGGGCTCCGTCTCGCAAATTTCCCTTGCTTTCTTTATGGCTCCGTCCATGCCCTCTAAAGCGTCGGTCAACACTACCTCGGCTCCGAAAAGCCTCATCTTAGCCAGCTTCGTCTTCGAGATGTTAGACGGCGCCACCATCTTCACCGTGTAACCCATCGAGGCGGCGAGCATCGCGTAGGCAACGCCTGTGTTCCCAGATGTGGCGTCGAGGAGGGTTTTGCCGGGAGCCAGCCTACCGCGCCGCACAGCATCGAGAATTATGTAGAGGGCTGGCCTGTCCTTTACAGACCCGCCGGGGTTGAACATCTCGCATTTTGCGAAAATCTTTACGCCGGGTTTCTCGAAGGGTTTTAAACGGACCAGCGGCGTCCATCCTATTAGCTCAGCTATCCCCTTGCCTTTTACGCTGCTGACCGCGGCGCTGCCTGGACTCATGTGTTTACTATCCTTTCTAGACGGTTGTTTTTGATTCTTTCTTCTCTATCCAGCGTTTCTGGAATTCCTCCACAGCTCTGTCTGTCTCCCAACACCCTATCATCGCTTTTTCAGCAAGCCATGAGAGGAAGATGTTCCTAAGCACTTCAGCGTCGCTCGACCCCATCTTGTTCCGCAGGAATGACACGCACTTGTACTGTTCGTCGGACAATGTGACGAGTATGTGTTTGACCATGGCCTCCCACTTATCGCAAAATTATAGCAGGATAAGCCCAATTTAAAGGTTGAAAAACAAGGCTGTCCAGCTGCTAAAACCATTTCGACACCAGCTTAGACAGGGCTCTTCTAAGAAGCTCGGTATACGTGGGGGTTGAGACTCCGAAATCCTTCGCCAACTGGCTTACTGACAGCTTTCTTGGATATCCGAAGTAGCCTTTGACATATGCGTGGGCAAGAACCTGCTCCTGCCTTGGTGTGAGGAAGACGCTGGGTTTGAAGATTCTCACTTTTTCCAGCTTGTGCTTCAGCCCGGTTGACCTGATGTTTTCCATGAGCTCCTTCAGCTCTTGTTCGCCGGACAGCAGGATATGGAAGTTCACCCATCCTTCCTCGGCAACAATCTTCAAAACATGCTCATACGGTATGCCCAGTTTACTGCATGGACACAGCAACGAGCTTACAATTCCTACGCCGTTGTTTTTCCCTGTCTTCTTAAACTCAGCCTTAGTAACATACGGCAGCTTCTGCAGAAATGCTTGCAGCTCTGCAGGGTCCAGGCCGCTCCGGAAGGCTACGACGGCGCTGGCTCCGCCTCCGCGGTAAACAGGCCTGCAGCTGATGATGCGGAAGTTAGAGGCATGCTTCCTCAATTCGCTCATCCAAGGACATGAAAGCTGAACCTTCAGAGAAAGCTCGAGCATGGTTACCCGAGCCTAATATGTAAGGGCTTCCTAAAGTATTTGACCTGGCAGCCCGTCAACCTAAAATTTCCGCCACCCAGCAGGAGCAACATGAAAACCGCCTACATATTGGCGGGGCTGATAGCTGGCGGATTCCTTCTAGGCTATGCTACGGCGATTTTCTGGGCGCCCACGTATTTTCCAAACCTTTTCAAAGCAGCCGCCCAGCCGTCAAACATACGCGAGTACACAATCTTCATAGAGCCAGCGCAGATACAGATAGCTCCAGGCGTTGTCTGGAATGCATGGACCTATAACGGCACAGTTCCCGGCCCAACAATTCACGTCAAGGTCGGAGACATCATAAGGATTAGAGCCGTCAACAAGCTCAACCTAACCCACAGCCTCCACCCGCACCTACCCTACTACGACTTGAAACATGACGGCAGCCAAGTCAACATAATCACGGGAGTAGGCAAGGGCTCGATGATTCCGCCGGGGGGAGAATGGGTCTATGAATGGCCGGCCTCAAAGCCTGGGATATGGTACTACCACTGCCACTCAGCTGACGGCGGGCTTAGGATAGTAGACCACATGCTGATGGGGCTGTATGGAGCCATAATAGTGGATGAGATAGACGAGCCTCCGTCGAGGAATTTCGTCGTCTTCATGGCTGAGACGCCGGCTGTCAGAGGAGCCATCGTGGGAACTGGGCAGAGGCCTTTCTATATCATGAATGGGATGGGTGTTCCAGGCGGAGAGCCGGAGCTCGAGAAAGTTTACGCGGGAAAAAGCACGATCTTCCCACAGCTTAAAGGCTTAGAGGGTGTGGCTCAGCTCTTCAACAATTCCATGCCCGTCTTCAAGGCTAAGCTCGGCGAACGGCTGAGGTTCCACATAATCAACATAGGAGACCTTTACCACAGCTTTCACGCCCACGTAGGCGACCACCGCTCCCAGTACGTTCTCGGCGGAAGAAGCTGGCCAGCGCAGATTGTCCCGCTAGTCCCCGGAGCAGCTGACACAGTCATCCTAGTCTACAACAGGCCGGGCGTGTATCTCTTCCACTGTCATGTAGTAAGCCACGCCGACGCCGGCATGATAGGGCTGATAATAATCGAGGAATAGCGTTGAAAAAAGCCCATGTTCTTGCACTGTTAGCGGGCATAGCCGTGCTATCCGCCGTCGTGCTTTTTTTCATACCCAGGCAGCAGCCCACCCTACAAACAACACCTACACAGACTACCACTACGCCGGCAAAACCCACTGTGACAACAACACCTACGCAGACTGCTCCAGCCGCTGAAGTGATTGTGTCGAACCCCTTGGGCTCCAGCAGAAACACCAGCATGACTTTTAGCTCTCAGTACGTCAGGCTGGTCATAGGGGTGAATAACACGGTGACATGGGTGAACGAAGACACTGTACCACATACTGTTACAAGCGCTGCAAGGCTCTTTGACTACATCCTACAACCTGGACAGACAGTCCGCTACACGTTCACCTCTCCGGGCGTCTACGAATACATGTGCACGCTGCATCCATGGATGACGGGGAAGGTTGAGGTCGTCGGCCGGCCGTAGAATGAGACGGAGGACTTTTCTATTTTCTGTAGGCTTCGCAGCGGCTGGGACAGCAGCATATTTTCTGTTCAGACGATTTGTATCAAACGCAGACAGCATGGTCCTTGGGGAAAAATGTAGCTACTGCGGTCTGGAGGTCAGGAGGCTGGAGTTTGCGGCTGAGATGGTCGTCGACGGCAGAAGGCTTGTCTACAACGACGTCGGCTGCATGCTATTACACTACCTAAGCTTCAAGGGCGTAATAAAACCTGTTCAAGGAGTCTGGCCAGTCTCAAAAATCGACAAGATAATGGTTTACAGCTTCGACGGCGCCGGGGCCGTTGAAGCTTCTTCAGCTTGGTACGTCAAAGGCTCCGACATCATCACACCCATGCGTCACGGCTTGATTGCATTCAAATCGTTTACATCGGCCGTTGAGTTCGCTAGGAAGCACGGCGGCGATGTTGTAGGATGGGATGCAGTGGTTGAGAATTTTCTCGAAGCCCCAAACAATGGTCATGAGGCTCACGGGAAGGAGAGTGCTGCAGACGCCTTCAAAATCAAGCTAAAGACTCTTGACGGACGGGATATAACGGTCTCAGAAGTTCTTTCACGAGGAAAACCTGTCCTGCTGGTTTTCTTCGCCACATGGTGTCCTACATGCAGCAAAAACGTCACCAGCCTCAGCAACGCTTACAAACGTTTTCAGCATAAAATCACTGTCTTCCTCACAAGCTTCGACCCCGGCGACACGGCCGCGAAAATCCAGAGGTTCCTCGACCAGCATAACGCCAGCGGCGACTGGATAGTGACGCATCCAAACCTCGAATTCCTAGTAGCCTTAAGAGTCATAACGCAGGAGACGATTTTCGGAATATCGTCCTCAGGTGAAATCCTCTACGAAAAAAGGTTTGGAACTTTGACGGAGGACGATTGGCTGAGGATAGTCGAGCTGCTGACGTCGTAAACCGTGAAAAACATAATAGCTGTTGCAGCGACGTTCTGTCTGGAAAACTTGCGAAAAGATGAAATTTTCACCCTCCCAAGGAGGTCTGAAAAGTTTAGAGCGGCGGCTGATTTCCACATGTCCCGAGGAGATTACGACATGGTTGTTTTCAGCTTGGAGCAGTCGCTGAAGCTGTTTTTGAAGGCGAAGCTGCTCGAAAACGGTGTTGAGTTCCCCAAAACCCATACGTTAAGGAGGCTCTTCATCCTGCTGGGCGAATGCTTGGACAAAAGGGCGTTTTCTAAAAGTTTGCAGAAGAACGGGTTATTGAGTTTTCTTCCCTCGAGGATGCTTACATCACATCGCGGTATTTTCCACGTGAATTCACCAAGGAGGAGGCCAACAGTCACATGAGGTTTTATGAGGAGGTCGTAGGCTTTGTCAGACAGCATACTGATTGAAAGAGCGAAACAGAGAAAGGAGGTCTTCAGAAACCTTGACAAATATCTATGTGAGTTGAAGAGTTTTGTGCATAAGCTGGACGAGAACTCGAAGCTTTATCTGTTCGGCTCGGCTGTGCGTGGGGAACCTTCTATGATTAGCGATGTAGATGTTCTGGTCGTCACCGACCTAAATCCTGCGGAGGTTATTGCACAGCTTTGGCGGGCTGGTTTTGAAGAGCCGTTCGAGTTCCACGTGGTAGGGAAAGAAGCTGCGGAAAAATATTTCCGTATCATCAAAAACACTCTTAAACCGATTTAAACAAGATTCTCAGCGCTGGTTTTCTGAAAATTCTTAAGTTTAACTATGTTTGTTCTTCCGCGGGGCTCGACTTCCACAACGTTTCTGCGGCGCAGCGATGCTATGAGACGATGTGTTTTTAGACGTGAAAACCCCAAGGTTTTAGCTATCGCCCTCTGTTCAGAGCTTCCGCCGTTACGGGTTAAGTAGTCAACCACCGCTTTCTCCTCTTCGGTAAGCCCGGTTATGCTTGTTGTTTGGCTTCCGAGTAGTATGTAGAATGCTACGGGAAGTATCATAAGCACCGCCGCAGCTATGATGAGCGGGGTTACCATCCACAGCATCATGCCGGGGAAAACGCCGCCCATCATACGCCTCATCATCCCGCCCATGACGACATCGTGCTGCCAAACGCTGAGAGCTGCTGTTGCCAGCAACGCGGCTCCAGCCGCCAGCGAAAAAACCATCAGAAACTTCGCGGGACGGCCAGAAAACAATCTACAAATTTACGCGATGAGCCGGTTTTAAGGATTTACTCGCCGCCGTATTCCCGCTTTTATACCTTGTTGAACGGTCTCGACCGTTTCACGACCGTTTCAAGAAAACCCTATAGCGGCTCCGGTGGGATTTACTCTCCGATGGGAAGTGGTTAACAAACAGATTCTTTTGTTGGCTGCGTTGGCTACGGCTGTCCTAGCTGCGGGTCTGCTGGCTGCCCATGCTCTGCCGCCATGGTGGGGTGCCCAGCAGTATCGTGCGATGCCTCGGCAAACACCGTTCAACGGCTGGTATCCTAACGTGATGGACGGCGGGATGATGGGCCAGTGTCCGTGCTTCGGCTGGTATGGAGGGCCGGCAGCACCCACGGGCCAGAGGCTCACAATACAGCAAGCGGTCGATGTTTTGCAAAGGTATGTCTCAGGTCTTGGCGGAAACTATAGGCTGCATGAGGTAATGGAGTTTCAGTACAACTTCTACGCCGTAGTTGTCGAGCGCGACACAGGCGTAGGGGCTTTCGAGCTCCTAGTCAACCCATACACAGGCTACGTATACCCAGAGCCAGGCCCTAACATGATGTGGAACACAAAGTACGGCATGCATTACGCTATGATGGGATGGTATAACACTCCCACGGCCAACATGCCGGTAAGCCCTGAACAAGCCAAGGAGATTGCGTTAAACTATCTGTCCAACCGGTTCGGCGGAAACGTTGAAGTAGAGCATCCGATGAATTTCTACGGCTACTACACCATGGACTACAAGCTCGGCGGAAGAACTCACGGGATGCTCAGCGTAAACGGCTTCACGGGCCAAGTCTGGTACCACAGCTGGCACGGCCAATTCATACAAGAGATAGAGATGGAGGAGTAGTGGTTGACGGCGGCGGAAAAACCGACGGCAGCCTTCATCCTATCCTTGGTCGGGGGCGTGCTCATACTGGCTGGAGGGTTGTTTGGCCTGACCGCGTGGATGATGTGGGGTGGCATGGCCTACTGGGGCGGTATGATGGGCCCTGGGATGATGATGGGATGGTGGATGCCCTGGGCATGGTCAGCCCTCCCGTTCATAGGTCTTGTCTCAGGAATAGTCGTCATAGCCAGCGCCTTGATGCTTCAAAGCCGTCCAAGCCAAGCCCACACATGGGGAGCGCTCATACTAGCCTTCTCGATGATCAGCATCTTCGGGATGGGAGGCTTCATCATAGGTGCTCTCCTAGCGCTGGTAGGCGGAATACTCGCGCTGACGTGGAAGCCACAGTAACGGATGGTGGGATGATGAGGAAGATTGTTCCGCTGGCGTTGCTGGCCATAGCGGTCGTCTCAACAACATATCTGCTGCAGACCTGGACAACGGCTGGAAACACATCCCCCACAGGTTCTGGCGTAGAGCTAACAATCTACAGAACCGAGCAATGCCCCTGCTGCAAAGACTACGAAGCCTATCTCAGGAGCAGGGGCGCTGTCTTCCGCACCGTTACAGTCGACGCCACAGGTCTGGAGAACATGAGAAAGAAGCTGGGTGTTCCAAAGGAGCTTTACAGCTGCCACACAGCTCAAGCAGGCCCCTACTTTGTCGAAGGCCATGTACCAGTCGAAGCCATCGCAAGGCTCTTTTCAGAAAAACCAACGTTAGACGGCATAGCCGTGCCGGGAATGCCCGCAGGCTCGCCCGGAATGGGAGGCGTGAAGACAGAGCCTCTAAAAATATACGCAAAAACAGACGGAAAAATATCCGTTTGGATGGTTTCATAGGCTTAAATCGGAAAAGAACACCATTACAACGTGCGGCATGCGGAAGAGGTCGGATATTATTCGTTTGATGGAGGATGCAAGGATGTTGGTCAACGCTGCTAAGGAGGTGCTTTGGTTTGGAATGGTACTTTGACGAGCTCCTCCAGAGGGCCAGTATGGTTAGACAGTGGAGGAAGTACGTCAGGGAGATTGCTAGAGCTGTTTCCAAGGTTTTGCCTGACGCGAAGGTCTATGTTTTCGGCAGCGTGGTGAAGGGCGAGGCTGTCGGCGGAAGCGATGTCGACATCTTGGTGGTCTCCCAGCATACTCCTGCTAGCAACCTCGAAAGAGCGAGGGTGAAGCTTAGGATAGAGGAGGAGGCTGGACTGCCGCTCTACCATCCCTTCGAAATACATCTGGTGGACGAGGAAGAGGCGGAATGGTACTACCGAAGGGTTAAAGAACTCACTAAAGCCGACTGTCTTTTATCAGACAGCTGCGGCGGAAACCTCTAACCCAGGGTCCTGCTGACCAGCAGGGTAAACGGTTTTCAGCAATTATGTTAATGGTTTTTATTGCCGGCTGCGTATCTTTGGCTAAGCATGACCGTTAAGGTTTTGGAGAGGTCTGACCGTAACCGGGTTTTGGCGGGTGTTTTCGGCGGGCTGGGAGAGTATCTCAACGTCGACCCCAACATCCTCAGGCTTGTTGGGGTCATTCTCCTGATACTCGCACCCATTCCCATGACTGTTGTCTACACTGTTGCTGCCTTGCTGATACCGCGGAGAGGCGGGACGTCTTATGTTTCACCCTCGGTGGACATGGCGAGGGTCGGGCCTGTGATAGCTGGGCTTGCACTGCTTGTCATCGGCCTCGCGCTGATGGGTGGCGTTCCATGGACAGCTGTGGCATGGCCTTTCATGGGGCTTACACTGGCTTTAGCCAGCCTTGCAGGCCTAGTCATCGCCGTCATCGGCTTGGTTTTGCTGGTGGACCAGCTGAGAAAGCTTTAGCGCAGCACCGGCTTTTCTGTAGACTAGGTAGAGGTTCGCAGCCAGCAGCAAAGCTGAAACAAACGTGAAAAACCTACCGTAGTCCTGTAGGACTGTGAGAAGAGACAAACCAGCTCCCGAAGCCATCAGAAGGCTGAAGACGAGCCCGCTTCCGCAGCATGAGAAGAACGAGAACATGGCGGGAACGGCGGCCCCCCACGACAGATGAATGTTTCCAGCAATCTTGCACGACATGTTCCTACGGACGTAGGAGATGGCGGCGACGTTCAAAGCAACCAACGCCGTCAAAGCGGAGAGCGAGATGAGGGCTTCGGGGTTTATCGACAGAACCCATCGTTTGTCTAGGTAGATTGTCAGCCAAGGCACCTGCATGAACGGTCCGTCGAACACAACGTCGGCGGAAGGTGTGTGAAAGCTGGGGGGAAGCTCGTATGGAAGCTGGAAAACTATACCGACTGCGAGGACGTACAGGGCTGCGAAAGACATGGAAAAAGCGACAGAGGCCAGCCTAACCTGCTTCGCCAACAAAGCCTGCCGAAGGAACTGGCCAAAGCCCACGAAAACTACGACTTCGCTGAGGTATTTTAGTCTCCGTATGACGGGCCTTATGGCTTGAGGGTTGCTCTCGTCGGGCTGGGGGTTGTAGGCCAAAGCTTTCTGCAGCTTGTCTCGAGAAACAGGAGCGAGCTTCTGTCCCGCTATGGCCTCGGCCTCCGCTTAGTGCTGGCGGCTGACAGGTCGGGAGCGGTCTACAGCTTGTCGGGAATGAATGTGGAGGAGCTTTTGTCGGCGAAAAAGGGGAAAGGAATAAGGCACATGCCTGACGTGAGGTCTTCTCAAAACGTGCTGGATGCTTTGGATGAAGCGGAGGCCGACCTGCTTGTCGACGCAACACCTACAAACATCGTCGACGGGGAGCCGAGCTACAGCATCATCAGAAAAGCTTTCCTGAACAGGATGGATGTGGTGACGGTCAGCAAGGGGGCGCTCGCCCTCTACATGCCGGCTTTGAAGGAGATGGCGGCGCATAGAGGTGTTTATCTGAAGTTTAGCGGAACTGTCGGCGGAGGAATGCCCGTCATAGCCTTCGCGAGAGAGTGTAGCAGAGCCGACAGAATCGAAGCCATCGAGGGAATTCTCAACGGAACAACCAACTACATACTCACGCGTATGGAGGAGGATGGGTTGGATTTCGGCAAAGCCTTGGCAGAGGCGCAAAGGCTCGGCTACGCTGAAGCAGACCCCACGCTTGACATAAAGGGTATTGACACGGCATGCAAAATCACCATACTCGCCAACGAAGTGCTTGGAATGAGGGCAACGGTCCACGACGTCAGGGTTGAGGGGATAGACAAAGTCTCCGTGGAAGAGGTAAATAGAGCCAAGTCGGAGGGAAAAGCTGTGAGGCTCGTGGCCGTAGCCGGCGGCGGAAAGCTTGAGGTAGGCCCTAAGAGGCTCGAAGCCAGAGACCCGCTTGCCGTTAAAATGGCTATGAACGCCGTAAGATTCAAGACAGCTTTCTCAGGAAACCATGTTATAACCGGCAAAGGAGCTGGCGGAGTTGAAACAGCCACAGCGATAATACGGGACGTTGTCGCCATAAAAATGGTGAGGTCGGAGTTGGGTGAGAGAGTTTGAGGATTGTGATGAAGTTCGGAGGTTCTTCGCTCGCTTCAGCCGACCTAATCAAGCATGCGGCCTCGATTGTGAAAAAACATGCGGCGGAGAACGAGATAGTCGTCGTATGCTCAGCCTCCGGCGACACTACAGACGAGCTGCTTTCGCTGGTTGAGACAGCGCGTCGAGGCCGTTCGGAAGAGGTTGAAAAAAGGCTTTCGCAGCTGGAGCAGCATCATCTCAACCTTCTCGACGCCGTCGCAGACGACAGGGTGCGGGAGGAGACGGGGGAAACCCTTAAGCAATGGCTGCGGGAGCTGAGAAGAGCTACGCTCGGCATTCTCTACCTGCGTGAAGCAACACCCCGCAGCACAGACTACGTCCTCTCTTTCGGCGAAAAGTTTTCAACGCTCGTAATGGCTGGAACGCTCAACTCCCTCGGGCTGAAGGCACAGTATTTAGATGGGGGTGAGGCTGGAATAGTCACGGACTCGAACTTCGGAGAAGCCACTCCCTTAACCGAGGTGACGAGGCTTAACGTGAAAAGGCGTATTGGAAGGATGTTGGACGAGGGCATAATCCCTGTCGTTACAGGGTTTATTGCGACAAACGAGGAAGGCGTGACCACCACCTTGGGTAGAGGAGGCTCAGACTACACAGCCACCATTCTGGCCAGCAGCCTTCCAGCAGACGAGGTCTGGCTCTGGACGGACGTGGACGGCCTTATGACAGCTAACCCGAAGATCGTGTCCGACAGCGCTGTTCTCCGAACCATCTCCTACAACGAGGCGATCGAGATGGCTTTGTTCGGCGCAAAGGGTCTTCATCCCAGGGCTTTGGAGCCGGCTATGGCTGCTAAGATCCCCGTTAAGATAAGGAACACTTTTAACCCTGCAGCGGAGGGAACTCTCATCACAGATTTTTCCGAAAGGTCTGAGAAACCTGTCAAAGCTGTTCTTTTGGTGAACAACACGGCTATGCTGACGGTCAGGGGGCCGAGCATGGTTGGCGAGCCGGGCACCGCGGCGAAGATACTCGACACACTCTACAGAGCTGGCGTGAACGTGATGATGATATCTCAGAGCATATCCGAGTCGAGCATCTCGCTGATAATCAGGCGAAACCATCTCAACAAAGCGGTTACGGCTATCGAGAAGGCTCTTCTCGGAACGAAGATGGTCGCCGCGGTCGAGCCTGAGGAGGACGTGGTTGTGGTGGCGGTTGTGGGTGAGGGGATGAAAGGCACGCCGGGGGTGGCAAGCCGAGTGTTCGGCGCAGTGGCCTCACGTGGAATAAACATCAGGATGATTGCTCAGGGAAGCTCCGAGCTTAACATAAGCTTCGTGGTGAAGGAAACCGACGGCGTTGAAGCGGTTAAGGCAATACACGGCGAGTACGGACTGGGCAAAAGCGGTGAACTCAGGAGATGATTCGTTGAAGCAGCCAGATGAGGAAAAGCTGTTGGAATCGTTATCTAAGGTGGAGGCCTATCAGCAGGTTTTTCAAACCCATGCAGGCTATGAAAACAGGGTATTACCCGGCACGATAACAGCTCTCGGCGAAGTAGACCCTGAGGAAGTCAAGTCTCTGCCGGGAAGAAACATCCTGCTCGTAGGCGTTCCCGCCAGCTATTTCAACAGGCTGTGGAGCGGTTTTAAGGAGTCCGCGTCATTCATTCTTCTAACGCCTTTAACCGGCGACGACTACGACCTGTGGGTCATAGCTGTTCCCATGCACAGGCTTAGGAGAGTTACTTGGATAGTTTTCCCGATAACTGAGGCTGACCTTAGAGAAATAAGCAAGGAGCCGAGGTTTTCAGTCATATTGGTTCCTGTGAAGGAGCAGGATTTCGACGAGCTAACCAGCCGTGTGGAGGATGTTATAGAGCAGTTGGGCAGGGGGGCGCCTTTCCCTTCCGAGACCGGCATTATACTGCTGATGGACTTGACGGAAGTTTTCAAGTGAAATCTACTGTTGTCAAACTCTTCCTTTGACGAGCTCAACCATATGCTTGAACTGGTAGCTGTGTCTTACGGCTTGAAGCATTTCCTCGGCAGCAGCCATCATCAGAGGTTTGTCGAGGGCCTTAACCATGACCGCCGCCTCCTCAGGCATGACTCCGATTTCCATTGCCAGCCTCTCGAAATCTAAAACACCGGGCGCGACGTAGAAGGCGGAGAGGTTGACAGACGGTGGAGATGGCTTGTAATCCCTTAGCTTGAAGAAGAAGTCCAGCCAAGCCGCAGCCTCTTCTCTGGTGTAGGTTTTTCTCTTTTCGGGCAGGTTGAGGAGGTTGTTCGCGGGCAGCAGCTGCTTGGCTAGAGTCTCTAAAGCCCGCCACGTTACGATGGGCCTCGACTCGGTCAGCCACGTATCCTCGTCGAGACATTTAACATAGTATGGCATACAGCCTGCATAAGGAGAAAAACCAAAGCTTTAATGTTTACGATGACAAAACTGTTTATACATCTTGGTTTCAGATCCGGGTGGGAGGATGAAAACACTAAGAATAACCTATTTGACTGGCTATGGCATTGTGAGAACACAACATTAAACAATCGTCCTGAATCCTTAACAGTCGTTGTGCAAAAGTTTCAATACGTTGAACAGCGATGGCATTGAAATATTAATTTGTTCGTCTGTTGCTTCAGAGACCAAAGTATCCATATTAATTCCCCTCTGTTTTAAAGTATCTCTCACAAGTTTTGGTTCAACATCCAGATTTAGACGTACTTTTATCAGTTTTGCAAGATTTTCTTCAATATTTCTTTCCTCACCGCTTATGGCCACCCATAAAAAACCTTCTCTGGAACCTATGTTTAATCTAAAACATGCTAAGTGTTTCCAGTCGTTTATTATTTCAGCATTTATCCCGTACTCTTTTAAACTTTCCACCACCTCTGACCACTTGTCTCTGTCTCGGAGGTGTTTTCTGTCGCATATCCATAGAAAACAATTAATGGGATATTTTTGCATGAGTATCTTCACCTGTTCTAAAGAACGCAGACCTGTAGTTTTAGATGGGAGAGGCCCCCTTGGCCAAAAGAGATATTTTCTTCCTTGTCCTCCATCAATTTTTCTGCATAAGGCCTTAGTTAACCTGTGTTCTGTTTGTCCATCGCCCGTTATTAGTATGACGGCTTCACCATTCTTTATCTGGCTCGGGTCATTGACTAACTTCATGTCATTTATTTGAGTTCTAAAAGATATGCAAGCTTCCGCGGATCGCTTCCTGATTCCAACAACGTTCGTAGTTCGTCGAGGCTTAGTGTTTGGTGCATAAGGACGTCGTCAGGCGTTTTTCGCAGAGTTATGACCTGTGAATCTTCAACTCCCACCTCGGCAAATGTATACAGCACGTCTATGCTGTGGGTGGAGATCACCACTTGCCAGTCCTTCTTTAAAAGCCATTTCAAAACATTTTCGAGGAGTGAAGGATGCATAGAGGATTCTATGTCGTCCCAGAGAACGATAGATGGTTTGGCGGCTTCAAACCATAGAAGAGGAATAATTGTTCTTTTCACACCGTCGCCTATCTCACTCAACCTTATGTATGCTGACGTGCCGTCGGGAAACTCTCTCCTCGCCTGCAAAATCCAAACGTTTTGGTCTCTGAGATAGTGAGGTGTAACCTCTGTAAAATTATCCGAAACAGACGGATTTACCACATCTCTGACAACGTAGTTATGGGCTTTGGTTTTCTCCACCGTCTTCCAAACATCCTCACGAACCAGTTGTTCTTCTATAGATTTATGAAGATTAGGTGAGTAGTAGCAGCTCACATGCTTTGAATAAAAAATTAGGTCTTGAAAAACCGTTTGTATTTTTGGGATAAAAATGTTTCGTATCAGATTGCCTTTTGTATCTATTGTCCATTCTGCGCCTACCAAGTCACTGTGGTAGATTAGTGTCGCTGTGCCAGCATATCCGTATATTAGCGCGTCTCCTCTACTATGGTGTTGAATGGTAATTAGTTGTATACGTGGGACAGAGTGTGGAGGCGTTTGATAGTCGGGACTGGGTAGTAGGGACAGAGCCTCCAGCACCGTTGTTTTTCCAGAGTTGTTCCTACCTATCAGTATGTTAAACCGTTTTAGAGGTATTGTCTCCGAAGTCTCCCTAACCCCCCTGAACCCTTTCAGCTCCAGCCCCGTTATCAATTAGGTCGTCTTATCTATAGCTGGGGTGTATAAAACGTTGCCGTAGCCTATCTAGATATCACAGACTCCCACCGACATGTAACAGTACTCACACACGGTATCTCACCGTCATCCTATCAACCTCGTTGAGGAATGCTTCCGGAGCGACTTCACGACGTTCCGACAATCTACTTATATGGGTGTAAACGACTTTGGTTAATGGTGGCTGTCGAGCTCGTCTTAGCCGCTCTGGCCGTGGCTTGGGTTGTCGTGTTCCTAGCTGACAGGTTTATCCGTCGAAAACCATCAGAACCCGCCGAGGCTGGAGCGGGAAGCTTCCAGTCAACCAAGAGATTCTCAATCACACTCTACCCTCTCCTGCTGATAGTGAAGAGCATGGATGTGGCCAGGCCTCTGGACAGGGTGACGCAGCGGCTGCCGCGTTTCTGGGACGCGGTCGCCCGTGCCGCCGTGGCCACAGGGTTTGGGCTGATGGCCTTCGCCGTCTACATCCTCGCCACAAACCTAGCCACCTACCTCTTTAGACCCGAGCAGGTCGGCGGACAGAACATAGTAATCCCGTTAATCGTAGGCGTCACGATACGTCTCGAAAACCTGCCATACCTGTTCATCGCCTTCGCAGTCGTGCTGATAACCCACGAAGGCCTCCACGGCATCATAGCCAGGCGGGAAGGACTGCCCGTCAAATCCGCTGGAATATTCCTGGTCTTCATCGTTCCAGGCGGGTTCGTCGAGCCTGACGAGCAGGCGTTCAAGTCCGCTGAGCCGGGTGTGAGGATGCGCGTGGCCGCCGTGGGCTCCTTCGCAAACTTGGCGGTCGGCCTGCTGACCGTGCTTGCGGTTTTCATGTTCTTTGTTCCTCAAGAGGCTGGGCTCATAGCCCTCCAGGTTGACGAAGACTCGCGAATACCCGTGAACGAGGTTTTGGTCAGCGTAGACGACGTCCCCGTAAACAGCTACACCGTAAGGGCCTTCACGCTAACCATATCCGAGGTTCTAACGGTCAAGACGCTCGAAAAAGAATACGTCTTTCAGACAAACCCCGAGGTAAGAGGCCGTGAAATACCATTAGGCTCCGTAATAAGAGGCCTCGGCGTGTCTCAGGTCGATGCTTTTTTTAAACCACGTCTCGAAGGGCTTAACCCCTCATCCGCCTACACCTTCTACAGAACGCTTTACTGGCTTCAGCTCGTCTCAATAGGCGTAGCTGTCTTCAACATGCTACCCATATACATGCTCGACGGCAGCATAGTCTTCAAAGCCGTGTTGGAAAAATATGTCAAAAACCCGCGGAAGATAGCTGGGCTCGTCAACGCAGCGGCCTTGCTCTGCTTGGGCCTGCTGGTCTCAAACATAGCCATGACATACAGCTTCTTCGGCTTCTTCCAACTATGAGGCTTGTTATACCTCAACCCACCTGTCTACGAACCGTTTATACCATCTGTCATACTCGGCGGGCGTCACAACATGGAGCTGGAAAGGTGTCGCCTCCCCTATCTCCCTAACAATCTCCACCCTCAGGCCAAGCCTCCTATCTAGGAGAGCTGCCTCATCGGTTATGACCAAAACGTCTATGTCGCTGTCAGGCCGCATAGAGCCTTTGACGAAGCTTCCGAAAAGGAGCACTCTGGCTGAGGGGTCACGGCGTCTCGCCACATCTCTTATCAACCTAGCATACTCCCACACCTCTTCATAGCAACGCCGCTTCTCAGCCCTAATCTCCAGCAACACATCAATCAGGTCTTTTCCAGCCATTCAAACATCACCTTGAGCCGTGTGGAAAAACCGAGCACTCTCTCAGCTATATCCCTCCCATAGCTTCTAGGCAAGTACCTGGATGATATGTAGGATTCCTCAAGCAGGACAAGCATCTCCATGTTACTTCGGTAGAACTCGGCTACAGCCGTCGAGTCATATGCTTTGGACAACTGTTTAAACAGCTCCAGCGGCGAATGAGTTCTAGGGAAATCGCCTAACCGTCTGTAAAGCAAATGCTTGAGATAGAGCTGCATAAACTGCTCCACATGAAATAGCACGAGGTCATACTCCCCTCTCTCATAGTCAGTTTGCGCGTCAGCCAAGAAGGCCAAAGCCCTTCTCTTAAGAAACTCTACCTCACCCAACCCTTGCCATAACATCTTCAGGCAAGGCTGCTCTTAAGCTGTTGTTAGGGTATGTATTAGCTCGCAGACCCTGCAGGTCTCGCGGCTTGTAGGTTCTCCACAGTGTTTGCAGAAACGAAGGCTTTTCACGTTTTGGCTGGATACTCTTTCGAAGCTTTTTAGCGCTGCGAACAGCGAGCCTGGATGCTTCTCCTCGAACTCCGCCAAGAATCTTCTAATCGGGCTGCGCATAGTGTTTGAAGCATTTGGACAGACATGGGTTTGGAAGGGAATGCCTGTTGTATACGCGTAGAAGACAACCTCTCTTTCAGGGGTGAGGCGGAAAGGTGCGACACGCGGTATCGCAGGACCTTCTGACCTTAAACCAACTTCATAGTCTCCCAACTCGCCCCTCAAAACCTTCAGCATGTACGTCTGCACTATGTCGTCTAACGTATGGGCGGTCGCAACCACCGTGGCGCCGAACCGCTTGGCAGCGATGTTTATCGCCCTCCTTCTGAGAGGACCGCACACGCTGCAAGCCGCCAAACCGCTCTGCTTAAACAACGGACTTGAAACCAGCTCAGACAGAGTTACACCGTATATTTCCTCGAAAGATGTTTTGACCAGCGGTACGCCGAGCCGGGCCGCTGTCTGGCTGACGAGCTCCAAAGCCTCATCCCTGTAGCCTTCAATCCCCTCGTCAACCGTTACCGCGAAAAGCTCAGCCTTAGGAAAGCCAGACTCTATCTTCTTCAACACATGGAGAAGGGAGATGCTGTCTTTGCCGCCGGAGACAGCCACGGCTATTCGGTCATCCTTCCTCAAAAGCCCGTAGCGCGCGATCGTCCGCCTAACCCGTTTCACAAATGTTTTGACGAAACATTTTCTGCAAAGCTTTTCACCGGAGTAGACCCTGTGGTAGACAACCCTGCCTTCGCCGCAGACGTTGCACTCCACCGACTGCTGAAGCGCCGCAAGCATCCCAGCCGAATGGTTCCTCCGATTATATTAATCGTTGCCCGTTTCCTCAACGCCGAGCATCATCCTGCCCGGCTTAGCCTTGTACGCAGGGTTGCCAACGGCCACCACGATGACGTTTTCCTTATCCCCTGCGTGGGGTGAGAAAAACTCTCTCACATCATCGTCGTAGAAGGTCAAGCCTGTTGCGCCGGCGCCGACGGCGTAAGCCGCTAGATACGCCAGCCCAGCTCTTATCCCTCCCTCGAGCTGGACAACCCTGTATCCACGGTTTCCCAAACGTTGAAGAACCTTCTCCAACGGCGTCATAATAAACAGCACGGCGGCCGCGTCGCTGCCCAGCTCCTGTTCGAGGCAGAGATAGCCGCTCACACTCCTAAATTCCCCGGCCTTCAAAAGCTTCAAACCCACGCCGTCGAAATAGTAAGCTCCAGGCCTGAGCCCGTCAACTGCGTTGACGATGAGGTAGATGTTTGTCAGAGGGTTGGTAAAGTCGGCTGCAAACGTTGATGACGCCGCCTTAAGTATCGTGGACAGCTGCGTGAAGGTTATGGGCTGTCTGTTAAACCGTCTTGTGGAGCCGCGTCTGAGAATGACCTGCCAAAGCTGGGCTCCCGCTTGTTCAACTGGTTTGATCGCTACGGTTTCTTCAGCCCTTTCAGCCGAGGATGGAGCTGAGATAGCTGCCTGTTTCCAGCGCTGCAACTCCTCGACGCTGTTTATGCATGATGCTCTGTGGATTTCCTCGACAAGACTGTAAGTATGCTCTCTTTTCGAAATAGGTTTGACGCTTGGTGCGAGATTTGCGACATCAACTGCTTCGACAGGTTTTTTATGCGAACGGCCCAGCGGAACAACTATTATCGCAGCCTCCTTCACACCGTCGACGGCCAACAGCCTGTTTACCTCATTGTCGACAAACCCTGAAACAACACGTGTGTCGAGCCTGAAAGCCGCGCAGACAGCCAATAGGTTCGCAACCATAACACCCGAGTCCCAAAACCAGTGTCTATACGACCGTTCACGGTACTTCCAAGCGTTCCGCCATCCGATGGAGGTGAAAACCAGTGAGGCTTGGAATTTTCCGACGTCTTCATCCGAATACTTAGCGAGAAAATCTCGGAGGTCTCCAGCCCTCAGAACCGTCAGTTTGAAGCTGTATGGGCTGAAGTGGTAAACCCCTTCTGGAAGCCCGTTGACGTCGCCGGCGACAACATAAAGCTCCGTGGGATAGAGCGCTCCGGTGGCGGGCGCAGCCCTGAAATAGTGGGCGCCGTCAGGAAAACGGAAAACCCTAGTTATCCCGCCCGTAAAGTACAGTAGCGACGCAAGCGCATGCATGTCTAAGCATCCATCCCTCGCCCTGCTAACCTCGTACAGGCACCTCAAAGCATCCAGCCCTGGTTTCGGAATGTCTTTTGGCAGCGGTATCGTCGGAAGACCTTCGTATATCTTGAACGGATGAGGTTTGTTCGCCCAGTCGAGCCTGTGGAAATCAGTCCTTACGCTGATGTAGCTGTGCTTGGTTTTTTCATGAAACTGCAGTGCCTTGCTGTAGTCTTGGAATTGCAAACCCTTACGAAAGATAATCGTTGGTTGCGGTTATTAAGTGGTTTGGAGCCTAGCCTACGGAGCCGGACATCTCAAGCTCTATCAACCTGTTAAACTCGACAGCATACTCCATCGGAAGCGTTTTGGTGAAAGGCTCGAGGAACCCAAGCACTATCATGTTGAGCGCCTCCTGCTCGGTCAGTCCTCTGCTCATAAGATAGAAGAGCTGTTCCTCGCCTATCTTGCCCACAGTGGCTTCGTGGGTTGCGGTCGTATCCTCCTCGTTGATATCGTTGTAGGGATAGGTGTCGGTTCTGGATATGTCGTCCAGTATCAGGGCGTCGCATCTGACGCTCGACTTTACACGCTTAGCACCCTTAGCCACGTGGAGAAGACCCCTGTAAGATGTCCTGCCACCGTCTTTGCAGACAGATTTTGACGTTATCCTCGACGTGGTGTCGGGAGCTAGATGTACAGCCTTGGCCCCTGTGTCTTGATGCTGTCCTCTCCCGGCGAAAGCAACTGAGAGAATGTCCGCTTTAGCGCCGCGCCCCAGAAGATAAACGCTTGGGTACTTCATCGTCACCTTGCTGTTATGTACTATCAACCCCTGAGCGATAAAATTGGCTGTCCCATCCACCTCGATGTCGTAGGTTATCCTTGTTCCAGCGGGCTCAATAGACTTCACGGGAACAAAGTATATCTCCGAATCGGGTATGATATCGCTGAAGTAAAGGAAATAATGGGTGTATGTCTTTAACTTTTTACCTAGAGGTTTCCTCTCACGTCTACGCCACCTGCTTATTTTGAGCGGGTTTAAACCACATGATATTGCAAGCGTTTTCAAGTCTTCAAGCAGCTTTTTGTTGGAACTGCATACGCTTATGTTTCTGTGTCCATCTCTCTTATATCCGTCAGCTGCTATGTAGCCATCTATGAGGGCCTTCTTTTGCTGATGCGGAAGTTTGAACACCCAGCCTGGGATTCTCTTCCCACGGGCCTTCCCCGCAAGCCCCAACGAGGTAAAGAACCTGACCAAGTTTACGGAGTTAACCCGTAACACAACCCCTCGTCTTGTCGGCTTTACGTTAAACAGGTCTCTGAGCAGCTTTTCGACCTTTTCAGATGAAGCGTCATCCTTTGGGACGGCGAAATTTATGCGTGTATCCCCATCCATGTAGCCGTCACCTAGGTAGAACCCTATCAGCCACAACAGCTCTTCCGTCGTCTCGGAAGGCCATGAAATTGTTTTGCCTTTTTCACCGGGCTTGAAGAATATCTTGTGAGACTTTCCGTTATCTGGAATTCTTCCTACAACGGCTATTAGGTCACCGACTTTGATATCTTTGAGCATTGTCCACGACAGTTTGTAGAACTTTCCCTCCTTCTTCAGAAGCAGGAAAGGATGATTGTCGGTGGCTATAACATGCCTGTAGTTGGCTGTAACCAGCCTGTACACGGGCCTGGGAGGGTTGACTTTTTTCCCAACCACTCTTGAAGACTTTATCTTCAGGTCGGACCCTAAAGTGTAGACGGTATCCCCTACTTCCACATCTCTTATGCGTTTTATATCGTTGTTCATGTAAACTAGGGTGTCGGGGTCCAAGCAGCCTATGTTTGCGTCAACCCATTCAACGGTTGCCTCCTCGTAGGCGTGGGCGCGTTTGGTGACGAGGTTGTAAACATCTGAGCTCCAGTTCTGGAGGGTAGTGTATCTCACGTACGCACCTTTCTTGGCAATAATCTCCACCACAGCCGTGTGAAGCGAGGATGTTGAGTAAATCGGGGCGGTGCACCCCTCTACATAATGTACCCTGCTGTGAGGCTCGGCTATGATGAGGGTTCTTTCGAACTGGCCGACGTTGGCTGCGTTGATTCTGAAGTAGGCTTGGAGCGGGTATTGGATTTCCACGCCTTCGGGGACGTAGATGAAGCTTCCGCCGCTGAAGACGGCGCTGTTGAGTGCTGCGAACTTGTTATCCTCGGGGGGCACGACTTTCCCGAAGTAGGGCTTGAATATGTCGGCGTACTCTTTGAAGGCGGTGTCTGGGTCAACAAATATCACGCCTTTCTTCTCCAGCTCTTTCTGGAGGTTATGGTAGACGACCTCGGATTCATACTGAGCACCCACTCCTGCGAGAAACTTTCTCTCGGCCTCTGGGATTCCAAGCCTGTCGAAGGTCTTTTTGATGTATTCGGGTACGTCGTCCCAGCTTCTGGCTTTTCTGTCGCTCGGTTTGATGTAGTAATGGATCCTGTCAAAGTCGACGTTTTTGAGGTCGGCGCCCCACAACGGCATCGGCTTTCTCAAGAAGATCTCTAGCGATTTCAGCCTGAAGCGTCTCAGCCACTCCGGCTCATCCTTCTGCCTAGAAATCTCCTCGACAACCTGCTGGGACAAACCCGGCTTGGATTTGTAAACGTAAAGCTCGGGGTCTTTGAAGTCGTATTTGCTGTAGTCTATTTCGAGGGGGGTTTGGTTCGGCAACCGGTTATAACGCCGTTATGCCGCCTTTTAAAGCTTAAGCAACAACAATCAAACAGCCGAAAGAAGCTTCTCAGGCTTTATAGGCAGGCTTTTAACCCTCTTTCCTACGGCGTCGTAGACGGCGTTGGCGATGGCGGCGGCCGTTGGAATGCACCCCGTTTCGCCGATTCCTTTTGCGCCAAACGGGCCTGCCGGGTCCGGGTTCTCGATGAAAACTGCCTTGACGACAGGCAGCTCAGAGGCGGTTGGAAGCAGGTAGTCGGCCAGCGACGCGTTAATCACCCTCCCCCGCTCGAGAACCATCTCCTCGTAAAGGGTGTATCCAAGCCCCATCACGACGCCGCCGTGAACCTGCCCCTCTGCCGCGGCGGGGTTGATTATCCGTCCAGAGTCATGCACGGAAACTATCTTCAAAACCTTGACAACGCCTGTTTCAGGCTCCACCTCGACGAGGGCAGCTTGAACGCCGAAGGAATAAGCTGCGGAAAGGTTGCCCATCCATCGCTCATCCTGCATCTCGGTTGGCGGGTCATAATAAGCTGAAACGACAACGACGCTGCCTCCCGACTTGAAGTGCAGCCTTCTAACCGCCTTGTCAAGCCCAATCCTCTTCGACGGGTTCTCCTTAGAGTATATGACTCCTCTTTCGACAACAAGCTCTGACACATCCACGTCAAGCTCCTCGGCCGCCGCAGCCAGTATCATCTGCTTGGCTTTCCTGGCTGCGAGCAGAGCCGAGTTTCCGGCGACGAACGTGGCCCTGCTGGCATGCGTCCCAACATCCCATGGCCTTATGGATGCATCGTCGTTGACGACGCGGATGTTTTTTATCGGAACGCCCAGCTCTTCGGCTACTATCTGGGCGATTGCTGTGTCGGAGCCTGTTCCTAGGTCTGTCGATCCGGTGATTACTGTGACGAGGCCGAAGTCGTCGACGGTGAGTATGGTGCCGCAGCCGTCGGACCTGTAAACCCTCGCGCCCCCGCCGACGTGGAAGAAAGAAGCAAAGCCTATTCCCCTGTTCGGGCCTGCTTTCTTCCTACCTTTCCAGCCTATTTCTTCCGCGGCTTTACGCAAACATTCTCTAAGCTCGCATGTTGTTATCCTCATGCCTTGCGGCGTTACCGTGTTCGGCTTGTTGGCGTTGACCATCCTGAATTCGACCGGGTCCATTCCCAGCTCCTCGGCCAGCATATCCATCTGCTGCTCGATGGCGAAGGTTATCTGCGGGTTTCCCGCACCCCTTTGCGTTCCAGTGTACGGGTTGTTCGTGTAAACCACTGTAGCTTGGAACCTCACTTCAGGAACCTCGTAAAGCCCGCTGTTCGTCGCCATCATGACTCTGCCGTCGAAAGGACCCCATGAGACATAGGCTCCCGCATCGAGAATTACGCGTGTATCTCTGGCGAGAAGCCTGCCATCCCTGTTCGCCGCCGTCTTGATGTAAAATATGGCTGGCTGGCGTGGGGGCGCGTATTGAAGCTCCTCCTCACGGGTGAAGATTATCTTGACGGGTCTTCTAGTTTTTATCGAGAGAGCTGCTGTGATCGGGTCTATCGGGTAGATGTCCATCCCTCTTCCAAACGAGCCCCCTATCTCAGGCTGTATGACCCTTATACGTGTCGGGTTGATGCCGATGACTTTAGACAGTTCATACCTGTAGAGGAAGGGTGCTTGAGTGTTCGTGTAAACCGTCAGCTCGCCTAGGTCGTTGTAGTGGGCTATGCAGCCCATGGTTCCGAGGGGTGAGGCGTTCACGTAATGGACTTGGTATCTGTCCTCGACCACCGCATCTGCTTTTTCGAAAATTTCCGAGAACTTTTCCTCTCCGGAGGTTGAGAAGCTGAATCGAAGGTCGACGACGTTGCTTCCCCGCTCCTCATGGATGAGCGGGGCGCCTGGCTTGAGAGCCTCCTCAGGGTCGAAAACGCCTTCCAACGGCTGGTACTCCACCTCAATATTGTCGACAGCCTCCATGGCGGCTTCAGGCGTTTCAGCAGCCACCGCAGCCACCTCATCCCTGACGGACCTGACCTTATCAAACTTGAGCGGAGGCTGGTCTTTCAAAATTCCCATGTTGTTGAAGACCGTGTCCAAGCCGGTTATGACAGCTCTGACCCCTGGAACCCTCCAAGCTTTCTCAGTGTTTATTCTAAGTATTCTGGCATGCGGGTAGCGGCTGTGCAGAATCTTTCCATAAAGCATGTTGGGGAGCTCTATGTCGTCTAGGTACCTAGCCGCTCCCGTAACCTTTAGCCCTCCGTCTACTTTGGGGATGGATTTACCGACAACACGGTATCTTTCAGCATAGGCAAGCATACAACAAACCACACCGTCTCGAGTTTAAACCTTGCCTAAGCCGGACTGCACCAAGTTGAAAGGCTTGTTGGTCTCGATCAAATGTTGAATCAGCTTCTTTAACCTAGGCCGCTGGTATTCGTCAGTTTTGAAATCGCCTAACACCTTAGCTGGCTTGCCGAAGACTACTATTCTGTCAACGCTTTCTAAGGCCTCGTCAAGGTTATGAGTAACCATGACCACGATAGCTTTGCTGTCGCTAAGTATGTTGAAAAAATCAGCTCTGAGCTTCCTTGAAGTAACCTCGTCAAGATGTCCAAACGCCTCGTCTAACAGTATAATTTCAGGGTTTAAGATGAGGGCCCGTGCGATGGCAACTCTTTGCCTCATTCCGCCGCTGAGCTCCGATGGATAAGCTTTAGCAAACTTTTCCAGGCCAAGTCGGTTCAACCATTCCATTGCTTTTTCAAAGGCAGTCTTTTTTTCCACACCCATTATCTCTAGGCCTATGACTACGTTTTCAATCGCTGTCCGCCAAGGAAGAAGCCGGTCTTCCTGAAACACTGCCGATATCCTTCCCTTAAATTCGCTGTAATGTCTATAAGGTTCCTTTCCGTCGATTAGCAGCTTTCCGCTGGAAGGCTGTTCAACACCTAGCACTATCCTCAAAAAAGTGGATTTCCCACAGCCAGTTGATCCTACTATACCTACTTTCTCTCCCTTGAATATCGTCAGCGACAGGTTGTCTATTGCTTTGAAGCCCACCCCATCTTGCTGGCTGAACGTTTTCGACAAAGTTTCCGCAACTATCATTTGCGCCACCTTAGCAGCCTCTTTTCAATAAGGTATACAATTCCCTGTAACGCTAGAAGTGAGGAAACCAACACGATTGTCCAAGCAGTTATCTCTCTAATGCTTTGCTGGCCTAACGCAAAGTTTAAAGCATAACCTATTCCGGTTAAGGTGCCTACCAGCTCCGCAACGGTAACAACCCTAATTCCTAACCCGAGGTTTACCTTCCAAGTTGTAAGGATGTTCGGTATGATCGCCGGCAGTATTAACTTCGTGATGTACTGGGTCTTTGACGGCCTTAATGAGAGAATCATTTCCCTTAGATTGAAAGGTATGTTTTTAATCGCATCCAGTATGTCTATCACGTATCCGGGTAGACATACTGCGAATAATACGATAAATATGCGTAATTCTTGTCCTCTGAACCAGAGAATCGAGAACAAGACCCAACATATTGCCGGGACAGCCATCACCAGGTTAACGATAGGTGTTGCGTATTTCTCAAACTTGGGAAAGATATACATCAAAGTTGCTAAACACAGACCGCAAGCGAATGCGGCTGTTAACGCGATCAGGACCCTGGCCACGGTTATCCATGCATGAGACATGTTTAAGCTCATGAGCGAGCTAAACACTAGGGCCCAGCTCGGCAAAATGTACGGCGGCAAGAACCATGAAGCAACTTCCCATACCGCTGCCACACCTAGTAAGGAAATCAGGTAATAACGTTTCTCGGCTACACCTTTAGCCAGCTTAACGGCGACGTACTCGGAAGAGCTTTTCTGCGACACGGCTTATCTGAATATATCTGCGGTCTCTGCTTTTTAAAAATTATGGACGGTAAATTATCCCTGGTCCTGGAACGTCGGCAATCACACCGGCCTCCTTAGCTATTGAAAACATTTTCTCGATGATGGGTCTTGTCTCATCAGTCCATGCGGGAATGGATTTGAAACGGATCCTTTCAGAAAGTATTCCGTACAGCATAACCCCCTCGGGAATGTTCATACCTTTCGCGAGTATTTTGTCGGCTTCGGCCGGGTTTCTGGCAATAAAGTCCTCAACCTCTTGGAACATAGCAATTAACCTTGGTGGAGCGTCTGGATTCTTTCTAACAAAATCTTCAGTAAGAGCTGTGACAAGATAAACAGCAAAGGGCTGTCCTGTCAACGAGACCCACAGGTCGTTCAAGTTTACGACAGTCTTTATCTCAGGCTTTTCTGCACGCGCCAAAGCTATGTGCGGCTCAACCAGCACAGCGGCGTCAACTTCACCGGTTAAAAGCCTTTGTCTGGCTATTGGATAGGCTGAAGGAACTAATGTTATTTCGCGTTCAATGTCAACTCCAACTCTTCTACCATACGTTTTCAGTATGACGAATTCTGTCGCTCCAACGTCTATGGCTAACTTTTTACCGATCAAATCCCTGAAGCTGGTTATTGACGGGTTGAGGGTAACTATGTATACAGCTGACATGGGCACAAGCGTGTTGGTTATAACAAGCTTACTTCCTTCAAGGTACATGCGTTGGAAAACTAAAGGCCCTCCCCCAGGAATTCCATCCGCCTCTCCTGTGTTTATTGTAGCATAAAAGCCTGCTATAGTAGGCTGGGGCACCCATGTAACATCCAGCCCATGCTTGAGGTCAAACCTTTTCGCTTGAACTATCAGCTGTAAGAATAGCATGTAGCTTGGAAAGGCTATGCTGGCAAGCCTGATCTTTATCGGCGTCGGAGGAGCCGGAGTAACAGTCACCGTACTTGTTGATACGACTGTAGTGGTCATTTCTCTGACTTGTGTTACCGTCCTTGTTTCCGGTACTCCCTGCATCAGTGTGGTTGTCCTAAAAACTGTGGCTGTAACAGGCTCTCTAACCCAGCCAACGGCTGCGAAACCGCCCGCAACAATAAGGAGAACAACAAGGACTGCAACAGCACGGCTTAAGCCTTTTGGGCTCACGACAGCATGAAGGCTTCGCGCATATTTATACTTTCGACTCTCTTCTTTCGAGAAAATAGACTTAAGAAATAGCGGATAGGCGTGGTATGGGGTAGGTTTGTCTTGCTTTTAATGATACCTGGTCCTACAGAAGTTCACGAACGTGTTATACGTGCCATGGCGAGGCAGATGATAGACCATCGTTCAGAAGATTTTAGGGAGCTTATGCGTGGACTGGTTGAAAACCTGAAGAAAATTTTTGAAACACGGTCAAACGTTTACGTGTTGACGTGTTCGGGGACGGGTGGTGTGGAGGCTGCTGCTGCAAACCTTACAGCTCCAGGGGATAAGGTTTTGATTCCGACGGCTGGCTTGTTCGCTGAAAGGATGGCCGACGCATTCGAAGCCTACGGAGCCTCGGTGGTAAGAGCGTGGCTCGACAACGGACAGGGCCCTAACCCAGAAGCCGTCAAAAAGCTTCTGGAGCAAAACCCAGACGTCAGCATCGTAGGATTCCCATACAACGAAACCTCGACAGGAATCATATCTCAGAACGTCAAGGAAATAGCTAGGATATGCCATGAGCATGGAGCGCTGCTTGTCGTTGACGCAGTAACCGCGATAGGCGGCGTGAGGGTTTCGGTAGACGAGGTAGGAATAGATTTCTGTGTTGCGGGAACGCAGAAATGCCTCGGAGCACCGCCCGGGCTGGCTATGGTGACGGCTTCTGAGAAGGCTTGGGAGAAGATTGAGAGGAAGAAGATAAGGCCGCCGTATTTCGACCTCGTCAAATACAGAAGCTTTCTTGAGAGATGGGAGACGCCCTTCACCCCTGCGATATCCCTTTTCTGGGCGTTAGACGAGGCTCTGAAAATAATCCTAGAGTATGGTTATGAAAGATGGCTTGCCCGCCACGCCGCAGGAGCCGCAGGCCTCTACGCCGGCCTCAAAACCTACAACCTAGAGTTCTACGCAGCCAGAGGCTTTGAATCTCCGATAGTTGCTGCGATGCATGTGCCGGCGGGGCTTACGGACGCGGCTATACGTGAAAGCATGCGGAAAAACTACGGCATACAGATAGCAGGAGGTCTGGCGCATTACAAGGGAAAAATGTTCAGAATCTCCAACGTAGGCTTGATATCGAAGGACAAAATAGTCAGCACAATCTTTGCGTTGGGCATGACCTTGAAGTCGCTCGGGTTAGGGGTAGATGTGCTGGCGGCCGTTGAGAACGCGGAGAGGGAATTGGACAGAAACTGGCCGAGATAGGCATGTTTTACGAGGATTTCAAGCTTGGGCAGGAGTTTAAGACGACCAGCCGCACCGTGACACCTACTGACATCGAGCTTTTCACCTCTTTCACCTGGGCGGTCAACCCCCTCTTCCTGAACGAACAGTATGCACGTGAGAGAGGTTTCCCAACACGTCTAGCCCCCGGAGCCCTCGTCATATCCTTCGCGATAGGCCTTCTCTACCAGACAGGCATCTTCGACCACATTATAGCGCTTGCCGGAATCGACAAGCTGGCGTTCAAATCGCCCACCCATGCGGGCGATGTAATTATGGCGAGGGCCGTTGTCTCTGAGGTGAGAGAGACAAAGACGGGCGACAGGGGTTTGGTTAGGTTCAACGTTCAGTGTTTGAACCTTAGCAGGAACACGACGGCCTTCGAGGCCGAGATGGTCTTCGTCATGCTCCGCAAATCTTTAAGCCAGCCAAATGGCTGACATAGCTGTGAAACACGGCCAGACAGAGCTTCTATATCTTGACGACTCTTATGTCAGAGAGTTTAAAGCGTCTGTGCTGCGTGCGGCTGAGAACGGCATAGTTTTGGACAGGACTGCTTTCCACCCGAGGGGTGGGGGGCTTGTTTCCGACGTCGGCGTGGTCAGGTATGAAGCCGGCGAGGCGAAGGTGGTCGAGGTTGTTTTCGGAGACGAAGGCGTTATACATCGTGTGGAAGGTGACATGCCGCCAGCCGGCGTGGAAGTGACGGGGTTGCTGGACTGGCAGAAACGATACAGGATGATGCGTATGCATACCGGTCTGCATGTCCTCGCAGCAACGATGGTTGAGAAGACAAACGCCCTCATAACGGGCAACAACATCTCCCACGACTCGGGCCGTGTAGACTTCAGTCTCGAGGCTTTCGACAGAGCTGTGATGGAGGAGTGCGTGGATGAAGCAAACAGACGTTTAGCGGAAGGGCATGAGGTTAAGGTTTACTACATGGAGAGGGATAGAGTGCTTTCGACGCCGGGTCTCGTTAAGCTTGCAGGCCGTCTACCGCCTGACATCCCCATCCTGCGGATAGTCGAGATAGGGAAAATCGACGTGCAGGCGGACGGAGGCCCCCACGTCAAAAACACGTCTGAGGTTGGAAAAATAGCTGTAACAAAGCTGGAGAACAAAGGGAAGAATAACAGACGTATGTACTTCACCGTGACCCCTTAAATAAAGGCGCCAACCTTAAAAATCCGGTGATGAGACTGACCTGTTCGGAGAGCCTTCGCGGCTCTGTGAAGAACATACACCTCTCTGAAATGATTGCGTAACACGGCTGCTGTCGTCAAGCTCAGAGACGCTGGCTTTCATCCAAGGTTTCCAACAACAGTATGGACATGCCGTGGACTGTTTCGAGCTTAAGGTCTGACGCCTAAAGTAACCTGTATGTTCAACGTCTCGCCGCCTCTGAAAATGGTTAAGGTTATCGTCTGGCCAGGAGACGTTTTCTCTTCCATGTACAGCAAGAAGTCGTCCATGGAATTTACGGGTGTTCCGTCGACGGCTGTGATTATGTCTCCGCCTACCCTTACGGGAACTCCGTTAACAACCACGTTTCTGTCACCGCCCCGCAACCCTGCTTTATGAGCAGGGCCGTTAGCAGTAACGTCGACGATGAGTACGCCCTTCTGAACTTTGGCCCCCATGGCAGCAGCTATATCCATGTCCAAGGTTGTCGCGGATATCCCCATCCAGCTCCTTTTGTACGAGCCTTTCTGGATGAGCTCTGGAACAACACGGGCAACTATGGATGAAGGCACGGCGTAACCTATTCCAACGCCCGACGGCTCTATGGCTGTGTTGACGCCAACCACTTCTCCCCTCAGGTTGAGCAGAGGCCCGCCCGAGTTACCTGGGTTGATGGCCGCGTCGGTCTGTATCACGCCTGGTATGGAAAAACCCCTGCCCGTGGGCAGCAGCCTACCCTTTTGGCTTACAACCCCTGTCGTCAAAGTTCCCTCAAGCCCGAACGGGTTGCCTATCGCTATAACCTCCTCGCCTATCTTGAGGGCTGAAGAATCTCCGAGCTTGAGGGGTTTGAGACCTTGGGGCGGGTTTTCAATCTTCAGCACCGCAAGGTCGCTGTCAACGTCCGTTCCGACGACTTTTGCTGTAAACATGGAGCCGTCGCTGAAAACAACGCGGAAAACCCTCCCCCCGCCAACCACATGATTGTTCGTGACGATATGCCCCTCCGTGTCGTAGACGAAGCCCGAGCCGACGGCGGAGCCTACCTGACCCAACACTCTAATCATGACGACCGAGTCTTTGACCATCTCGTATATCGCGGTGTAGTTTGAGACACGGCCGGTCACAACGCTTAGCACGGTTGTTGTCTCGTGGACAACGGTCGCAGGCATGCTCTCAGCCCTTGCCGCGAGCGAGGAGATGATTTGACGGAGCTGCTGGTTTTCAGACTGGACGAGGTACAGCTGGTAGGCGTTGAACGCCAGCAGAACAGCCATTACTGCGGCGGCAAACAACGAACTCTTAGACGCCATACATCAACAAAATCCGCGGCCCATAATATAGATGCTGCACGATGCGTCTTGCTTTTCGTTAAACATCTAAATAGGCTTTTTAAAGGCTATTTTGAGGTGCTTGTGTTGAGGTTTGAGACGCCGAGGGGCATGGACGACCTTCTCCCCGAAGAGTTCGCCGTCAAACAGCGGGTTGTGAACGTCATAAGGGAGGTTTACAGGCTTTACGGATACGAGGAGGTTGAGACGCCGACCCTGGAGTACTTGGAGCTTTTTGAAGCCAAGTCAGGCGATGAAATAAGGCATAGGATGTTTGTCTTCACGGACCCGCATGGGAGGAAGCTTGTTCTCAGGCCTGAGGTGACCGCCTCTGTGGCGAGGCTTGTCGCCTCAAAACTTTCAAAACGCCCCACACCAATCAGGCTCGGATACATCGCCGACTGCTATCGCTACGACGAGCCTCAGTGGGGTCGGCGGCGGAGGTTCTGGCACGGTGGCTTCGAGCTCTTTGGAAGCAAAGACCCATCAAGCGACGCTGAGATAATACTTGCCAGCAGGGACGTTTTCATGAAGCTTGGCCTGGCTCCGTTTGTCTTCAGAATCGGGCATGTTGGGGTTATGCGGGGGATGCTGGCGGAGTTGGATGAAAAGCTTCAGGACAGCTTTCTCTCGATGCTCGACAGAGGGCTTAACGAACAGGCGTACACGATGGTTTCACAACATCTCTCCAACGACACGGTGCAAACGTTGAAGAAACTCGCCGAACACAAAGGCGGGCGAGAGGTTGTTGGAAAAGCAGCCGACCTCGTATCCTCTTGGACAGAAGCTTCAGAATCGCTCGAAAACCTTCGGCAGATAGTTGACATTCTTCTTGAAACAGACCCCGACCTCAAACTGGAGGTAGACCTGGGGTTCGCCCGAGGTCTTGAATACTATACGGGCATGGTTTTCGAGCAAAGGGTTGCGGGGGAGGAGCTGGCGTTCAACGGCGGCGGTAGGTATGACGGGCTTGTCGAGCTTTTCGGAGGAAGCCCGATGCCTGCGGTGGGGTGCGCGATAGGCATAACCCGAATACAGATTTATCTGTCTGAGAGGTCAGCCAACTACACGGAGAAACATGACGTTGTTGTTTCTGTCGTAAGCGACGGGGCAAGGGGCTACGGCCTTCACGTAGCAGACTTCTTGAGAAAGAAAGGTTTTTCCGTCCTCTTCGACGTCTCCCGCAAACGGTTATCCGACGTCATCGAAAACACATTCAACAGGGGAATCCGATACCTTGTGATAATAGGTGATAGAGAGAAAGAAGAGAGGAAAGTTACTTTACGCGATTTGAGCACGAGAACGCAGTTCACCGAGTCGGCTGAGGACATAGTAAGCAGAATGGTCTGGGAGTGAGGTGGATTGCTGGATAGGGTTTTCGAGGCTACGCTGGTTATCGGAGCGGTGGGGCTGGTGGCTCTCGGCGGACGTCTGCTTGACGTTAAGGGAGTTGGCGCAGCTGTTTTGATAGGCTACTGCATATACGTTCTCGGCGGCAGGATTTTCTTTCTAATGCTTTTGATATTTTTTGTCGTGGCAGGATTCGCTACGAAATACCGCTATCATCAGAAGTATGGTGAAGCGGGGCGGGGAGTTAGAAGTTGGTCGAACGTTTTAGCCAACGGGTCTGGCGCGGCTCTGATAATTTTGTTCAGCTATATTTTCCAAGCCGACAGCACTCCAACCCTGGCAGCATACATCGGTTCTGTGTCGGCGGTCTTCTCCGACACCATGTCCACCGAGATAGGCCTTCTGTCAAAAACACCGCCACGCATGATAACGTCTTTGAAGCCAGCCAGCCCCGGCACGCCGGGGGCGGTAAGCTTTTCCGGGCTTCTTGCAGGGCTTTTGACAGGCCTTGTCTTGGCTGGGGGGACGTATTTTTACGGCCTTGTTTTCGGCGAAGGTGTCTCTCTGACGGTTCTTGTTGTGCTTTCGGTTGTTTCAGGGTTTACGGGCAGTTTGTTCGACAGCGTGTTCGGCGGCCTGTTTCAGTCCCGGTATCGCTGCGGTGAGTGCGGGAGAACAGTTGAGGTTAAGAGGCACTGCGGAAAGCCGACGACCTACCTTTCGGGCAGTAAGCTTGTCAACAACGAGTTGGTCAACCTTGTCACATCTTTCTACGGCGGGCTTGTCGCATACAGTTTATGGCTTTATATACGTTAGAGCTCGAGCACCTTTCTGTGCTCCGCAAGAACAACGGCCTTGCCTCCGTCCACGACGACGACGTCCTCCAGCCTGACGCCGCCGAAACCCGGGACATAAAGCCCCGGCTCCACCGTAACCACTTCGCCCGACGACAGGGGTGTCGTTGAAAAACGGGTTAGGTATGGTTCTTCGCCGATCGTCAAGCCGACGCCGTGTCCAAGCCCGTGTATGAAGCCTTTGTCTTTCACGTCCCTGTCGAGGAGGGTTGGCCAGCGCCTTCTTCTGAAAAACCTACAGACCTCGATGAACGGGGTTTCACATCTCGTCCCCGCGTTGATGGTGTCGAAGGCATGTTTTTGCGCGGCGGCAACGTCTTCAAACATCTTCCTGAGAAGTGGTTTGGCGCGTCCAACGCAGTAGGTTCGCGTGAAGTCGTATCTGTATCCTGTTTCGTCGGCTGGGTAGATGTCGAAGAGCAGGGGCTCGCCTTCCGTCAGAGGCTTGTCCTCCCGCGCCATGGCGTGTGGGTCGCTTGACTCGGCGCCTGCCGCCAGCATGAAGCCTTCAGGTAGGCTGAGGCCAGCCTCGCTACACCAAACCATGACATGTTTCCGGAGGACGGCCGTTGTCAGCTGTTTTCCCTCATAAACGACTTTACCCGTGCGGACGTCAGACTCCTCCAGCAGCTTCTCAAGCTTTTGCACGACTGAAACCGTCTTGTCTCCAACCCTCTTGATGGTTTCAATCTCCCAGCCGTCTTTTCTCCTTCTACACGCGTCAACGAACGTGGGTTTTGCCATTCCAGTAACCTTGAACCCATTCCTTCTCAGCAGGTCCGCCAAATGTGTGGCGGAGAGGATGTCTGTTCTACCAGCTAGCGCAACGTTTCCCCTAACCCCCTCTCGGGCAAGAATCGTCGAAACCATTTCAGCCCAACCACGGCCCGGCCCATGTCTTCTCTGCAGCTCCCTGAGACCGTAGTCCGAGTATGTCTTGATGTTGGACACCGACCCGCGACGGGCACAACCCATGTCGAGGCTGCTCACAACAAGCAAAGGCTCAGCCCCTCTCCTTTTCAAATAGAGGCCTCCGCGCGGGATCGGTGTTCTGACGAAATACATCAGCTCCGGAGATGACGCTGTTGAATCCCCTATAACCAAGAGCGCCTCAAAACCCGCTTTAGCCATCAAATCATCGATTTCGGAAATCATGAAAACCAGTTACGTGCTCCATGATAAAACCTTTGGCAGGATTGTGCAGCTTCGGCTGTTTGAAGGCTGTGTTGAGAAAGGTTTTGGGACACCCTAGGCGCGTGGGCGGGCGTTGCTTGCGGTTTCCGGGTTTGACACCCGTGTGGAGAAAACCGTCTGCGAACGCTACGTGGCCGACGAAAAACCCCAATAACACGCCGCGGTCTTGGACGACCTCTTCTCAACAGTCTGATGAGTTACGGTTCGAGTACTCTATTTTTTTCTCCTGTTCGCGATTACGTAGTAAAGGATCAACAGCGCGGGCGTTGCGGCAACCAACAGGGTGTTCTCTGGGATGTCGATGTCATCCCAGCAGCCGCCGGGGTCTATGCACGGGTCCGGGGGTGGTGGATAGGCTTGTGCAGGCGTGGTTAGGACGAGCGTAGTCAGAAACAGCGTTGTTGCAGCCAGCGCCACCGTCTTGTACAACGCAACCTGCGTTTGCGATGCTTTTCTCCCAGCAAGAAGGTAAAGCGCAGCAGCCCCCGACGCCGCAAGCAAAACCGCCGCATACTGTGATCCTGGAAGAACGCTTGACTGACCCAACCGGACAGCGGCAAGCAAGAACGGCAGCACTATCAGAATGCTCCAAAGGCCTTTGTTTACCCTCCTCGTCTTTCTGTCTCTGTGGATGAGCCTTCTAAGACGCAGGAACAGGGCAGACTCGGTGACCTTACCTGTTTTGAACGTCCTGAACCAAGCCGACTCCCTCCTCTCCACAAGCCCTTTGAAAGCCGCTATCGCCTGTGGGATGGCTAGGGAATGCATGAGAGGTATGAAGAATAAAGCGCCCGTCCAGTGTCTCGAGGCCCTATACTCTAAGAACAGACCTGTCAAGTTGACCAAAGGGACGGCTATGAGGTTCGTGAACAGAAGAGACCATCCCAACAGCTGTGTCCAGAAAGGTATTTTTGCGCCTAGAAACTCCGCCGTAAGCCATGCAACGGTTCCGACAACGAAGAAGAAGCTGTTCAGGTAGTAAGGCGTTAGGTAAAGGAACTCGAGCTTCTCCCTTAGGCTTAAGAACTTGCTCCTTATTATCTCTCCAAAATACCTTCTCACGGCGAACGTATGACCTTCAGCCCACCTAGCCCTCTGCCTCATCAAAGAGACAACACGCGAAGGGCATTCGGCTGGTGCTGCGGCAACGGGTGTGAAGGCGACTTTGTATCCATCCCTGTACAGTCTAAGGGTTAGGTCCCAGTCCTCGGTCAAACACTCACGCCAACCATACCGCCTCAGCACGTCAGCCCTGACCATGAAGACGCTGCCGGCTATCATTTTAACTCCTGGCAGCTGTTCTATGAAAAGCCTCTCAACCAAATAGTTTCCAGCATACTCGGCGGTGACGGCTTTAGTTACCCAGTTCTCCGAAGCGTTCAAAACATGCCACTGGTATCCTTGAACGGCTACAACCCTGCTGCTCCTGACCCATTCCTCAAAGCCGTTTCCGTTCCCAGAGCTGTTCATGCTTGCCAGCAGGTTCCAAAGAACGTCGTTGGGCGGTACGAAGTCCGCGTCGAACACTACAATGTACTTTGCGTCCGGATGGGTGTGTCTTAACGCCTCGTTCAAAGCTCCTCCTTTGAATCCCTTCCTGCTCTCCCTGTGTATAATCTTAAAGCGCGGGTCGTTGCTCCATCTTTTCAGCTTCTCAGTGGTTGAGTCTGTCGAGTCGTCAACAACGATGACCTCGTAGTTTGGATAGTCCAGCGAAGACAGCGCCTCCATCAACCTTTCGACCACCCTCTCCTCGTTGTATAGCGCGATGTGAATGCTTATCAGGGGGGCGTCCACTTTGGAGCCGTTAGCCCGGCTCTCGTAAGAATTGCCGTTAGCGTGGTTGCTGTACTTTTGTCTTAATGCAAAGCCGTTTTGTCCGTTCCCGTTAGCACCGTTTCCGTTGTTAATCCTCAAAGACAAACCATTGCCGTTATGTCCGTTACCGTTAACGTGGTTACCGTTACGTCCATTTCCGTTGCCTCCGTTTCTCTTAATCAACAGTCGAGCAACTGAGAATAAGGCCGTGTAGTATCGGACCGCGTATGTGAAGAACAGAAAACCTAAAGCCAGCGCAACATAGGCGAGAATTTCAGCTATCATTCTGCGAACCGCCCTCGTCTGCGACAGACTTTGAGGAGAAGAGATACCAGAAGCCGAGCAGCCATGCCAAGCTTATCAGCGTGCCGAAGTAGTCGTGGAAGATTATGGCCTGCAGCTTACCGAGATAGACTGCGACAAGCCCGACCATGGCTATCCTGAGGATGTTGACGAGCACCGTTACCTGCAGCCCCAGCAAAATCGTGACAACCTTCTCATGGAGCGGAAGTCTCGTTCCCCTGAACGCCAGATAAGCTATCGCGGAGAAAATCACAAGGCTCTGCCAGCCTATGCAGTTCCATGAAACATACAGGTTTATTGGGGTTGGCTCATAGACATGGATGACCGGCCCGCTGAAATAAGCTTTGACGTTAAACAGATGGAGCAGCGAAGTCGTCAATCCAGCAATGAACGGTGCAACGTAGGCTTCGATGAAAAACCATAAACCGACTGACTTTACCACCGAAGTGAGAAACTCGTTAAACGTGATGTAAAAGGGAAGGGTGACTAATATCAGCGACGCGGCAAGAACCAAAATGCCGACCGATGTATCCTCCCAAGGAGCTTTTGAAGACTCTCCCATCGCTGGCTTTTGATCAGACACACTATATTTAAATTTTTTGACATGAATAAATTTATCACAAAGTGTGAGCCTGTGATGGGGTTTAAAACGTTCGCAGCGGCTGCGGCTGTGGCGGTTTTCTCGGCTATTCAGTGCGCTCCCATGTTCTTGGGCCGTATTACGTGGAACACGTCCTCGATAGAAGTTGCACACATCACTCAGGCCAAACTGTTGGCCATGCACTGGCCGACACCCGGCTGGAACCCGCTCTGGTACGGCGGCCATCCTTTCAAGCTCGCATACCATCCGATGTTCCTATTCATAGTGAACGCAGCGGCCATCATCTTAAACACAGGTGTCATTGAGGCCTACAGAAGAGTAGCGGCGTTTTCTTTGATTCTTTTGCCCGTAGCTGTCTATTTCTTCGTCTACTCGTTATCACGGTCAGCGTCTGCAGGGTTTTTAACCAGCATCGTTCTAATCGGCGCACAATCTATACATAGTACGATTCTCACCTACCCCCATACTGCAACGGCTCCAAGTCATGTCACGGTTTTAGCTCTCTACGGCGAGACACCGCACATTCTAGGCCTCGGGCTGGCCTTCATAGCAGCAGCGCTGTACAACCAATACATCAGCTCTGGAAGGAAAATGCTGGGGCTAGCAACAACGCTAACAATAGCGTTGGTCCTGCTGACCAACTTGGTGGCAGCAGTCTCGCTAACCGTCCTGCTCTTAGTCCTCGCACTGATTTCTGGCTGGGAAGAGTTCAAAAAACTGGTCGTTGCATACGTTTTTGGTCTGGGGGTCTGCCTTTTCGCGTACGACCATGAATATTTACAGGCTTTGTTGGCTTACATCGGCTCGGGTTCTGAAAGCCGGCCCATCACGGCTCCCGACGTAGCCCTCATAATAGCCCTCATAATAATTATTCTCTTGACCGCCTACGCATTAGCTAAGACCGTCCAGAAAAAGACAAAAGACAAATTAATACCATCAGCCATGATGCTTTCAATAGTTTTCACACTGGTTGTCGTTTTTTACAAATTCATGGGAATAGAGCTTCTGCCTCAGGCAGGAAGGTACAGGTACGGCCCCGAATTCGACGCAGCGGTCATTATGCTCGCCGTCACCTCAGCCTACAAGCTGGCGCAGAAATCTGAAAAGATTGTTGTGGTTATGAGCGGCACAATTGTTTTCGCCGGTCTTCTGTACCTGCAGACGCTTCCAGCAGTCTGGACGATGCTCAGGCCAGGCGACAGCGTAGTCGCCAATTCCCTTGAGATGAAGACGATAGACTACATCAAAAGCCTGCCGGGCGATGTGTTCGGGCCCCGTGTTTACGCCACAGGTTCTATCGCTTTCTGGCTAAACGTTTATGCGGACAAGCCTCAGGTTAGGGGTGGTTTTGACACGGCTGGAGCCGTGACGCCGATGTGGAGCCATATTACATATCTCGTCAACACCAGTCCAAACGGCAGTTTAGCAGTCAGCTGGTTAAGGGCTTTCAACGTAAGATACGTCGTGGTGGACATGCCTTCAGCCCCTCTTCCATACAAAGACTACAAGCATCCGGAAAAATTCGAAAACCTACTTCCAACGCTAAAACAGACTGACGGTATTAAAATTTATGAAACAGACTCAGATTTGAAAGCCCTGAAGCTCGTCAAAAAACCCAGAACAATACCTGTCATCAAAGACGTGTTAGACTTCTACGGCTTGCACAACTATCTGCTGCTTGTAGAAGATAAGTGCGACGCTACCTTGCAATACCATGCAATGTCGAACAACTTGATAGAGGCTAGGGTCGATAACCTGACTGAAGACTGTATTCTCCTGTTCAAAACCAACCACGACCACCGTTGGCGAGCCTACGTAAACGGCCGGGAACTCCGTCCAGAAATCATAGGGCCAAACTTCATGTACTTTGACCTAGCCGCCGTGAGAGGGCCGGCAGAGGTCAAAATCAAATACATGGGGGAAGACATGATAGATTGGGTGTTTAACGCCCTTTCGTTGGCCTTCCTGACAGCAGCTATTCTCAATTACACAGTCTTCATGGACTCGAAAAGCAAGTTTAAACCCATCATGAAATAGGTATTCGGGTCTTCCGAAAAATGCTGAGCAGATTTCTCAACTGGCTGGGGGTATAGTTTCTGTGAAAAAGGCTCTGACACCGGGCTTGTTGGTAGGATAAATTTTCTGAAACTCCACGTCGGATGTACGCTGGGAACGGTGCCGAGTAAAATCCCTCTTTGGCATACCAAAACATCCATGAAGCCAACCTGTTGAAAAAAATTCCTCACAGGAAACATCAGCACAGTTAACGAGCGCTGCCAAAAAACGGATGCAGTCGCAGGATATATTAATGACTAGCTGGAGTTGGTTGCTCGGAAACGTCATAAATGCGAGTCTTCAGCCGGTATCTAGGTTACTTCGATTGGTTTGGGAAAAATTAACCGTAAATGGTTCTGTAGGTACGGTAGCATCGGGTTGGCGTTACTTAACAACCGAGACACGTCAAGGCCGCTGGACAATGCGGCTATGTAGGGTATTTTGACATAGCGTTCGCCTACAACTTTCTTAAGCTCCTCCTCGAATTTCCTGACCTTCTCATCGGTCTCGTCAACAAAGTTGACAACAGCTTTCAACTCGCCTTTGAAGTGCGACAATATGTTATCTACCAAGTCTTTCATTATGTCCAGCTCGTATTTGTTAGGCCTCAAAATGTAGAACACATAGTCTGATATTAAGCTCGCTGCTGCAATGATGTAAGACATCCACGGAGGTGTGTCGATTACTACAAAATCTAGGTCTAGCCCTATCACCCATTTTTCTTTCTCAAGGGTCTTTATGATTCGTTTGTCCTTGACGGCGTCGATGACTTGCATTCTGTTGATAGCGCCTACCGACCTGTTGGCATACATGAAGTATAAGGTGTGTCGAATGCGGTTGAAGACGCTGGAGACATCTACCGCCGCTTCATCGAGAGACGCTTCTCCTGTAATCCAATCGTTCGAGTATCTTATGGGAAGCTTTGGCGGCGGCAATAACGCTTCTAAGATTGGGTTGATGACGTCTAGTTCGATGTAGAGTGTCCGACCTTGTCCTGACGATGCATGCGCCAACGAAAGGGCTAAAGCCGTCGTGCCAGACCCTCCCTTTGAATGCTGCACAGAGATAATCTTGGTCATCCGACCGCGTCAGTTGATGACATTCTAATAAGTGTATATCACGCATGCAAAAATGATAAAAGCGCCCTCCTTGATTTTTCATAATGTTATAAATTCATATCGTTAAGCGTGTTTACAACACCGCCAGCATGTCAGCGCGTAGAAGCATGCGCGACGCCTCAAGCCGTTCACCGTGAGGCGAACTTGGTCTTCGCCGGCTGTTGAATGCTCCTGCGGTGTGTTTAGGTACTTTTTCCAAATCGAAAGAAGAGAAGGGTCTACTTCGATTTCGTCACCCATCCATCTACCTTTCGGCATAAAAAATCTCCAATGTTTGTGGCTTTGACGAGCCACGACATTCGATGGGCTTGACATAAACTCGAGGATAGGCTGTCGTCTGCAAAACAACCAGAGGATGACGCTATCCGTGGAGCTAAATCGTGGCGGATGTCTAGCTACAGCGTGTTAGAAGCATCAGTTTGATTCATCTGTCAACGACCAAGCCGGCGAATACGCATTAGATTTTTATATAGACAAGATGATAGACGATGCTGGGCCCGTAGCTCAGCATGGACAGAGAAGATATTATCTGGTTAATATCTCTGCAGCGTCGGCCTGCGGAGCCGGAGGCCGTGGGTTCAAGTCCCACCGGGCCCGCCTCCAAGGGAAAGAGATTGCCAGCCACGGAAATGTTTTCGAGCGTCATGTGTTGCTGATTAGGAAAACTCAAAAATGATGCTCAACCAACGGGTCAAAAACGGCTCTTGAAGTGAGTTAAATCGGTATGCAAGCTAAGCCGCGTGTTTTGTCGCGTTGATTCCGACGGTGAATCGATTCTATGTCGGAGACGTTTCGCTGAAGCTGGGCTGTGGCATCATTAAAAAGCTTAATATATCTATCGCCGGCTTATTGTTGTATGAATGTTAGGTTGGACGACCAGATGGTTCTGGCGGTGATTTGGTTTTTTATCGGCTTTGGAGCTGGCTACACCGTTATCCGTTTGTGGAAAGTTCTGATAGCCGCTATTGCCATAGCAGTTTTACTACCCATAATCTTGAGCATTACAGGTATGAGCCTGCCTATCACATCCGAAAATGTTATCAACGCTTTTCTCAGTGGGTTGAACATGTTTGCCAGGCTCATCGCATCGAACCAGTATTCCGCGATAGGCTTCTTATTGGGCGTAGCGTTAGGTGTGACGTTTTTCTTCTTGAGGGGCAGGGGATGAGAGATGCTTGACAAGTTTTCCGGCATAGTTTCAGCTTCGTTAACACCATCCCATGATATAGAAGCTAAGGCATCGATGCTTGTTGATTTTCATCTAAAGCACGGCGTGAACGGCTTCTTCGTCCTTGGAACAACGGGCGAGAGTGTAAAGGTAAAGCCGGAGCTGAGGAAAAAGATAGCCGAGGCTTTCGTCAACGCCGTCGGCTCCAATGGTTTGGTCATTGTGCACACAGGGGCTTCGGACATGGAGACCGTGATAGATTTGACGCGCCATGCTTCGAAAATCGGCGCCCACGCTGTCGCAGCAGTTTTTCCGTTTTACTACAGGTACGACCTGGAGTCGCTCGTCAGGTTCTACCGGAAGGTCGTCGAAGAATCCTCTGTGCCTGTTCTGGCATACAACAACCCGTCTGTGCAGGGTTACATGGTTCCGCCGCAAGCCGTAGAGCTTTTGCTGGAAAAGGTTGAGGGGATTGCGGGAATAAAGGACAGCAGCGGCTACCCGGAGCTTCTTCTGAGCCTTTCGCGGACGTTCTCCGACAGGATGTTCATAGGTTCCGGCTGCGACGAGCTGATACTGTACAGTTTAACCATCGGGATAAAGGCTCAGATAAGCGCTATCGCATCCATTTTCCCGGATTTGACGTCTGCTTTGAGAAAGGCTTATCAATCTGGAAACATGAACGAGGCAAAAGCCATCCAGCACAAACTCAACGTGCTAAAGAGAATCGTCGAACGTTGTGGCCCGTTTCACGCGGCTTGTAAACATGCATTGAGGCTCAGAGGCGTCGACATCGGCGGCCCCTATCCGCCAACAAGAGACCTGACCGCCGACGAAGCCGAAAGCCTGCGAAAATCATTAGCACAGTTCACACGCTGAACATGGTAAAGTATAAATCCGCTGGACAGGTGAAAGTTTTATGGCTAAGCAGGTTGTTTCAACTGAAAAGGCTCCTAAACCTGTAGGACCTTACTCCCAAGCCATACGCGCGGGAAACTTCCTGTTCTTGTCCGGGCAAATCGCGATAAACCCTGCGACAGGCAACATAGATGGAAACGATGTCAAGAGCCAGACGAGGAGAATCTTGGAGAACGCGCAGGCAATTCTTAAAAGCGTGGGCCGTTCGCTGGACGACGTAGTCAAAGCAACCGTTTACTTGACGAACCCCGAACACTTCAAGGAGATGAACGAAGTCTACCGCGACTATTTCAGAAACGGGCCTCCGGCGAGGACGACCGTGGTAGCTCAGCTGCCTTTGACTGAAGCTTTAGTCGAAATAGATTTCATCGCCTACTTGGGCGACTGATTGTTATGACCTCTAAAGGATGGTAGACGGGCAGTCGTGTCCCCTCCTCAAGATGTATGCGGCATACGCTGCTGGTTGTGACAATCATGTCGCAGCTGCTTTTCTTCATCAGCTCGAACAGAGGCTCGCCCACCGCGTTGGAGAGCTCGTAGCCCATCGTTCCGTGTTTCATCCCGAAAGAGCCTGCCATTCCGCAGCATGTTCCGGTCTCTACGAAGAACGCGTCATAGCCAGCTGAAGCCAGAAGCATCCTCACCGACTCCGAAGAGTCGAGAGCCCTCTCATGACACGGTATGTGTATCGCCACACGTTTCGCCTCGGCTTTTTCAACGATCAGCTTGTTTTCCCTGACAAGTCTCGCCAAAAACTCCGTAGCCGAGATAGTGGACGCCGCAACCCTCTGCGAGTCCATGCTGTAGTCGAGAAGCTTGGGGTAAACGTATAGTAGAGAGTAGGTTGCGGTAGGCTCTAACGAGACGATGACTCCTCCGTCCTTGATGCTTTCGCTGAGTGTTCTGACGTTGTATTGAGCAACCTTGCGTGCTTTGTCGAGGTCGCCGTACGCGATGTACGGGTAGCCGCTTGTTCTCTGTTTTGGGTAGACAACTGTGTAGCCCGCCTCCTCGAGAAGATTCACGAGCTTCATCCCGATGTCAGGCCTGACGTATTCGGCGTTAAAGTCTGCGAACAAAACCGCTTTATCAACACCTATCCGCGGAGTTCTTTGCTTCATCAGCTTAGAAAGGGGTTTCCCAGCCACCGGCGGTATCCTTCTCTTCCTCTCAACACCGAGAAGCTTCTCCATCAACAGCCTTATTGTCCCGCGTTGGAGGAGCCAGTTGAACAGCCATGGAGCATGTGAGGCGAAGCCATAGAAAGACTCGTAGTTCTCAAGAACCCTGTTGACCCTTAGCTGCCCAGCTTGCTTGATTATCCGGTGCTTCACCTCAGCTATCATCATGGGCATGTCGATCTTGGCGGGGCATATTTCTTTGCAGAGGCCGCAGGATATGCAAAGCTCGGAGAACATGGCTGCTTTGTCTATGCCGTGGACGAAGGCTGTCCAAGGGATTCCGATTGCACCTGTGTATATGTATCCGAAGACATGCCCTCCAACGGCGCCGTAGGTTGGGCAGATGTTCATGCATGCGCCGCATCTGATGCAGTAGAGGGCTTCCCTGAACCAAGGGTCTTGCCGCATGGCTTTCCTACCGTTGTCAACGACTATGATGTGCAGCTCTCGTTCAGCATCGCTGCCCGCCATTGGGTTTCTGCCGCTGATGAACGAGACGTAGGTTGTCAGAGGCTGGCCTGTTGAGCTGACGGGATGGGCTATGATTAGCTTTAACGCGTCGTCAACCGTTTCGACGATCTTCTCTATGCCCATCACAACGATGTGGACTTTTGGAGGGACGCTGGTAAGCCTGTCGTTCCCCTCGTTGGTTTCGACGACGACTGTGCCTGTCTCAGCGATGGCTATGTTTGCTCCAGTAACCCCGACATCTGCCGTCAGAAATATTCTCCGCAGATAGCCTCTGACGAAGTTCATCAGCTCGCCGATATCGTTGGTGAGACGTTTTCCAGCAATGTTTGAAAAAAGCTCCGCAACCTCATGGCTTGTTTTATGAACGGCCGGATACACCAAGTGGAACGGCTTCTCGTGTGCGAGCTGTATGATGAACTCTCCCAAATCGGTCTCGACAATCTTCAACCTTCTCTCCTCCAAGAACGCGTTTAACTCGATTTCCTCGGTGGTCATCGACTTGCTTTTGGTGAGGAGTTTGGCTTTTCTTTGAACGGCGATGTCGTAGACGAGCTTGCATGCCTCCTGTGCGTCCTTCGCCAGATATACTTTGGCGCCTCTACTCTCGCAGTTTTGCCTGAACCTTTCATAAAGTTGTTCAAGGTTTTCTACGGCTCTTTCTCTAATAGACCGCACAGAGGCTCTGAACTGCTCGAATTCCGGTATCAGCACGTTTATGGTTTCTTTTCTGGCCTTCAGCGTGCGTGTTAAGGCGTCTCTTAAGTAGTTTCTCCAATCTTTTCTCTTCAGAAGCTCGGCTGTCTTGTCGCTGAGCATTTGATGAATCTTCTGCATGCTTTCTAAAGCCATGTTAACACCACCGCCACAACCACGTGTGGGCCGTGGATTCCTACTACGAGCCTCTGCTCGATGTCCCCCGACCGGCTGGGCCCCGATATTAAAGTTACGGCGGCTCTTCTCGCCTTGAAGCTTTCACGAATCAGCCCCGCTACCGCGTTGACGCTTTTCACAACCGTCGACGCTTTCACCAGCATTATGTGGAGTTTAGGCATGCTTGAAGCAAGTCTGTCTACATCGTCGTAAGCTATCTCGACGAGTGTGCCTGTTTCGGCGATGGCAGCCGCGGCCGCGGATATGCCTGCTTCGACCGCATCCAGCTTCCCCACCGGATTATCAACCACATCCTCCATCCTGAAGACCCTAACTTCTTTGGACAGGGATTCAATCACGTGGTCTTCCAGCTCCTTAAACAGCGGTGAAACAAACACAGACTTGACGCCGTGCGATTTGATGAGCTCGGAGACTTTTCGGACGACGTCGCCCGTGTCTGAAGCCAGAATTACTTCTCCGTTAAGCTTCCTGAACCTCTCGCAAAATAAGTGTAGGAGGTTTTGCTGAGGCGTTTGTTCGAGCATGCTTAAGGACGCCGTTAATGCTTATGCGGAGGTGGGCCGGTTTGTGGTTTTTCAGCGTGGAAGTGCAGGACTTTCCCGCTTTCAAACTTTAGGTATACGTGAAACATCTCAACGTTTTCCAAGTCACCGAAAATCATGATGTGATATCCCTCGCCCTCGACACCTCTCATACGCACCTCGCTCAAAGGATTGACGCAGATCTTGTCAACCTTCACCATGCGCATAATATCCTTCTCCATGACTGTTGTGTGAAGCTCTGCTTTGATGGGAAACTCTTTTCCATTAATCTCACCGTTCACCTCCACGCCTACAACGCAGTCAGGCAGGAACCCGTTGTTTTTTAGGTTTAAGAATATAGCGCCTGTATCGTGTGAAACTCTTGCAGCCACATCGGACGCCTGCGGAACGGAGCCTACCGCGAAAACCGTCGCGACGCCGGCTAAAATTATCACAGCAATCATAACCCAAGCGAGCTTTCCTATCTTCAAGTCGGTCAGAATTAAGCCTTCGTAGAGAAATATAAATACTTCGCGTGCTGGGTTTGACTTGTTTAAGATGAAGTACCGGTTGCTCGATATTCTTGCATGCCCTATGTGCAAGGCTTTCCCGCTCAGTCTGACCGTGTTCGAGGAGAGAAGCATTAAGCCGCCTGAGAAGATAAGGAAATGCGAGCTGTACTGTGGGTTTCACAGGGGCTATGTCAAGGAACTGGTTGAAACCGAGTGCAGCAAATGCTATGGCTTGGAGGTTGCGACAGGTCTGCTGGAGTGCGGCTCATGCAGCCGCTGGTATCCGATAGTTGATGACATCCCTCGGATGCTTCCGGACGACCTTCGCGACAAAAAGCTGGACAGGAAGTTTGTAGAAAAATGGAGCGGCCTTATTCCCCAAAGGATATTGCAGTCCATGACTAAGCTATAATCGCTTAAAGCCTGTGCTAAGGGCCGAGGGCGAGATTCGAACTCGCGCTGCAGGGTCCACAGCCCTGAGGGCTTTCTGGACACGTAACCAGGCTACCCCACCTCGGCCATCCGGGAGCTTTCACCCAACCTCTGCTTAGTCGATTCTTAAATTTTGCCTCATATTCCAGTCAGCACCACACGTTTTATAAGCTCATAAACAGCCGTCGCTTCGTCCAGCGTTATTCGGCACACACGTTTGTTCAACACTCCGTCAGAGAGGTTGGAAAGCTCTACAAGCTTAGTCGCCTCTCTCTTGCTGGTCCGACTCCAGAAAACGTTTCGTAGAGCGTTCCTAACCTTGCTGCCACTCTGCGAAAAGAAAATCATCATCAATCTCTCGGCCTCGCCTAGGTCTAAGGGTCTTAACAACAAAATGCAGGCCTTTCCGGGGTAAGGCGGGTTGAACACGTTGCCATCCAACACGTCCAGCACCATGCTGCGGTATGCTAGCTGCGCTCGGAAGCTCAGCAGGGAATCATACCTCTCAGACGTAAGAGTTTGAGCAAACCGCAACGGAGCTATCAGCGACATTGGAACGGGTTTTTTCAGGTGCCGCTGGAGCAAAGGCTCGAGTATGCTGAATGGAGGGTTGGAGACAACCTTGTTGTAAAATGGAAGCTTTAAGCCGAGAAAGCTTCCCCAGAAAACACGTATGTTTCCGTAACGTGCTGCTAACCTTGCGAGCTGCGGCTCGAACGTTTTGTCCAGTTCGACCGCGTAGACCATCTTAGCCTTCTCGGCAAGCTTTTCAGTTATGACCCCGGTTCCCGCTCCAACGTCCAGCACAACATCGTCTCCAGAGACTTCCGACACATCGACAAGTCTGTCCACAACGTTCTTGTCTATCAGGAAGTGTTGGTCGGCTTTCAGTCTGGCCAGCTCCATGTTTTGTAGAGAAAGTATGAGCTGCCCCGTTTAAAAAACAAATGTTTGAAATCCAGCCAGCTGCGGGCCTGTTTGGGGAGGGGTTGCGGAAGGTCTTCCGTCGGCAGGATCTTGAACCCAACTATGTCACCCGTCTTTGCACCATGGGTTCTCATGTTTTCTACGATACCAGACATGACGAGCGTGCAGCCCAAGCTGAGCGCCTCATCCTCAGACGCTGCTACGCCGTTGTGGTTCAAGACATCGGACACGGGTATCCACCCTTTTCCCTGCGCGAAGACGAAGACCTTGAAAGCCATGAGGCAATCCTTGCCTCAAGAAATTTATAGATGAAGCGTCTACAAATTTTTCAGATATGGTCAGGGTTAGGAACACTGAGGTCTTCTGCATCAAAGGGGACATAACGGAATGTGACACGGATGCAATAGTCAACGCGGCTAACGAATGGCTGAAGATGGGCGGGGGCGTGGCTGGTGCAATACTTCAGAAGGGCGGGAGGTCCATACAGGACGAATGTGATAAAATCGGCTACTGTCCTGTTGGCGGCGCGGTCATAACGGGGGCTGGAAGGCTAAAGGCCAAGCATGTCATCCACGCAGTAGGACCACGGATGGGCGAGGGTGATGAAGAGAGGAAACTCCGCGACGCCGTGTTAAACAGCTTAAAGCTCGCAGACCTTTACGCCCTTCGTTCAATAGCCTTCCCAGCGATATCAACGGGTGCCTTCGGCTATCCGTTGGAGGACGCCGCCCGAGTTATAGTGAACTCGACCCTAGACTATTTGATGCGTGAGAACACGTCGCTGGAGAAGGTGGTTTTCGTGCTTTACGACGATAGGGCGTACAAGGTTTTCAGCCAGGTTCTTGAGAGCCGGCCCAGCCCGAGTACTCGGGCATAGTTCTCGCGTCAGCCTCTGTTGAGTCGTGTCTTCTAAGCCTCCGAACGTTCTGTATGAACGAGACAGATGCTATGACCACTGTTGCGCCGACGGCTATGCCTATAATGCTGAAAGCAGATGGGTTGAAGACGTGGAAGAGCACCGCCGACGCCCCGAAGACCGCTGACAGCCACAAGGTTGGTTCAGAGCCAGCGTAAGAAAAAAGAGCAAGAACAAGTGTCAACGCCTGCAGCAAGGGGGTGGGAGCCCACGGCACGATGCTGTATACGCTAACGCCGCCTGGAGCCAGCACGCTGAACAAGACATAGCCTGACATCGCCAACAGAGTAACCATGTTACCGCGAGCATGTTGTTTGGAGCGTTCTTCAGGTCGTTGCTCGAGTGTGAACTCGGCTTGGCATGATGGGCATACGGCCTTCCATGCCTGCAGCCAGTATTCGGCACCGCATTCACTGCATACAAACCTGTGTCTCTTCACCCTCAGTCAACCTCGACATAGACGAACCCGTCTTTGACCAAGGTTCTGTATGTTTTGAGAGCTGGCAGCGGCTCGTCGAACTCAGCCGTGCCCGTGGTCAGGTCCCAGACGGCCCCATGCCCAGCACATGTGACTTTGGCTCCTTGAAGCTCTCCTTCGCTCAAGTCCCATTCCTCGTGGGAGCACATCGCATCCATGGCGTATATCTTTCCTTCGACGTTTGCCAGCAGAACCGGCCTACCCTCGACATCAAACGTCCTCATCGTCCCGTCCGCTATCTCATCGACCACAGCCACCTTTATAAGACGCGGCATGCGAAAAACCCAACGCAACGTGTAACATATATGTTTCTCAGCTAAACATACTTCAACGGATTTTTGTCGAAAGTGTCTTTGCAGGCTTTGCAGCAGAAATAGTACGTTCTGCCCTCATAGGTTGAGGTGTGTTTAGCTGTCTTCTCGTCTACGCTCATTTTGCAGACGGGGTCGACGGCCATGGTTTTACAGATTTCGCCGAGGTTTTAATGTTTTAATAGCGAGTCGCTGCGGTTGCAGTTGATGGAGGCTGAGTACGACGTCATAGTCATAGGCGGTGGGCCGGCGGGCTACACCGCCTCAATATACACCTGCAGAGCGGGTTTGAAAACCCTTCTGATAGCAGGCCTCGAAGCCGGAGGCCAGCTTATGCTAACACGTGAGGTTGAGAACTATCCCGGGTTCAGCAAAGGCGTGATGGGGCCGGACCTGATGGAGAACATGCGTCAACAGGCCGAAAGCCAAGGAGCTGAGATAATCTACGACAACGCCACCTCGGTCAACTTTAAAACATACCCGTATGAAGTCTATGTAAACGAATCTCGTTACACGGCTAAAGCCGTCATCGTGGCGACGGGGGCTTCTCCTAAATGGCTGGGACTCGAATCTGAGAAACGTCTCCTAGGCCGTGGCCTTTCGAGCTGCGCTACTTGTGACGGGCCCCTTTTCAAGGGCACAGAAACTTCGGTCGTTGTTGGTGGAGGGGATTCGGCGATGGAGTATGCGCTTTTCCTCGCCAACATAGTGTCTAAGGTTGTGGTCGTCCATCGACGCGACAGCCTTAGGGCTTCGAAGGTTTTGGCTGAAAGAGCTCTGAACAATCCGAAGATCACTTTCGTCTGGAACAGCGTTGTGGTCGACATTCTCGGCGAGAAAAAGGTTGAAGGCGTGAGGGTCAGGAACCTTAAAACGGGTGAGATAATGGACATAGGCTGCCAGTCGGTGTTCATAGCGATAGGACACAAGCCAAACACCGAGATATTCGCAGGCCAGCTGGAGGTTGACGAGGAAGGATACGTCAAGGTTTACGACGGAATGTGCACAAGCGTTCCAGGCGTTTTCGCTGCAGGCGACGTTCATGACAAAAGGTATAGGCAGGCCGTCACGGCTGCGGGGTTCGGATGCATGGCGGGCATGGAGGCTATCTGGTTTATTCAAACAGGCGGGCCTGAGAAGCTCAGACAGGCTCGAGGCTAAACTTCGACGAATATCTCGCCGTTTATCACGGATACCTTGTAAGTCGGCAACGGCTTTGTGGCCGGAGGATTGAGCACCTCGCCGTTGTCAAGCCTAAAACGTGACAGATGCACTGGGCATGTGATTGTTTTGTCGATGACCAAACCGTTTACGAGCTCGGCGTATTCATGTGTGCATATATTGCTGACAGCATACAGGCTGCCCATGTGTCTCAGAACCAAGATCTGGACGCCTTCGTTTTCAACTACCTTCGTGTCGCCTTCCGCAAGCTCTTCATCCCTGCAGACACGCAGTAGCTTTGCCACGCTACATCGCCGGACAACATTCTAAAAACCCTATCTCAATGGCAACGAAGCCGTGGGAAAAGCTCTTTCATCTCTTGGATGTCTTCGGACGACTTTCCCGTTAACACCAGCTCAATTGTTCTCGAAGTCTCGGTGCATGGGATTCGCAATGTTACTTGGGTCATGGGATGTCGTCGGAACCCTCTCTTTATTGTTTTTGACACGATGTGGGCGTCGTGGCCGTTTATCAGCGTCATCTCATAGCTTCCAACCTGAAAACTCGTGTGCTTGATCCCCTTTCTGCATCTGACATCCAGCTCCAACACATCTCCGTTGATGAGGTTGACTACGTAGTAGCTTGCCGACCCGTCTACAACCCATCCGACGTCTTTGACTACAGCTGTGTAGTTGACGTCTGCGGGTGTGTCGCCGATCTTAACTGTCCAGCCTTCAGGCACGTGTATGTAAAGCCATGTGAACCTGCCCATCAAAAGGTTGCCCGTTGCTAGCTCAAACTCTTTGCCCGCCATCATCCAGCGCCTCCTATCCAAAGCTAACCGATCTTAAACCTAAGCCTTCTCACGACACGGTTCAAAGTAGCCGCTTTAATATCTTCCAATGTTTCGTCTATGTTTCGGCCTATTTTTACGGGTTTTTTGTTGGCTATGGCGTAGAACCCGCTGCCTAGCCTGTGTCTGAAAGAGAGCCAAACACCGAGGGGTGATAATGCGTGGACAAGCCTAACTTCAAACCCTTTCGCCGCCAAAGCCTTTACAACAGCTTCAACCCTTCGAAACTCTTCCAGAAAATCTTTAGGGTATTCTTGGAGCTGGTCGTAGGATTTCCATAAACCGGCGATATGGGCTGGGTTGCATAAACTCTTGCATCTCGACATGAACGCCGTGGGAAACACGCCCACCACGAGAATTTTCTCCCGCAACCTCGGTTGTTAGGAGGTACAGAAAGACTAATAAGCGTTTAACACAAATGTTTATTCGAGTAGGTTTGGAGAAACCCGTCAAAGTAGAGATTTATGAGATTTATCCCGTCACATTAGGCCACTGCCCACACTACAATCTTCTCTCGGCTGAGATGTACGCGGCTGGAGCGGAGTTCTGTGAACTGTCAACCCAAGCGATGGAATACCCCGACGACGTGCTCCAGAACCATTCCAAGGCCGCTGAGGTGGTCAGGTTTTTGAGACAGTCGTTCAAAGGCCGTCGGATGAACGTTGAGGTGGAGATGGTCAACCTGATATCGCCGATGGGTTTCCTAAAAAGTCTCCGCCACCGTATCTTGAGAAGGCCGGCCGTGGTGGTAGATGGAAAAAAGGTTTCCGACGGCTTCATCGACTGGGATGGGTTGAAGCTGGCGGTGGAGCAGGCGTGGCTGAGTCGGAGAAATACCGTTTAGGCTCGAGAACGGCGGGGCTCAAACAGGCTCTACGCGACTTTTTCTTCGGAGCACTAATCCTAGGTCTTTACCAGAACGTTCTCCGTCTCAAGCTGAAGTACGACGACATATTTTTCTCCCTTATCATGGGCGAGTTCCTAGGCCTACCGCTTCTCGGAAACTACTTCACGCTCAGGATAATTCCCTACCTGATGCCCGACCTTGAGAGAGCGAGGATGAGGCTTTTGAGAGACGTCGACCTGCTGGAGCTTCTGCGCGAAGGGCCTGCAGTTCACTAGCTTGGAGTAAACTCATAAACATCTTTAATTACGTTGTTTAATCCTTCTAAGCCTCTTATCTCGGTAGGATACATTCGGATATAGCCTTTAACATGCTCTCCAAGGTCTCTGTTTATTATGTCAAGGTAGTGATGCTGTTCCTCCCACTTTGACCGTAAATATCCCGTCGGGTCGGAAGATACATCCGCCCGGTCCAAGACCATGTTTACAAATATCCCCCCCACCGGAATGTTGAAAGCCTGCACCATGTTTATGAACCTCTTCACGACAGATATTGGAAGAGACTCGGGTGTCGTAACGAAGTAGAAGAGTGTCTTTGAAGGGTCTGTCAAAGCCTCACGGCTTTTTGTGAATTTTTCGTAAAGTGATAAAAGGTCTGCCACTACAGGGTCTTTTTTGATTTCCTCCATAACCTTCTCCTTCCTGACGGAAAGCTTAAGCCTGTACTCTTGAGCCTCCCTGCGTGACTGCATCATTCTCGCAAGCCACAGCCCGTACAGCTTGCTTAACCCGATTAACCTAACTGCGTTGGCAACCGCTGCCGTGTCGAACACAACCACATCATATTTCCCGCCTTCGCCAACTATGATGTCCATTACTTTGTCAAACATCGCAGATTCTTGGAAAGCGGGGTTTGTTGTAGCTATTTGTATGAAGGGCTCGGGGTTTATAGGTATCTCAGCCCATTTGAAGAACTCTTTCAGTCTAGCAGCCATGTTGGACCTGTATCTTTCGATGAGATCGTTTATCTCCACCTCTATCGCTGTTAGCCCTTCAACCCCTTGCACGTTTTTGAAAGTGCCTCCAGAAAGGTCTTGCATAAAAAGGCTGCTCAACGAGTGTACTGGGTTCAGGCTTGCCAGAAGCACCCTCTTCCCTTGACGGGCTATCTCAGCGGCCATGGCGCCGGCTGACACAGTTTTTCCCACACCCCCTTTACCGCCTACGAAGATGTACTTTGCTTTGGCTAGTTCTTTCACGTCCATTCCACACCTCCGCTCATAAGAGGCTGGGAAACCGCCGCTATGCCTTCAATGCCCCTAGGCTCTTTCGGAAACATAGGGATGATAGATATCACAAGCTTTCCAAACTTGTCCATGATCTCGGTCATGCACTCCCTCTGCTGCTTCAGCCTGTTTGCTATGAAGGGGGAGGGGTTTGAAGCCATCTCGGGCGGCAGAACCTTGTTGACCACTATCCCCGCCAGCTCCAAGCCAACCGACTTAAACATCTCCAAAGCTTTCTCAGTGTCTATTATGGACATTCGTTCCGGAGTTATGACCATGAAGAAGGCAGCCTTATTCCTGTCTTTCATGACGTCGGTGAATGTGGTCAACCTGTTCTTGATGTCATACAGCTCGTTCAAAACCTCATCCTCTTTAATCAGTTTCTCACCCTTCAGCTTCCGAGCTATCTCATCGTACTCTCTCGCTTTTTCACGCGCTTCCGTCAACTTTTCAACCCATGCGCTCAGTATCTCAGCCATGGTGACCATCCTTATCCCGTGTCCGAAGGGAGGCATGTCAAACACGTAAAGCCCGTAACGTCCCTCGGCGAGATAGCTTGCCATGGCGTCGTACGTGGCTGACTCATACATCGCAGGCTCTGCAACAGAGCTGTCTATGTACGATTCTATCTCAGGAGGGATCTCTGTTTTGTACATGTCTCTTATTTTTTGTTTTATGTCGTTGATGTAGGCTGATATTTTCGAGTCTGCGTCGATCTCCACCACGAAAAGGTTTGGGATTATCTCCACCTCTCCTTTTCCGAAGATGTTTCGTTCGAATATGTCGCTCAGCGAAGCTTGGGGGTCTGTGCTGAAGCAGAGGACTTTCTTCGAGCTGCATACGGCGTAGGAGAGGGCGGCGCTACAGGTTGTCTTGCCCAACCCACCCTTTCCCGCGAAGATAACCATCTTAAGGTCTGGCTTTGAGCTCAGGAACTCGTTGAACCCTTTCAACCGTAAATCACGTCCGTGAAGTCTCTCTCCCTGTAGAACCGGTGTTTCCATGCTTTGACGTTGGGTATGGCGTAGGGCAGGAGACGGAGCGAGTAGTATGGAGGCAGTATGGGGAAGCCAAGCATGTCACCCATTATCATCAGGATGAACATGTGCTCCATGTACATCCTTGTCTTGAGTATGGATGTTACTTGCTGGTGTAATGCAACGCCGTAGAACATGTCGCCCACGGCTTTTTTGAAGTTGCTGAGGATGCCTCCCTTCTTTCCCCCAGCCACGCCAGTCTATACAATCACTTATTTAAAAAATGTTTCCCTAAAGCCTTGGAGCTTCAAAAAAGGATGGGGGATTTAGGCTTTTACCTCTACTTTCACAGCCTTTCGGAAGCCTCTAACGAAATAGACAGCCATCGCCAAGCCTATGAGGAACATTATAACCCCGACAGCTGTTGAGAAACCGTTAATTCCTTGGACAGCAGCGTTGCCGCCAACGTTTTTGAGAATGTTTTGAGTTGCATGGAGAAGCTTCGCCCCAATGGTTGCGTCGGCGAAAACATATGTCTGGTACAATATGGCTGCAAGCGTTGTAAACATCATGAAAATGCCCGGTATAGTGGAGTACCAGTGGAAGCGTTTCTGCGCGTAGAGGAAAAGTCCAACGATCAGGAGCGCGAACCCGGCGAGCAGCTGGTTTGTTCCACCGAAGTAGAGCCATATGTTTGTCCAGCTTCCTGTGAGCACAAAAGCTATTGGGAACACAAAGCCCAGGATTGAGGCGATGATTTTGTTGCCCAAGATCGAAAGGGGTGTGCCGCCGAAGACCTC
>Ga0105160_1000068_pt1 | contig 55001 bp, 44 predicted proteins | sample GXS110809BmetaG_FD_89591 | JGI IMG/M metagenome (GOLD analysis project Ga0105160, IMG submission 89591) | Hot spring microbial communities from Gongxiaoshe hot spring, China to study Microbial Dark Matter (Phase II) - GXS 110809B | ecosystem: Environmental > Aquatic > Thermal springs > Hot...
TCACTGTCTCGCCCGCAGGACCAGCGACCCTCACTTCTTGGTCTTGCGCAAGCGAAAGCTGATGCACGATCTGTCCGTCTAGGCGCACAATAGCCCAACGCCCGGACGCTTCAGTCCCATGGTGCACCATCGGGATCGTCGCAGCCGCTCCAAGTAAGACCAGGGCGATCACAAGATAGTCGCCCCACGTCAAGTAGCGCCCGACAGCACGCAAAAGTTCCCTCATGGTAGCTTCGTCGGGAAGTCTATGGTCTTGAGCCCCGATGAGACGATAATGCGCCCATCGCTTGTCACGAGAATACCCTCGACATTGGGCAGGCTCTCTATCAGTGCTAGTCCCTTCTGCTCGCCCAGCACAAAGACCGCCGTGCTGAGCGCGTCGGCCTCCATCGCTGTGGGGGCTAATATAGTCGCGCTGATCAAGCCGCGCGCTGGCTGCCCCGTCTTGGGATCAATGATGTGATGGTAACGAATCTTATCAGGTTCGTCGGCATAGCGACACGGAAAGATATTGTTCAGCGCATCGGCGAAAAAACAGCGCTGATAATCCCCCGACGTCGCCAGCGCCCGATCCCCCCAGAGCTCTAAGACCCCTATGATCTTCTGTTCGTCGCGGGGATGCTGCACCCCAATGCGAAACGGCCGTCGGTCCTCAAACCATAAAACTTTCCTTGGACGATCATTGAAGACTCGAATATTGCCCCCAGCGTCCACAAGTGCTCTGTCCAGCTCGTGCTTTTTCAGAATCTCGACGACTTTATCGACGATATACCCCTTGGCGATGCCCCCAAGATCAACTTCAATAGCAGGGTTGGCAAGCCGCGCCGTCTTGGCTGTTGGGTCAAGAAAGACCTCACGCTGCTCTGCAACCAAAGGCGCAAGCTCTTCATCAGAGGGGATGCGCCCTACCCCAGCGCGATCCCACTCTTGTGTAAAACCCCACAGATCAATGATCTTCCCTATGGTGTGATCGAAGGCGCCCTCGCTGAGCTGGCGATAGCGTGCAGCAGCTTCGAGCACGATGAACACATCACGCGAGAGCTGCACAGGCTCAGAAACGCCACGACGATTGAGCTCCCCTAGTGATCCCAAGCCAATGCGACTGAACTCTTCAGAGAGCCTCTGTGCTTCTGAAAAAGCCTCACGAATAGCTTGCTGAGCATGCTCGCGGGAGCGACTCTGAGCTTTGATGCGAAAATATGTGCCCAGCAAGTACTGCTCTTCGTAGACGACTGCGACCCGCCCTTGCAGATAGAGAAAGACAAGTGAGAGCGCCAAGACTACAAAAATAGAGATCTTTAAGGCGAAGAGCACGCGTCGCACAGTTACCCGATCCACTCCTTAGGAACCGTACTGTAGTCTTCATCGAGCCGGATATCTTTGACTTCATGGGCGCTGAGGGCCAGCTCACGGAAGTTCTCCCCGTCGTAGCGTAAGAGCACCCCTTGCTCCTCATAGACGGATGTCATAGGATGTTCTGGATGAATACGATTGCGTGTAGGATCAGGGTCTTTGACCTTCCTCCGAATGATCGTCTTCAGATTGACCGGGCGCCCCCACATCGCATAGATATTCTTGAGGACTTCCTTCGCTTCGTCAAGGTGCAAGCCCACACCGTTATAAAAGTGCAAGAGCAAGAGCTCTCCTCTGTTGCCGTAGTTGCCCGTGGCGACTTTGATGAGAGGACGCCCAAGGTTAGTGTGCAACAGGAGCAACTTCTTCTTGACGTCTTCATAGTCCCGCGACGTAATGTGATACGCCCCAGTCTCTGGGATATATTCATAAGCGAAGAGCTTCAGTCTCTCGAAGAGCTCCGGGGTGAAGAACTCTGAGAGGAACATCACGTCGTTGTAGGTGCGCCGCACTTCGAAGATTTTCTCTGTGCCCAAGTTGGCTTTGGTGTCCCAACGTCTCTTCTTTTCGGGATCTTTGCAGAGCTCCCACTCGCGTCCAAAGCGCCCTTTGTCCCAGCGCTCCTTGATATCTTCCCACATGAGCTTCCCCAATGCATAGGGGTTGAGCGCCCCACCAGCAAGCACTTTGCTCATCATATCGGCGTGATCTATGAACTCATGGGGCTGGGCAAACTCGGTCATGAGCTTCGACTGCCAAAACATGGCCCACCCTTCGTTCATGATCTTGGTCTGGATCTGAGGGACAAAGTAATACGACTCTTCGCGGATCATCGCGAGGATATCTCGCTGCCAATTCTCCAGACGCCCATACTTGGCGAGGAACCCGAGGAGATCTTTATCCGGCTTGAGCAGCTCGGTCTCATCGCGGAGTCGGGCACGCTCTTGGGCTGCCTGCAGCTTGGCCCGCCGCTCTTCCAGCCACCGGGGAGGGTTGATAAAACGATCCATATAGTCACGCTTCACAGGGATACGCGCGGGCTCCTGCAGACGCTCTTCTTCTCCGGCCTTGGTCGTGCGCTTCATAAATGGCGCATACTGATCGATCTCGTACTGAAGCGAGAGCGCCTTGTCAATGAACGATTCGACTTTCTCCACCCCGTATCTCTCCATGTACTCCTCCACGCGCTCGGCATGGGTGTGCATGACCTTGATCATGTCCTTAGGGGTCTTGGAGAACCAATAGTTATTTTTAAAGAAATCGACATGGGCGTAGACGTGGATCATCACCCCTTTGTTTTCGATAGGGGTGTTGCTCTCCCGCAAGTACGCGATGGCCGGGTTGGTGTTCAATACTAATTCGTAGGTCCACCAACCAGAATATGCCGAGCGCTTGCGAAAATAGTCATAGCTCATGCCAAACGACCAATGGGGAAAGCGTTCAGGGAAGCCGTCATACGCTGAGTACTCATTGAGCTGATCGTGATCGACGATGCCGAAGATCACGGGCCAGGGATCAAGACCCGCAGCTTCGACGAGTCGGCGCGCTTGCTCACGCAGCTCCTCCAGCTCACGGATCTTCTTGGCGAGCATGGCTATCGCCCCTTGCCCAGAAAATCTTTGATAGATCGCAAAATATCCTCACGATCGGAGATGATCGATGTCACAAGACGGTCGTCTTCGATACGTTCTTTCAGCTTGACCAAGTGCAATCCCGGGGAGCGCCGCCCCAGCGTCACCTGCCCATAACAGAAGAGATTCACTTTGGGGAGCAAATGGTCGCGCAACAAGGGCACACAGGCGTTCTCCGTGTCGCCCATCCAATTCTCGCCGTCGCTGAAGTGGAACGCGTAGATATTCCAATGCTCTGGAGAGTAGCGCCGATCAATAACGCGATTGCACAGCTCATACGCCGAGCTGATCCGCGTGCCTCCCCCGGTACTTAAGCTATAAAAGTCTTCTTCGGAGACTTCTTGAGCCTCGTAGTCGTGCAAGATATAGACGCGCTCGACGTTGGCATAGTTGGTGCGCAACCACAGATCGATCCACCAGTTCTCTTGGCGGATAATTTCAGTCTTCTCCCCGGACATCGAGCCGGAGGCGTCGCGCATAAAGATGATAACACAGTTGGCTTCGGGTTTCTCACTGGGCTGGCCGTAGAGATAGCGCATATCTTCTTTGATCGGGGTCACGACGACCGTCTCGTGGGGAGCAAGAGGAGGGCTCATGAGGAGCTGGCGCAGGAGCCCTTTGCGAAACGCACGACGCTTCAGCAAGAGCGCCTGCGGGCCCACTGTCGCGACGTCTTCGTACTCTTCATCGCCGCTGAGCACATGGCGATGCCCCTTGGGCTGGATGCGTGGCAGCTCGAGCTCTTCGCCTAGGATCTCAGCAAGCTCACGGACTTCGATCTCGACTTCGCGAAAGTGCGGACCTGGCCCGTAGCCAGCTTGGCCAGACCCGTCTTGGCTTGGGTCGAACTGAATAGGCTCACCGATCTCCCCCGCGCCGACGCCGATGCCCCCCTGCTCGTGCGGGTCATACCGAAATTGCGGGATGCGAATCGCCTTAATGGGAACCTTCACGATATCTCCGCCCTTCTGCCCCACAATCGAGCCCGTCTCGATGAGCTCTTGTAAATTCTTTCTAATCTCGCCGCGCACGATCCTCTTGAAGCGTTCGAGGTCCTTCAAGATGCGCTTGGCCATCGTGATCACCTCTAGGAGACCTCACTCCCTGGCCCGTAGTGAGTCTCAAGACCCAGGGAGGGGTCAGGGGAGCCGGCTCTCGCGCTTCTCCAGCTCCTCGCGAGCAACTTCGGCACCCGCATAGTCGATGACGTTCTCTGCGCAGACGTCGCAGTAGCCGTACTCTTTCTTCAGACGCTCGATCCATTCGGCCTTGCGCTTCTTGTGTTCGGGGTCGGTCGTCTTGTCGCTGACCATCGCCGTGAAGTTAATATTGTGCTTCTTGTCCTCCCAGAGCTTCTTCTCGAGAGCTCTTCTGAGCCGGTCATTGTGCTCGGGGCTAAACGGCTCCCCCTTGCGCGCGCGCTCGCTGATCCAGTTAGAGATCTCTTGTCTGAAGTCGTCTTTCTGCGCTTCGGTGATCCCGATCTGCTTCTCGATGGAGCGCATAAACTCTTCGTCGGGCTCCATCTCCTCGCCGGTGTACCGATCTTCAACTTTCTCGTCGTTGAGATAGGCCATGACGTGATCTAAGTATTTCTGCCCGACTTGGCGCAGTTCCTCTGGATCGTGACTGATGACGCGTCGCACTTCCTCTTGGCAGATCGCCGAGAGCTCCTCTTTGACGAGCTCAATGTACTCTTTGTATTCTTCGATACGATTCTCGTCGACCCCAGGATGGTGGGGCAAGTTATCCTCGAGCATCGCCAGCACTCGATAGGGATTAATACACCCTTCGACGTCGTTGACCAGCGCTTTGCTGATCATATCGATGACATAGCGTGGGCTGATCCCGAAGAAGCCCTCTTTGCCCTTGGCCTCGTCTAAGAGTTTCTTGACGTCTACGGTGCGATTGGGGATGGACTCGCCATCGTAGATCTTGGCTTTCTGCAAGAGCGAGATATCAGCGCTGGGCTCCTCCAGTCGAGTGAGCACCGCCCACAGGGCAGCCATCTCGAGCGTATGCGGCGCAATATGCTTGCCCCAGACGCGATTCTTCCCAAAGAACTTCCTATAGATCTTCTCTTCGTCTGACTTACGTAGCACATAGGGGATGTCGATCTTGCGCGTGCGGTCGTTGAACGCCTCCATGCGCTCATTGCTCTTGACGCGCTTATACTCTGGGCTGTTCGTGCGCCCTAAGATCACTGTATCGATATCGATGCGCGGGTTCTTCTTGGGCTTAATGACGTGCTCTTGCGTGGCGTGTAAGAAGTCATAGAGAAATTCTTCTTGGAGCTTTAAGAGCTCCTCGCCGTCGAAGATGCCGCGGTTGGCGATGCAGAGCTCGCCGTCGTAATTGAACGCTCTGGGATCGGAGTCACTTCCGTAGATCTGCACTAAGCGCCAATTGAGGCCGCCGGTCAGCTCCTCTTCGTCTTGGTTCTTCTTGTCTTTGGGCTCGAACGTCGCGATGCCACGACGATCTTTCTCACTTAAGATCAAGCGGCGCACCGTGACATGCTTGAGCACCTTCTCTAAGTCGTCTTCATAGAGCCTCATGAAGCGATTGAAATAAAACCGACACTTGGGACAGAGATCGCCCTCGACGCGCAGCTCGTACTCCCCATGATACTTCTCTTTGAAGATGCGATTGAGCTCAACCAAGATCTTCTGACGCTGCTCGATAGGGATGAGCCGGAGGGGTTCCTCGAAGATCGGGCAGGGAACGACATCCGTTGGCTCGTCATCGAAGTCGGAGACATCCCACTCAAACGTATAGAGTCGCCCGTCCTCGGTCTTCGAGTACTCTTCCAGGCCACGGCGGAAGAGCCGCCCGATGGTCGATTTGCTTGTCGCTACCGGCCCATGTAACAGTATAATACGGCGCTCTGGCCCTAATCCCTTGGCTGCCGCGTTGATCGTGTCTACTAAATTCTTTAAAGCTTCATCGATGCCGTAGATCGCGTCTTCGCCCTTGCCGAACGGATCGTCGAAGAAGTTATAGTGAATCACTTCTTTGTCGTGGACTTTGGCGATATGGGTGCCGTGGCTGAGGATCATATCATAGAGCCGTTGGTAGGCGTTGCGCACAAGGCGCGGATCCTCAAAGACCATCCTCAGATACTCCTCAAACGAGATGGGACGATACTTATCGGGGACTTGGGACTCTTTGATCTCTCGCGTGATCTCCCGCACAATGCTCTCCATCTCCTGTCACCTCCTGAGTTATTATAGCAGAATAGAGAGGGTCATGGATGCAAGATGGGGACGAAGTTCCTCGCAGCAGCGGGACAAACTTCTGCGTAGAGGGGTTGACTTTGAACGTGACTTGCGCTACCCTTAGGCCGCTGAGGTGAATGTGATCCGACGAAGACAGAACGAACAACGCCGTCGCGCCCTGAGCATCGCATTCCTTCTTGGTATATCAATCGCGGTGAGCGCGACGGGATATTGGTGGTACAAGAGCCGCGTCGAGTCTTCTCCACTGGCTGAGCGCGTCCATATCTTAATCCTAGGAGTAGATTACGTACCCGGGGCGACAGCGCGCCGCAGCGATACGATTTTTGTAGCCAGCATCGGTGAAGGAGAGGTGCGCGTCCTCTCCATCCCCCGCGATACCCATGTGAAGTTCCCTGATGGACGCGTCGAGAAAGTCAATGCGGCATATGCGTTTGGCGGGGCTGAGCTCGCCCGCACAGTCATCTCCAACTTTCTAGGCGTCGAGATCAAACACTATATCGTTATAGATTACGACGGGTTCGAGAAGCTCATCGATCTTGCAGGGGGAGTGACCCTGACAGTGGAGAAACCCCTCAAAGACGAGAAGACCAAGCCCCCCATTGACATCCCGGCAGGCACGCAGAAGTTCAACGGGAAGATGGCTCTAGCGTACGTGCGCTATCGCGACCCCGTTACGGGGGATTTGGGGCGGCTGCAGCGCCAGAGACAGCTTCTCGAAGCCCTGCTGCGCCAGAGGGCTCCCACTCAATCCCTCCATGACCTCCAGCAATTTGTGACGACAGCTCAACGATATATCGAGACGAACCTTGCACCGGTCTTGCTCTATCGCATAGCTCAGCGATTGCAGAATCTGCGCCCTGAGCACGTGCAAATTAAACAGATCCCTGGGGAGTCCGTCTGTAAATCTGCCAAAGAAGGAGGCTGCTATATCGAGCCCGATCCGGTGCGCACAGCCCAGCTCGTCAATAAGATGCTCCGGGGGATGGATATCGTCACCGCTGACGAGGTGCGCATCAAGGTGCTCAACGGCGCTGGGGTGACGGGGTTGGCCCGACGTGTCAGCGAACTCCTGCGCAATGAGGGGTTCTCCGTGGTCCATGTGGGGAACGCCGATCGATTTGATTATACTCAGAGCTATATTATAGACATTACGGGCAATCCCAAGAAGATCGAGCTCCTGCGGGAGCGCAGCCTGCGCAGCTTGCTCAAAGTTGTCAAACCTGAAGAACTCTCTGCTACGATGAAGGGGTTAGCAGCCAAGGGGGTCACCGGTGACGGTGCCGATGCGATCATCATCTTGGGCCAGGACTTCAAAATCCCAGAATGAAGCTTTCAGCTCCTATAGAAGAGACTCTCCGCGAGCTCCTAGCGCTCATCGCCGAGAAGAAGGGCGAAGAGCCCGTCATTCTCGATATGCGCGGGTTCTCTATCCCCACAGATTTCTTTGTTATTACTCACGGGGACAATCCCAAGCACGTCAAGGCTATTGCTGATAATATCTTAGCAAAGCTTCCCCGTGAAGTGCTGCGCTCCGAGGGGTGGGAATCGAAGAATTGGATCGTCTTAGATTACGGGGATTTTATTGTACATATCTTTCAGAAGGAGCTGCGCCGCTTCTATGACCTAGAAGGGCTGTGGGGAGACGCCCCGGTGCGCCTTGATCCTATCTCCGGCTAAACGCAGAAAAAGCGCCTCCTCCGCCCGCCTTGACAAGCTCCCCCTCCCGTGCTATAATACAGCCTGCCTCACGCTCTCGATCCTTGAAAAGTGAATAGAGTGCATCACGTCGCGCAAGCTCAGTACGGGCGGATGGTGGATGCCTCGGCAGCTGGAGGCGATGAAGGGCGTGGCAGACTGCGATAAGCCACGGGGAGCCGTCGAGCAGGCGTTGATCCGTGGATTCCCGAATGGGGTAAACCCACCGCACGGAAGGTGCGGTATCCCTCCCTGAATCCATAGGGGAGGGAGGCGAACCCGGGGAAGTGAAGCATCTCAGTACCCGGAGGAAGAGAAATCAAAAGAGACAAAGCTATCTTCCCTGCGCTCTCTCGAGCGTAGCGAAGATGGCTTTGGAGATTCCGTCAGTAGCGGCGAGCGAACGCGGAAGAGCCTAAACCGTGCACACGTAGAAGACTGCCCTCGTTGTGTGCGCGGGGTTGCAGGCCGGCCCATCCACGGGGGGCAGCCCGTGGCAGAGGTCACAAAGATTGGCTCTAGCCGAACAGCTAGTAAAGCCACTGGAAAGAGCGACCAGAGAGGGTGATAGTCCCGTAGGCGAAAGGGTCAGTCCCTCTGGGGCCGTGCCTAAGTAGCGTCGTACCCGTGTTACGGCGTGAAGCTGGGAGGACCACCTTCCAAGGCTAAATACTACCAGCTGACCGATAGTGGACCAGTACCGCGAGGGAACGGTGAAAAGAACCCCGGAAGGGGAGTGAAAGAGAACCTGAAACCATCCGCTCACAGACAGTCGGAGGGTCCCGCCGACCCTTTGCCCTGGGCATCGCAAGATGCCCAACGGCAGAGCCGGCGGCCTGACGGCATGCCTTTTGCAGTATGATCCTGCGAGCTACCGTGCGTGGCCAGGCTAAGCCTCGTCGGTGGGGCGCAGCCGTAGCGAAAGCGAGTCCGAATAGGGCGACAAGTCACGTGCGGTAGGCACGAAGCCGAGCGATCTACCCATGGCCAGGCTGAAACCGAGGTAACACTCGGTGGAGGGCCGAACCCGTGAACGTGGAATAGTTCTGGGATGAGCTGTGGGTAGCGGTGAAAAGCCAGACGGGCCTCGGTGATAGCTTGTTCTCCTCGAAATAGTTTTAGGACTAGCCTCGGCCGTTAAGCCGTGGGGGTAGAGCCACTGGATGGATGCGGGGCAACCCAATTCCAACCAAACTCCGAATACCACGGCGCATCGGCCGGGAGTCAGACGGCGGGGGATAACCTCCGTCGTCGAGAGGGAAACGGCCCAGATCGTCGGCTAAGGCCCCAAAGCCCGAGCTAAGTCAGGAAGGATGTGTTCCCGCCCAGACAGCTGGGAGGTTGGCTTAGAAGCAGCCATCCTTTAAAGAGTGCGTAATAGCTCACCAGTCGAGCGGGAATGCGCCCAAGATTCAGCGGGAGTCAAGCTCGGCGCCGAAGCCACGGGAGAGCTCCATGGTGCGCCCTGGAGCTACGGTAGAGGAGCATTCCGCTTTAGGCTGAAGTCGTGGCGGAAGCCACGGCGGACGAAGCGGAAGAGAGAATGCAGGAATGAGTAGCGCGAGGTGAGTGAGAACCTCACCCACCGAATGCCTAAGGGTTCCTGGGGAAGGCTCATCCACCCAGGGTTAGGCGGCCCTAAGCTCAACCCGCAAGGGGTAGGCGATGGAGAGCCGGTTAATATTCCGGCCCCTCTCTGCGGCGCTGACCAAGGGGGGACGCATCAGGTCGCTTCAGCGGGCGGACGGATGTGCCCGTGCCTAAGGCGAGGCGTCTGGCTGTAGGCAAATCCGCAGCCAGGTCAAGTCGAGCCGCGGCGGAGGTCCTACGGGACCGAAGGAAGAGCGATCAGGTGCCGAGAAAATCCTCTAGGGAGCCGCAGAGAGCCCGTACCGCAATCCGACACAGGTAGGCGGGCAGAGGATGCTCAGGTGGGCGAGAGAACCATGGTCAAGGAACTCGGCAAAATGCTCCCGTACGTTCGCAAGAAGGGAGGCCCCGCGTAGGGCCGCAAGGTCCGAGGGGGTCGCAGAGAGCAGGCTGGGGGGACTGTTTATCAAAAACACAGCACCCTGCTAACTCGAAAGAGGACGTATAGGGTGTGAGACCTGGCCACTGCTGGAAGGTCAAGGGGAGGGGTGCAAGCCCCAAACTGAAGCCCCAGCGAAGGCCGGCCGTAACTATAACTCTGACCGTTGTAGTTACGTAAATAAACCCGACTATATGCGGGAAAGTCCGGGGTATCCGGCGGTACTCGCTCTCCCCCAAAGAGCAGTAACAATCCGACCGGTGCGGACAATCCGCAGGAAAGGCCTTGGCCGTGCCTAGAGAGGAGGCACTATGAGGGCAGTCAGAAAAGTCCCTCCTCACATCGGGTGGTATCTTGCTGGGTTTGCTGACGGCGAGGGAAGCTTCAACGTCGTCTTCAGACCGCGCAAAGATTACCACATTCCGTGGAAGATCTCCCTGTGCTTTAACATTTCGCAGCGCGACCGCGTCATCTTAGCGCTCTTTAAGCGCTATTTGGGATGCGGCACGATGCGCCAGCGCCAGGATGGCGTCTGGTACTACGAAGTCAATAACCTCAACGCGATCTTGCAGAATGTCATCCCGTTCTTCAAGAGATTCAAGTTTCTCTCGGCGAAGAAGAAGCGGGACTTCTCAAAATTCTGCCAGATCGCGGAGCTCATACAGCAGGGAGCGCACCTTCACCAAGAGGGAATCACGCGCATTTTAGAAATTCGTCGCGATATGAACGACGGTGGTAACCGTCGCTATAGCGATGAAGAGATCATGGCACGGCTCGAGGAATCCTCAGAGACCATACGTCGGGCGCCCCAAAAGGGTGATGATATGGTCCGGTCTCCGTAGCGATACGGAGGGCTCGTAAGAGCCGCACCTGCTTCGGCAGTGTGCAACAGAGACAAACGGTCCTAAGGTAGCGAAATTCCTTGTCGGGTAAGTTCCGACGCGCATGAATGGTATAACCACTCCAGCGCTGTCTTGACCATGGGCTCGGTGAAATTGAAGCACCGGTGAAAACGCCGGTGACTCGCGGCAGGACGGAAAGACCCCGTGGAGCTTTACTGGAGCTTGGCATTGGGTCTCGACGGGTGTTGTGTAGGATAGGTGGGAGCCGGAGAAGTCTCCGCGCTAGCGGGGATGGAGGCGTCCTTGAAATACCACCCTTCGCCCGTTGCGGCTCTAACCGACGGCCGTACAGCGGTCGCGGGACCGTGCTAGGCGGACAGTTTAACTGGGGTGGTTGCCTCCTAAAGAGTAACGGAGGCGCGCAAAGGTCGGCTCAGCCGGGTTGGCGATCCGGCGGGGAGTGCATGGGCACAAGCCGGCTTGACTGTGACCCCGACAGGGGGAACAGGTGCGAAAGCAGGCCCAAGTGACCCGGTGGCTCTGCGTGGAAGGGCCATCGATCATCGGATAAAAGTTACCCCGGGGATAACAGGCTAGTACCGCCCGAGAGTACACATCGACGGCGGTGTTCGGCACCTCGATGTCGGCTCAACTCATCCTGGGGCTGAAGCAGGTCCCAAGGGTCCGTCTGTTCGCCGGTTAAAGAGTTACGTGAGCTGGGTTCAGACCGTCGCAAGACAGGTCGGTCCATATCCGCCGCGAGCGCAAGAGGCTTGAGGGGCGCTCTCCCTAGTACGAGAGGACCGGGAGGGCTGGACCGCTGGTGTACCAGCTGTCCTGCCAAGGGCACCGCTGGGTAGCTAGGTCCGGACGGGATAAGCGCTGAAGGCATCTAAGCGCGAAGCCCACCCCAAGATGAGGCCTCTGAGAGCCCTGGGAGAACACCAGGTTGATAGGCCGCAGGTGTACGCAGAGCAATCTGCTCAGCCGAGCGGTCCTAATCGCTCCGTCGTTTGCGCGACGCACTCTATTCACTTTTGAGGGATCGAGAGATTCCAGGTGGCTCACTAGCGGCGGGGAAACACCCGTTCCCATCCCGAACACGGCCGTTAAGCCCGCCTGCGCCGATGGTAGTGGGCTCGTGAGGGCCCGCAAGAGTAGGGCGCTGCCTGGGTCTATTTTTCTTCATGATCATTGTGCCATAGTTGACTTGCCCGGGTCTTACCTGCTATAATATAGCGGATTCCTCGGTAGCTCAGCGGTAGAGCAACCGGCTGTTAACCGGTGGGTCGCAGGTTCGAATCCTGCCCGAGGAGCCAATCTATTTATTTGAGATTTGCGTGACGCAACGCGCTCTCGATCTCCTGTAAGGTTACAGGGTCATCGATAGTCGAAGGCACGGTATAGGGCTGCCCATCAGCGATCTTGCGCATCGTGCCTCGGAGGATCTTGCCGCTGCGCGTCTTGGGCAATCTGGTGACGATGAGCACGTCTTTCAATGACGCAATCGCGCCGATCTGCGTGCGCACCATCTGCTTGATCTCAGAGACGATCTCACTGTGATCTCGGCGCACTCCAGCCTTGAGCACAATAAACCCCAACGGCATCTCTCCCTTGAGGCTGTCCGCAACGCCAATGACTGCACACTCGGCAACGTCTGGGTGCTGCGCGACAATCTCTTCCATCTCGCCTGTAGAGAGCCGGTGCCCGGCAACGTTAATAATATCGTCTACACGGCCCATCACGTATATATAGCCATCCTCGTCGAAGTACCCGCCATCGCCGGTGAAGTAATACCCAGGGAAGGGATCGAAGTACGTCTTCTTGAAATCGTCATCACGCTGCCAGAGGGTCATAAACGTCCCTGGCGGTAAGGGTTCCTTCACAACGATGACGCCACTCTGTCCCCGCGGCAGTTCTTTGCCGGTGCTGGGGTCGAGGATGCGCACGTCATAGCCGGGCATGGGCTTCGTCGCTGAGCCGGCCTTAATAGGCAACAGTTCCAGCCCGCAGAAGTTCCCTGCAATAGCCCAGCCCGTCTCCGTCTGCCACCAGTGATCTATAACGGGCTTCTTCAAGAGCTCAGAAGCCCAGTAATACGTATCCGGATCGGTGCGCTCCCCAGCAAGAAAGAGCGCCTGGAAGTGCGAGAGATCGTATTTTTTCAGATATTCTCCTGTGGGGTCTTCGCGCTTGATCGCGCGGAATGCCGTGGGGGCCGTAAAGAGCACTTTGACTTTGTGCTGGGATATGACGCGCCAGAACGCACCGGGATCAGGGGTTCCGACGGGCTTGCCCTCGTACATCACGGTCGTTGCGCCCACCAATAATGGGCCATAGACAATATACGAATGCCCTACGACCCAGCCCACGTCCGAGGCCGCCCAATAGACATCCCCTGGCTCAATCCCATAGATATATTTCATGCTCCAAGAGAGCGCGACCGCATGGCCGCCGTTGTCGCGCACCACGCCCTTGGGTTTTCCGGTCGTCCCTGAGGTGTAGAGAATATATAACGGGTCAGTTGCAGCGACGGGAACACATTCAGCAGGCTGAGCTTTTTGCTCTAACGAAGCCCAGTCGAGATCGCGCCCCTCAATGAGCTCGGCGCGAACTTGCGGGCGCTGATAGATCACACACGTTTGGGGCTTATGAGCTGCCATCGCGATCGCCTCGTCCAGCAAGGGCTTGTACGGGATAATCTTCTTGACTTCGATCCCACAGGAAGCCGAGAGCACGATCTTGGGCTTGGCGTCATCTATACGAATCGCTAGCTCTCTGGGAGCAAATCCACCAAAGACGACGGAGTGAATAGCTCCAAGGCGCGCACACGCTAACATGGCTATGAGCGCTTCGGGGATCATCGGCATGTAGATGACAACCGTGTCGCCCTTCTGGACGCCAAGCTCTCGTAAAAAGCCCGCGATCTTCGCCACACGGTCACACAGCTCAGAATAAGTGAACTTCTGGATCGTATCGGTCACAGGGCTATCGTAGATGAGCGCGAGCTGATCGCCCCGGCCGCGCTCAATATGGCGATCTACAGCGTTATAGCACGTATTGAGCACGCCCCCAGTGAACCATCTGTAAAACGGGGGATTAGATCGGTCAAGCACGCAATCCCAGCGCTTATACCACGTGATCGCCTCAGCAGCTCTGCCCCAAAAACCCTCAGGGTCTTCCAGAGATTCACGAAAGGCTTGCTCATAGGCAGACATACCATGCTCACCCCTACAATCTTAAAGCATGCGGGCAGAGGAGCACCATGATCTGTATCAAGGCTCTGAGGTTGCTAATCCGGCCCACAGGCACCGAACATAGACGATCTGCCCCGCGTGATAGAGATAGTGCTCTAAGAGCATCTGAAAGAGTTCTCCGAGGGTTTTCTGGGTCTTCCCATCAGGGACGATATAGGTGCGAGCCAAATCAGCATCGGTCAGGGTCTTCAAATGTTGCTGCAAAGCTGAAAAACTCTCGTCGAGGAGCTTTCTTGCCGCTTCCAGATCGCCTCCAGCGCGTCGGAAGCGCTCTTGCAGCTCTTCCCAGGTGAGCGAGCGCTGCCCAAACGCATAGTCGAGCTGATAGAGCGTATCCCCGGCAACGTGAAAGAGAATCTCTACAATAGAGCCGTGCGCCCAGGGGAACCCTTTGTAGCGCGGCGGCTGCCACGTCGCTTCGTCAGGTTTTATGCCCTTGATCGCCCCTTTGAGGGAATGCCACGGGCTTCCCTGATAAGCCGCCTCACATTGCTGCTGCAGATGCGTCACCAGTATGCGTTGGGCGCTCATAGCTAAGAATAATCCGAGCCCTGGGCTTCAGGGCTCGGCGCTCTTGTGGTCGGCCTCCCTCTTCCCCTAGCTCCCGCAAGGAGGTTCTGTATATGTCTAGAAGATCGCTGCCATCATACCGAGGACTTCGTTCCAAGTACATACAGAGATCGTGAAAATTAGGTGACTACAACTCGCGGCTGAAGATCACCCGCTCCAGCGAGATCGGTCCTGGGCCAGTGAGCAAAAGTGCAAGGCAGCCAGCTAGAAGAGCTAGGTCGAGCTCATACCCGGGGCGCCCTCCCGCTCCAAGCAACCCCCCTTGGAGCTTCACTGTGAAGATCGCTACGATCATCACTATAGAGAGCAGAAGCGCCCAATAGCGCGTAAAAAACCCTAAGATCAGGCCGATCCCCCCCACCAGCTCTACGAAAGCAACGACGAACGCCGAAACCTGCGGCAAGGGAATCCCCACACTTCCGAAGAATTGGGCCACACCGTCAAGCCCGTTGGCAAACTTCTGCCAACCGTGGGCGGCAAAGATAATCCCAATAGCTACCCGCAATGGGATCGTCGCCCAGTGACTGAACCCGCCAAAGATGCGCTCGAACATCAGACCACCTCCACGCAGAGTGGGTAATATCATAGCAGAACTTGCAGAACGACACAAATCTTAGCGCTCCAGGAGCCACCACAGCTTGCGCAGCGCTAAGTCAACGAGAAAGAGCCCTAATGCACTCAGAAGCAGCCAGGGCCACAGTGCTCGATATGTCTCTTGAGCCACTTTGCCTGACGGCGGCGGCAGAACCGCCCGTTCTAAGACCTCCCCGCCCGTGATACGCGTGATCTCGCTCACGAGATCACTGTTGAGCCCAATCTGACGATACTCCTTGGCATACGGAGTAGCAACGGGTTTGATCACTTCACTGAGCAGTTGGCCCGCGCGCTTAGCCTCTATACGAAGAGTATACTGCCCTTGAGGAATGCGCAAAAGTTGGGCGCGATAGCGCCCTGGAGCTACAGGCAAAAGCACTATATCTCTTTGACTTGGGCCGATCAGCTGGGCATATAGCTCTGCGTCCGAGATCCAGCGATCTTGCTCGCGTATATCAGCAATGATCTCTAAGCTTTCATCGCCTAAGACAGTTTGTACTGTGAGCTCTCCTTGACGCGGGATGGGGCGATAGAGCTGCCCGAGACTCTCTGCAAAGAGCTGACTCAGCCCTGACCAGCGTAGCCATTCGGGCGCCCCATCACCTTCAAGATCTGTATTGAGCACGGCAACGTGTCCTAGGCCGTAACGTTTAAAAGCCAAGAGCGGGTTCTCGTCGGGAAGAGCGACAAGCACTGTTTGCGCCCCTGGGCGCTCATGTGTGAGCACGTACCCGCGCACGGGAGGGAAGTCCTCTGCCTTCATAGGGGCGAGGGCGCGCACAAGGCTCTGCCCTTCGATCCAGCGCAGCCGCGCGATGCGCCGTACCTCGCGCAGCGAAAAGACGGGCAGATCTGAAAACTCGCGCACGCGTTGATACCGTCCGCGCCCGGCAGTCGCCAGCTCCATGAGAAACTCTTCGTTAGGCGCCCGGTCAATCCCCAGCGCGGAGACACGCACGGTGCTCTTTTGGAAACGCTCATAGAGCTCGCGATACTCGCGCTCGCGTCTGGTATTATTATGCCCGTCGGTGAAAACTAAAATATGCTTGACGCGCGCCGGCGTCTTCTCTAAAGTCTCAAACGCCGATCTCAGGGCGAAATAGAGATCGGTGCCGCCGTTGGCGTTCAGCCGTTGGATGCTGCTTTGGAAATCGCGCCGGTCCCCAAGAGGCTTGAGCGGGACGATCCAGTCAAAGTCAGTATCAAACGCGATGAGCCCAACCCAGTCTTCGGGATCAAGGACGTCCAAGCTCCGGAGAGCCGCGCGCTTGAGAATCTCTATCTTGGGGACGCCGCCAGCGGGATCGCCCATGCTCCCTGAGCGGTCCATCACGAAGACCAGAGCCAACCCCGGAATCTGATAGGGCTCAGGGGCCAAATACGAAACGGGCAAGAGCTCTTCTAAGTCAGCGAGCTCTGGGCCAGTCTGCTCTTCTAAGCCCGCGACGGCCTCACGCCCTTGAATAACCCACAGCCCTCCCCCAAGATCAGCGACGAAATTCTTCAGAGCCCGACGCTGCTCCTTCGTGAGCTGCTCCATCGGGATATTGTTGAGAATAATAACTTTATACTCTGCGAGCGGGAGCAGCGCTGTCAGTTCAGAGAGCTCACGTTGCTCGAAAGAGAGCCCGCTGCTGCGGACTAGGCGAGCTACCGTGCTCTCGCCCCCAGAGCGCTCTACGATGAGCACCTGCGGCCCGCCAGGGACTATCGTCACCCCATAGAGCTCGTTGTTTTCCCTAAGCCGATCACTATCAGCTTTCAGATACACTCTGTACGCAAAAGCGCCTGGCGTCTCAAGCTGATCTGTCAAGCGCACTTCTTGGATGCCAGGAGCATATTCGATAGAGACCGTGTGGATAAGCTCGCCGTTTCGGTACAGAAGTATTGTGCCGGTCCCGCGCGTGGTCGCGCCGACTTCCACACGCAAGGAGAAGGGCACTCCTACAGGGACTTCCGCGGGCACCTGCAGATCATAGAGCCAGACTTCTAAGAAATCTCCTCCGAGGGGCCAGACGTGAATGGGGACGCCCTCACGACGCGCGCGCGCCAAGACAGAATAGATCTCCCCAGAAGTCATCTGCCCGTCTGTAAACAGAACGATCTCCCGGCGACCGGTGCGCGGCAAGGTCTCTAAAGCTAAGCGTATCGCGCTGGCGATGTCCGTCGCGGTTGCGTTAGGCTCCGTTTGGAATTCGGTCAGAGAGAGCGTTGGGGCAAAGCTCGTCTCGATTAACGGCTCCGCACCAAAGCTGATAAGCCCGTAGGAGACTCCCTCAGCAGGCTGAGCCAGCGCCTGTACGATTTGTAAGAGCTCCGAAGGCTCTGCGCCCACGCTGGCCGAGCGGTCGACCACGAAATAGATAAATCGTTCGGAAGCGCCAGAAGCGAAGCGTGGGCCAGCGAGAGCAAGACAGAGCAAGGCGAGCGCCCCGGCGCGTGCAAGCAGAGCTACCTGATCTCCTCTTGGGAGATTGCGCCAGCGCTTCCGCGTCGCCCAGACTCCAAGAACGATCACGACGATCCCTAGCAGAGCCCAAGGCGCGTCAAGGAGCACGCTCATAGCTCCACCTCCGGCGACGGAACACACCCCAATAGTACCAGAGCAATTCCCCAGCAAGCGCCACGAACGCTGCCCATGCCCCAAGATACCAGATGGGTGTATAAATTTGGCTTTTTGTCTCTCTTGTTGGGCTTTCTTGTGGGACGAAACTCGGAGAGCCAAGACGATTGATCTCAGACTCGGTTGGGTCTAGATTGATTGCCGCCTGATCAGCAAAACCCAGCGTAGCAAACTCGTCTGATACGAACCGCTCCGATGGCAACCCTAGCTCAGGAATAAGCCAATAAATACTATTGCGTATGAGAATGGGAAAGCTTGGAGTAAGCACCAAGGGAGAGCTTTTTAAGTCAACACCTAGATAGACGAAACGTAAGCCCTGCGATCTGTACGCTGCTAAGATGGGCTGATCCCCTGACGCAATAAGTGTCTGTACACCTGGAGCAAGCTGAGCACCGGAGAGCGTTGTTGGGCGTAGGTGCTCCCCGCGCACATGCTGCACGAGTGGGTGGCCGGGAACCAATACTTGAAGTGAGCCAGGCTCGCTGATGCTCCCCGCGCGCACCACCCAAGGCTCCGCAACGCTGTTAATCAATAACACCGCACCGACAGGGCGTATCGCTGTGTTATGAGCAATAACGAGATCATAGCTTGCTGTCTCGTCTGTTTGTGTAGACACTTCAGCGAATGTGCTGAGCGCGCGCATCAGAAAGAAATTGCGCTCCCCAAGCCAGAGAATCTTTAACTGCGGACGCCTCGGAATGACCGAGTACCGAATGTTATCGAAGGCGAAGTCGTCGATGACGTCCAGTACAGCACGGAAGCGTGTATATAAAGGCGCAAGCGCTTCGACCGAGCGCTGCTCTCCAGGGCCAAGAGATATGCGCTCTTGGTGGATCTCAGTCTCTTCAGCAAAGAGCTTTAGAGTCCCTTCGAGCGCCTCTGATGAAAAATTCTGGACGCGAGCCCACACTATAGCTTGAGACGTCCCATCAGGCACCGGGCGAGCAGCAAAACCCGTGATCGCGAGATTCTTCCTAGGCTCGCCTACGGAGACCCACGGTATGGGCAGCGCCGGCGCGTGATCGCTTATATAGATCACTTCGTGAAAGTTTTCAAGCCCGCCTTGGCTGCGCACGAGCTCAAGAATATCAGAGGGCTTTGCGTCGCCCTGGAGTGTCGGTTGAGAAGCTTTCAAAGTGAAGAGAGCACGCGGTCGGTCTTCAGTCAGGGGCACAAGGAGCTTCGGGCTCTGCTGCGCTTGGATGATTGTCAATCGATTGGGACGTCGTTGCTCGATCAGCTCCGCAGCGCGCGCGATCGCAAGCTCATAGCGTGTCTTTCCCTGCTCAGCTGTTTGCATACTCGCACTGCCGTCAATGATGAGCGCGAGCGTGCCGCCTCCGATAAATTCTCGAGTCAGAGTCGGTTCCGCGAGGCTGAAGACGAGCGCCGCGAGAGCTGCTAATTGCACGAGCAATAACCAGATCTTCGTCCATAAGAGCGTCAAGGCGCTGCGCGGGCGTTCGTGCTCTTCTTCCCAGAGCCAGATGGCCGAGACGACCAGGCGTTCCTCACGTCGTCGCAGGAAGTATAAGAGAGCGATCACGCTTGCTACCCCCAAGAGTCCAAACGCCCACGCACTGAGAAAGATCATACGAAGAGCACCCCGCGCAAGTCTTCAAAAAGGGCGCGCTCCAGCGGCCGCGCCGCTGAAAGCACCTTATGCCGAATCTGATGCGTGCGGCAGAACGTCTCTAAGCCGTGCTCATACTGAAGCAATCTCTGGCGATAGCGTGCTACTGCCCCAGCCGATACTGAGAACTCCCCAAGCCCTTCGCTGTCGACGAGTCGTGCTACCTCATGTATTGGCGGCTCGAGATCTTCTGGGGCAAGGATTTGGACCAACGCTATCTCATGGCGCTTGATAAGCAGATGGAAAAGCCCTTGCTCGTATCCTGCAGGATCGAGCATATCGCTCAACACAACCACTAAACCCCGACGCACCGGAAGCTTGCTGAACTCTTCTAGGGCTGTGCTCAAGGACGTCCGATCGTTCGGCTGGAGTCCTTCGAGAAAGCTCAAGATCTTCTGGAGGTGAGATAAGCCGCTGCGGGCTGGCACCCCTTGGACGAGAGCACGCGCAAACGCAAAGACACCTACACGGTTCATATCTTTGAGCCCGATATACGAGAGAGCTCCGGCGAGCTCCCCAGCGTAGGAGAGCTTCTCCCCTACGGACATCGACTGGCTCGTATCGATGAGCACATAAACAGGGATGTTCTCTTCCCGATGGAAGACTTTCACAAAGAGCCGATCGAGCCGACCATAGAGATTCCAATCGACGTAGCGAAAGTCGTCCCCGGGGTAATACTCGCGATACTCCGCAAACTCCAAGCTCATGCCGACGCGGCGGGTCGTCCACGGGCCGGCTTGGCCCTCCGCGCGGTGGCGCACCAGAAGCTGCAGCGCGGAGAGTCGCTTCCAGAAAGATTCGTCGCGCTTACGTAGGCTGGATCTGCTCATAGACCTGCTGCAGAATCTGCTCGACGGGGATGCCCTCAGCTTCCCCGCGGAAATTCCGAATGATCCGATGAATCAAACTAGGATAGAAGACGGCTTGGATGTCGGCAATGCGCGTGTTGAGCTCTCCCGAGAGAAATGCATGAGCTTTAGCGCCCCAGATGAGCGCAAGCGCCGCACGCGGACTCGCCCCGTATTCCACGTACTTTTTGACGAGCTCTGGTGCGTCTGGGGAAGACGGCTGCGTCGCGTAGACAAGCCGCGCCGCGTAGCGTCGCAGTGGCGATGCCGTAGGCCATTGTGCCACAAGCTGCTGCACTTCTAAGAGCTCTTCACGTGTCAAGACTTGTCTCACAGCCTGAGATTCTTGGCCGCCCCCGTGACGCCGGAGAATCTCTTCGAGTTCGCCCAGCGACGGATAGCGCAAGAGAATCTTAAAAAAGAATCTATCGATCTGGGCCTCCGGCAATGGGTAGGTCCCTTCCATCTCAATGGGGTTTTGCGTCGCTAAGACCATGAACGGCTCTTCGAGCTTGTACGTCTCCCCGCTCACAGTGATGCTACGTTCCTGCATAGCTTCCAAGAGCGCTGACTGCGTCTTAGGGGTCGCACGGTTGATCTCGTCAGCCAGGACCAGATGCGCGAAGACCGGGCCGCGAGCAAACTCAAAATGGCGTCGGCCTGACTCGTCCTCGACGAGAATGCGCGTGCCGATGATGTCCGCGGGCATCAAGTCTGGGGTAAACTGAATGCGCGCAAATTTTAAACCCAAAGCTCTTCCTAGGGTGCGCACCAACAGCGTCTTGCCCAGCCCCGGTACACCCTCCAACAACAAGTGCTGCCCACAGAGCAATCCAATCAGCACGTGCTTGATAACTTCTTCGTGACCAATGATGACAGAACGAATCTCTGCTATGAGTTCATGGAACTTCTCTTGCAGCTCGCGAATTCTCTTCTCAGTGATCATAACTCTCCTTTAGCGTTGACGGCTGAGACTCAGAAAATACTGGCGCACTGCGTCGCGGAGTTCTTCAGGGATTTCGAGCATATCGAGCAGGGCTTCGACTTTGCCGTAGTCGATCTGCACAGGAGTAGTACTCCAAGGGGTCTCACTCCCTTGAGGCAGCTCCATAGTGACGATCTCAAAGAGAATTTCGAGATCGTCTTGTTGGGAGCCTGGAACGGAGAGCTCGCGCGAGCGTTCACGCAACTGGGAGAGATCAGGCAGATCTTGAGCAGCTTCCGGGTCGAGCGGGGCTGTACCGCGCCCTGCTCCGGCTGACGTCTGCCCCTCTTCTTGTCGTTCTTGTGACTGAATCCCGTGAGCTTCGGAAGCTAAGCCCTGCTGGCCCTCTTGCTGGGCTTGGGGAGAGCTTTCTTCACGTGGGGTCATCGCGCTAGGGAAGCCCGTGGGAGATTCTTCGCGCTCGACTTGCGGCTCAGATGGCATGAGAGCTGACTCAAGCTCACGCTGCAGATTCTCTAATTGTTCTCGAAGAGCTTGGCGCGCTTCAAGCTTGCGCAAGATCTCTTCGAGGCGCTCGCGAAACTCTTCAGGGGTTTGCGTCATCTGTAAGAGGTGCTCGGCGAGGGCCGCAGCATCGGGATTCGTTTCGCGGAGCTGCTCCAAGAGCTTTTGTAGCTCTTCTGGGGAGAGACTCTGCGCTTGCTCAGAGACGCTGCGCAAGCTCTGCAAGAGCTGATTGAGCGCTAGCGCCTCAGAGGTGCCTCGCTGAGGAGGACGCGGCTCGCCCGGAGAGCCTTCGACAAGAGAGGACTCAGGGCGTGATCTCTTCGGTTGCTCTTCTTCAGCCGAAGGCAGTGGAGGCGCAAGGCGCTGCTGTTCTTGGATGAGCTCAGCGTGAAGCTGCTGGAGCGCCGCGCGAGCGCGCGGATCATTAGGATTGAGCGCGAGTGCAGCACGGGCTTGCTCAAGGCGCTCTCGCACTGACAAAAGCTTTTGAGCAAGCTCTGCGGAGGGCGTCTGCAACCATTCTAGCAGCTGCGATGCCCGCTGAGACTCTCGGCTTGCTTGAGCAGTCGCCCCTGAGCGATCTGGCTCGGTGCGCACAAAGAGCGCCCCTAACTGAACGAAGCTTGTCAGGCTCACGCAGACGAGCGCTAAAATCACGACGACCGCCCAGCGCCACTTGTCCCGTGATGTGAAAGGCAGAGCTTGAGCTGCGTTCACAGAGAGCCGATTGAGCTGGCGCTCCAGCAACGGGAGAAACTCTTGAGGGCCATAGCCCAGACTGAGCTCATAGAGCGTTACGAGTCTCTCATTCGTGCGCCACTGGCGATCCGCACGAAAGAGCAATTCTATAGTATTAATCGGTCGCAGCCATCCCACCATAAACGCGAGCGCGCCAACTAAGAGATTCCCGATCACCCAAGCAGATAACGGGAGAGCACCCCAAATCCCAAGGGTACTCCCTAGCAGCATAAGCGCAGTTATTCCGAAGCTGCCCAGCAGAGCCCAGCTCGCCAGCGCGCTCCCTTGTACCAAGCGCTTGCGACGCTCTAAGCTAACGCGTATCGTCTCGAACGAGTGCATTCTTTCCTCCTCGAATTCCCCACCAGGAGAGGGCACCTAACGCTGCTATTAGCGATAAGTAGCCCATGATCAAGAATCCTACTTGCTCGCGCAGCGCGCCCTCGCCAAACCACAGCGAGAGCATCAAGAACGGGTTCAGAGGCCTGAGCACGAAGAACGTCACACCCATGCCCACAATGAGCAACGCGTATTTCATATGAAACTGGGCGATCTCTGTGGGCCAGCGCCGCCCAATGGGCACGCCCAGCACGGCCCAACATGCCCCATAGAGCCCTAAATATCCCAAAGCCCCACAGAGACGGCCTAGTCCGTGCCCAGTGATACCAGCAAAGACCGTCCAATAGGGCAGACTCAGCACCACCAAAAAGAGAACATGAGCGAACAGATTGATACGGATCTCTGTGGGGGGAAGATCGAGCCGTGCGTGGGCTAGCCCAAAGTTGAATGAGTACACAGCAAAGAGCGCCGTAGCGATGATCATAAAGCCAGTAGCTAGATTCAAGCGAGGCTCGATAAGCGCATCGACTCGAGCCGGCGACGGCAACGCCAGCAACAATGGAATCCCAGTCAAGATTAGATAGCTCACATACGTTGACCATGATCTGTTTAAACTCAGCACAGCGCGCATACTCAATCTCCCTCAACAAGCACGAGCCGTAAGACCGTCCTACTCTCACCAAGAGCGAGACGAAGAGACGAAATATTTATGTCTTCTATCCACCCGATGAGTCCCGTCCGGCTCGATATATTCCCCCATTGTTGCCATATCCTCCGACGCTCCGATGTGAGAGTATTTACCCATTCAGTCTTGCTAACGCGCTCCGTTAGCGGGCGCACGAGCTCCGTCTGAGCTGGGATCGTCCCTAGCTGATAGAGCGCATCCCCACTATACGCGATCACGTCCTGCAATACCACAGAGGCTCGGTTAGACACCCAAAGTCTAGAATCATTGAGCGAGAAGTGGACAAAGGGCTCCATGAGACGCTCTGTTTTGAAAAAGCTGACGGAGTCGCGCTCGCCATAAAAACGGAGCTGCCAGTCCCCACCTAGTGCAAGCTCCCTCACAATCTCTCCTTCAGAGCGCAGAGCTTGGCGCGATGGCTTCAGCGTGCTCACCATCTCGGCAGACCCTAGAAGCTGTTCCTCACGAGAGCGACGGAAGAAGACCCCATACCAGCTGCGTTCCCACGCTACTGCCCCACCAGACCAGCTCTGTATGACTCCAATATCAAGCGAGTATTTCTCACTCGAGAACTCCGGGCTGCGCTGGTAACTGAAAAGCACGCCCGATAAGATAAGAGCGAGCAAGCCAACTCCAAGGGGCAGCTTCTTCCACCGCTCTACGAACATCCCGCTGAGCCCTACCCCAAGCACAAAGAGTATCAAGAGCACCCCAATGAGCTCCCGTGAGGGAAAAGGCACTGGCAGCGCTCCAAGTGCCCTGACGATCACGAGATCGTCTTCTACGGTCTGACGGCTAGATAGCTCAGAAAGTTCTAGATCTTCCGGTAAAGTCGCTATAGCGACAAGCACAACCGTACCGTTCCCTATAGGGCGCTCCCACGCAAGGGGGCGTCCCTGATAGGTGAGCGTCACCCGCGCTCCTGCACGCAGATCGCCTTCAAGCCACAGGACTTCCTGACCGTTGAACTCAGAGCGCACGACGCGCCCGCCCGTGATGGGCAAGAGCTGGGCCCACCACGCTTGGGGAGAGAATTGCTCGTACCAATTAGCCCCAGAGAGAATGACGAGCTCGCCTCCGCGCACCAGCCAGCCTTGCAACGCTCGGCGCTGCTCTGTACTGAGACGCGCGGGATCGGCTCGCCCCCACAAGATGCGTCTTACGCCATCGTAGCTCGACCAGCGCTTGGGAAGCTTCTCTACGTCTATCAGTCCTAGAGAGGGCCTCGGAGCGACTGCGACCCCCAAGACCAACGGGGTCTCGCTCCACAGCTCGCGCACCTCTATCGTAGAGCGAGCAAGCTCCTGAGGGCCGTTCATGAGCCTAAGCTGGAGCGGCGTGCTCACACTATAGATGGGGAAATCGAACGAGATGACTTTACGCGCCCCCGCAGCAAGGCTGACCGGCACTCGTAATCGTTCTACGGCGCGGCGCTCCGTGAACTCCCGGATCTCCTGGGAGACTTCCAGAGTGAAGTTCTGAGCCGTCGCGGCAGAGCTAAGTGTAACAGCAATAGGGGTAAATGTGCCTGGGAAGAAGCGCCCATTGAACCCCAGCTCGATATTCTCAATCTTGAGCTGGGCGAGCCCGGAAGCGCCCGCCAAGGCCGCCGCGAGAAGCCCACAGACACACCCACGCCACATGAGCCCTCCTCTTCGTTAAGAGAGTACGGACCGGCGCGGGCTTTGTCAAGGGCTCACGTTAGGGAAGATAGCTCTCGATCAATTCGCGCAGGCGCAGATAGTCTGCGCCACGCACGAGCTGACCGTTGACGATAAAGCTAGGCGTAGAGTTGACGCCTTGGGCTTTGCCCTCACGCAGCTCGTCTTGGATCTTCTGTCTATATCTTCCAGAGTCAAGGCAGCTCTGGAAGTCTTCTGCTTTCAGGCCAAGCTCGCGAGCAAAACGCACCAAGTTGGGCTTGCTGAACGCCCCACGATTTTCCCCACGCTGGTTGGCAAATAACTTATCGTGATAGGCCCAGAAGCCCCCTTGCTCGGCCGCACAATAGGCGGCTTCAGCCGCCCACACCGACTCCTGTCCCAGAAACGCAAAGTTCTTAAAGACCAAGCGCACTCTACCCGTCTTAATATAGTCGTCTTCGATCTTTGGCTTATATTGCTTAGCGAAGTAGGCACACGCTGGGCATTGATAGTCCGCGTATTCATAGACAGTTACAGGGGCATTGGGATCGCCCATCTCTGGCAAAAAGTCTTGTCCGATGGGGCGCGTGACCTGGAAGCTCTCCCCAGGACGCGAAAAGATCGCTATGAACACGACTAAACCCACAACGACTACCCCGCCGATGGCGATTCCCAACACCATCGGCTGGCGATACCACGGCAATTTCGATGAAGTCTTCTTCTCGAGTTTTGTCGGGTTCTGTTGGCGCTTGGCACTCACACGTATCTCCTCCTGTAGTCTTGGTTCTCTAGATTATAGAGGGCGTGATCACTCTGCGCCATGAGCGCAGTGATTGAGCATCTGCACGCACTCCGCAGCGACGGTGCGCGCTCGTTGCACGAGGCCGGAGCTCACATACTGAGCCATGGGCTCAAGCTTCGGCTCATCAATGACCTGCGCTGGTTCAGTGGGTCTCTGCACAACATCGATCTCCAAGTCGACATAGCGCACGCGATCTGCGTAAATCTCTATGGGCGTGTTAATATTCACATAGATGCCCTTGAGCAAGCCGTTCCGCGAGTAGTAGCGCGTCTCATAGTGCCAAGCGCCTTGAAGAAATTCCGTTACGGCATAGTCACCCGATTCTTTGGGGATATTGAGCCCATCGTAGACTCCCGTGCCCTTGATCTCGCGACGCACAGTAATACTACTAGGACTTACGGCGATCACGCGAGCGCGCATCAGCACGCTCAGCTCGCTAGGCACCTTGACGTGCTCGATGAAGATCGATTGGCCTACGCGCGGCCAGGCTCGATCTCCCACTTGACTCTGATGATATCCTGGCTCTGTTGGGATGAGACGCGCACGCCATTGATCGAGCACTTGCTTGCTCCCTCCGGGAAACTCACAGATCAAGGTCATTTGGCCCGAGCGCAACTTCCCAGGGATGCCTTCGTCAGGGTGTCCCTCGAGCGTGGGCAAGTCGCGCTGTAAGATCTCGATCTCACTTTTGAGATCGCGAAGATCCTTTCGATACGCACTAGTGCGCCAGATCACCCCCCAGCCGTTGGCGCAATATCTTCTTCCAAGACTCAAGAGCCGCTTGCGCTCATCAGGGTCGATGATCTCTTTGCTGATGCCCACACCTTGCTTTTGGCAGAGCACCACGAATCGTCCAGCGAGGCTGAGCTGGGTCGTCACGATCGGCTGAACATGAACGATCTCTCTGATTTGCACGCGAATAGCCTCGCCCTTCTTGAGTGGGTGTGTGAGCTCCGTCTTGGGCAGAAACCCCATGAAATTACCTAGGTCTATCTCATAGCCTAGGGCGCGGCGCTTGTGCACGATCCCCAGATAAATTGCACCTAACTCTGTCAAGGCTGGCACACAGATGACATCGGGGAGCTCAGCCAAGAGCAGTCTTTTGAAAGCACCGACAGCATTCGTATCCCCGAGGACTAGCACGCCTTGGCGGTCATCACGATCCCGGACCTCAAGATCAAATGGGGCAAAGCGATCTTCTGGGTTCACACGAGACTGAAGCTCTTCAGGGGGCTGCGCCACGCGCCAGCCGTGCTCGAGCGCTACTGCCGCCAACGCCGTCGCGTAGATGCCTCGTAATCGTATGCTGTACATACTTACTCGACAAACGCTGTCCTTCAGAGTAGGATAACAACAATATCACAGAGAGGGCACTATGGCAAGCGAAGGAGTGCTTGTTCTAGATGGTGCTATAGGGGGCGGCTCGGTCTTACGGGTTGGGCTAGGCTTGGCTATTGCCTTGCACAAATCTATCAGAGTAATAAATATTCGGCAGGGGCGGCCCAATCCGGGGATACAAGCCCAGCACCTCGCGGGCGTACGTGCCGCAGCCCAGCTCTGTCAAGCGCGTCTTGAGGGCGCGCAGATCGGTTCGCGCGAGCTTGTCTTCTCCCCAGGCCTGATACAAACCGATTCCCTCACGATTCGGATCGAGACGGCGGGCTCGGTAGCGTTGGCGCTTCAGCCCATTCAGATCGCGCTGGCGCGCTGTGCCCAGAGAGTCAGCGTCGAGATCGAGGGCGGGGGCACGTATGGGCAGTGGGCACCGCCGATAGCCGCGCTGGAGCACGTCACCTTCGCCCTCCTGAGTCGTTGGGGATTCCCAGCGCATCTTACTGTTGAGCGCGAGGGCTTCTATCCCAAGGGCGGGGCGCGAGTGTGCGCGCGCTTTGGCCCCGCCCATATTGCGAAACCATTCGATTTCCCTGAGCAAGGGCAGCTTCACAAGATTGCGGGGGTTTCGCTGGCGTCACACCATCTGCAAAAGGGCAAGGTCGCTGAACGTCAAGCCGAAGCCGCACAGGCGCTTCTGCAGCGAGAGCTTTCTGGGATTTCTCTTGAAATCGAGACGCGTTACGTCGAGACGCTCTCACCAGGGTCAGCTGTCGTGCTCTGGGCAGATTGCGCAAAGACTATCTTGGGAGGGGACGCACTGGGGGAGCGCGGCGTGCCTGCCGAAAGAGTCGGTGAGCGTGCTGCGTCGGCATTACTGAATGAGTTGCGCCGCGGTGCGACGCTTGACCGGCACATGGCTGATCAGATCATCCCGTTTTTGGCACTCTTTGGTGGAAGGTTCTTTTGCACCGAACTGACAGATCACATTAAGACAAATATTTGGGTGGCGGAGCAGATCGCGGGCTCTCGGTTCACAGTGATCGAACGCGCGGGGATATGGGAGATCGGTTGTGAGCCAGAGGCTGGCTCGCAACCACCCGAATCTGTGAAGCCAAGAGCCGTGAAATAGTCGATACGGCAAGCGATTTGACCCCCAGTCCTCCTTCTGCTATAATGCCCGCCAATATGTAGCTTGAGGTGATCCGGCTCAAGCCGTGCCACGGCATATCTGTATAGTGAAAGAAATCATGGGCCAGCCGCCGCAGAGGCGGCCTGGCCCATTTTTTTTGTGTCGGGGAGGGTGCCTATGGCGCTCCTAGCCCTCGAAGATGGCAAAGTCTTCTACGGGCGCGCCTGGGGCGCTCACGGGATTATCTGTGGCGAAGTCGTCTTCAATACAGCCATGACAGGCTACCAAGAGATTCTCACCGACCCATCATACGCTGGCCAGATCGTTTGCATGACCTACCCCCATATTGGGAATTACGGGGTCAATTCTGAAGATATTGAATCTGCTCGGCCGTGGGTGAGCGGGTTCATCGTGCGAGAATTCTCCCAAAAATTCTCGAACTGGCGCGGCCAAATGGACCTAGATCGTTATTTGAAAGAGCACAATATCATTGGGCTGTGTGATGTGGACACGCGCGCGCTCACGCGACACATTCGCGAGCACGGCGCGATGCGCGGATGTCTTTCTAGCTTTGACAGTGATCCCGATGAATTGGTCGAGCGCGCTCGGCGTGCTCCCACGATCTCTGAGGAGAACTGGGTCTATCGCGTGAGCTGCACCGAGCCGTATGAGTGGTGCGAGGCTCTCATCCCTGGACCCTATTCTGTCTTGACGGACGGGAGAGGGGTGCCCCAAGGGCGGGGTAAGGGCCTACACATCGTCGTCGTGGACTTCGGCGTGAAGCGCAATATTCTGAGAAACTTGCGATCACGAGCGAGAAGAGTCACGGTCGTCCCGGCGTTCTGGAGCGCCGCAGAGATCTTACAACTCAAGCCCGATGGGATTCTGCTCTCCAACGGCCCCGGAGACCCGTCTATTCTCAAAGACGCGATACGCACAGCCCGTCAGCTTATCGAATCTGAGCGCTGCCCGATCTTCGGGATCTGTCTGGGCCATCAGATTCTGGGGTTAGCGCTGGGGGCGCGCGCGTATAAATTAAAGTTCGGCCATCGCGGCGCGAACCAGCCCGTCAAAAATCTCCTGACCAATAGAGTCGAGATCACTTCGCACAATCACGGGTTTGCCCTTGCAGACCTGCCCCCAGATCTAGAGCTGACCCACATCAATCTCAACGACGGCTCAATTGAAGGTTTTCGACATAAGAAGCTCCCAGTCTTCGCGGTGCAGTTTCACCCGGAAGCCTCGCCGGGGCCCCAGGACGCGCTCTCGCTCTTCGATCAGTTCTTCGCTCTGATAGAAAGTTCACAGAGATGCCAAAGCGCGCTGACCTAAAAAAGATTTTGGTGATCGGCTCCGGGCCGATTGTCATCGGCCAGGCGGGAGAATTTGACTATTCCGGCAGCCAGGCGTGTAAAGCCCTGCGCGAAGAGGGCTACGACGTTATTTTAGTGAATAATAACCCTGCGACGATCATGACCGACCCGGAGAGCGCGTCGCGTGTGTATATCGAGCCGCTTGTCCCAGAGATTCTAGAAAAAATTATCGCGCGCGAGCGCCCCGACGCGCTCTTGCCCACCGTGGGCGGCCAGACGGCACTCAATCTCGCTGTCGCGTTGGCTCGCTCACGAGTTTTAGAACGCTACAGCATTGAGCTGATCGGCGCGTCGCAGCGTGCCATCGAGATCGCTGAAGACAGATTGCTTTTTCAGAAGACGATGGAGCGCGCGGGGCTGCCCGTGCCTCGCGGGGGCCTTGCGCGCTCTCTCGACGAAGCTCTCACTCTGTCGCAGAAGTTGCGCTATCCCATCTTAGTGCGCCCGTCGTTCACGCTGGGAGGAGAGGGCAGCGGCGTCGCCCACACGGAAGAAGAGCTGCGCGCTGTCGCGCAGCACGGACTCGAGATAAGCCCTGTGCATGAAGTCTTGCTCGAAGAGTCCGTGATCGGTTGGAAAGAGTTTGAGCTCGAGGTGATGCGCGACCGCAACGACATCGTCGTCATTATATGTTCTATCGAAAACTTCGATCCCATGGGCGTCCACACAGGAGATTCGATCACGGTCGCGCCAGCGCAGACGCTCTCTGACAGAGAGTATCAACAGATGCGTGACTGGGCCATCAGAGTAATTCGTGCTGTTGGGGTCGAGACCGGGGGAAGCAATATTCAGTTTGCCGTGAACCCTAAAGACGGAGAGATGCTCGTCATCGAGATGAACCCACGTGTCAGCCGCAGCTCGGCTCTGGCCTCTAAAGCGACAGGCTTCCCCATCGCGAAGATTGCCGCGAAGCTCGCGGTGGGCTACACCCTCGACGAGCTGCCCAACGATATCACTCAAAAGACTCCGGCGAGCTTCGAGCCGACGATAGACTACGTCGTCGTCAAGGTTCCTCGATGGAACTTTGAGAAATTCCCAGAAACTGACACGACGCTCACGACGCAGATGCGCTCCGTGGGCGAAGTGATGGCCCTGGGGCGCACGTTCAAAGAAGCCCTCCAGAAAGCGATTCGCTCGTTGGAGATCGGACGGTTGGGCCTGGGCGGGGACGTCGAGCTTCCCCTTTCGCCTGAGCTGATCCGTGACTATCTCGAGCGCCCTAATCCTCAGAGAGTCTTCTATCTCTATCGCGCGTTGCAGTCAGGGATCTCGGTCGAGGAGCTAGCCCGCTGGACCGGCATAGACCCGTGGTTTCTCGCCCAGCTCGAAGAGATCGCGCATCTCGAGAAGAAACTGCGCACCCATGATTTTGAGAGCGTCTCTAGGGAGCTGCTTTGCCAAGCCAAGCGCTTCGGCTTCTCCGACGCCGTCCTAGCGAAGATATGGGGAACTTCCGAGTCGGTCGTGCGCGCGAAGCGTCGAGAATTTAAGATTTACCCGGTCTACAAGAAAGTCGACACATGTGCAGCCGAGTTTGAAGCTCAGACGCCCTATCTCTACTCGACCTACGAAGCCGACGAGTGCGAAGCGGCTCCAACGACGAGAAAGAAAGTGATCGTCCTTGGCGGTGGCCCATATCGAATCGGCCAAGGGATCGAATTCGATTATTGCTGCTGTCACGCGGCGTTCGCCCTGCGCGAGCTGGGCTATGAAGTCATCATGATCAACTGCAACCCGGAGACGGTCTCAACAGATTACGATACTTCAGATAAGCTCTATTTTGAGCCGCTCACGCTCGAGGACGTCTTAAATATCATTGAGATCGAGGAGCCCAACGGTGTAATCGTGCAGTTCGGCGGACAGGCTCCGTTGAACTTGGCGCTCGCTCTGAAGGCGCACGGCGTGCCCATCTTGGGCACCAGCCCTGAAAATATTGACTTGGCTGAAGACCGTGAAAAGTTCAATCTGATCTTGGATGAACTCGGCGCGAAGCGTCCGCGCAGTGGCCTCGCGTTCTCAGCCGACGAGGCCCTTCGAGTTGCTGAAGATCTTGGATTCCCAGTGCTGGTGCGGCCTAGCTATGTGCTCGGCGGGCGCGCCATGGCCATCTGCTACGATAAGAGCGAGCTAGCGCATTACATTGAAGAGGCCGTGCGCGTCTCACCCGCGCAGCCTGTGCTCATTGACGAGTTCCTCCAAGACGCGATTGAGCTTGACGTGGATGCCGTCGCCGACGGAGAAGACTGCGTGATCGGCGGGATTTTAGAGCACATCGAGCGCGCGGGGATCCATTCGGGAGATAGCTGCTGCGTGCTGCCGCCCTTCACCCTCAGCGAAAAGATTCTAGATGAAGTGCGCGCTGTGACGAAAAAACTCGCTCGACGGCTCAACGTCGTCGGGCTAATGAATATACAGTTTGCTGTGCAAAACGATACGCTGTATGTACTGGAAGTGAATCCGCGCGCGTCGCGCACCGTGCCGTTCATCAGCAAAGCTACGGGTGTCCCCCTCGCGAAGATCGCTGCCAAAGTCATGGCGGGCATGACGCTGAAAGAGCTAGGATTCACAGCAGAGCCGAAGGTAAAGGGTTTTCATGTCAAGGCCCCGGTCTTCCCCTTCGATAGATTTTTCGCTGACCCAATCTTAGGTCCGGAGATGAAGAGCACTGGCGAAGTGATGGGATCAGGGCGCACGCTTGGAGAGGCGTTTGCCAAGACGCAGCTTAATCTCAAGAGCCAGCTCCCTACTGAGGGCACGGCGTTCATCAGCGTCAACGATCGCGACAAATCCGCGATCGTGCCCATCGCTCGTGCCCTGGCAGAAATGGGCTTCTCTCTCATAGCGACGCGCGGCACGGCTCACGTGCTCCAGCAAGCAGGGCTTGCCGTCAGTGCTATCAACAAGGTGAGCGAGGGCCATCCCCACGTTGTCGACGTGATTCGTCAGGGGCAGATTTGTTTAGTTATCAATACGCCGTCGGGCAAGCGCGCGCATCACGACGAAGCTGCGATTCGCATTGAGGCCGTCAAGCACCGCGTGCCCTCTGTGACGACGCTCGAAGGGGCGCAAGCACTGATAGGAGCGATCCGAGCATTGCAGACGGGGCTCCTCCAGGTGTACGCGCTTCGCGACGAGCGCCTCTAGCCTACTGAGAAATGACGGCGATTCTTCAAAACTCAAAGCGAGGCCGTGCCTAATCGTGTGTCCGCCGATTTGCCCTGCCTCGCGAGCATTGTTATAATGCAAAAATGGGGGTGGCATGGTGCAGGGGCCTAAGCTCGACTGGCGTGGCAAGGATATCATCTCTATTCGTGATCTCTCACGCGAGCACATCGAAGATGTACTTTATCATGCCCAACAGATCCGCCCAGACCCCAATCTCCTCCAAGGGCGCGTCATGGCCTCGCTCTTCTTTGAGCCTAGCACCCGCACACAGCTCTCGTTCGCTACCGCGATGCAGCGCTTGGGCGGACGGGTCATCGGTTTCTCGGGAACCGAGAGCACCAGCATAGCCAAGGGAGAATCGCTCCAAGACACAGTGCGCACCGTCGAGAAGTACGCCGATATCATCGTAATGCGCCACCCCTTAGAGGGCAGCGCCCGCCTCGTCGCAGACACTGTCAGCATCCCCGTCATCAACGCGGGCGATGGCGCAAATCAACATCCGACACAAACCCTGATGGATCTGTTCACTATCAAGAAATTTCATAATAGACTCGACGATCTCAAGATCGGGCTCGTCGGCGATCTCAAGTACGGGCGCACTGTACATTCACTAGCTATAGCGTTCACGCGGTTTCGGAAGATCCAGCTCCGCTTGATCTCCCCACCCAACTTGCGTATGCCCCCATCAGTCCTACAGGAACTCACCGGCATCGTCTCCTACAGCGAGACGGATCAGCTCGATCTCTCTGATCTCGATGTCGTCTACGTAACACGCATCCAAAAAGAGCGCTTCCCCGATATCGAAGAATATGAGAAAGTAAAGGGGGCGTATGTGATCACTCCGAAAGTCTGCGAGACGCTCAAACCTACAGCAATCCTGCTCCATCCCCTCCCCAGGGTGGACGAGATTACTCCCGAAGTCGATACACTCCCTCAAGCGAAGTACTTCGAGCAAGTGCAGAATGGGGTGCCCGTACGTATGGCGTTGCTCAAGCTCTTACTGCTGGGAGCGTGAGAGGAGTGAGTGACGGCGAACTGAAGGTCTCGAAGATCAAGAACGGCACCGTGATCGACCATATTACGGCAGGAATGGCCCCCGCCGTGCTGAAGATCTTAGGGATTGAGCAAGGCTGCCACGATACCGTGATCGTCGCGATGAACGTGCGCAGCCAGCGCTTGGGCTTGAAAGACATGGTCAAGGTGGAAAATCGTGTTCTCGAGGCGGAGACCGTGAAGAAGATCGCTATTGTCGCCCCTCACGCCACGGTGAACATCATCAAAGATTTTGCCGTGGTGCAGAAGATCCCTGTGGAACTCCCCCAAGAACTGATCGGCATCGTGCGCTGCTCCAACCGCAATTGCATCACCAATATAGAACGAGTTACGTCGTATGTTGTCGTGGAGAGTCGGGAGCCCCTGCGGCTCCGGTGCCATTACTGCGAGACCCTCATAGAAGGCCCCTATGCGTCTGTTCTACTGCTGTGAGTTGCCCCAAGCCGTTCGAGCAGAGCTGGACAAGATTGCTCAGCGGTTCAGAGCCCTAGATGCGCGCGTGACGTGGGTGCCTCCGAAAAACTTCCACGTCACTCTTAAATTTCTCGGCGAGGTCGCCCCGACAGCTCTCGACGCTCTGAAGATCCTGGGAGCACAAGCGGCCGCATCAGCTCAGAAGTTTGAGCTAGTGTTCGACACCGTGGGCGCGTTTCCCACGGTGCACCGGCCGCGGGTACTTTGGATCGGCACAAGCCAAGCTCCCCAAGCAATTCTCTCGCTCCAAGAACGTCTAGAACGTGAACTGATCAAGATGGGCTTTGAAGCAGAACGACATTTCACGCCGCATGTGACTGTAGGGCGTATCAAAGACGAGCGCCCGACGCGGGCAGGACAGCTTGCCCAGATCTTTGCCCAGATTGGGGAGTTTGCCTGTCACGCGCCGATCACCCATCTGACGCTTATGGAGAGCCAATTATCGCCGAGTGGCGCGATCTATACCCCCGTGGCAACGTGGGAGCTAGGATGAGCCCCTATGCCCTTTGAGTATTTTGACGTGACAGCAGAAGTAGGGATTCGTGCTTGGGGCGAGACGGTCTCAGAAGCATTTGCCGAAGCAGCCCGCGCGCTTTTCTCCCTGATGGTCAATATAGAGACTGTGCTCCCGCACAGGACGATCGCCGTTGAGCTGCGTGCTGAGTCCCTTGAGGTACTGTTAGCGGATTGGCTCAACAGACTGATCTTAGAGCGCGACCGCACGGGATGCGTCTTCTCAGAATTTCACGTAACTGTCATCCCTCAAGGGCAAGACTTGGCTCTGAAGGCCAAGATCGCGGGCGAACCCTTAGACCGCTCACGGCATGATCCACGCATAGACGTCAAAGCCGTGACGTACAATAATCTCCGTGTGCTCCAGCAGCCTGATAGGGTCCAAGTCGAGTGTGTGTTAGATATTTAACGTCTCTGCTCATTTGAGCTATAATAGAATTACGTGAAGGGGGGATCTCTATGCGCATCCCCACGAGGGGAAGCCAGTCGATCAGCTTGGGCCTGCTTGTCCTCGCGCTCATACTCGCCATCGGACCGACGCTCTTAGCTCCAGCTCAGAGCAGAACTCTCGAGCTCGAAGTCAGCGCGACATGCGAGAACGCTGCGCTATTAATCAACGGACGCGTCTACTCCGGCCGCCCCGTGACGATCTCCGTCCCGCTGGGAGAAGCAGTCACGCTACAAGCTATCTATAGACAGCTCGACAACTGTGGCGTCCACCAAGCCTTGCACTACTTCGATCGGTGGGATTTCAACGGCGAGCCATATTCTAAAGCGCCACAACAGTTGCGCGTGCGCGCGGGCCAGGTGCCCTTCGTGGCGAACGCGCGCGTCCAGGCGGTCTATCGCTCTCAGCCTGCTGAGCTGTGCGCCATCGCTGTAGACGCCCAGGACAGCTTAGGGCAGTATCTTTCTGGGACGTTCATCGACGTGCGCCCGCTCGATATCTTAGGCGATGGCGGCGGCTCTACCCCGTTTGTGCGCACCTTTGACACCCTAACGGACGTCACACTACAAGCTAGCTCTCAAGTCTCTTTCGAAGAGAAGAGCTATCGCTTCGCACGGTGGGAAGTCGAAGAAGCCCAGCTCTTACCAACGTTCAGTGCTGACCCTGCTCTTATAAAATTGCGCTGCCGTGCTACGCGGGCCGTCGCCCGTGCGATCTATGTGATCGCGGCTGCCCCCAGCGGCTGCCCCGATCTGACTATCCGCCATCTCTATGCCGAGCTCTCTCAGATCTCCCCGTATACGTGGTTGCTCAAGCCGCGCGCCTACGTAGAGAACATCGGCACCGCTCCAGTCCCTATACCGACGACGACAGCGTTTCTCCTCAACGGACAACTCATTGCTGAGGTGACAACATCGCCTTTAGCACCCAAGGCCGGCGAACAAGCGAGCACCACTCAAATGATCACTCCAGGGAGCTATATTCTGACTGTCATTGCTGACAGCAAGACCCAAGTCCCCGAGTGCAACGAAGATAACAATCTCAAGGAGAAGATCATTCAGGTCCCATGACCGGCGCAGGAGCGCGCAGGCTTTGCCCGGGCTCGACAGCTACTCCCACAGAACGCAAGATGTCTTCAATGGCGAGGAGCGTCGGCACGATAGCGTCGCGGGTGGCCGTCGGCCCCATGTGCCCGATACGAAAGATCTGGCCAGAAAGTTTCTCTATCCCACCCCCAATGAGAATCTGATACTTCTCTTTGAGGGCGCGAATCAGCGCGGCCGCAGGGAGCCGCGCATGGCCCTTGGCAGCCGTTACAGTATTCATCGCTTCGCGGTCATTGGGGACGAAGAGCTCGAATCCTAGATTTTTCAGGGCGTTTCTCACGAGCCGGGCCATAGCTGTGTGCCGCGCCCAGCGTTGGGGAAGCCCTTCATCTAAGATATTTTGTAAGCTGAAGCGCAGGGCTTGGGTTAGCCCTGTGGGCATGGTGACGGGATGGGGATGCCAGTCGCCCCACTCACGGGCGAAGTGTTGCCACGTGCGCAGATTAATATACCATCCTGGACCCTTGCTGCGCTCGATCAACTCCCATGCGCGCGGACTCACCCCTATCGGCGCTAACCCTGGAGGACACTCTAGACACTTCTGCGTGGCGCTCACCCCAATCCCTATATGCCAATCGTCAAAAGCGATCTCGATGCCCCCAAGCGTCGAGATCATATCAACTACCAAAACTGCCCCGTAGCGATCACAGACTTCGCCGATCTCTTTCAAGGGATTGAGCACACCTGTGGACGTCTCCCCGTGAACCATAATGACGGCTTTGATCTCTCTGTCACGTTTGAGGGTCTGCTCGACAGCGTCAACATCACACGCGCGCCCCCACGCACTCTCCAGCACGATCACCCGTGACGAATAGAGTCGTGCTATGGTCACCCAGCGATCTCCAAAGAAGCCGTTGGTAAGCACAAGGAGCTTATGAGTATCTCCGGCAAGACTAGCAATAGCCGCTTCCATGGCGATGCTCCCTGGCCCCGGCATGAGAAAGACATCGGCTTCGCGAGTTTGCCACACGCGCTTCAGCAGCGTTATGGTTTCCGTGTAGAGCTCGACCCACTCCTGCCCGTAGTGAGCGATGAGCGGCGCACTCATATACGCCAAGACTTCAGGCTCCAGATCGATAGGCCCAGGGATACGCAAGCGATAGCGTCTCATAGCTCTCCTCCTCTCCACAAGACCTTCTTAAAGACCTCCGGGGCACTCGCGGCGATCACTCGAGCCAGTTCCTTAGGGCTATGCTTGACTGTCAGGGCTTGTGTGACCGAAGGCCAGCGCGGCAGAGTCACAATATCTAACAGATCCGCACGCACAATCTGAATGCCCCATTCGTTGGGCTCACTAAGGTCGTCAACCACGGGAACAGCGCCCTCCTGCGCGTATTGAGCGAGGAGCTCTTGGGGCACTGGCTGCTTGTTGAGCACTACGACATCGAGAGTGCGAATATCGAGATAGTCACTGAGAGCCTTCAGGTGATCGTATGCTGTAAAATTATCGGTCTCGCCAGGCTGAGTCATGAGATTCATAATATAGAACTTCTTTGCTGAGGAGCGCTCAATAGCTTCACGGACCCCTAAGACAAGCAAGTTGGGGATGATGCTTGTGAATAAGCTTCCCGGTCCTAAGATAATAAGATCAGCGCGACGGATCTCATCCAAGGCCTTGGGGTATGCCGACACGTTCTCTGGCGAGAGCCATATTTTGCGAATTTGCCCGCCTGCTTTGGGAATCTCACTCTCCCCTCGAACGATCCGCCCATCCCAGAGCTCTGCCATAAGCTGGGCATCGACCAGCGTGGCAGGCAGGACCTGGCCGCGCGTGTTGAGCAACGTACTCATCTCCTCGATAGCTTTATCGAAGCTCCCTGTCATCTCTTTTAGCCCTGCGATAACTAGATTCCCCAATGAGTGTCCCTGAAGAGCCCCCTCTTGAAAACGATGATTGAACAGCTGCGAGATCCGCGACTCATCTTCAGCCAGAGCGATAAGACAGTTTCTAATATCTCCAGGGGGTAAGATGTTCAGCTCTTGACGGAGCTTCCCCGAGCTGCCCCCACTGTCCATCACCGTAACCACAGCGGTGATGTTTGTCGTAAGCTGTTTTAGCCCGCGCAAGAGCGAAGATAACCCCGTTCCCCCGCCGATAGCGACAATCCGTGGCCCTTGACTCAACAGTCTCTTCTCGAAGAGCATCTCGCCGACGCGCCCTTCGGCAGGTGCGGCAATCGCTCGCACTATTGAGCGACTCACCCGATGCACTCCTAGAAAAACACCCCCTATGCCGAGGCCGACGAGACTCACCCCTAGCAGCACAGTAGAGAGCGCTGACGGTGCTACAACGTTATACACGGCGCGCACAAGGTCCTGCCCTACCAATACAAAAAGCCCCAAGATAAAGAGCGCCAACGAGAAGAGCACAAGCGCAACCCAGCGCTTCACTCCGATCCCCGGATGGAGCCAGGGCACTAGACGGCTTATCATCTTGATTATAGCCATCGGCCTCCCTTGCGCGTGATGCGCTGAATCTTTGTGGGATCGCCCAGGAGCGCTTCGAGCTGCTTCAGCAGAGCTCTCGTCACCCCGACCTTCACCCCTAGGTGCACCATGACGGGGTCATCCCCCCTCAGGCGCACGTAGACCGATGAAGCCCCTGGCGAGGTCTCAAAGATCTCCTTCAGCCTCTGCACAAACGGCTCCGTGACTTCCTCAGGATCAACAGTGAGATGGAGCTGCACAGAGCACTCGGCCTCCTCCAGAGCCAGAAGCTCTTCCGCGATGAGTTGTACGCCGTTGGAGCGCTCTGCTCGTCTTTCCGTGCGGCCACGCACCCATACGAGCTGATCTTCTTTCAGGAGTCGCTTGGCTTGCTCATAGACGTCGGAGAAGAGCGTGACTTCGACCTGCCCAGAGAGATCCTCCAAGCGCACAAAGGCCATGCGCTTGCCACTACTTGTCGTGATCACGCGCACGGAGTCAATGCGCCCCCCAAGGGAGATCTCCTTGCCTTCCGGCTGGCCTTTAAGCTGCTGAATAGTGCAGGTGCGCAGGAGGGCGAGCCGCTCTTCTATGGGATCGAGGGGATGCCCGCTCACGTAGAGGCCCAAGAGCTCTTTTTCAAAGCGCAAGAGCTCAGCTGGGGCAAACTCATCATGACCATCAGGGGATTTCAGCAAGGGCGCTGTGGGATCAAAGAACGACTTCTGGCCGCTCTTGCGCTCTTGGTGCGCGTGAGCAGCAAGAGCTAGGCCCGCTTCGACCTGAGAGAGCAATCCCTTGCGCGTGCCAAAGCGATCGAACGCCCCACATTTAATTAAACTCTCTAGGACTTCACGATTGAGGGCATCGCTGGCGACGCGACGACAGAAATCCGCGAAATTTTGGAACGGCCCGCCCCGCTGCCGCGCCGCTAAAATAGCTTGTACAGTTGTGCTCCCAACGTTCTTGATTGCCCCCAGCCCAAAGCGAATGTGATTGTTAGGCAAGGGTGTGAAGTCCGCATCGCTCTCGTTGATATCCGGAGGCAATACTGTGATGCCCAGCTCACGACACTCTTGGATATATTCAGCGATCTTTTCAGTGTTGCCAGCGACGCTCGTCAGCAACGCCGCCATATAGGGCACAGGGTATTTTGCCTTGAGATACGCCGTCCAATATGAGATGAGCGCATAGGCCGTCGAGTGCGCTTTGACAAAGCCATAGCGCGCAAATTTCTCGATATCAGCAAAGAGTTCCTCAGCCTTGGCACGGTCAATACCGTTTTGGACGCACCCCTCAACGAAGCGCGTGCGCATCTTCTCCATGACATCTTTTTTCTTTTTGCCCACGGCGACACGCAGAATATCAGCTTCGGCAAGAGTGAACCCGGCAAGCCTGCGCGCCATCAACAATAACTGATCTTGATAGATGGGCAGCCCATAGGTCTCCTTGAGCACCTCTTCCAGATCAGGGTGGGGGTAGGTCACGGGCTGGTGCCCGTGCTTGCGCTCGATATAGTCGTTGGCCATGCCGCTCTCTAAGGGCCCAGGGCGATAGAGCGCCAAGATCGCGATAAGATCGCGAAATTCTGTGGGCTTTAACTTTGTCAGTAACGCTGTAATCCCTGATCCTTCGAGCTGGAAGACCCCGGTCGTGCGCCCTTGCTGTAACATCGCATAGACGTCGGGGTCGTCTAAGGGGATCTTCTGCAGCTCGAGCTCTTCGCCGGTGAGCTTCTTGATCGCTTTGAGGGTATCGTCAATAGCAGTTAAGTTGCGCAGCCCGAGAAAATCGATCTTGAGCAGCCCGATGGCCTCGAGATCTTTCATATTGTACTGGGTGCGCACAGAGCCGTCGCTCAGGCGCAATAGCGGGGCAAAGTCAGTCACATCGCCGGGGGTGATGACGACCCCAGCGGCGTGCGTGGCAGCATTGCGCGCAAGTCCCTCAAGCTTGCGCGCCACGTCGATGAGCTTGCGCACGTGCGGATCGGTCTCGTACCGGCGACGCAGCTCGCTCACGCCCTCGAGCGCGGCATCGAGCGTCGCCCCAACGGGGATGAGCTTGGCGATCTTGTCGGCATCGCCGTAAGAGAAGCCGAGCACGCGCGCGACGTCGCGGACGACGCTGCGCGCTTTCATCTTGTCAAAAGTCGCGATCTGAGCGACGCGCTCGCGCCCGTACTTCTCCTCAACGTAGCGAATGACCTCATCGCGGCGGCGCATGCAAAAGTCTATATCGATATCAGGGAGGCTGACACGCGATGGGTTCAAAAAGCGTTCGAAGATCAGCCCATACTTGAGGGGATCTACATCAGTGATGCCCAGACAGTAACACACTAAGCTGCCGGCGGCCGAGCCGCGCCCCGGCCCTACGGGAATATTTTGACTCTTCGCGAACCGCACGAAGTCCCATACGATCAAAAAGTACCCAGAGTATCCCATCTGGGCGATCACGGAGAGCTCATATTCGAGACGGTCTTTGATCTCTGAGGAGAGCCTGCCGAAGCGAGCTTGGGCCCCCTCATAGGCAAGCGCTCGCAGGTACTCGTTGGCGTCTTGATACCCAGAGGGCAAGGCAAACGTTGGGAGATGGGCTTTAGAAAAGTCTAATTTCAGATCACACTGCTCGGCTATGCGCACAGTATTCTCGAGTGCTTCAGGCCAACGCTCGAAGAGCGGGGCGAGTTCGTCATAGCTCTTGAAGTAATACTCTTCGCCCTCGTAAGAGCGGCGATCTTCGTCGGCGAGGGTCTTCTCGCCCTGAATATTCAGTAAGACCTCGTGGGCTTCGCGGTCCTCGCGAGAAAGATAGTGCACATCGTTGGTTGCGACAATGGGAGCATTCAGACGCCGTGCGATCTCCACGAGCTGCTCGTTGCGGGCTTCGTCTTCAGGGAGACCATGATTTTGCAGTTCCATGTAGAAATTCTCCGGGCCAACGATAGCGCGAAGTTCTTGAGCTACTGCAAGAGCGCTCTCGAATTTATTCTGCCCTAATAAGCGACAGATCTCGCTGCTGCGACATCCTGAGAGAATAATCAGCCCTTGACTATAGCGCTGGAGTAACTCTTTGTCTACGCGCGGCTTATAATAAAAGCCCTCTAGATACCCCAAGCTCGTCAGCTTCACTAAATTGCGATAGCCCGTCTCGTTGCGAGCCAGCACGGTTAAGTGAAAGTACTTTGCCCCGTCTTCTTTAGACTTCGTGTGACGGCTCTTGGGCGCAACGTAGAGCTCGCACCCAATGATAGGTTTGATCCCGTGTTCTATAGCGTGCTTGTAAAACTCTATAGCCCCGCAGAGATTGCCATGATCAGTGAGCGCCAGGGCGGGCATCTTCTGCTCCACGCACTTCTGCACTAATTGCTCAGTGCGACACATCGCGTCGAGCAAGCTGTACTCAGAGTGCGTGTGCAAATGCACAAACGGGCTCATCGCTCGAGATCACCGTCTTCTACCAGAATATACAGTTCCTCACCGGGCTTGACCATGCCCAGCTCCTTGCGCGCTAGATATTCTAGAAGTTTAAGATTTTCTCTTTCTGCGAGTCGAGCCGATAGGCGCTCAATCTCTTTCTGTATCTTGGCTTTTTCAGCCTCGAGCCGGATCAGCTCCGCTCGCAGGTAGCGGATAGTGAGGGCTCGAGATATCAATAGCCCAAGAATGATCCCTACAACTATGAAGACCAGCGCGAGTCTCCAACGCTTCATACTCTCTCCCCAAACGGCCGCGCCAAGGGAAGCTTATAGCGCTCTTCTAGGCGCAATAATTGATTATATTTCGCGGTGCGCTCCCCGCGGCTGACCGAGCCAGCCTTGATCTGCCCCGCCCCAGTGCCCACAGCAAGATCTGCTATAAACGTGTCTTCGGTCTCCCCAGAACGATGCGAGATAACCGTCTTATAGCCCGCCTGGCGCGCAACTTCGAGCGTGCGCAGCGTCTCGGTGAGCGTGCCAATCTGATTCGGTTTTATTAGCACAGCGTTGGCGATCCCTTGACGAATCCCTTCACGAACAAGCACGGGATTAGTCACAAAGACATCATCGCCGACAAGCTGCACGCGCTTCCCCAAACGCCTGGTGAGCTCCTGCCAGCCCGCCCAGTCGTCTTCAGCGAGGCCGTCTTCGATGGAGACGATGGGATATTTGTGCAGCCATTCTTCGTACAGATCGATCAGCTCGGTCGCAGAGAGCGAGCAGCCTTCCAGACGATAGCGACCTCGGGAGTAGAAGGTGCTCGCAGCAGCATCGAGAGCTAACGCGAGATCTCGGCCGGGCTGGTAGCCCGCCGTCGAGATCGCTTCCACAAGAAGACGGAGAGCTTCTTCGTTGCTTTGGAGCTGAGGAGCAAAACCCCCTTCGTCGCCTACAGCCGTGCTGAGCCCACGGCTCTTAAGAATCTTTTTCAGAGCATGAAACGTCTCGACGGTCGCGCGCAGCGCTTCAGAAAAAGACACAAACCCCACAGGGACGAGCATGAACTCTTGTATGTCAAGATTATTATCGGCGTGCACGCCACCGTTGATCACATTGACCAAGGGCGTGGGCAAGAGCGCTCGATCGCCAATATACTGAAACAACGGCTTTTTCAGTGCTGCAGCGAGCGCGCGCGCATACGCGAGCGACACCCCTAAGATCGCGTTGGCACCAAGACGACTCTTGTTAGGAGTGCCGTCGAGCTCAATGAGCAGTCGATCTAACTCGTCTTGCGAGGAGAACTCATGCCCTATAAGCTTTGGTCCAATCTTTTCCGTGACAGCGCGCACGGCTTTGAGGACGCCTTTGCCGTTATAGCGTTGGTCGCCGTCGCGCAGTTCCAGGGCTTCTTTTGAGCCCGTCGAGGCCCCTGAGGGCACAGCCGCACGCCCGCATGCCCCATCTTCGAACTCGACCTCGACTTCGAGGGTTGGGGTACCACGCGAGTCTAAGATCTCTCGGGCACGCAATGCGTGGATTTTCATAATTTCAGTATAGCGGAGAGCTCGGGGCCTAGACAAGCCCTCCTGTCCCCTCACACTCACTCATGGAACTCGAGCAGATCGCCATCCTGAACGATATAGGTTCGTTCCACGCGTTGCCCAGGAAACTCCGACGACCCCCATACCCTCGCGTAGGCGAAGCTTTGCGCTAAATCTTTATGGATAGCGCGAGCCACGTCGGTCACAGTGCTGCCCGCGGGCAAGACATACGGCAGATCTTTCTTGATGGGCTGACCAGGCTTCTTGGTATAGACGCGCACAAGGTTAAGCCCCTCAAAGAGCGCCCGGCCCAAATCTCCTAGCCCCTCCGCAGAGAGAGTCGAGACGGCAATGACGCGAAACTGCGCATCGACGAGCGAGCACAATTCTTGAAGGTGTTGGGCAGCATTGGGGAGATCGCTCTTTGTCCCGACGATGAGCGCCCGTTTGACTGTGCCAGGGCCCTCAAGCTCCCGCGTCTGATGGTGCACCAGGCGAATGCGCGCTTTTTCAAGCCACCCTAGTGCTGTGACGAGATCATCTCCTGGGGTCTGCGACGAGAGATCGATCAAGAGCGCAACAAGATCGCACTGTCTGATCAGACTATAGACCCACGGCTCGGTGAACTCCGACAACGGGGGAAGGTCAATCAACTGGAGCTGAACGTCTTCAAAGGGCATCATGCCCACGGTGGGACGGAACGTCGAAAACGGGTATTCTGCGATTTCGGGCTTGGCGTTGGTCACGGCTGCTAAGAGCGAAGATTTTCCGCAATTGGGCAGCCCAACGAGCGTGATCTGGCCGGCGCCCTCGCGCTCGATGTGATCGTAGGCGAGCCCCCGCGAGCCCTTCTGTTTCTTCTGATGCTGCTGGATCTCTTCTTGGAGCTTGGTCCACTTGCGCTTGAGCTCGACGCGAAGCTTTTCGGTGCCCTTGTGCTTGGGCACGAGGGCCATGAGCTCGCGGAGAATTTCTAGCTTCTCTTCAGGGCTTTTGGCCGCACGGAAGCGCAGCTCAGCTTCGATATACTCTGGGGGCAGATTTGCCGGCATCGTCGACCACCGAACTAATTAAACCGAGCCGGCAAGCCCACGTCAAGGCTCGACTTCGTAGGGGAGGAGGGCCATCTTGCGAGCGCGCTTGACTTCACGGGATAACTGCCGCTGGTGCTTAGCGCACAAGCGCGAAGCGCGGCGGGGCAATATCTTCCCGAGCTTATTCATATAGCGTTTGAGTTCGTCTGGCTGCTTATACGTCAGCATGAGATCGTGCTCACAGACCTTACACTCGGTGCGGCTCTTTGCCCTCCCTCGCGGTGCCTCTTTCCTTGGTGTTGTAGGCATCTTATTCATAGCAGTTTAGAATGGGACTTCTTCCTCTCCTTCTTCTGGGGGAATCTCTTTAGCTTCTGGTTCTAGGGCAGCCTCACGGCGATCAAGGAACTGCACAGTGCGGGCGACGACCTCGGCGACCTTGCGCCGCTCCCCTTCCTCGGTTTGGTACGTATCGATGCGCAAGCGCCCTTCGACAGCGACTGTGCTGCCCTTGCTCAAGAAGTTCACGCAGTTCTCTGCTTGCTGTCCCCAGACCACGATGGGCACAAACGTCGTCTCTTCTTGGAGGTTGCCGTCGCGATCGCGCCAGCGCCGGTTCACGGCGATAGAGAACCGTGCGCGGGCCATCCCGTTCTGGGTATAGCGCAGTTCGGGATCGTCCGTGAGATTACCAATTAAGACGACATGATTCAGGCTAGGCATCTTGGCGCACGATCTGATACCGCAATATATTCTCGTCGAGCTTAAAACGCTCGTCGATCTCTCTGAGCTGGTCCGGGGTCGCCGTGAATTCCATCAAGACGTAATAGCCCTTATCGAACTTCTTGATTTGATACGCGAGCAAGCGTGTGCCCCACTCGTCAAGCTTGACGAATTGGCCACCGCTCTCGTTGACGGCCTTCTGAAACTTCGTGATCGTCTGCTCGATCTGGGCCTTGTCTAAATCCGGTCGCACGATATATAACACTTCGTATGAACGCGTCGCTGCCACACGATCCTCCACGTGATGACCTCTTTGGGTTTTTGAGTATAGCAGACACTGGGGCAGCTGTCAAACCCTCTCGGCCATCTGGGCCAGCTGCGCGAACGCTTCTGGGTCGAGGGATGCCCCGCCGACCAGTGCCCCGTCTATATTGGGGTGGCGTAAAAAGCCCTCGAAATTTGCGGGCTTGACGCTGCCCCCGTAGAGAATCCGAACCGTTGTCGCAGTCTCTGCATTCCAGAGCTGAGCTAAAAGCTCACGAATAAACAGTGCGCTCGCTTCGGCTTCTTCGGGCTCAGCGTTGATCCCAGTCCCGATGGCCCACACCGGTTCATACGCAATCACAAGATGTGGCCCCCTCACCCCTGCCCCCCTCTCCCTCGAAGGGGAGAGGGGCTGGGGGTGAGGGTGGACCCCTGCAAGCGCCCCGCGAACCTGCGCTTCGAGCACCCTTTGGGTCTTGCCCGCGCGACGCTCTTCGAGCGTCTCGCCGACGCAGAGAATCGGGACGAGCCCAGCATCGCGCGCGGCTTTAAGCTTTTTATTGATAAGCTCGTCTGTTTCGCCAAGGAGCCGTCGGCGTTCCGAGTGCCCCACGATTACATACGAGCAGCCCAAGTCTTTCAGCATTATGGGCGAGATCTCCCCTGTGAATGCCCCCTCGCGCTCATAGAAGAGATCTTGAGCTGCTAATCTGATCGCAGTGCCCTCAAGCGCACGCCCAACTGTTTCTAAGAGCGTGAACGGCGGCGCCAGCACGAGCTCCGTCTTGTGCACCCCCCGAACGCGCTCCGTGAAGACTTTCAGATACTCTGAAGCTTGGGCGCGCACGAAGTGCATCTTCCAGTTGGCGACGAGCAATTTTTGTCTCGCCATAACACGCTATTATATCAGAATTTGCTTTCAGCCATCAGCGTTGCTAAGATTACATTAATGAGACAACGACCGAGTCAAGGGTGGACCGAAGTTCTAGGAACCTTGGGGTTTTTAGTTGTTCTCTTTGTCTCTATACTGGGGTGGGATACGCTGCTGAATCTCATAGGAGGTCTCGCTATGCCGACAACTGCGCTCATCATCGTGCTAGCCATCATCGTGCTCTTTTTGCTCAACGCCATCAAGATCGTTCGCGAATACGAGCGCGTCGTGGTCTTTCGTTTAGGACGTCTGCAGGGGGCCAAAGGCCCGGGGCTCTTCTTCATCATCCCTATCGTTGATCAGATCGTTAGAGTGGACTTGCGTGTGGTGACGTTCGACGTACCGCCCCAAGAGGTCGTCACCAAGGACAATGTCACGGTGAGCGTCAACGCGATTGTCTTCTTTAGGGTCATGTCGCCGGAAGCGGCGATCACCCAGGTCGAAGATTATCTGCAGGCGACGTCGCAGATCGCGCAGACAACGCTGCGCAGCGTCCTGGGCCAAGTCGAGCTTGATGAGCTCTTGGCTGAGCGCGAGAAGCTCAATAAGAAGCTGCAGATGATCATCGACGAGCAGACAGATCCCTGGGGCATCAAGGTGAAGGCCGTCGAGATCAAGGACGTGAGAATCCCGCAAGAGATGCAGCGCGCGATCGCGCGTCAAGCCGAAGCAGAACGTGAGCGCCGCAGCAAGATCATCAACGCTGAGGGCGAGCTCCAGGCGGCTGCCAAGCTCCGCGAGGCTGCCGAGATTCTCACGCAGAACCCTGCGTCACTTCAACTGCGCTATCTGCAGACACTGATAGATATCTCGTCGGAGCGCAACACGAGTACGATCGTCTTCCCGCTCCCAGTAGACTTGGTCAAGGCGTTCATGACGCGGGATGAGAAGTGACACTACTATAAGCAGTATTCTGCTAAGGTCGCTCATGGCGTGGAAGCAGCGTTGGTCGCGATGGTTTGCTAGACACGTCCAGGATTGTCATAAATCTTCTGGCCTGAGCCCTGTATGCTTTGCGATCCGTGCCAGCATACAAGGGCCAATTTCCTCGTCATCTCGAAATGCAAACACATAATCGGGCCAATTAGGACGAGAGAGAACTCTGTGTGAACCACTTCTATGACGCTTGATGCTCCATCCGATACGCAGCAGTGCTGCCAATACGTTTCTTGCCTTTGTAGTCGGCCATTGGCTCATGCAGCTACCGAGAAGACGTCGAACATCTCTGGAACAGTTTCTCCATGTTCCAGACGATCGGCCAGCACTCTTAGAGACAAAGCCTGAACACGCGCGATGGCTTCTTCACGGGTTTGGCCATACGCAAGCACTCCAGGAAGGTGAGGCACTTCTGCAATCCAGCGCCCATCTTCCTCTTGTTCGACTTCAATAGTTAACTTCATTGTGTCACCTTCCTCCGTCTGCGCTCATTATACCCCACGACCCTACAAGGTGCCCAACGGCTCGCGACCTGCTACGCCTCGACTTTAGCCTTCCCTACAAACTCGAACTGAGCTCTTCCTAAAATATTCTTCAAGAACTGCCCCGTGTACGACCCCGGCACACACGCTACTTCTTCGGGCGTCCCCTCAGCGACGATCTGCCCGCCGGCGTCGCCGCCCTCGGGCCCTAAATCAATGATATAGTCTGCTGTCTTGATGACATCGAGATTGTGCTCGATCACGATAACCGTGTTGCCTGCATCGACTAATCTATGGAGCACGTCGAGAAGCTTCTCGATGTCTGCCAAGTGCAGCCCCGTCGTGGGTTCGTCTAAGATATAGAGCGTTCTTCCGGTGTCGCGCTTGCTCAGCTCTGTGGCAAGCTTGACGCGCTGCGCTTCCCCACCAGAAAGCTGCGTCGCCGGCTGCCCCAACTGAATATACCCCAAGCCCACGTCGTAGAGCGTCTGCAGTTTTCTTTTGATCGCCGGATGATGCTCAAAGAACGAGAGCGCTTCTTCGACGGTCATCGCTAAGACGTCAGCGATGTTCTTCTCTTTATAGCGAATCTCAAGGGTCTCGCGATTGTAGCGTTGGCCCTTACAGACTTCGCAAGGAACGTACACGTCAGGGAGAAAGTGCATTTCTATCTTGATTAATCCGTCGCCCTTGCAGGCCTCGCAGCGCCCGCCCTTGACGTTGAAGCTAAACCGACCGGGCTTGTAGCCGCGGGCGCGCGCTTCGGGCACGAGCGCGAAGAGCTTGCGAATATCGTCGAAGACCCCCGTGTACGTCGCGGGGTTGGAGCGCGGCGTGCGCCCGATGGGCGACTGATCTATTTCAATAATTTTGTCTATCTGCTCTAGACCCAAGATCGCATCGTGCTCACCAGGGCGCTCCACGACGTAACCTAGCTTCTGGGCGACGCCGCGATAGAGAATCTCGTCAATGAGCGTGCTCTTGCCCGACCCTGAGACCCCTGTGACGCAGACGAAGACCCCTAACGGGATCTTTACGGTGAGATTCTTTAAGTTATGCTGGCGCGCGCCGACGATAGTCAAGAAGCCCTTGGGCGTGCGACGTCTCGTCGGCACGGGGATCTGGCAGCGCCCACTCAAGAATTGCCCTGTAATCGAGCGGGGATTGGCACAGATATCTGCGACGGTGCCCGTGGCGACGATATAGCCCCCGTGCTTGCCCGCGCCCGGCCCGATGTCTACAATAAAGTCAGCTGCTCTGATAGTCTCTTCGTCATGTTCCACAACGATCACAGTATTGCCCAAATCGCGCAGCCCTTTGAGCGTATTTAAGAGTCGCTGATTGTCGCGCGGATGGAGCCCGATGCTCGGCTCGTCTAAGATATATAGGACACCGACCAAGCCAGAGCCGACTTGCGTTGCCAAGCGAATTCTCTGGGCTTCGCCGCCGGCGAGCGTCCCCGCCGGGCGATCCAGCGTTAGATACTCCAGCCCGACGTCAATGAGAAACTTCAGTCTCGTCTTGATCTCCTTCAAGACTTGGTGAGCGATCAGCCATTCGCGCTCGGTCAGCTTCAGCTCCGAGAAGAATTTATACGCGTCTTTCACAGAGAGCGCGCAGACGTCCATGATGTTCTTGCCTGCAATAGTTACAGAGAGACTCTCTGGGCGCAGACGTTTTCCGTTGCACGCAGCGCAGGGGCGCGTGCTCATATACTGTTCGATCTCTTCGCGAGCCCAGTCGGATTCGGCTTCGCGATAGGCGCGCTCCAGCGCCGGGATCAGCCCTTCGTAATAGTCCATGAAGTAGCGCGTCCGTCCGTAGCGATTCGTATACGGGAACGTGATAGGGATGCCGTTTGTGCCGTAGAGCAAGACGTCGAGCTGTTCTTTGGGGAGCCTTCCCAAGGGCTTATCGGGATCGATCTTGTACATCTTGCAGACGCCAAAGAGCACGCCCCAGAGCCATTTGCTCTGACGGTCAGCCCATGGGATCAGCCCGCCCTCTCTCAGCGATTTTTTGGGATCGATGACTCGCTCTGGATCGATCTCCATCTTGAAGCCCAGGCCCGTGCACGTGGGACACGACCCGAAGGGGCTGTTGAACGAGAAGAGCCTCGGCTCGATCTTTTCGTAGCTGATCCCGCAATCGGGGCACGCAAACTGCTCACTGAACAGAATCTCTCGCTTCTGGTCAACGATATCTACAAGCACTAAGCCGTTGGCCTTCTTGAGTGCAAGCTCGACAGCGTCAGCGATTCTGGTCTTATTGTCTTGTCGGATGACGATGCGATCCACGACGATCTCGATGGAGTGCTTTTTCTTCTTGTCGAGCGCGATCTCTTCTTCTGTCAAATCTTTGATCTCGCCGTTGACGCGCACGCGGGCGAAACCCTCTTTTCGTAACTCTTCAAAGACTTTCTTGTACTCGCCTTTGCGCCCGCGCGCGATGGGCGCCAGTATTTGAATCTTCACGCCCTCGCCGAGCTCTAAGATCTGATCGACGATCTGCTGTGCCGTCTGCTGGGCAATGGGGCGGCCACACTTATAGCAATGGGGCTTGCCGATCCGAGCAAAGAGCAATCTCAGATAGTCATAGATCTCGGTCACCGTGCCCACGGTCGAGCGCGGGTTCTTATGAACCGTCTTTTGATCTATGGAGATCGCGGGCGAAAGCCCTTCGATGAAATCGACGTCGGGCTTGTCCATCTGACCGAGGAACTGTCGAGCGTAAGCTGAGAGCGACTCGACGTAGCGCCGCTGGCCCTCAGCGTAGATCGTATCGAACGCGAGCGAAGACTTCCCCGACCCAGAGATCCCCGTGAAGACGATCAGTTTATTTCTGGGGAGCTCGAGATCTATATTTTTGAGATTATGCTCGCGTGCGCCGCGAATGATGATTGTGTTGGAAGACATAATCTCTCTTATAAACGATAAGCGTGCTCCTGCGTCTTGATTGCTATGATTTCTACAATCTTGTGTTCAGTATGCACACGGTAGACAATGCGCAATTTCCCTTGACGAAGACGGGGTAATCCCTCCAAACGTCCATGAAGCTTCTTAATATCATGCTTGCTGAAGTCAAACGGGTTTTCTTCCAAGATTCTGAAACTACGATCAAGCTGTTCAGCAATCTTTTGAGTGACGCGATCATATGTTTTCTAGCTGTGTCCGAAAGCTTGACTTTATACATCTGTGCGCTTGATCTTGCGCCATTCGACAGTACGACCTGCCTTGACGTCTCGCAATCCTTGTTCTATCTCCGCGGAGAACTCTTCATCCTCGACGATCTCGCGGATGGCCTCCCACTCCTACAACTTCTGCATGAAATCTAATAAGCTCTGCACAACTTCATCGGGAAGCTCGTCTATGACGAGCTTTGGCTTGTCGCTTGACCACGCTCATGGATTCCCCATCTCTCAAAAGTTCTTTGTTAAGTTTGCCACATCTTACTCTCCCTTGCAATCCCTGCCCAGTCGTTTGATATAATAAGCAAAAGCTCAGCGAGGAGGGAGATAGATGAAGCGATCTATCAGTATAATTCTAATGATTCTCTTGACAGTCTTTCCAGCGCTGGCGCAAAGACCCCGAGGGCTGACGCTATCTACCCCGTATCCAGCCCAGTCCGTCCAAGTCGGCGAGGCGGTGAATATCTCGCTGACGCTTTCCAATCGTGGGTTGGCACCGCAGATCGTGCGCGTCAGCATGAAAGAGATCGCTGAGGGCTGGAGGGCTACGCTCACCGGCGGAGGCCGCCCCGTCCAAGCCGTCTATGTCGATACAGACGACTCCGTTTCGCTCAATCTCAAGCTGGAGCCCCCTTCGGGTGCGCAAGCGGGCACGTATCGCTTCGTCGTGCGCGCTGTAGGTCAGGGGGTGCAGAGCGAGCTCCCCATAGAATTGACAGTCGAAGCACAACTGCCGCCCCAACTGCAATTCGAGACGGAACTGCCCACGCGCCGCGGCTCCCCTTCCACGACTTTTCGCTACTCGGCAACGCTCACCAACAAGGGCGAGCAAGAGACAACGGTCAATTTAGAAGCTGACGCCCCGGAGGGCTTCCAAGTGACGTTCAAGCTGCGCTTTGGCAGCGAAGAAGTGACAAGCTTTCCCATCAAAGCCGGCGAGTCGAAAAGCTTAGACATCGAAGTGCGCCCGCCCAAGCAAGCCCAAGCCGGTGAGTACCCCATCACCGTGCGCGCCTTGGGTGGTCAAGCCCAAGCTCTGCTGGCGCTGAGAGCGGTCATCACCGGACAAGCCGAGCTCAATGTAACAACGCCTGACGGACGCCTATCATCCCAAGCAACCGCAGGCCAAGAGAATACTCTCAAGCTCAAGATAGAGAACCGGGGCACTGCTCCCGCGCGCGACATTGAGCTCAGCTCTTTCCCTCCCGTAGGCTGGACCGTCGAGTTCGATCCGAAGACTATCACTGAGATTGCTCCAGGCAACTTCGCCGAAGTGACGGCCAAGATCAAGCCGTCAGATAAGACCGTTGCTGGAGATTACATGCTCTCGATCACGGCGCGCAGCGAAGGCATCTCCGACTCCGCAGAGTTTCGCATTACGGTCGTTACGTCGACGCTGTGGGGCATCGTCGGGATCGGCATTATCGTCATCGCGCTCGGCGCGGTGGGTTGGGCTGTCTCACGCTTTGGACGCCGATAAACTATGAGCGAGATCGTCATCGAGACGCAGAATCTCACCAAACGCTACGGCGAGATCGTCGCTGTAGACAATCTGAATCTGAAGATCCGCGCCGGGGAGGTCTTCGGGATCCTAGGTCCCAATGGCTCAGGCAAGACGACAACTATTCTGATGCTCTTAGGGCTGACCGAACCGACGGCAGGCTCGGCGCGGGTGCTGGGCTTCGATCCGATGCGCCAACCGTTGGAGGTCAAATCACGAGTTGGATATCTGCCCGACCAAGTCGGCTTCTACGATGACCTTACGGCCCGAGAAAATCTGGCCTACACAGCCAAGCTCAATGGGCTTTCGCGCCCGGTCGCGCAGCGCAGAATCGCCGACGCGCTAGAGCGCATGGGCTTAGCTGACGTCGCCGATCGTCGCGTAGGGACGTTCTCGCGCGGGATGCGCCAGCGCCTCGGCGTCGCTGAAATCTTGCTCAAACACCCCCAAGTGATCATCTTAGATGAGCCGACGCTGGGGCTTGATCCTGAAGCCGCCCGCGAGTTCTTACAGATCATTCGCGCGTTCAAAGAAGAAAAGATCACCGTGCTGCTCTCGTCGCATCTGTTACATCAAGTGCAAGCCGTTTGTGATCGTGTTGGGCTCTTCTCGCACGGAAAGATGGTCTTAGAGGGCACGGTGCCGGAGCTGGCGCGCCAAGTCTTAGGCGGGGCTTATCGGGTGCACGTGCGCGCTGTCGGGCCCGATCTGACCCAAGCTCTCCACAAAGTCCCCGGTGCGGTCAGCGCGCAAAAGCTCGACAGCGATCTCTACACAGTCGAAGCCCAAGAGGACATTCGCGCGGAGGTCGCGCGCGCTGTAGTCCAAGCCGGGGCGAGCTTGCTCTCGCTCAGCCTTGAAGAGCCAAGCTTAGACGAAGTCTACCAACGCTACTTCCAGGGGGTGATGGCTGTATGAAGCCCGTCCGCGAAGGCTCGCCGTGGCGAGGGCTGTGGGCCGTCGTCGCCAAAGAGATGGCCGATCACTTGACGAGCGTCCGCATGGGGATCTTAGAAGCGATCGTGCTTTTGACCGCTGCGGTGACGCTCTATATGGCCCTGCAGAATCTGCCCTCCGGGACGAGCGAGTTTCTCTTTCTCAGATTATTCACGACGTCGCAAGATCCCTTGCCGGCGTTCGTGGGCTTTCTAGGGTTTTTGGTGCCCTTGATCGCGATTGCGCTGGGGTTTGACTCTATCAATGGGGAATTTAACAGACGGACGCTCTCGCGCGTCTTGGCACAGCCGATCTATCGCGATGCGCTCTTGCTGGGCAAATTCTTAGCGGGGCTGTTTACGCTTGCGCTCGTGCTGACGGCGATCTGGCTGATGATTATTGGGCTTGGTATCTTTCGCTTGGGGGTGCCGCCGACGGGAGAAGAAGTCGCGCGGGGGCTGCTCTTCTTGCTCGCGACGATCGCCTATGGGGGGATTTGGCTTGGGCTGGCGATGGTCTTTTCAGTGCGGTTTCGTCAGCCGGCGACGGCGGCGCTCGCGGCTATCAGCGTGTGGCTCTTCTTCACGGTCTTTTGGGGGATGCTGGTGGGGCTGATCGCGCAGGGTCTCGCGAAGGGGGTTTTCAATCAGATACAGCTAGAGTTGTTCTTGGCGCGGCTGTCGCCCAATACCCTCTACGCTGAGGCGATCTTGGCGTTTCTGAACCCGGCAGTGCGAGCGTTCGGGCCGCTGGTGCCGTTGCAGCTCATTCAGCTCCAGTGGGCGGTGCCGACGCCGCTGCCGCTCAGCCAAAGCTTATTATTAGTCTGGCCGCAGCTGACGGGCTTGATCGCCGGGACGATCGTGCTCTTTGCCATCGGGTACGTGCTCTTTCAGAGACAGGAGATCCGAGCGTAGGATTTTTATAGCTCATCCAACGCCTGCAGCACCTCGCGGCTATGGCCCTTCGGAGAGACTTTGGGAAAGACTTTCGCAATCACCCCGTCTTTAATAATAAACGTCACGCGCTGCGCAAAGCCGAGAAAATTCAA